>JAABUP010006337.1_pt1 | contig 16959 bp, 14 predicted proteins | sample 5559201 | NCBI WGS metagenome assembly JAABUP01 (sample SAMN10711887, study PRJNA513373) | rock metagenome | isolation source: Antarctica rocks | place: Antarctica
ATATGGTCGCTGACACGAACGCCGGCCGGAAGGCCGGCAGGAACACCCGCCATCACTGTCCACCCCAGAAAACCTAACCAGCAATATGGGGACTCCAAACACTTAAATGAACCGTATTGCGGCTAGGTGTTCGGGATCGACGCACTCAGCCGTTTCCGGCCGGACCGGGTCCGAGAACAGGACAAGCCTTGGCAGCAGCTCCAATGGGATGTCCCGGACGCTTTGGGCCGTTGCGAGCTTTTCAAAGTATTTAGGATCCCACTCGTCAGCTAATGGAGGGCCGAATACCGTCATTGGCAGGAATTGTGGGGCGCCACGATGATAACCATTATATCCAAGCGTGAAGAACAGTGTTCCACGCTGGCCCAAACTGACTGGAACTGCTTCTCCAGCAACACGGAGACTCCAGGGGCCGCCCTGGTTTATGGCTGCAAACGGATCGCGACGGTAGCGCGTCTCAACCACGCCCGATCCTGTATAGACCTGTCCGTCAACCTGCACTTCGGCCGTCAAACGTTGGGCCACATGATGTCGCGGAAGTACCAGTTCCACCAGCCAACCAGCGCCACGACTGCCAATGCGACCAAAATCAGCGCCTTCTTCATACTATCCCCATGAGGACATGTGCCCTTGCCCTCGGTGCTCGCCCTGGCAGTTGTGGGGGGCGCTTCGGCTGGCTGGACGCGAGTTGCATTCAGACTAACTGAGCAGCGCCTGGGCACACGTCGGCACGCGCCCTTCGCCAGCAGCACCGCGCCCCACCTCAATAATCGCACAATTGCAACGACTCAACCCTATAGCCCGCAATCACGCAGCCAACGGCTGCACAGGCGCCGCCGCAATCCTCCGCAGCAACGCTGCGAACTTGGCGAGATGGCCGGTGCGCGGGTCGGTGCGCCGGGCGACAAGGGCAACTTGGCGCCCCACTGCCGCGTCGGCAACAGGCGTTTGCGCCACCAGCCAGTCTGTCGCCCCCACCTTCATTCCGGACTATCGTCCGAAAGAGATCGCGCAGAAGCTCTCGCGAAGATGTAGCACGGGTCCCGCAGGCCAGAGCCTTCATGGCTGCGGCCGGCGGGACAACACGTTGGCAGGAGACCGCTATCACCAACATGCAAAGTCTGGACGAGGTGCGGGCGGATGCGTTCCGCCGCTTGTCGCACGGCGTCGCCGACCGCCGCTCCGCCTTCCGCAGCCCGGCGCTGGCGACGGTCGGGCCGGACGGGCGCCCGCAGGTGCGGACCGTTGTGCTGCGCGGCTTCGACCCGGCGGCGCGGCTCCTGACCGTGCACAGCGACGTCCGGGCGGCGAAAGTTACGGCTCTGCGCGCGAACCCCGGCGTTGCGCTGCATGTGTGGGATGATGGCGCCCAAATACAAATTCGGATCGACGGGACCGCCGCGGTCTCGGCCAACGACGAGCTGGCGCGGGCGGAGTGGGCGCGGCTGCACGAGGGGTCGCGGGCGGCCTACCGCTCGCAACCCGTGCCGGCCACCCCGGTCGAGGACCCGGCAGACGTCCCCCGCGTCGACGACGCCGCAGCGCTCGCCCAGTTCGCAGTCCTGCAGATCCGGTTCGATGGGCTCGAATGGCTGCATTTGGCGCGGGAAGGCCAGCGCCGGGCGGCCTTCTCATGGCATGGCGACGCGCTGGAGCAGCGATGGCTGTCGCCGTGATTGCCTCGACTATGGCCCCGCAAGTTGGGCGATGTCCCTGCAGGCGGAGCGGCGTGCTGCGCGGAGGGCCGGGCTTGCGCGTTCTCTCAGGGGTTTGGTCACCCTTGCCGCCATTGTCACGCGCCGCAGCCTTCGGAAAGCCGCTGGCGCACCTTCCGCCTTTGGTCGTCGGGTAGTTCAGCCGGGGTTCCGGCTGCGCGAGGACGACGCCACGGGTCCTGCATGATGGCCACCGCAGACTGTGCCGGTGCTTCGCCTGCAAGACGCCGTGGAGCGTGGATCGGAGTGTGTCCGGGACCCCAGGACACTGCCGGCGATCTGCATCATCCGGCAGTGCCCCCAAGGGTTATCGTACCTTTGTCGTGACGCCTTCATTCAAGACATTGTCTGTGGCGCGCATCCCGCCACCGTTGCTCGACGTGATGCCGCTTTCCAGAGCGGGCGATACGGTCGATTGAGGGCGCTCGCTGGCGCATCCGGCGAGGGCGACGACGCAGGCGGATGCGGCTATGGCGAGCGACAATCCGCCGGCCCGCATCAAGGCTGGCGTGGCGTAGCCCTGCACGGCTGTCGCCATGCCGTGCTTCCGACGCTGAAGATGATTCTGCATACGTCCAACTCCAAGGTGGTGGAATGGTTTGCTGTTTCAGCGCGCCGGCAATGGAGGTCAGCAGCCACGCCCTGCTTTCCCGCCAAGCCCTCGCTTTTCCACCAATCCAAGGCACACTAACTCTTAGCGCTCTCGTAACGGAAGCTTCGGAATCTACCTATGCCCGGCCGTGAAGGAACGGGGTCAATGCCCGCCCCCGCCTCCGCCGGTTTTACTCGACATCAGGAAGCAGAACGGGACGATCATGAAAGCCATGACGGCGGTGATCATGAACACGTCGCTGTAGGCAAGGATCGCCGCCTGCGCGTGGAGCTGCTGATACAGCCAGTTCGTCGCCTGCTGGGCGGTGCCCACCGCCGGGTTGCCCTGGGCCAGGAAGTTGCCCTGCAACTGGTTCATCGTCATCGTGTAGCCGCGGTCCAGCGGCGAGGTGTGCGCCACGAGGTAGGCTTGGCGCACCTGGCTGCGCTCCGTCACCAACGCGGTGGCAGCCGAGATGGAGAGCGAGCCGAAGTAGTTGCGGAACATGGTGAACAGCGCGGAGGCGTCGGCGTTCGACGTTTTCGGCAACGTCGAAAAAGCGATGGTGCTGATCGGCACAAATAGGAAGGCCAGGCCAGCCGTCTGCGCGGCACGCATGGTGGTCAGCGTCTTGAAGTCGATGTTGGGCACCAAGTAGTGCGAATAGACCAGCGAGCACCCCATGATGAAAAAGCCGGTCGCGATGATGTACTTGAGCGGCACGATGCCCGTGAACCGCCCGACAATCGGGATCAGCACGATCACCACCACGCCCCCCGGCGACAGGATCAGCCCGGCCCAGGTCGCGGTGTAGCCAAGCTGCTGCTGCGCCAACTGCGGGATCACCACGGCGCTGGCGTACAGCACTGAGGCCATGGCCGCGATCATCAGGCAGCCCAGCGCGAAGTTGCGGTCCGCCATCACCCGGATGTTCACCACCGGCTTCTTGGCAACCAGCAGCCAGGCGACCGCGCCGGCGATGCCGAGCAGCGCCAGGACGAACATCGTCACGATAAAGGGGGAGCCGAACCAGTCGTCGTCCTCGCCGCGGTCGGCCACCACCTCCAGGCAGCCCAGCCCGATGGTGATCAGCGACAGGCCGATGTAGTCGACGCCGGCCGGGCGCGCCTTGGCCCAGGGCGGGTCCTCCACCAGCGCCTGCACGGCGAAGAACGTCGCAGCCCCGATCGGCACGTTGATGAAGAACACCCAGCGCCAGGAGTAGGTGTCGGTGAGGAAGCCGCCCAGGGTCGGCCCCAGCACCGGGGCGACGATGGTGGCTATGGCGGTGATGGCGAACGCCTTGCCGCGCTGCGACGGCGCGAAGGTGTCGAGGATGATGGACTGCTGGTTGGGCTGCAGGCCGCCGCCGAAGAAGCCCTGCAGCAGGCGGAAGATGATCAGCTCCGGCAGGCTGGTGGACGCGCCGCACAGGAACGAGCAGGCGGTGAACCCGGCGATGCACAGCAAGAAATAGCGCTTGCGCCCGAACACGCTGCTGAGCCAACCGGAGATCGTCAGCACGATGCCGTTGGCCAGCAGGTAGGACGTGAGCGCCCAGGTCGCCTCGTCGTAGCCGACCGCGAGGTTGCCGGCGATGTGGGGCAGCGACACGTTGACGATGGTGGTGTCCAGCACCTCCATGAAGGCGCCAAGCGTCACCACCACGGCGACGAGCCAAGGGTTGTGGCTGGATTTCCACTCCTGTTTGCCCCCTGCCTCCTTGCTTTGCGCCTCGCTCATTCAAAGTACACCGTCGGCACGACCGACAGGCCGAGCGGCAAGGGCAGGTTGGGGTCGAGGCCGCTGTCGATCACCAGCTTCACCGGCACGCGCTGCACGATCTTGACGAAGTTGCCGGTCGCGTTCTCGGCGGGGAAGGCGCTGAAGCGGGAGCCGGAGCCGAGCTGGATGGAATCGACGTGGCCGCGCAGCTTCAGGCTCGGGTAGGCGTCGACCTCGAACTCCACCTGCTGGCCCGGCCGCATGCGGTCGAGCTGGCTCTCCTTGAAGTTCGCCGTCACCCAGACCTCGGGCGTCACCAGCGCCATGATCTGGGTGCCGGGTTGCAGGTAGTTGCCCATCTCCACGTTGCGCCGGGTCACGCGGCCGTCCTGCGGCGCCGTGACGTGGGTGTAGGCCAGGTTCACCTCCGCCGTTTCGAGCTGCGCCTGCGCCTGCGCCACCTGCGCCTCCGCCTGTTGCACCTGGGCGCTGACCAGGGCGATGTTCAACTGGATCGGGCGGTTGATCTCGACGTTGGCCTCCTGCGAGCCGGTGGTGGCGCCGGCAGCGGCTGCAGCGGCCACGGCGGCGTCGATGTCCTGCTGGGTGGTGGCGCGGGGGTCGACGCCGCGCTGGCGCTTCAAGTCCGCTTGCGCCTTCTGCTGCTGGGCGCGGGCCTGGTCTCGCTGCGCCTCCGCCTGGTGGAGGCGGGCCGGGAAGGTGTCCTTGGCGAGGTCCAGGTTGGCCTTCGCGTTCTCCAGTTGCGCCTGGGCCGCCAGGACCTGCGCCTGCGCCTGGTCGCGGGCGGCGGCGTAGGGCCGGGTGTCGATCTGCACGAGCAGGTCGCCCTTGTGGACGAACTGGTTGTCGTTGATGGCCAAGGTCACGACGTGGCCGCTGACCTGGGGCGCGACCAGGACGGCGCGGCCCTCGGTGTAGGCGTCGTCGGTGCCGATCTGGTTGCGGTGCAGGAACCAATAGACGCCGCCGGCGATGGCGCCCAGGACGACGACGATGGCCAGGATGACCAACGGCAGGCGGGAGTTCTTCTTCTTGTCCTCCTTCCCGTCGTCGCCCTTGCCATCCTCCTGCTTGCCCGAAGCGTCATCCTTGTCCTCGTCATCCTTGGCAGGCTTTTGCTTGCCTGGGTCGGCGTCGCCCCTGGGCAGGCTCCGCGCTCTCGGAACGGGCGCGTCGCCTGCGTCCTCCCCGCCTCCGGACTGTTTTGTGACCTCGCGCTGAGCGTCCATCGAACCATCCTGATGCTGTGCAGCCGAGGCGGAGCGACCCGGACGCAAGAAGCTTCGCCCATAACGCGCTCACCTCACCCTCGGGTTGCCGGCTTGCCGCCATCCAGCCCTACAACCCGAACGGACTGCAAGTTGCATCGCTTGGCCCGCGCCTGTATGCGCAAAGCCATGCTGACGCGCGCCGCCCTTGAGCAGATCGACCGCACCGACCCGCTTGCGCCGTTCCGCGACCGTTTTGCCCTGCCGCCTGGGGTGGTCTACCTCGATGGCAACTCGCTGGGTCCGCTGCCGCGCGCGACGCCTGGCCGCATCGCCGGGCTTGTCGAGCGCGAGTGGGGCGAGGGCCTGATCCGAAGCTGGAACGACGCCGGCTGGATCGACCTGGCCGGCAGGGTGGCGGACGGAATCGCCCGGCTGGTCGGGGCGGCGAAGGGCAGCGTCGTCGTCGCGGACTCCACGTCGGTGAACCTGTTCAAGCTGCTCGGCGGCGCATTGGCGCTGCGGCCGGGGCGCGGCGTCATCGTTTCCGAGCGCGACAACTTCCCGACCGACCTGTATGTCGCACAGGGCCTGGCCGCATTCCTCGGCGGACGGCACAGGGTGCGGCTCGTCGACGCCGGCGCTGTCATGGAGGCGGTCGACGGCGATACGGCGGTGGTCATGCTCAGCCACGTGAACTACCGCACCGGCGCGATGCACGACATGGCGGCCGTCACCCGTGCGGCGCAGGCGCATGGCGCGTTGGCGCTGTGGGACCTGGCGCACTCGGCGGGCGCCGTCCCGGTCGAGCTTGCGGCGGCGGAGGCCGATTTCGCCGTCGGCTGCGGCTACAAGTTCCTCAACGGCGGCCCCGGGGCGCCCGCCTTCCTCTATGCCGCGCCGCGCCTGCACGCCGAGCTGCGCCTGCCGATCACCGGATGGCTCGGCCACGCCGCGCCGTTCGCGTTCGAGGCCGAGTACCGCGCGGGACCCGGCTTGGCGCAGGCGACGGTCGGCACGCCGCCCATCCTGAGCCTCGCGGCGCTTGAGGTCGGCGTCGGCGTCGCGCTGGAGGCACCCATGCCCGACGTGCGGGAAAAATCGCTGCGGCAGGCGGCCCTGCTGGCGGAGCTGATCGAACAGGCCGCCCCTGGCGCGTTCCGCCGCATCACCCCGGACGACCCGGCGCGGCGCGGCAGCCAGCTCTGCCTGTCGCATCCGGACGCCTACGCCATCGTGCAGGCGTTGGTCGCGCGTGGCGTCATCGGCGATTTCCGCGCACCCGACATCCTGCGCTTCGGCATCACGCCGCTCACCCTTCGCTACGCCGAATTGTGGGACGCGGCTGCGGCACTCGGCGGCGTCATGGCCGAGGGCGCCTGGCGCGACCCGTCCTTCGCCACGCGCCGGGCGGTCACGTAGGCGCGTTTGGTCTTTTCCAGTCCGGTCCAGCTTTGCCAACATAACCTGGTGCCGCGGTCATGACGGTCGCGGGTCGCCGCTGCCCGGCATAGTGCAGATAGGCCGCGGCCAGCCCGGCCTGCCAATCATGGGCATGCACGACATCCGGCACGAACTGCGGCACCGCGCCCAGGCCGACCGCTGCCGCCATCTGCGGCAAGGCGCTGCGGGTTGTCAGGAAAGTCCGAACCGTCCGCCCCGCCGTAGGGAGTGCCCGCCCGGTCGTACAAATGCGGCGCGTCAACGCAGAACAGGCTCAGCCCCGCCGCCGTGCCCGCCAGCACGCGCGCTGGGCCGCCGAACAGGTCCAGCACCGAATGCACCACCCCCGCGTCCCGCAGCGCCGCCAGCACGGCACCAACGACCGCACCTCAACCCCATGCGCCGCCAGCGCCCCCGCCACATCCGCAAGCCCGCCAGTCTTAATCAGCGGAAAAATCTCCGAGACGACCGAAAGCACCCGTCGCGGCGTCACGCCTGCAGCTTGTCGATCATCGGCTGGGTGATCAGGCACACGCCGCGCGCGGTGCGGCGGAAACGGGCGGCGTCGTGCTCGGGGTCCTCGCCGACCACCAGCCCATCGGGGATGCGCACCCCGCGGTCGATCACGACGTTGCGCAGCCGCGCCGCCCGGCCGACCTCCACGTAGGGCAGGATCACCGCGCCGTCGATCTGCGACCACGAATGGGTGTGGACCCCGGTGAACAACAATGAACGGTTTACGGCGCTGCCGGACACGATGCAGCCGCCGGACACCATGGAGCTGATGGCCTGGCCGCGCCGTCCGGGCTCGTCGTGCACGAACTTGGCCGGCGGCACGATCTCGCCGTAGGTCCAGATCGGCCACTCGTTGTCGTAAAGGTCGAGACCTGGAACGAAGTCGGTAAGGTCGATGTTCGCCTCCCAGTAGGCGTCGACGGTGCCGACGTCGCGCCAGTACGCCTCGGTCTCATGCGACGACCGCACGCAGGACGCAGCGAACCGGTGCGCCACCGCCTTGCCGCGCCCGACGATGTAGGGAACGATGTCCTTGCCGAAATCATGGCTGCTGCCGGAGTCGGCAGCGTCGCGGCGGAGCTGCTCGAACAAGAACTGCGTCTCGAACACATAGATGCCCATGCTGGCCAGCGCCTGGTCCGGGCTGCCGGGGACGCCGGGCGGATCGGCGGGCTTTTCGAGGAACGACACGATGCGGTCGTCCTCGTCGACGCCCATCACGCCGAACGCCGTCGCGTCCATCCGCGGCACCTCGATGCAGCCCACCGTCACGTCGGCGCCCTGCTCGACATGCTGCCGCAGCATCGGCTCGTAGTCCATCTTATAGATATGGTCGCCGGCGAGCAGGACGATGAAGCGCGGCGCGTAGCTCTCGATGATGTCGATGTTCTGGTAAACCGCGTCGGCGGTGCCGGCGTACCAGCCGCTCTCGGTGATGCGCTGGCTGGCGGGCAGGATGTCGAAGCTCTCGTTGCGCTCCGGGCGGAAGAAGTTCCAGCCGCGTTGCAGATGGCGGATCAGGCTGTGCGCCTTGTACTGCGTGGCGACGCCGATGCGGCGAATGCCCGAATTCAGCGCGTTGGACAGCGCGAAGTCGATGATGCGCGACTTGCCGCCGAAGTACACCGCCGGCTTGGCGCGTATGTCCGTCAGCTCCATGAGCCGGCTGCCGCGTCCGCCGGCCAGCACATAGGCCATGGCGGCGCGGGCGAGCGGCGCGTTGACGCCGGGGCTGGTGCGGATCATGCGTCGTCCTCCCGTGCCGGCGCCACCTGCGGCGGCGTGTTCCAGACGTCCTTGGCGTACTCGGCGATGGTGCGGTCCGACGAGAACCAGCTCACCCCGGCGGTGTTCATGATGCTCGCGCGCCACCATGCGGCCGGGTCGGCCCAGAGCTGGTCCACCGCCGCCTGCTGCTCCTGGTAGCTTTGGAAATCGGCGGCGATCATGAACACGTCGCGTTCGAGCAGGTTGTGGATCAACTCCCCGTAGCGGCCGGGTTCGCTCGGCGAGAACACGCCGGACCGGATGGCTTGCAGCGCCTGGCCCAGCGCCGGGCAGGCGGCTACGTCGTCATAGGCGGCGAGGCCGCGCTGGGTGCGGGCCTGCACCTGCTCGGCGTTCATGCCGAAGATGAACATGTTGTCGGCGCCGACGCGCTCGCGGATTTCGATGTTGGCGCCGTCCAGCGTGCCGATCGTCAGCGCCCCGTTCAGCGCGAGCTTCATGTTGCCGGTGCCCGACGCCTCCATGCCCGCGGTCGAAATCTGCTCCGATAGGTCGGCGGCTGGTATGATGACCTCGGCGAGGCTCACGTTGTAGTTCGGCAGGAACACCATCTTGAGCCGTCCGGCGACGGAGGGGTCGTGGTTGACGACCTGGGCCACGTCGTAGGCGAGCCGGATGATCTGCTTCGCCACCCGGTAGCCCGGCGCCGCCTTGCCGCCAAAAATCTTGACCCGCGGCACCCAGTCCCGCGTCGGCTGCGCGCGGATGTCGTCGTATTGCGCCACGGCCTGCAGGATGTTCAGCAACTGGCGCTTGTACTCGTGGATGCGCTTCACCTGAACGTCGAACAGGGCATGGGGGTCGACAACGATGCCGGTGCGGTCGGCGATCAGCCGGGCCAGCGCCTCCTTGCGCCCCAGCCGCTGCCGCGCGAACGCCGCAGGGAACGCGGGGTCGCCGGCATAGGCGCGCAGGTCCGCCAGCGCGCTGGCGTCGAGCAGCACGCGGGACCCGAGCTTCTCCACCAGCAACGCGGTCAGCCCAGGGTTGGCGCGGTGCAGCCAGCGGCGGAAGGTGACGCCGTTGGTCTTGTTGTTGATGCGCCCGCCATACTGGGCATTGAGGTCACGGAAGACCGTCTTCTGCATCAGCCCGGTGTGCAGCGCCGAAACGCCGTTGATCGAGTGCGAGCCGAGGAACGCCAGGTGCCCCATCCGCACCCGGCGGCCGTGCCGCTCGTCGATGATCGACAACGTTCCCAGCAGCGCGTCGTCCGCCCCACCCTGTGCCTTGACGTGCTCCAGATGGCGGCCGTTGAGCAGGTAGATGATCTGCATGTGGCGGGGCAGCAGGCGCTCCATGAGCGAGACCGGCCAGGTCTCCAGCGCCTCCGGCAGCAAAGTGTGGTTGGTGTAGGCGAAGGTCGCGACCGTGATGTCCCAGGCGGCGGGCCACTCGGCGCCGTGGACGTCGACCAGCAGGCGCATCATCTCGGCGATGGCGATGGCGGGGTGGGTGTCGTTCAACTGGATCGCCGCCTTGTCGGCCAAGTTGGCCAGCGTGCCGAACTGTTCGAGGTGGCGGCGCAGCAGGTCCTGCAGCGAGGCGGAGGCGAAGAAGAACTCCTGGCGCAGCCGCAGCTCCTGCCCGGCGTCGCTCTCGTCGCCGGGGTAGAGCACGCGGGACACCGACTCGGTCCGCACCCGGTCGCGCATGGCGCCGACGTGGTCGCCGCGGTTGAAGTCGTCGAGGTGCATGGGCGTCGCGGCCCGCGCCGCCCACAGCCGGAGCGTGTTGGCGTGGTGGGTCTTGGCGGAGCTGCCCCGCTCGCCAGAGGTCGGGCCGCCGATCACCGGCATGTCGTAGGCGACGGCGGACAGCAGCTCGGCCGGCTGCCAGGCATAGACGCTGCGGCCGTCCGCGTTCTCGTAGCGGGCGACGGTGCCGCCGAAGCCGACGGGGTAGGCGACCTCGGCGCGCTCGAACTCCCAGGGGTTGCCGAGCGACAGCCAGTCCTCCGGCAGCTCCTGCTGGATGCCGTCCTCGATGACCTGGCGGAACAGCCCGTTCTCGTAGCGGATGCCGTAGCCGTAGGCGGGGATGCCGAGCGTCGCCATGCTCTCCATGAAGCAGGCCGCGAGGCGACCCAGGCCGCCGTTGCCGAGCGCCGCGTCCGGCTCCAGCTCGCGCAGGCGGTCGAGGTCGACGCCCTCCGTCGCCAGCGCCGCCCGCACCCGGTCGAGCAGGCCGAGGTTGCCGATGGTGTCGAACAGCAGCCGGCCGATCAGGAATTCGAGCGACAGGTAGTACACCCGCTTGGCGCCGCTCTCGTAGGTGCGCCGGGTGGTGTCGAACCAACAGTCCAGGATGCTGTCCCGCACGGCGAGCGCCGTGGCGACGAACCAGTCCCGCTCGCTGGCGGCGATGGGGGCCTTGCCGACCTGGTAGGTGAGCTTGGCCATGATGGTGGCCCGCAGGCTGTCGATGGCCGCGGCTTCACCTGTTGCATCGGGCGTTGCGTCGGGCGGCTGCGGAGGCGTGGCTGTATCCATGTCAAGGCATCCCGTGCGGCGTCAGGTTGGCCCTATCTTGCGCACCGCCGGTCCATTCCCGCCAGAGCAGGATCAGCGCCGCCATGATGGCGGGGCCGAGGAACAGGCCGAGCAGGCCGAAGGTCTCCACCCCGCCGAGGATGCCGAGCAGCACCCACAGGAAGGGCAGGCGGGTCGCGCCGCCGATCAGCGCCGGGCGGATGGCGTGGTCGGCGATGAAGATCGTGACCATCCCGCCGGCGAACAGCCCGATGGCCGCGGCCGTGGAGGCCGTCGTCAGCACCAGCAGCGACGCGATGCCCAGCACGATCGACGCGCCCATCGGCACCATGGCCGCGACGGCGGTGAACGCGCCCAGCAGCACCGGATGCGGCGCCCCGGCCAGCCAGTAGCCGACGCCCAGCACGCCGCCGATGCCCAGGCCGACCAGCACCAGCCCGTCCACCGTGCCGTGGACGGAGGCGACGATCTGCCGGCCCAACTCCTCGCCTTGCGAGCCGAACAGCCGGCGGCCCGCGACGCGGGCCTGGGCGATCAGGACCGGCCCGTCGCGGAACAGGAAAAACAGCGCGGCAACCGTGAAGCCGAACATGATGGCGCGGTGCGCGAGCTGTGCGCCGAACTCGCGACCGAACACCGTGACCTGCGCCCGGTCGACCCGGCCCAGCAGCGCCCGCGCGTCGGCCGGGTCGCGCAGGTTGGCGTCCCACCAGCTTGTCGCCCACGGCGCCCCGACCGGCAGCCGCGCCAGCCAGTCGGGCGCGGCCATGCCGTTCTGGCGGGCGTCGACGACCAGGGCCGTGGCGAGCCGGGCCTCATGGCTGAGCTGAACCGCGGCGAGCGTGAGCGGGACGGCGAACAACAGCGCGACGGCGGCGGTGAACAGCAGGGGCAGCGCTATGTTGTGACGCCCGGTGCCGAACCGCCGCTGCGCCCGCAGATAGAGCGGCCAAGTGGCGATCGCGAGGATCACCGACCAGACCAGCGCGCCCAGGAAGCCCTCCAGCAAGTACATGCCCAGCAGGGTGAGGCCGATGCCGAGCGTCACGCGGGCGATCTGTTGGCCGTTCTGCGTCCGTTCGGCTTGGTGCGGGGTCGGCAGGTCCATGATGGGCATCCTCGATGGCTGCGGCCATTATAGCCGGGCATGCCGCGCTTGGCACCCGCTTGCTCAATACATCTGTACGGGCCACGGTTGCGGAGGGGCAAACCTGGGAGGCCGAGCATGGCAAGCGGAGCGGAGACCAATTGGAAAACCGACGGGGTGCGGGTCATCCCAGGCGGCAGCCTGGACGCCAACACGCCGCAGACGCCCGGCATGAACCGTGCGGCTGCGATCAACTTCGCCCGCGCAGGAGCGCAGAAGCTGTGGGCCGGCACGGTGCACATCCACCCCGACGCCAAGACCGGCGCCCACCACCACGGCGCCTTGGAGAGCGTCATCTACGTCCTGCGCGGCCGGGCGCGGATGCGCTGGGGCAATGCACTGGAGTTCGTGGCCGAGGCCGGGCCGGGCGACTTCATCTTCGTGCCGCCGTTCGTGCCGCACCAGGAGATCAACGCCAGCACGACCGAGACGCTGGAGTGCGTGCTGGTGCGCAGCGACAACGAAGCGGTCGTGGTCAACCTTGAGATCGAGCCGGTGGAGAAGCCGGAGGCGGTGCATTGGGTGGACCCGATCCACAGAGACCCCGGCACGGCCTGACAGGCGGCGGGCGGCGCGGAGCTGTTTTGTCTGTGGCCCAACGGCCGCTTTTGTTTGGAAACGAGTTCTGTTCCAGTCCGCTGCAAGTCGTTGCAGCGCGGACCCTGCTTGAAACGCATTGCCCGGCGCGGGCAAGACTGGCAGTTTACCTTGGCGTAACGACAAACAGGATGCAACACCGGCCATGCGAATACTCGTCACCGGCGGCTGCGGCTTCATCGGCTCGACTGTGATACGCCACCTGGTCCGCGCCACCGACCATCAGGTCGTGAACGTGGACAAGATGACCTACGCCGCCTCGGAGGACGCGCTGGAGGAGGCGCGCACCCATCCGCGGCACCAGTTGCTGCGGGCCGACATCACCGACGCGGGCGCGATGCGGGACATCTTCGCCGCGCACCGGCCCGACGCCGTCATGCACCTGGCGGCCGAGAGCCACGTCGACCGCTCCATCGACGGCCCGGCGCCGTTCGTCCACACCAATGTCGTCGGCACCTTCGTCCTGCTCGACACCGCACGCGCCTACTGGGCCAAGCTCGACCGCGACGGGCAGCGGCACTTCCGCTTCCACCATGTCTCGACCGACGAGGTGTTCGGGGCACTCGGGCCGCACGACCCGCCGTTCACCGAGGCCACGCCCTATGACCCGCGCAGCCCGTACTCGGCGAGCAAGGCGGCGTCCGACCACCTGGTGCGCGCCTGGTGGCACACCTACGGTCTGCCGACGTTCGTCACCAACACGACCAACAACTACGGCCCCTGGCAGTTCCCGGAGAAGCTGATCCCGCTCGTGACGCTGAACGCGCTGGAGGGCAAGCCGCTGCCGGTCTACGGCGACGGCGCCAACCAGCGGGACTGGCTGTTCGTCGACGACCACGCGGCGGCGCTGGTCCTGGCGCTGGAGCGTGCCGAACCCGGCGCGACCCTGGCGATCGGCGCCCGGCAGCCGCGCACTAATTTGCAAGTTGTGCATGCGATCTGCGCCGTGCTCGACGAGCTGGTGCCCGACCCTGCCGGGCCGCGGGCGCGGCTGGCCCATTTTGTGACCGACCGGCCCGGCCACGATTTCCGCTACGAGATCGACCCGGCCCGCACCACGGCGGCGCTCGGCTGGACCGCGCCGCACGACTTCGACCGCGGGCTGCGGCGCACGGTGCAGTGGTACTTGGACAACCGGGCCTGGTGGGAGGGCATACGCGCCGCGCGCTACGCCGGGCAACGGTTGGGGACGGCAGCGTGAGGACCGTGGCTATGAGGACGGGGGCATGAAGGGCATCCTGCTCGCCGGCGGCAGCGGCTCGCGGCTGCACCCGATCACGCTCGCCGCCAGCAAGCAGCTGCTGCCGGTCTACGACAAGCCGATGGTCTATTATCCGCTGTCGGTGCTGATGCTGGCGGGCATCACGGAGATCATGATCATCTCGACCCCGGAGGACCTGCCGCAGTTCCGCCGCCTGCTGGGCAGCGGGGAGCGGCTCGGCGTGCGGTTCACCTACGCCGAGCAGCCGAAGCCCGAGGGGCTGGCCCAAGCCTTCCATATCGGCGAGGACTGGATCGATGGGCAGCGTTGCGCGCTCGCTTTGGGCGACAACCTGATCTTTGCCGACCACCTGAGCGTGCTGCTGCGCGCCGCCGTGGCCCGGCCAGAGGGCGCCACGGTGTTCGCCTACCAGGTGCGCGACCCCGAGCGCTACGGCGTCGTCTCGTTCGACAGCAACGGCCGGGCGGTCGAGATCGTGGAGAAGCCGGCGTTGCCGAAGTCCAACTGGGCGGTGACGGGCCTGTATTTCTACGACCACCGAGTGGCCGATCTGGCCCGGCGGGTGCGGCCGTCGGCGCGCAACGAGCTGGAGATCACCGACCTCAACCAGATGTACCTGGAGGAGGGCACGCTGCACGTCGAGCGCCTGGGCCGCGGCTGCGCGTGGCTGGACGCCGGGATGCCGGACAGCCTGTTGCAGGCGGCGACGTTCGTGCAAACTATCCAGAACCGGCAGGGCATGCTGGTCGGCTGCCCGGAGGAGGTCGCGTTCCGCATGGGATACATCGACGCCGACATGCTGCGCAGCGCGGCACAAAGGTTGAGCAAGACGGAGCTGGGGCGGCTGTTGCTGGAGCTTGCGGACGGGTTGCACCCATGAAGGCCGAACGGCTGGCCATACCGGACCTGATCTTGGTCACGCCGCCGCGGTTTGGCGACGCGCGGGGGTTCTTCTCCGAGGTGTTCAACGTGTCCCGCTTTGCGGCGGCGGGGATCGACGCGGCGTTCGTGCAGGACAACCAAAGCCTGTCGCAGGAGCGCGGGGTGGTGCGCGGGCTGCACTGCCAGGTTGCGCCGCATCCCCAGGGCAAGCTGGTGCGCTGCACCAAGGGGGCGATCTGGGACGTGGCGGTGGACGCGCGCCGGGCCTCGCCGACATTCGGGCAGTGGGCGGCGGCAGAGCTTTCTGCGGAGAATTGGGCGCAGCTTTGGGTGCCGCCGGGGTTCCTGCACGGGTTCTGCACCTTGGTCGAGGGCACGGAGGTCATCTACAAGGTGACTGGCAGCTACGACCGGGATTCGGAGCGCGGGGTGATCTGGAACGACCCGGTGCTCGCGCTGCCTTGGCCGGTCGCGGAGCACGAGGCGGTGCTGTCCGACAAGGACCGCGCACTGCCGCGCTGGGCGGACCTGCCCGCGCTGTTCTGAGGCCGGATTGCGGCGCGCAACGTCCGCCGTTCAAACGCCGGGGTTGCTGACGTAGAGATAGGGCAGGCCCCCGTGGTGCCCGTGCTCATCTGCAGGTGCGCGGCCTGGTCCGCCGACAGCCCGGCCAGGGTCACGCTGCTGACAAGGGCTGCCTTGGGCGTTGGTGAGGCGCAGCGTGGCCCCTTGATAGCCGGCGGCGCCGTCGAGCGCGTCGATTGTTTCGGTGCCGCCGCCGGGCGACCAGCCCCCAGACGGTCAGGGTGTCGCCAGCGTGGAAGTTCGCCAGCGTGTCCCAAACCTGTGTTGTCCCGCGCACGTCCACGAAGGACGTGTCCGTGCCCGAGCCCCGTCCAGCCAGCGGATGCTGTCTTTGTCCCCCAGGACACGCCCACACTCGGCGGAAAACCCGGGTTAAGATATCCGGTTCAGATGCTCTGCAAGCGCGTCGATGAACACACGGACCTTGGCGGACAGGCTGCGATGGCTAGGGTAAAGCGCGTGCACGTCGACGGAGTCGTTCCGGTACTCCGGCAGCAACTGGACCAAAGTTCCGTCGGCGACCGCGTCCGCCGCGTAGAAGTCCGGCAGACGGCCGATGCCGGCGCCGCCGATCAGCACCGCTTGGAGGACGGCGGGTTCGGGCACGACCGTCCCGGGCACGACCTCGATCTCGTGGAGCACGCCACCGGGTGCCCAGAACCGCCATGTCGACCGGCGGTCAACGCGCCCAATCAGCTCGTGCGAGCGGAGATCATCGGCCGTCGTGGGCGTGCCGCGCGCTGCCAGGTAGGCGGGACTGGCGCAGGTCCAGAGCGCGATCGTCGTCAGCCGGCGCGCGATCAGGTCGGAGTCGCGCAACGGCCCGATCCGGATGGCGACGTCGAAGTTCTCAGCAAGCAGGTCGACGTTGCGGTTGTCGATAGTGAGCGCGACGCGCACCTCGGGGTAGCGGGCGAGGAACTGCGACAGCATCGGCGCCAGCGGCCCGACAGCAAAGGTGAAGCCTATGCTCACCCGCAGCGTGCCGCGCGGGACGCCGATCAGCCCGATCAGCGCGTTCTCGGCCTCGCCGACGTCGTCGAGGATGCGCTGCGCATGGCGCTGCAGCAGACGCCCGGCATCGGTCAGGCGCAGGTGCCGCGTCGAGCGCTCGATCAGCGCCGAACCAGCCGCCGCTTCCAGCCGCGCGAGCGACCGACTGGCGGAGGACTTCGGCATGCCGAGCGCGCGGGCAGCCGCCGACAGGCTGCCGAGGTCCGCGATGCGGGCGAAGGCACGGAGGTCGATGAGGTCGAACATGGAGGCCGAGCGTTCCACGGTGGGAACGCGCTGTCCAGCTTCCGCTGGCTAATCGTCGTGCAGGGAACGGCTAGATTGTCCCAAGCGAACACGAAAGGACGCCTACGATGACCCAGACCGTTCTCCTTGCCGGCGCGACCGGCAGGCTCGGCAGCCGGATCGCCCGCCGGCTGCTAACCTGAATAATTCACGAGGGTTGGCGGGCATGGTACAAGCCGTTGATCCAGCGTAGAATGTGGTTCTCGAGGCCAATTCTACGGATCCGGA
>JAABUP010006339.1_pt1 | contig 16956 bp, 26 predicted proteins | sample 5559201 | NCBI WGS metagenome assembly JAABUP01 (sample SAMN10711887, study PRJNA513373) | rock metagenome | isolation source: Antarctica rocks | place: Antarctica
TAGCCAGCATTGCTGTCTTCTCATCTACTTTGGTCTCTTCCTCGACGGCTGCTACAGCACGTACGGATGTGACCAGCCTCTGCTTTGCAAGTGAGGGGCGACGACAAGCAATCTGAGATCCCTTGATTGAGCTGCGACGCAGACCCCCAAGCTGTGCAGCCTTGGCAGCCACACGAGGCTTCAACTGGCCGGCAACACATGGCATTGTAACGGGCGTATTCAACAAAGCTTCCATGATTGCAGTTCTTTGTTTGCGGAAAAACAAAGAGTTTGCTGCAAGGGATAAACGACACAGCGAACGCCTCACGCTGCTCCGAAAACCCTAAATTGAACTGGAGAGTGCTCATTTGACCGGGGATTTGCCTTTCAAAGCACTGTCTCAATGTACTAAGCCTGGGATAAGGTGCAAATGTCGGCATCCAAGACTCGGCTGTTTAGCTTAGGGCTTTCCAGAAGTGCCAAAATCAAACCGGCATTGACCTGTTAATTCGACGCATCATGAGTCAAGCACCTTCACCTATAGCCTATGCGTCGATAGGTCAGCCATGGGACATCCATCTTCCAGACGCAGAGCATCTTATCTACTCAACACAAGCATATAGACTGATTCCTGGATACAGCAAGGCAGTTTTGTGATGGGATCGGACCAGGAGTATGAGTTCATGGGTCCAATCCTAGGACCCATCGGAATCATGGCTGCTCTACCGTTGGTGTGCTACGGACTAGTATATGCGTGCAATGCACAAGGATGCCTTGACATCAGAAACATGTTCATCCCCGGATTTCCAGCCCAAAGTCAGCTGATCAGCAGAGAGGCATTCCTTGCAATCTTTGGCTGGATGGCATTCCAGACTATTTTGCACCTGGTTTTGCCAGGGCAGCTAGTCAAAGGAGTCACCTTGCCAAACAAAGAAAAGCTGACGTATAAACTCAACGGTGAGCTTTTGTAGACTCACTGGCTTGCAATTGTATTTAGCTTGCAGATCTTGACCCAACGTTTTGGTGCAGCCCAGACAAACCTGGGTGTCACTCTGCTGGCAGCCACGACCTTCAGCTTTTACACAAAAACATTGCCGTTGAGCTGGATATATGATCAGTTCCTCCCACTTCTGACAGCTGCTTGTGTTCTGACTGTTTTGTTGACTGTGTACCTGTACCTTAGTTCGTTTGGCCAGTCAAAGGTGCTGTCATCTGGGGGCAACACAGAGTCAAACATATACAACTTCTTTATAGGCAGAGAACTGAACCCCAGGATAGGTTCATTTGATCTAAAACACTTTTGCGAGCTGTACCCTGGTCTCATAGGTTGGCTGATCATAGATTTAGGGATGTTACAGAAACAGTATGAGCAGCTTCATTATGTGAGCATGTCCATGTTGCTTGTTTGTGTATTTCAGATTATATATGTCTTGGATGCTCTATGGTTTGAGAAAGCAATTTTGTCAACAATGGACATTGTGCATGATGGCTTTGGCTTTATGCTAGCATTTGGAGATCTCGTGTGGGTGCCGTTCACATATAGCTTGCAAGCACGCTACCTGGTAGATCACCCACAGGTGAGTTTACATCACATCTATGCATGTTTATCAGCATACCTTGCCAGTCATGTTGACATATGTCATTCACCTAGTAGCCATGACCTTGGTAGGTACTGCAGCACTCCTGACTGACAATGTTCAGTGCACATGAGGCAGTTGTTGCAGATTCCGATCACATTACGTGTACAGCATAAATTTGTCATGTGCATGCTGCCACAGCATATCTACAAGAGCTGGCAGTTTTGGCCATCAGAATCCGCTCTGTCTGCGGAAAAGGTGTGCAAGAGACGCGTGTCTTTGGCTGTGATGCAGGCAATTTCCAATGTTGGGCTGCTTGGCATCCTGGGCTTGAAAGCAGTCGGCTACTGTGCATTCAGGGGTGCCAACTCTCAGAAGGATACATTTAGGAATGACCCTGATCATCCATCTGTCAGGCATTTGCAGACACTCAAGACTGAGCGAGGCACACAGTTGATCACATCTGGGTGGTGGGGCGTAGCAAGACACATCAATTACACAGGAGATTGGCTCATGGCGTAAGTCCCCATCGTGACTGCATAGTGTACTCACCACACTGCTTGCAAACTAACAATGCTGCTATTAGTATGTCCTCACAGTGCACTCTGACAACTCATGCCCGTAGCACACTTGTTGAAAGGTCCAGATTAGTATGATGGTGGCCATGTATTAATGGGTCATGAGGCCAGTCCAGAGCTAAGGGCTCTGCTGTCAATGCTGCAGGTGGTCTTGGTGCCTTCCTTGTGGGTTTGGCAGTATTGTGCCTTATTTCTACGTCATCTATTTTGCAGTGCTCCTAGGTACGTCCAACGTCCTTTTTGCAATTGACTCCTCTGCTGCTTTACTGCTGCTGTCCCTTGACAAGCCTTGGCTTGCAAATGCAGTACACCGGCAGCAACGCGACGAGCATGCATGCAAGCGGAAGTATGGAGCAGACTGGGACAAATATCAAGCTATAGTCAAGTATAGATTAATCCCATTTGTCTACTAGGAAAAAGCCAACCATGTAAATTGAGCTACCTTTGGAGCCCATTCTGAACAGTGCCGATTTGCTCTGCAACATGGACAGGGCTGCTGCAAGTTCTCTGCAGAAACCAGCATCTTCATCATTGCATCTAGGACATGCATGTTTTGCGGGACAAGGATGAGTTCAGGCAGCAATCGGTGCTTGACGTATGACAGTGAATTTGTTGGGCTTGTTGCTGCTTGGATGATACAACTGGAATAGATTGAAACTTAGTCAAGTTACACGTGGATTGACTAATAGATCCGGTGTGTCACTGGCAGTCATGCTCCAGAGCACAATAAGCGACAGACGCGCTTGCTTCTCCTCACGCGACATTTGCAACTGCATCGGAACATTCACAGCTGCAGAAGTGACCGTAGTCGCGAGCGAAGCGTTGTGACCTTAGCAGCCACTCAGTATGGGCCGGACGTCTCCGCTTTCTTCCGACCAGCTGCCAAGCCCGTTCTACTACAATAAGTAAACTCGTTCGACTTCTCATTATGAACGGCAATTTGCATGTTGAGCTCGGACCTTGTGTTGCCGCTATTCAAGCTGTAAACGTGTGCATGTCCCGCTCGCATGCATATAGTCAAACACGAGCACTGACGTCACGCAAAGCTACATAGCATCGTTGTCGCTGCACAGTGTAGTTCACACAGGTATTTCTTACATTGCCTGGGTACATCATGTTCATTTGTGAACATTTAATGTTATGGACAGGGACTGGGAAAAGCATGGCTTGAGTGCCTCGGTCCAACACCAGCTATGGGAGACCTTGAAGCACCATCCCAAGGGGCTTACTGTTCCTGAGATCACAAAAGAGCTTGGGAAGCAATCTGAGGACAGTAAGGTATACTGTTGTCCATCTGTTGTGTTCCATCACAGGGCATTGAGCACCCATCTGTATTAATTTGCCCTGCACACAAGCTAATCTTAGCCTACATACCCATAACCAGCTGGATACACGTGACTGATCAGGTCAGCACAGCGTTGGAGGAGGACGCACACTTCTTTGCCTTGGCAGATGAGAAATGGTGTCTGGCAATTTATCAGCCCCTCAGATGGGGCTTTGCTGGCACAAGCAAGATTGCTGAAGACTTCATTGAGGCCTTGAGCCTGGTGCCAGGAGCAGAGCTGATGACCTGTGCAGCAAGGAACAAAGACCGGCTGCCTCAAGCTCAAGAGTTTGCTAAGAAACATGGTGAGGACTGGTTTTGTTTAAACGCCTTGCAATGTTCAGCATGCCCTGCAGTACGAGCACGCCATGCAGCTGTCAGATGCACCAATCACACATCACTCGGCTGTAACAACCACACTCTTGCAGCACTCACTACATGCAGAAAACCACAACTCAAAGTGCAGTCTGGCACAGATGAAGATCTGACCTTCAGCACTGCACAGCGCCTCAGCATCAGAAGCTGCACTACCTTGCTTGCTATCTGTGTCAATGCTGCATACTTGCTGCAACAGGTGTAAGGAAGGCAGTGTCAGACTATGAGGAGCTAGCCAAAGATGCTGATGTGGACATTGTGTATGTGTCCAACCTGCACCCAGCTCATAGAGATACCAGCATCCTCATGATGGACCATGGCAAGCATGTCCTGTGTGAGAAGCCCTTAGCCGTGAGTACTTGCTTGCATTTTGTTGTACCTCAGTGCAATGCCTAGTGACAATGGATTTGTCATGCTTGCAGTCCCCTCACAACTGTGCATGGTAAAGATGAGCTGTCTTGGGCGATGCATGATATCTGCTGCAACTTTATCAGCAAGGGTTTTTGCTGGTACTTTAGGCTAGCTTTGGCATCAAGCAGACTTGCGTGACATCATGCTCGTGCTCATATGGACCCATGACATAGAATCAATGCCAGCTAGTAAGGTTGTGCAAGTCGTGCCGTAAAAACACAGGAGCATCTGCACAAAGAGTAGTAGTAGTAGTAGTAGTAGTGTCAGCACAAACTGCCTGCATTGCTCTCAGCAGGCAATACGACTATTAGTGAAGATTCAGATGGACATATGCTGGTTCATTGACACCTTATCAGCATGCGTTCAATAAGATAGGCTGCTTCAAGGACAAGGGGACAGCACATATGTCTACACATCAGATACGTGCTGCTTAATGAGGTCCTCGACAGCAGGCAAACATGCACAAGTGCATGCGCAGGTCAATGCGTCAGTGACTAGTGAAATGATAGCCAAGGCCCAAGAAACCGGCCTCTTCTTCTCTGCTGCCCTGTGGACCAGATTCTTCCCAGCTACTCAGATGTAAGCTTTGATCTTGCTCAGATGGCCTTGCTTTTGTACATGTGCAACCTCAACCTTGTGCCTTGAAGACTGCAAGTGATCATCTCAACATGCTGCATCCAGCCTGACAATACATGCACTGAGGACATCTACGACAATCTAGGTGTGTCCTGGTTGTGCTTTGTCTCAACTGTTGCCGGCAGTCTTCTTTGCATGGACATCAGTTGAGCAGCTGCACATGTTCAGGGTGAGGAGTCTGATAGAGGGTGGCAAAATAGGCAAGGTGCAACATTTCCATGGTGACTTCATCTGTGAAATGCCTGAGGAGACAGAGAGGCTGTATGACCCCAAGCTGGGTGGAGGGGGTCTGCTGGATATTGGCATCTACCCCCTTTCCATTGCCTCCTGGGTGTTTGGCAGGCAGACACCCAAAGTGGTGAGCGCCATGGGTATGGTACACCCCAGGGGAGTTGACAACCTTGGAATGGTTAACCTCAAGTAAGATGCTGTGCACTGCCAGTGACAGCAACATTGTGCACACTGTTGCTCTTATGCTGCAGCTGCTTACACTGTAGCAGACAGCCAAACTGACATTGCTGAGGCAGGCCCTAACCATAGCACTAACATGACCATATATGCCAGTGCACATGCACTCATGACCACATTCCATTCGCGTCGACCATGCCCTTACCTTAGCCTGCTTGTGGTGCACATTGTTGCATGTGTTGATGGTGTGTTTCATCCCTTGGACATTGCTACCAGCACACGGAATATCCTGCAACTGCAATATAGTTTTGATGTGTTTTTCCTTGCTCTTTCGACTAGTGTGGCCGCAAATGCGCCAGCCAAAATTCACACGGTCGGAAAAAAACAAAACATGCGTTCTTGTCACCAGTGTCTGCTCATTGTTTGCAGGTACAGTCAATCAGAGTTTGCCAGTGTGACATTTGCGATGTGCATGGCTTCCTCACCGGTGGAGGGCACAGTTCATGGCACTAAGGGCAGCATCAAGCTGCACAATGCCATGCATTGCCCTACCAAAATCTCTGTAGAGCTATCAGGTCAGCAAACATACTGCCTGATCTGCTGCACGTGTTTAACCTTGTGTGATGGCAAATGATACTTCTTGCAAAGCCCTGTATGTGAACAAGGGTTGGTGCACTCAAGTCAGATGCAGGCATAACAGAACTCAGTAGGTATTATCTGTCTATTGCAGCAGGCTTAGGGCTGAGTGCCGCAACGCTGCATGGATTCAATGTGTTTCTGCATGGTGCAAGTAAACAATGAGGTAAACAACGAAGAACCTGCAGGCGAGGAGCCCTGGGTTTTGGACTTTCCTCTACCAGACAAGCCAGCAAGCATCAATCATGGCTCTACAGATGGCTTCAACTTTGGTGGCTCCCTGGGCTTTGTGTACGAGGCAATGGGCGTGCACAGCTCTGTCATCTGCGGCAAGAAGCAAGTTGAGGATGTAGGTCGGGATGAAATGGTGAGCTGGACTGCATGCATTTGCTGGCATCTGTGGTGCTTGGCAGGTTATGTTCAGGTGCCATATGCTCAATTCATGACAAGCTTATACAACTGCGCTGCAATGTGTTGCACAGGCAGGTCACAAACAAAATACACCATTGTCACCTTTCTGCCATTTGCGCATGAACCACAAGGCACAGCCTGTTGTACATGCTTCAGCAGGCTGCAGCCGGCTCGATTTCGGGCAATGCTGGACAGAGGATGTAGCAGATTTGGGTCCAGAAGTAAATCTTATGAATCTCTGTTGCAACATATGGGCAATGTGTTGATGCAGATCATGCTGATGGAGGTTGCTGACCGTATCCGAGAACAGCTTGGAACTTCATATCCTCAGGATGGTCCTCTACAGAAACTGACTGCCGCAATGCCTTCATTGACATCATGACAGTCCAGATGACAGCCTAGGTGTGTAATCTGTAAGCATGTGGCAAGAGTCGATTAGAAAATTTGCCGTAACGCTGGCCTCCAGCTTGCTAGGGATGCAAGTTCTGGCTGTCGTGACAAAATTCCTATCGGCATCTTCCTTGGTGCCTGCCTTTAGTATCGGTGGCAATCCGCTCAAACTTGGCTCCATCACCTTCGTGTGCTGTAAGTCGCGCGACTAGTCTCGTATACGTCCCCGAAGATCACAGGCGTGTACAGTCAAAGCCAGCTGCAGTCAGTTTTTGGTTCCGTGCCACAACAGTGGGGTTGATCAAATAGCTTGGTGTCTGTGAATGGGTTTGCGAGGCTGCTCACTACATTCAGCATGCCCACAAACAAGGACCCGCTCAGCTGCCGCCTCGTTATGGTTGTCACGCACGCAGTCGCCACACATCTCTAACCGGCGCCGAGCTAATACAGCACATTTGTGTTCAAGCCAACGAGACACCAACAATAAGTCAGCTGTGAAAGCGTCTGCAGCAACCGCGTCACCCAGCCGCGTCAGAAGCCCTGATCAGGAATCTTTTATACTTTCCACTGTTTCCGAGATAGACAAAGACGACAACAATGCCCTTGCCGATAGAATCTCCGATCAGACAGGCCCTGCAGCGTCCAGCAGAACCGGTGACGACTCATCCGGGTCTCAGTACTGGCAAGAGCTGCTTAGCTCTCCAGAACCAGAGATGTTTGGCCACAGAGCCAAGAGTGCTTCAGACGCTGCTGTGCTTCGGCGCAAAGGGCATCTGAAGGAGCAAGACAAGATGATAGAGTTTTTCCTTGCAATGCACCACACCCACACCAGTGAAGAGGCCATGCAGAAGATGGAGCGATGGATTATGGAACACAGGCAGGAGCCTCGGCACAGCAGATTGAGGAAAATGGTGCCTAGCATTGGCTCATTCTTCACCCCATTGAAGCTAGTTGAAGCCTTCAGCGAGTTTGACCAATTCTTTGCATTGTCAAGGCGAAAGTATGTACCGCCCAACTTTGCGGAGATAAGACATATTTTGAATATAGCTCAGGTGAGCGCCACATTCAATTTTGCAGGACTGCATACAAAGCTGCATTGGCGACAGAAATATAGCTCCCCCGCATGGACAAGCTTATGTCAGTTGCATTGTAGCTAGTCGCACCAGGATAACCAATTGGATGACTCTTGAACTAAAGCCATGATCTATTGCCATCTGCTACTGCATGTTGATGAAGCAGAGTGCATGTAGAGCATTGGGCTTCATGCACTACATGCACACATGCCCAACAAACAGTCTCTAGGCTGTCAAGCTGTTTGCATCTCCTCTCTGAACTATATTGCAGCTCAAGCACAATGCTTTGCTACAGGTACATTCCTCAGCAGCAGGCTTGAAGCTGATCACTTTTGATGCTGATGGCACACTTTATGCTGACGGCGCCCACATGGAGCATGACAGCAAGATGATCGGCCACATCATCAACCTCATGCGTAGTAATGTGCATGTGGCCATTGTGACGGCTGCTGGTTACCCTGGTCAAGCTGACAAGTTTGAGCAGAGGGTTGCTGGTCTGACTGCCACCTTCAGGAAGCTGCGTCTCCCACAGCATATCATGGACAGGCAAGCCCATCTGTCTTGCAGCACCTCATGTAGTGCCTGGGGATGTTGCACAAGTGCCTGCAGAGTTCAGTCAAGAATTGTGTTGAGGTGGTGTGAGGAGTTGTCAATTTTGGGCAACTCGTGAGCTTGATGTGTTATCCTTCAGGCCTTGTCAGCATACTGCATGCAACCACTCTGCAGACGCCACTTGACTTAGACCCCGCGTAGCACAGAGTCAACTGAAGCACCACTGCAGCTATTAAACAGCAGTCACTGGCGCAGAACCTCAACAAATGTGCTGTGCGATAGGCATTTCAAATTGTGATACAGTCACCTCCAACTGGTAGCAGTTGCAGATTCTCCATACGCACATTGTGCTGGAAGCTTTGCAAAACATGGAAGTTTGCAGGTTTCACATCATGGGTGGCGAGTGCAACTACTTGCTGCGGCTGAGTCCCACCACAAAGCAGCTGGAGTTTGTGCCGGACCATGAGTGGAAGACACCCTGCATGCAGGCCTGGCAAGAAGAAGACATCAAGTATGTGCTGAAGGAAGCTGAGAAGCTGCTCCTGGACACCGCCTATAGGCTGCGCTTGCCAGTCAAGGTAAATCTGCCACAGCTATAAATGCCTGCCACATTGCGATGAAGACACTAAGATGGCAAACAGCAGGACGCTTGATGCTTGCCATATTCCTTGGGTGATTGTTACAAGCATCAGCATCCTTGCTGCACATCAAAGCTGTTGTACAGCCTGTGAATATCAGCCAGGACCTTATGACACCTGTGTCATCCAAGCTGATGGCAATGGTCAATGCAGCTGCACAAACTCCTCATGAGTTTTGCTACTTTCAGCACTTTGTGCCTGGCTGACAAGCTCAGATGATGCGGTTTCAGGCGAACCCACATTTCCTTCTTTGATGCAGCATATAATCAGGAAGGAGAGGGCAGTAGGGCTGATCCCAGGAGCCCCTACCATCTACGAGGTGCTAGAGGAACTGGCCATTACAGTACAGCAGCAGCTGGTGGATGCACCCCTGCCCTTCTGTGCCTTCAATGGTGGAGGGGATGTCTTTGTGGATGTGGGCAACAAGAGCCTTGGCCTGGAGGCTCTCATGCAGTACCTCAAGTTCAATCCAAGCCAGGTGCAGCTGCCCTTCACACTGACACCATTCTGCAGTTGTGGTGTGTTGCACTGTGCTCTGAAGTCATGCTAATATGTGATCTGCAGAGATGCGCACAGGGGTCCCATGCAGTTGCAAGGCACAGTTACTGCTGCAAAGCTTGTGACTACACAACTAAGTGTGCATTGCCTCGGGACAATGCATGGATGAGCGCGCCCTCCGCACACCTTGTGATGTGTGTGCTGCCAGTTTGCATATATGCAACAAGTTTGATGCGTGTGATCCATTTTGGTTGTTGCAGGGCCTGCATGTTGGAGACAGATTCACAGAGAGTGGCAATGATTCAGCCACCCGAGACTGCTGCTCGATTTTGTGGGTAGCCAACCCCGAGGAGACTGATTTCTTAGTGAGCATGCTGCTCAAGGACATCAGAGCCTCCAGAGCTCAACCATACATTGAGTGAGATGTTTTAGCAGCAAGCACTGGATCAACAGCTTTGCAGATCAGCGAGAATTGATTAGGAAGTATCTGAATTGTACACTACCACATGGCCTAATTAATGGCACTTTGAACGACTAGCCAGGTTAGACATTTTGCAGAATGTCAGATGCAATCTGTGAATTTTTGTTGGCAGCTTTGCTATCTGCAGGTCTTCAGAAATGTCAAGCAGAGTGAACACTTCAACAAATACCCAGTCACCTGCTAGCTATAGCAGCTCTCTCAAGCAGCAATCTCATTCTTCATGCTGTGCTTTTGTGACAACCTTTTTTGTCAAATCTCGCAAGCATGGTATGTGCCTGATACCCCCACAACAAGGACTTTGACTTCTGTGTGTTGTGAAATTTACGCTGTTGTTGCTGGCATTATACACTGACTCCACAACTAATGAAAGCATGCAACTCAACACACACGTCAAATGCTAGCTTGACGGCTGCTCTCCCACACCCCCAGCCACTTTATGGACCTGCCTGGCAACGTCAAGTGCCAGTTTGTCTGCTGCCTCCTGAGTTGTGGCTTCAGCATACACCCTCACCACGTCCTCAGTCCCACTGGGCCGCACAAAGGCTCGCCCAGCTGGAATTCCTGCACACATACATGAACAGCTGTGCTTTCCCCTTCTGCACACAACAAGCTTTGGCCTGTAGCAATAGTGACACTTGTACATGCGGTCACAGCAGAACAATAGCTTGCACACATGCTCATAGAACAGAAAAACAAGCACCTGCACGCATTGTGAGACACTGCAACTATGCGCTAGAAGCTGGCGCATGCGTCTCTTACTCTTCATTTGCCCCATGTTTACAACTTCAGCTACACATATACAATTCAAACGCCCATGTCCAATGTAAGATCAACTCCTCTATGACGCTCAAAGTGACATTCCAGTCTATGCAGAAATTTGGTCAGGGCGTCCACTGCATCACTGTTCAGCCATATGCTGTCTGAGTCATCTCTGTGCCGATTGAAGTCGTTGACTGTTGAGTCATATGCCCATTCTGAGTCATGCCTGTGCCGATTGAAGTCGTTGACTGAACAGTTGGCTTTACCTGCAACTCACAACTGGCTCCACACACCAGACTGTAAGGTATAAAATGGGAACAAGAACATTACCTGCAACTCACAACTGGCTCCACACCCGAGACTGTAAGGTATAAAATGGGGTAAAAAACATTACCTGCAACTGCCTGGTCAATGAGGGCCTGCAGGCCAGCAGGAGCCGCCACCTGTGTCTCGGCATTGATGGTGCTGATCACACCACGGTCGGCCACCAGCACCTTGCTCTGCCTGCTGGGCAGGTCCTGGTACAGCTGTCCCCATTGTTCAAGCCCCCACTGCCGCCGCCGAAGGGCAGCTTCCACCATCAACACCCCTGAAAGGGCGTCCCCAACTGCCTGTAGGCATCCCCAAGTGACCTCCAGTGGTGGACAGACAAGACATGGGACAGTGGTATAATGTAAATGTGCCATCTGATAACATTATATGCACATGTTACATAGTATTATAGAAAGTGGATTGCTTTAGATTTATCTCCACTTGTACTCCCAGAAATGTATTCCATTGACGGTTCTAGCTGGTTTTTATAGTAAAGTTTTCCCCTTTTTTTCTGCCGCATTGAGTTCAGACCTGTTTTGGTCACAATGCATATCACCTGACTCATGACTTCCTTGGGTTGATTAGTGTGGCAGCATGGATACAGCTATCACGTGCTTTACACAAGCAGAAACAGGCCTGTGCCATGCCTGACATTCACGGAAAATAGTATGTAATGATGTAGCATTCAAAGCTATTGCAAGGCATTGCGTAAGCCAATGGGCAATATCAGCTGCTGTCATTCAGCAAACGTGATAGTCTGCTGGTGATGTGCGTTGTCCCATCATGCTTGTAGGCAAAACAGCAGACTAGGCAGCAAAGGTAGGAGTGCACGGCTGCAATTCTCTCCAGAAAGCTGTTGATTTGGAGCCCAGGGCAAGGTTTGGTACAGAAGAGGGTTGTGCAGCAGATCCACACCTGATTGATCAGCTGGCTCAGGGCTATAAGGTCTCTTGCTGCCTTACTCTGGCCCTGTATCTGCAGCAATAACATACTTTACTCATTCATCAGTGACCTGCTCACATCTGAATTCCACCTTGAAGTCCAGGCTTCATGTCTTTGAACTGCACAAGCTGCAAACATACAAGCAGCATGCATCAGCCAGGCATCATAGGTGTACAGCCATGATAACAGGCACCCACAAACAAAGATGCAAACGGGCTGTGCATACAAGCGTTGCTGCACCGCTGCACTCACATTGCGTTCCATGCAGCAGTCATGCTTGCATCAAGTAGTATATCTCACCTCATGCAGCCTGTCAAGCAAGGAATCACTGAACAGCACAGTGCCATGCCCATTGGCCTCAAAGTAGATTCCAATGTCAAACTTGACAGCCTCCTCATGCAGGTACTTGACGCCTGTGGGTGTGATAGCTACCTCAATGCCCAGATTGTTGCGCATGAAGGCTGTGGATGCGCCATTGGCATATGCTGTCTGCACTATGCCCACCTGCCAACACAAGTGTGAACCACTTATGAGATGCTGACCTCTGGGACAAGCTAACTCCCAATGTCACAAGGGACATCAGCATCCCCAACTACAAGGTTGTACAGGAGATCGCGGCCCAAAGCAATGAAGCCCATGAACAGAACCTCAGTAGGACAGTTGCTGGCGCTTGTCACTGCTGGATAAGCAGTACAGTACATGAGGCTACCGCTACAAGCAGACATGAGATGACCAGCCAAGCAGGCCTGGAATTGCGTCTGCAATGGTGAATACATCTAAGCATGAGGTGAGATGTGGAAAAGGTACAGGGAGAATCTTGGCCACATGAAAACAATGCAACAGAGGAGAGGCATCCAGCGTGAAAGTTGATACGTTTGTTTTTGGCTAGGCAAGAGACCGTGAATTTGACAATGCCATGCACAAACTCAGCCTGGACCGGCCACCAAGAAGGCAAGCTGAGACAAGACAAGGCACAAGCTCACCTTGATGGACTCTGCTGGAAGGTGCAGGTCATTCAGGATGTCGCGCACCAAGAGCGCAGCCAGCACAGCAATCTTGTCTCCATCAAACAGGTGGAAGGTGGCGTCCTGGTGCGTGAAGTACACCAGCCGGTCAGCATCCCCATCTAGGCTGGCACACCTGCACTCAGACGGACACTCAGACAGACAGTCTGCTGATAATGTGCACACTGCTCAGCGATGTGCTTTGTCAGAGCTAGAAAGAGCCATGCAGGCGAGGAGGGAATTCCTGGTGTGACTGGTCTGAAGGTTCACAGTGTGAGGGGATTTCAGAACCCCGCAGCAAAGCGGTGAGACAGGCACTTGGTCACCATACCTGCTGCCTTGAGGCACTTGGTCAAAAGTGTGGGGCATTTGGCGCTCCTTCTGTATGAAATCTGCCCCACAACCACCGTTTAGTATACCATCACCTGTGCACTTGGCAGTCATAACAAAGCCTGATTGCTGCAGGTGCTGACTCAGGGTCTGCAGATGTCTTGCTCCAATGCCGTTTGCACAATCCACAATCAGACTCTGCATCAGAATTGGTTCTGGTTCCTTTGAGGGGTAAGATTACTGGGCAGGACAGTAGCAAAATGCAAAGCCACAATGCATGTGAATTAAAGTGTTGTTTGTGGAAAGTAGGTATCCTTGTGCATGAGAGGCAATGTTCTACATGGGATTAGAGCATTGTACTGAGCGCCAGGGCTATTGAATGATATATTGATGGGCCTGAAGGAGGAAAACCCAGCACCAGCAAATGAAGATGCAACATGTGCCTGGTTGCCATACTTCCCATGCTGAGACGCTGATGAACGGTTTGAGTGTGTTGCTTCAAGCACGCCAATGCTGCAGCTCACGTAGTCCAAATATGATATTCCTTCTTGCTGACAAGCTACGTGATTGTCCAGAACTAGCACATTCACATACTGTGCAGCACAACACCTCACACAAAGGAATGAACATTGATGACTGAAGAGCGACAACATGGCCAATACAGGGTGAGGTGAGACTGACCTGGCCCAGAGGCTGTGTGCCAGCCACCAACTGCTGATATGCCCCTGCCAGTGTAGTGAAATAGTCCTCCAGGGCCCAGGGCAGGCCCTGATTCAGCCTCCGCAGCTGCCAATGCAACTGCGGCGTGGTCAGTAAGCCACAGTCAACTGCCACTCCCCCTAGAGCCTGAACCCCTGCTGCTGCTGCTGCCAGCAATGCAGGGCTGCTAGGCCTGCTGTCACAGGCTAGCAACACTCTTGCAGGTGCACCTGCAATTGCTGCATGCTATTGGACAAATTCTCGCATTGCTCCGCATCCCATTGCAAACACACCTCGATTTGCCAACCATGATAAGACAAAGTGGCAGGTAGCCAGCAGCCGTCTGGATGTTGAGGACCAACAATGCTAGAGTCATGCAACCATGCTTCGCAAATCAACTTGTGCAGGTAACATAAACTTGTTGTGAACCTGGTGTGCTGCAACAGAAGGAATCTTGCCTCAGGCAATGGTGCACGGTGGTGCAGGAATGCATGGCAGCCCACTGACAGAATCACAAGACAACAAAACAGCATTCAATGTCAGAGCAGCGGTTAGCTTCTGATAGTCAGCACAGTACACCAAGGCAGAGTAGCATGCAGTGATTGTTATAGGAGACAACAATAGTAGGCATGTGAAGTATGTTCTGACTGCTTATGCCCATCTATAGTGCAGAGGTCTGACAGCTGCATTGCTACCTGATCTGTCTAAAGATTATTTCTCAGGCTCAAGGATCTTTGCAAAAAATGGCATGCAGCGGTGTACCAACCTGCGGCAATAGCTTCAGAGTTGAACATGTCTTGAAGGCATGACTGTAAGCTGGCATCATCATCACATTGAGCCAGCCTGTTTGCATGCGCCTGAAACAGGAACTTGCAGCGCGTCAATAGGGCAGTCGCTGCATTGGTGTTGACCATGGCATGCATGTGCGTATATCCCAGCATACCTCCCAGGTCTGCTGCAGCATATACCCTGAAGGCTCAACAAGCTTTACACCATTGTCCTGAGCTGGATTGTGTGATGCCGTTACCACCAGACCAGTGGTGGCACCAACAGCCATTGACCGCGCTGCCATGAGCAAACCGCACCTAAGAGTAATATACGACTAGTCAAGCAGGATCACAGGAGGGAACTCGGTATCCCTTCCATACACCCAATGTGATTCGCAATAGCGCCGCAAAGGGAAGTTGCAAGTGCATCTGGTCACACGTGCAAAATTGTTCATCGCTGTCCGCAGCGTGACGTGCAAGGACGGGCAAGATCTGTCATACCTATACACCGTGGAGGGTAAACGCTCAGCCAGCGACCTGAACCCAGCGGTACCATAAGATGGCTTGAACTCCGGGGCTTTGGGATACTGTGTATGAGCAAGGCGCAGCTTGTGAAGTTGTGTCGAGGTCAAGTTGTGCGCCATAGTAAGCAGCCAAGATCGTGTTTACCAGCTGGCAGCAGATTGAATGCCGTAGCTTGCACAACTACAAAGCACACCCAGAAGCAACTGAATGTATAATTGGATCGCGGGTCAGACTTCACGACATGTTGTTTTGACGCTTGTTACTGACATGACCAAGGTGAAGATGGGTTAGTATGTTCCACGTGAATACTTAGTGAACCCACGTGAGCGTCAGATTTGTGGCCAGCCCAAGAACAGACTGGCACAGCGACAGCAGTGCCTTGCTGCACAGGGCAAAAGCGCACTGCGTCGTTGCGACACAAAATCGACAGACTTGCGCAGCAGCATTTCCAGCCTCCCTCGGGCACATGACGGCCCTAGCACCTACAGCACCAAACTTCGTTGATCCGTGTCGGTCACGCGCCTTACCGCGTATTCAGTATTTTCAAGCCTTCAGGACTTGCCACTTGCACAGCTCTGGTGGGTTGCTTTTCAAACCCGTCACCAAGCGACGCTCGGTAAGCAACCTCAGAGCTGGTGATCAAAGCGGACGCACTGCACAAGCTGCGGAAACGATGCAACGTTGCTTCAAACGCATGTTCGAATTCAAATGTTCTGATTTTACAGGCTCACATGTCGGCTTCTGCAAGCTTACAACAAGCTCTCATCAGAGACAAGAGGTTCAGCACCTTCACTAACAAAGAAGGTATCCGCACATCAACCTGGCAGAGCTATCCTGTTAGTGTCTAAAGGGCATCGCACGTCACTTACATACTTGCATATGCTTGTCACAAGGCACCTGCATCTGAACACAAGATACAACTGATGCAGGTCGAGTCTTGACTCAGCACTCAGAACATGTTTGGGGAGCAGAAAGACCGTTTGCATGGCTTGGCATTGATGTCAATGGTCGCGGCGCTGTTGTGAAGCTATCAGACGGAAGCCTATGGGTGCACAGCCCTGTCAAGCTAGATCCAGAGCTCAAAGCAGCCATGGATGCTCTTGGGCCTGTCAAGCACATTGTCACCCCAAATTTTGAGCACAACAAGTTTGCTCAGCAGGTGACTCCTCATTATACTGACTGCCGCAGTAGCAGTAAGCTTGCAGCATAAGCTTCTGCACTTTTCTGCATGTCAGCTTCACAATAGTTTGAGTAGTTCACCGCTCATCGCAAGAAACATGAAAAGAGAACACTCGCCTTTCACCAATGATAAAACAAATGCCTGAGGGTGAGGTATGTCGGCTGCCAGATTGGGCTTCCATGTGAAAGACTGCTTGGTGGGAGATTTGATCACTACTCTCATCTCAAGTCCGGCCTCCTTTGCCTCCTAGCACTCCAGCTTTTCCCACCTTTGTCATGTAATCAGGCACAAGGTCAACAAGTCAATGGACTTTCAATCCATAGCACCACAGCACAGCATGCACATGAGTACTGGAAGCAAGCCTTGGAGCAGCTGTAGCACTTTTCCTCTCTCAACAGCAGCATCTGTGGTGTGCAGTGGATAGATGCATACCCAAGTGCCAAATCTTATGTGTGCCCAGGTGGCCTGAAG
>JAABUP010006340.1_pt1 | contig 16954 bp, 22 predicted proteins | sample 5559201 | NCBI WGS metagenome assembly JAABUP01 (sample SAMN10711887, study PRJNA513373) | rock metagenome | isolation source: Antarctica rocks | place: Antarctica
CAAGGTCTCATAATCTGTTGAATAACCAGGTTCATATGCAATAGTAAAAACGCATGACTACTAAGATGTATTCATATAAACGCGAACGCGCGAAACGCCTGTACCCTGAACCAGCCATCTTTAACAAGATGTTGGGTATGCGACAGATCGTCCGCCATCTCGGTCGAGCCTGGGTCTACCTGCATGATCCATACGGGAGCCGATTGGCCATCCTGAGTTTTATGCATGTGTGCACCAAACCAGAAGCCGTATCATCCGTATCCCGGCTAACCCTCCCTCGCCACCCGCTCTACAGCTCTGGTGAATATTCCCACAGCCCGCTCCATCTGCTCCTCGGTCACCACCAACGCCGGGATGAACCGGATCGTATCGAAGCACGACGTCGTGAGGATCATCATTCCCTCTTCGAAGCAGTTATCCTGCACCCGCTTGCCGATGTTCTCGGGAACCTTCGTACCGTCCGGCAGGTCGGAGGTCGTCAGTGGGTCGTGCGCTGAGCGGAACTCGATGGCGGTCATGAGCTAAGCGTGGGCGAGCTTAGCGATTCGCTCGTCGACAATGAAAGTCAGACTCACGCCCTGACCCCGGACATCCGCGATGAGATGTTTCGTCTTCTCCGAATTCTGTAACGCCCTCAACCCCACGGCCAACTGCCACGCCCGCTTCTCCACGTTCCCTCCGATATCCTCGCTCTGAAACACGTCCTGCACCGCCACTCCCGCCGCACAAGCTACAGCATTCCCAGCGTACGTCCCTCCTAGCGACCCCACGTCCAATGTCTCCATGATCTGCTTCGACGAGACGATACCGGACAGCGGGAAGCCGTTTGCCACACCCTTGGCAAATATCATGATGTCGGGTCGGAAATCAGGGATGTCGGAGACGGAGAAGTATGTGCCCGTCCGGAAGAATCCGGTTTGAACTTCGTCGATGATGAGGAGGATGCCGTGTTGGTCGCATTTTTCGCGGAGATGGTTTAGGAAAGCTGGAGGGCAGCGGATGTACCCGCTACATCCATTCAGCGGACTTTATGGAATACATTCTTAAGACTCACCCTTCACCTTGGACGGGCTCGATGATGACCGCCGCGACGTCCTTCGGAGCGACCTGCTGGCGGAACATCATGTCGAGCTGATACTCGGCCTGTCTCACAATCTCCTCCTCCGGGGTCGAGGGGACGACGCCGAGACCATGCCAGTACGGGAATGCGGTAGTGTATACTCCGGGCTGCGACCATTAGGGGGTTTCTACTCTACAACGAAGTTGGCCGTACCATCAAAGGTCCCGTGCTCTGGGTATAGATGGGCTTGCTCCGTGTCAGAGCTCCACTCCCGTATGTCCGTCCGTGGTATGACCCTTGGAAACAGATGATGTTTGGTCGTCCAGTCGCTTTCCGGGCGACTTTTACTGCCGCCTCAACAGCCTCAGCGCCTGATCCATCAGCTGACGCCACAGCGAGCGGACATGACGCACCTGAATTCCACAAGAAGAATTGGTCGAGCGAGGGATGGGGCATCGCGGGAAGAAGCCGTTCGATGAGCTGTAGATATGGCGCCGAGAACATAAGGGAGCACTGCATATGCACCAGCGATCCAACTTGACGCATGACGGCGTCTGTCACAGCTGGATGACAACTGAACGCTACGTCAACAAAGCGCCGCATGAACAAAGGAGGACCCCACTGTCCAAGGTTGGTCACCCCAATCCCTGCAGTGAAATCCAGGTATTTTTGCCCATCTGCGGTATACACATCCAGTCCTTCGCCCTTCACCACCACAAGATCCCGCATCCGACCGAGACCGTGCGAGACGTGTTCCCGACCGAAATCTGCCCATTGCTCGGGGGTGCGGATGCGGGCTGGCATGTTGGAAGTTGTTGGTTACGATTTCCCAGAGAGCGGGGAAGGCGGGTCGAGGTATGGGCACCTTTGTCCTAGACACAGAAACCCAGGGACAACGGGGACTTTTGTCAAACGGATCACGTGCGCAGCCACATGACGTTTTCCTCCCCAAAGCAAAGGGCAAACGCCATGTCGCGAATGCCGATGATCACCTCGACTTACAAGAGATTTGCCTGATCAGGACGTTCTTTCAATTTCCGCAGACTGTACAGCAAGACCGAGTCTCCCGCAGGCAGGTGAAATTCGCAAATGCTTGTTCAGTACCCGGAAGGACAGCTTGTGATCCGCCATGATTTGCCCAGGGTACCTTATAGAAAGGAGACTTGACCAAGGAAATGAGCGACAAGACGTCGAGCTGGTCGGAGACGAGATCTGACTTTGGCATTTGATGTTCCGGTCTCAGACGTGACTGACACAGATGTCTCACTGTCTTCAGCATACTCCATCCTCGGGTCCCAAAAGCTGTTTCCAGCCTGACCCCGAGAGCCGGAAGCTGTACGAGGCTGAAGAGGTATGGAGGCGGCTCGAGGCGAAGATGGGGAGGAGGTTGAGGGGGACTAGTCTGAGAGAGAGGGGAAGATGGGTGGTGAAGCGAAGAGAAGATACGGGACTGGATGATGACACGAAAGGCGGGATGGAGCGACAGCCCAGCGATTTCTCAGTGTCCACGTACCTCACTTTGGAACCGGACGACGAGGCAACCGCAATCTTCAATATGGCCGCTCCATTGGTCACTTCTTTCTCGAGCACCGCGGCAACACCATGGAATACCCCATGTTTGAGGCGAGAGACGCTCCAGCGGACCGGACGGGTCACAAGGAAGCGCAGCGCAGACCTACTGGCCGCTGGACCTAGTCATGCGAGAACCGCCTCATCGATGTACCGACTCGACTCGCACGTCATAGCCGCTCTCGAGGCGCTTCAAGAAGGCTTCGACTCGCCAGCGCTTGACGAAGCGCTCGGACTCGACCGGCCGGTCCGATGCGAGTCGCCCCGAGGTCGAAGCTGGACTCGGGCTGGGGATGACGATACGCTTGGATAGCGTATATGGGTGGAGTGTGCTCTCGCCTTGACCACCACACGCCTCGGAGGTCCGGTCGCCTCTGCTAAATGACGACGAGATGGGAGACGAGGAAGAGAGACTGGTGCGAGTCACCGATCTGGATACTGGATTCGTCAGGGATGTTCCGATGGGAATGTGCGGGCGAGTGGAGCTGTAGTAGCGTTGCATGGGGTAACCGCTCATACACTTCGCAGACCCAATGCAGCGCATCACATGCCTGCGTGCTCCCGAGAGGGCGGAGGAGTCTTGGCGTGACAGTATCGTCAACTTCCCCCTGACATATGCGATTCACCCCAATGCAATGACCTCAATGCCTTAGCCCCCTTCACATCGAACCGTGTCTACGAGCGAAATCCGGTGATCATCCCTCCTGACCACTTCTCCGCAAAAGCCCAGCCCCTCAAACGTGCAGAGCCCCAACGCCAACCAAGAGCCAATATCCACCATGTACGATACCATGTCCATGACCTTCAATCACCCTAAACCACTTGAGTCCGGTCTCACTGACCTCCCTAAGACGAGCAATGATTATACTCGAATGGCGACTAACTTCCTCAGCCCCGACCACTAAACCACATGACCGCGTGGTCCGCGGGGGTGCGGTAAACCCCTGACCCTAAGAAGAGCGACAAGACGTCGAGCGGATATATCGGCATAGCCACTAAACTCCTAACCCGGAATCCCTTCACCACTACACCCTAACCCACTAACCCCCTAAATGATCGCTGCACTTATCCTAGCTTATGCACTACTCCTCAACCGCGATCGATCTCGGCCCAAGGGATCCGTATCATGCCTGTGCGGTGAGTTTGCCGGCGTCGGCCTGACCATATCAACTCTTTAGATTTCCGACACCCACAACGGCCATCGACGGGCCTGTCGTCCTTTGTGTATCGAGACGGGGGCCTCATCAAAGGATGACCGGCTGCTGAGTATACGATATTGAAAGCCCCTGCAAGGACCTCCCCAGCTCTTGGGATACAAGGGGAGCAGTCCCAATCTCGATCATATCTTTCGTGACTTGTATCCGCCTCAGTATATTGCCCAATAGGACTGTTCCATTCCTGCTCTCCTACAGGGGTTTCTGCCGTTCGTTCTGTACCTCACACTCCTTATCAACTGGTCATCGCCCGGTGCGATGTTCCCTAGCTTTCGGGTGTCTCTTTCCGCTCTTTTCTTCCTGGTCTGCACCACAGCGCAGAATGTTCTGTACGAGATGGACTCGGCCGAAGCCACCGTGTGAGTCCGTGCTCCATGTCCCGCTTTTCCGCCATACAATGACCTCGTAGTCCTGCAGTGAGCTCAAACCTGACTTGAATAGGTACTACGACCTCACAAATACCCTCTGCGATTACTCGGAAGGCGGTCCTAACGCCCCGAATTGGGGTGTGGTCTCCGGCATCAATTTTGGGATACCCACTTGCGAGGGGTCCAATACGAAGACCTTGGCTGAACTCGGAACAAATAGGATTGTCGGTACGCTCCGCCACTCACGAATCATCCTTGATCTGTTCCGCGCTGATGGCGTAGCGATGGATGGGACGAAGCTCCAGGCCGACATGGAGAAATGGTGTGGCAAGGAGTCAGTCCCGCTAGCTCGCTTTTGCTGTATCGGGGCTGATCGTTGAGCAGAGTGGTGGTATATGATCCTTCCGGGAAGCAGATCACAATCGACGAGGGACCCTTCTTCATTTGGGACGCGTGTGCCGCCTGTTCCGGTGCCGCTCACATCGACATGTCCGGTGAGCGCCCCTCATTTTGCTCGTACTTTATGGCAAGTCAAGACTGATGCGCGTATAGCAAAGGGTTTCGTCCAGGTCAAAGGCGGGACCTGTGCCGGGAACAATCCTCAAGGACTAAAAGTCCAAATCCTCGACAACAATATCTGGCAACCTGTGAGCGGTAGTAGCGGTAGCACAGCCGGCAACACCAGCGCCAGCACGCTCTCGGCAGCGGTAGGCGGCAATTCGATCGCAGCCGCAGTCGTTCAACCCCCTGCCGCGCTGGTCAGCTCGGATTCGCCTGCGATAGCGGCTTCCTCAGCCCCTGCGCCCACGACTCCGGCAACACCGCCGACGGCCCCAGCGGCCCCATCGGGCAATGCGGGGAATATCAAAGCCGCCGTTGTAGGCTCACCAGCAAAAATCTCCTCGGTGAGCGATAATATCGCGGTCGCAGCTGCACCAGGAACTTCGACGAGCACGTCGACCGCCTTGATCACCACTACGGTCGATCCCACTCCCTCAAGTCCCCCGATACCGGCCACCTCTCCGGTAGACACCGCTGCTGCCCCTGCATCGTCCGCTGGGCCAGCCACTCTCCCACCGGCTCCCTATTCTGCTGCTGCCTCAGGAGCTGCTCCGCCGGCTTCATCCCCAACAGACGAGACCGCACCAGCCTCGTCTCCTCTGCCGGCAGCGCCTTCTGCATCAGGTACTGCAGCGACGTGCAAACTCGGTGCTTGGCAGTGCTCTGGCCTAGCACTGCAGGTCTGCAATTACCTTACCACCACCTCGCTCGGTCAGTACCCTTCCGTCTTAGCACTTGAAGCTAGTCCGAGCTGATCGAGGACTTGCTCGCAGGGTGGGAGACGATCGAGAATTGTAAGTCAAAGTGCGCGGTCACGGGAAGCGGGAGTATCGATTGCGAGTAGCCCTGGTAGCGTCTCGCATTCATCGTATCTAAATTGGTCTGAATGAATTTCTTCGCAGAATTTCGCGATGGTCATGTTCATCAGTGTCTCTCAGAGCTCGGAAATGGATCTTCTGATGCACCGATGGCGATGACACGATGGGTCTCGACGGAATCGGGACCGCAGATTGTGAGTAGCTCTTATGCCGTCTCTTGGTCAATGTCTTGGATCAGGAAGTCTGCGTCAGAGATAATGTGCAGCATTGTGACGGTTCAAGGTCGGGTTTCAGTGAACCCTACGCCCCAAAAAGGTCAGTAACCTGAGACAGAGTAGACATTGACATGATGGTAACGATGGTGCTGGATATCTCGACGCGCGCTCACTCGTCCTTCTCATCCCCCTCCTCCACCCCCTCGAGGTGATGGGGCATTGCCTGTACCCACGCTTGTCCGCCCGCCACATCCTGCTCAGCCAAGATCCGCCTCAACGCTTCTAAGTCCATTCGTCAGCCTCGGAGCGCCGATCCACGAATCCCTGACCTACCCTCTGGTCCGACCTCATCTTCCGCGGCAACATCCATCACCATATGCATATTCTCCATCCGTTCCGCAATCTACGTATCAGCCATGTTGACCATTCGCTCAAACTCACCTCAAGCACCCTCATCGCCTCTTCCGGCAGTCCGTACGACCCAACATCTATCTCTCCTCGCTTTTCCCAGATGGTCCAGACCATCTCCAATATCTCGAGCTTGAGTCTCGTTTCGTCCTTCACCGGTACCCACACCGCATCCACCGAACCTCGCAGGATGACCTCTCCTTTATCGAAATGCGTCGTCCATGTGGAGTTGGCCGACGTCACGGAGAACCCAGGAGTGGGTAGTTCCAGGTCAGGCAGAGGTGAGGAGAGCATCGTCTCCCTCGGATCGGACACAGCCAGATCGTGATGGAGCATACCGGACTCATGAAGCGTGACGAGGAAACGAGGTATAAAACTCGCCTGGATATCTGAAATGTCAGCTAGGAGAGATGTACGAGACCTACCAAACATTCTCAAGCCGGTCGAGGAGCTTAGGGACAGGAGGAATCGAGCGTTCTCGTCGAAATGATCGTCGACGAATTTGGCGAATACCTCGTATCCACCTCCGATTGCGGTGAAGGCTTCGGCAAAGTCGAGAGTCACGTGGATCGCTGCTCCAGGTTGGAGGGAGGAGTCGGAGCTGCTACTCGGTGGAGCGAGTGCGGGTTGGGAAGTCGATGTGGGAAGATTCGCAGAGGGGATAGGCGAGAAGATGAGGTATTCCATGTCAGCGAGTCGTCGATGTTGAGAATTTTGACGGACAGAAGACTTTGGTCATCTGGCGGCCGAGGACAAAGGAGTGCCTACTCACCGTTCGTTCCGTCCTTCGACTTCTGCTCCGATCTCATCGATCTCCAGGTCCTTTGGCGAGTCCGCCCTTGTTCCAAGATAAGGATACGTTCCCGGCGGCTCCTCCGCGACTCCACCTCGTAACACCGAAGCCGAAACTAGCATGACCTCATGGTCTATCTCACCGACCTCCTCGGGCAGGGGACTCGGACCGTGCGACAGCGAGGGAACAGAGGCGGTGGAATGTGATGATTCCGGCCGGGAATTCAAAAGCTGTATAGGTTGGACAGGAACATGGTTGTATGGGGGGAGTGGAAGCGGACGAGATGCTGGACCGGCTGGATATAGGGTGGAATGTGTGCTCATTGGATGTTGATGGTCGACGAGCTGCGTCTGTTGGTAGTACATCTGTTGGCCTTGATGGGTCAGAGAGGCACGTCCAAGGAGGTTGGGTGGGAAGGGATCGGTCGTGCCATGTATGTCGGGGTCGGAGTCGCGGGGGACGATGGTTCGATGTTCATGATGACTGAGAACAAGCGAAAGGTAGGGAGAAGGCGATATTCTCAATTCACGGAACTTTTTCCGTCAACCAATATCCACCAATAGCTTTACTAGAAGTCCTTGCCGTCCTTGTAACGTTCACGATGCCTCGTCATGGTCTCTCTTCATCTTCTTTCTCCTCCGCGTCTCGACATTTCTCAACCTCGTCAATCCGGTTACAAGATGCCGTGGGAACAGTCGGGACTGTCCCCGTCCGTCGACCGGTGGGAGGTTTCCGGTAGGTCGCCAAGACTTCCACCTACCCAGCTGACCTCTGATCATTCTCTGATGTATAGTGGAGGGTGAGCTGCCCCAGTGAAATGCCATGTTTCAAACTTACTAACGCAATCACTATCCCAGGATACTAGGCTTCGTGAGCTCCTGTCCGGAGTTACGGAGACGAGCTAACCTGCCCAGCTCTTCGGCTTCTCCTCCGCCTCCGCCCTCTCCATCTACTATCTTCAACAAGAGAACAAGCTCGCCTCGGGTCTCTTACTCGCCAGCGTCGAAGAGTTGCAGGAGGGGACCGGAAACGTGGGTCACCTGTTCTCCCACTTCTTGCAGAAAAGTTGAGCTTGAGCCGATAGATCACTTCCCACCTGGACCGACTGCAGAGTGTCGAGAAGGATCTCGCCGTGCTGAAGGCGGCTTCGGCGGGGAAGGACGAGGTTGGAAAGGTCAGGGGGGAGATGAAGAAAGTTTATGTGAGTAGGGTTCACGTCTTCAGGCCAGTTGTGGGCTTTTCTCCCGGCTGGGAATGTCTGCCAGACGGCCATTCGTTGAAGTTTCACCCCTGGCATGCGAGCCGGAGGAAGGATCTCGCTGACCCGAGCTTGACGTAGGACGGACTCCACCTCGAATTCCTAGACCTGCGCGCACACGTCTGGGGCGTCGAGCAGGATCTGCAGAAGGTAGTCAAGACGGGTGAGTCGGGTGACTGCTTCCACCAGGATTAGCTGATCAGAGTGGTAGAACATATCAAAATCTAGATGTCTGCCGCGATAGGGTGGGAAAGGGGAGCGTAGGGGCAGTATACATAAAAGCCTTTGAAGGAGATCCGCATGATGCCCAGAAGATAGCGGGATGATGCATGATGGAGCCTAAATATTCGACAGATGTTACTGACATGCGATGCGGAGAGGGACACCCAACCCAGGAAATCATTCAAACCAAAATTTCCTCTTCCACTACCAGTCTACAACCTCGTCTGGTCCGATGACCTCACTCGTCTCTCTTCGTAACCCACTTCTCGTCATCCTCACAGCCCGGCTACACTGCTCACTTCCCCCTCCCTCGCCCCCTCCCTCGCCCCCTCCCTCGCCCCCTCCCCCGTCCCCGCCCACTGACCTTCCTCTCCCCTCCCATACCCGGACCCAATTCCCCAAACACGAATTTCCTAATCACCACCTCCTCATCCCTTTCCCCCTCCTCGCCGCCCTCCGAGGGTTCCGGCGTCCTCATCATCCCCCCGACAGGACTCGTATCAGGCCGCATCGGGCTCGGACTGCTCGGTCTCGAGGAGCTCGCAGAGGAGGTGGTGGAACGTTCGTTTTTTCGTAAGCTTGGGGATGTGGGATGGCGCGTGGGGAGGGCGTTGATGTTGAGCATGTGCCTGGAGATATCAGCGGGGGAGCGGAGAAAGAAGGGGGGGGGGCGCGGAGGAGGGGGGCAAAGGAGGCAGGGCAGAGGAGGTGGCGGGAGAGGGGCGCAGAGGAGGGGGGCAAAGGAGGCAGGGCAGAGGAGGTGGCGGGAGGGGGGCGCAGAGGAGGGGGGCAAAGGAGGCGGGGCAGAGAAGGTAGCGGAAGGGGGGAGGGCGGGAAGGGTCGGCGAGTGGTGATAGGGAGGACGGGTGACGGGGAGGACATTTAGAGGGGAGAGGAAGGGAGGTAGAGAGGGATGATGGGCAAGAGGGGAATGAGGAGGGAGGAGAACGCACGACCCGACCCGCTTGGAGATATCGTCGATCCGAGCTCGCTGGTCGACAGTCAGTCCCCCGGAATTGGAAATTGGAGGATCGGTCGAGCCGTATACCGGATTCCGGTCGGAGAGGAGGGAGGGGTCACGGGGTGGGGGGAGCAGAGTGGCTGATTCGGCGAGCTGGGCGCGAAGTCAGCACGAATAGAATTGCAGGTAGGCCAGGTCAAGCAAATAAGGATGCAGGTGAGCATCTGGGAGATAGGGAGACGCCACCTGATCGTCCCGCTTCCGTGGTCCGCAGCAGGGTAAGAAATCAAACAGGCCCATCCGAACGGGCACCGTAGTCTACCCCTCTCTTAAATAACGTTGTGACCGATTCCCAGGATGCTAGACAAGACGAAGATGAAGGAGCGCGATGCGAAGAGAAACGTCCACATCGACCGGGCTGTTCCACATTTTCGACTCGCTTCGGGCAAAACCGCGGGGCCCACGTGGCAGTGGATTTTTCTGTTGAAGGCGTGTTGACCAGCCCGCCTATCTAGATTTCAAGCAGGCCTACTTGGCAGCTTCCCCATTACCCTTGGACTTTCATACATCTTACTTGTATACCGTCTTGCATCATCGCTACAGGTGCTCGAATCTCAACATTATCTTGGCTGTATTTCGGTAACAGGGGGAGACTGTCCCACAGCGCATGTTATAGTACAACATGTATATAGCTGGAGATGGAGCATGGAGCATATCCCACGCCTAGTTACATTTGGCGAGCACGCCATTCTGTATCTGGCAGGTCGTGGCACAGGCTTGCAGCGGTACCCAGTCTGTCGCATCCAGTCAGCTTTTTTTGACTAGCTTCGGATTCGCAACCACTTACCGAGCTGCGTTTGCGAGTTCGGGTTGATATGGTTGCAGATATGCGGTACGTTGCCGATACACTGAGCCTGGCCCTCGGTCGTGCATGTCCCACCTGGCGACGAAGCAGTCTGACCGGAACCTGAGCCGGGGGTATTGGCGTTGGCAGCAGGAGCCGCCGACGCTGGTGAAGTGGCGGTACTGGGACCTGGCGCTACAGCATTGGCACTCGGAACAATCCCAGTAGCGACATTGGCATTCGGGGCTGCAGGACCGCTCGAAGGATTAGAAACGTCTTTGCTGCCGCCACTAGTACCTTTCGGCGCCCTCCAATTGTCGTCCGTGCACGGCTCCCAGATCTGCTTGTCCATCACTCGCACCTTCAAGTTCATGGGATTGTTGCAACCGGTACCTCCCGTCTTCTGGTTGATCGCCACCGCCACCTCACCTAGTGAATCAGCAAGTGCAAGCGAAGCCGTAGAGCAGCTCACCGGAGAGATCGACGATGGGGCTATACATCGAGGCGTTACACGAGTCCCATAGAATGAGCGGGCCCTCGTCATATTTGAAGACACTGCCATCGCCAAGGATAATCTGCACTCTGCGCCGCATGTCAACCCACTGAACCGGTCAATCGAACTTGACCTACTCTTTTCCGCAATGTTGTTCGAGCTGGCCTGCCATGAAATTGAAGTTCATCGCTGCGCGATATCAATCACATGAGATAAGTCTGCCACAGTCACTGACCAACGACCCTGTTTGTCCCCATCCCTCCCAGCGTCCCAGCCGCTCGTGCCTGATCCGACGAGAGGGAGGACCCGCATTTCGGTGGGTTTCCAAGGGTGATGCCTTGAGACCAGCCAGGAGCTGCACCAACTGCCGCGCCGCAAAGAGCGTCGACTCCGTTGGTCGTATCATAATAGCTATCCCCATCTACAATCAGCTCATCAATCAGGCATGGGTAACGGATGGACCCCACACGGTACCATGCGCATTGTCGAGCTCCCAATATCCGCCAGCTTCGTTTCGAACTGGCATGTTTGGGTCGTTTGGCGCCTGTCGACCTTGTGGATGGCCGAGTACATTCACCGCGAGCAACAGAGCGAGGAAGGCAAACATGTCGCTAGATTGAGGGGAACGCTCCAGGCGTGTCGTCTTTCGAGGGATAAATGAAGTGTGACGCGAGCGAATGTCTCGATCAGTCAGCAGGACGATGGAGATGTCAGTCTCGTTTGATGAGCAGTCTCGTCCTTTGGCCGCATCATCCTTTCATAGTTCGCAGCGTGTCAGCTTGAAGCTCGTGTGAATTGCTGTCAGCACTGTACATGCCGCTCATTTCCATGATGAGGCGTTTCATGTACGTCACCCTTCACCACCCCTTCCACGGCACCCAGACATCCACCACCTCCTCCCCGCCATCCTCTACCACATATATCCAAGAGTAGCTCGCGCAGGTGAGACACGCATGCTGGGGTATGATCCTGACCCGATCCCCGATCTTCAAATCCCCCACATCCTCCTCGCCAGGCCGGTGGATCAGCGTCCCGTGTTCCTGGCTGATCCGACCGAGATCCCAACCTCTCGCATGAGGGGGTGAGACGACGTGTCCGAATCCGGCGAAAGGGCCAGTATCTTTCGACACGGCGAGAGCACCCGCATCGCACATCGCTTCGTTTCGGTGTGGGTAGGTGGAGACGACACGGGCGAGGACGGAGATGGCGACGTCAGATTCGGAGATGAGGGAGGTGGCGAGTTGTTGAAGATCGCACATGCAGTAGCATCCGGCGTGGCTAGTCATCAACGCTATCGGTAGGTAGATACTCACAGCTCTAGCTCTCCCTCCAGGCCCATTTGTCCTGTTGCGGATGTCTGCGTTGCGGCGTGTGCCGTAGGTGTCGCTCCAACAGAAAGCACGAATGACTCCTTCGCCCCGAGCTTCCGAGCGACCTGTGCAGCAGTGTTGACGCATTCTATCTCCCCATCATAGTACTCCGAAGCCTTCTCGAGCGAACTTGACGCGTATGATTGACCGAAATCTGACGGGGGATCAGGGGGAATTGCGCTTAAGTAGACGTACGGGAATAGAAGCCGTAAATCTCGACGGCTTGCGTAGACAGAGCAGCGGTGATGATGTCTCGCATCTGTTGACTATACGGAGGGACTCCCGCGCGCCTGTTCTACCTCAGCTAGTCACCCGACAATGAAAGCAGAACTTCATTCACCTTCCTCCGCCGTCAACCTTTACGAAAACCGACCACTTATCCCTCCTACCGACCTTCTCGCTAAACCTGCCAAGCGCCTCAATCTGCTCCGGATGATCCACCATGACCCTCACCACCGCCTTCCCCGCGACCTTTTCCTGCAAGTCATTCAGGTCCTCCATCCGGTCCTCGCTGATCGGCATGCTATACAGGATCTTCCCATATCAGCCTTGATCAAGGACTTCAGGGGAGACTCACATCGTCGACCCGCCCTTCTTGGACAAGCCCAGATTCGACAAGCTGGCATACCTCCACCATCGTCGAGCCAATGAGAGCTCGCACCCCGCCAGAGGCCTCCACCTGCATCCTCATGCCTTCCGAAGTCTTGTGAGCTACCCACTCTGTCAGCTCATCAAGCCAGTTCCGCGAAGTGACGTACTCTTGACATGAGCCCTGAACCTCATACCCCGCCGCTTTGCTTCCTTTGTCACCCGCACGCAATTCGCCTTGAAGCGCGAGCGGTCGACGACAAGGGCGGGTGTGCGGATCGATGAGAGGGGGCGGCCCACGAATTCGTCAACGAGGAGAGCCTTGTCTGGGAGGTTGAAAAGGGAGTGTGGTGTAAATGTGGACATGATGACGTCGTGGCTGTAAGATGAAAAGGCTTGGAAAGATGAGGGAAAGAAGCCATCAACACGAAAGGTGGGGTAGAGTGGGGAAAGGCACATCGTAACAAAGTGGCGTTGTGGCACCAACCGTTCAATCTCTCCACTATCCTTTCGCCTTATACTGCCATTGCATGCAACCAAGACACCAAACACAGATGAAGAGGGTCATACTGCTACCCCGAAGGAACGCCATCAAGTGAGTACCGACGTCTGCATCACCTCCATCTGCGCCACATCCCCCTTCTCATCAACATTCTCAATCTTCTCATCCGCCTCGACAAAGTTTTCACCTCCAGCCGCAGCCTCGTCTAGATCTCCATCAGCTGTGCCCCAAGCGTCATAAGAGAACTCACCGCGTACCACGAAATGCTTGAATTTGCGCGCACTGACCTTTGTTTGCGAATAGATAGTCGAGTTCGGCGAAATCAAACCCTCCCGTCTCGGGGTGTCGGAAGTACGCCCACAACGTCACTCCCAGGTTATTCGCCGAGCCAGAAGTACGCAGACTTTGCCGCCCAGTTCCGGTCTATCGGGGAGACCATGCGAGGGGTGAGCTGGGCGGTGGCGTTGTAGTTGATTGTGTAAACAACTCGACCCCACGGGACCGATCATGCCCGGAGCCTTGTCGCGGGGACTTCACTCGCAAGGGTGTATGTCAGGGGACCGACGGAAGCTAGGTAGACGAGGTTGATGATGACGCAGCACGCTCCGATGCCGTTTAGTGTCGGTTTGTTGGGGGACATCGAGCGAAAGATCCCGATGAGGAGGAGCATGACTGCGAGGATCGAAAGCGCCGTGAGGATAAGTGGCCTTCGACCGAATCGCGGCATCAGAACGAGATCGATCATACACCCAACCAAATTCATGGCCGGGACGACGATATCGAGACTGCAAGCGGTGGTGACGCCCATCCCGGGCGAAGAATTTCACGGCGCAAGCGGTCATGGCGGTTCCGGACCAGACTTGGCAAGCCCAGACACCCATCTGGATCTCGGTATAACCCTTGAAGAGCTCCTCGCTTCGGCCCGCTCGAGGTCATCCGGTGTGCTTGATGACGGCGATGTAGGCGTTAATGTTGCGTGAATCCCTGTAGTCCGGAGCGGAGGCGGGGGGGAGGACTGCCTCGGCGTCTTCGGGACGGCCGTGTCGGACGAGCCACCAGGGGCCTACTGAGTCAGCTTAGAGACTCGGAGCAGGAGCACTTGACTCACTCTCAGGCGCTTAGAACGCGCCGATCAGAAGGGGGAGTGGCCAAGTCCACTGCACAGCATACGCCATACGCCATTCGAGCTGGAGCTTGAAGCGTAACCTCGCAGCTGAATCGGGCAGATCTCAGCTGCGTAGGCTGCCGTCAAGGTGCCAATCACTCATCAGCCAAAGCTCAATTTGCGATAACTAAATACTAACAAATTCGTGAGACAAACATGTATGATCCCGACGTTCTGCATCGCGGATTGCCAGTTCGCGGGGATACCCTTCTTGCCGTGGACTTCGGTGCCGAATCGATTAATGAAAGATGGGAGGCCGAAGAACGAATTGATCTGGCCAGGTTAGGGTCACTATCCGAGCAGAAACGAGCGGACTCACGACAGCCCCGTTGGAGCCATCCATGACGAGTGCGAGGGAAAGGAACATGCTCCAGAGGATCGCACGCCAGTGAAACCGTATAGCCTGGCGGAAGGTCAAATTCTTCTCCGTGCGGATGATTTCGATCCCCTCGGCGAGCAGGAGCGGGTCGAAGGCGTCGACGCTGATGATCGCCGTCTGCGTATCCGTCGATCCGATATGCCAGACTGGGGCCACGGCCGGAGGGTATTTTGGGCGAATCGGCGGTACTCGAAGGGAAGCAGGAGAAACCATGCTCGGGGCAAAGCTGGGGGGATGGAGACATGGTCGTCGGCGGGCCGCTGTGAAGAGAACGGACCGAGTGTTGCACCGAATCCTACATATCAGTTGTCGCATGATCACTCCAGCGCGCTCGCTGCGAGACGGACGATTCGAGGAGGTTTCGGATCGGCGCATCGGACCCGGAACGGCTTTCTGGAGAGCTCATACCCACCCGGACCCGAGCAAGCACCGGCCGTCACTGCCTTGATCTTCCTACAAGACGCGCGGCTACGATCTATTACGAACTATCCGCATTATATGGCAACACGGGCGCGCAGTACGCGTTTGCGATAGGAAGGAAGTTTGTGGATAGCAGGTGCGAAGACGCAGGAGACGTAGAAGGATGGGTTAATACGGTCTTAGCTCAGCATCGTGAGCTCAAACTCGTACGCTTCGATCTTGACGCGCTTTGCGTGAACGTACTACTCAACGGTCTCCCTGAGCGCTTCAGCTCGTACGTTGATCAGGTATGGACGGCGAATGCGAATCCTACGATTGAGGAGATTCGGATCGCGATCCTAAGGATCAATGCGGGTCAGCAAAATCGAGCGACCGAAACACGAGCGCTCGCAGCGCAGCTGGACAAGACGAGTCTGAACGAGTCCGACCTCCACGCTTTCTACACTAACCTTAGGCGATCTGGGAAGAAGCCCAGCAAGGAGCATCCCTGCGCTCGCTGCGGTTCGATCGTTCATTGGGTCATTGATTGCCCAAAGCCCGTAGGCGCAGATGAGTCGAGACCGGTGAGGAAGTGGAAGAAGAGGCAAGGAGGAAAGGGGGACAAGGCTACGGACACGAAGGCAACTGCGACCGAGGGTACAGCCTTTGTTGCACAAGCAAACGATACGTACGCACCCGATCAAATCGAACACCTTCTCCTTGCGGGCATTGAACTCAACGCGCTTGCAAGCGTGCACGCAGATGTGTGGGTGCTTGACTCTGGCGCATCTGTGCACATGACTGGCAACAAGGCTTGGCTACATGACCTGCGAGTGCTTCATTGCCCAGTCCATGTGACAGTCGCAGACGGCTCTACGCTCCAGGCGACCCACACTGGCACTGCAACGTTCACAAACGATCGGCACGAGCTTGTTAAACTTACAGACGTTATCTACGTTCCTGCGCTGGCCTTCAACTTGATTTCATGCATGAAGCTAGCAAAGCGAGGCGCACACGTTGTGTTCAAAGAGCGCGCCTGCGACATCATTGTGAATGATCAAGTCATCCTGCGAGGCGAAGCGAACGACAAGCATTGGATCGTACGAGGCGGAGTGCAGGATACACCTCTGCTACCTCTTACTGCGCTCCCCACACTTGTCAAGGCTCAGACAAATGGCCAAGTCGATCCTACGCTCGTCAAACGCACAGGCACAAAAGCGCAGTGGGAGACGTGGCACCGAAGACTCGCTCACCTCGGGTACGACTCAATGCGACTTCTCCTTTCCAGTCTGAGTACTGGTGCGCCTATCGCTCGTGACGGCGCACACGCGGACGGAGCTTGCGAAGGGTGCGTGATGGGCAAGATCAACCGTCTTCCATTCCCCACGAGCAACTCGCATGCGTCTGCTATGCTGGATCTCATTCATGTGGATATCTGCGAGATTGGTACAGCCTCACGCCTGGGCGCACGCTACGTCCTTGTCCTTGTGGATGACTATTCAAGGTACACTTGGGTCTTCTTTCAGAAGCTCAAGTCGGACGCGCATGCGATCATCAAGGAGTGGATCGTACGAGCAGAACGCATGTTTGAGAGGAAGGTGAAGACGATACGATCGGACAACGGGGGCGAGTTCACAAGTAACGATTTCGAGCGCTATCTTACCTCCCTAGGTATCACTCACCAAACCACCTTGCCTTATACCTCTCAGCAGAATGGTGTAGTGGAACGCACGAATCGAACCCTTGTAGAACGTACAATCGCTCTCC
>JAABUP010006341.1_pt1 | contig 16952 bp, 20 predicted proteins | sample 5559201 | NCBI WGS metagenome assembly JAABUP01 (sample SAMN10711887, study PRJNA513373) | rock metagenome | isolation source: Antarctica rocks | place: Antarctica
GAGCCTTCCTACATCAAGCACCTGAAGCTGGACATCCTAGCTGCCATAGCTGATGAGACCAATGCCTATGACATTGCCACAGAGCTGACAGAGTATGTGAATGACATTGACGAGAAGCTGGCTAGGAAAGCCATTCGCACTGTGGGCAAGATTGCACTCGAGGTGAATTGTGCTGCAAGGAGAGGGCATGGCACAACGCTGCACATGTCCTGTCTGGCCACTGCAGCAGCTTGGATTGATTTGGCTGGATACAACTTGTTGACCCCCATTTGTACTAGCTTCATTGCTGTTCATGCTGTCCCCTCCGCACTCTGTTGCATGGCTATCAATGCCAGGAGTGGTGTCTGTCTGAAGGTGCAAGATGTGCCTGGCCTGGTGGAACGGCTATTGGGTTTCCTGGACATTGGAAAGGACTTTGTGACAGCTGAGACCATTGTGCAAGTGAAAGACCTAGCACGCAAGTACCCTGACATTGCGGAGGTCTGTGTGGGCTCCATCAGCAACATCAGCCTGGAGGTATGCCTGGCCCTCAGCATACAGAATGAATGCATGGCTGCTTCGGCATTGTGTCATGCTCGTCTTGCATCACAGCAGGCGCTGTTCCTGTTCACAGGATTGCTTGCAGCTGGGACACTTGAAGCGATCATACAAGGCTAACTGGGCATCATCATGCTACAGCTGCAGTGCCCATGGAGCAGGCTATACAGGCAAAGACCATGTCTGGCATGGCCATCCTGCTTGTCATCTGCAGTGCCTCGCATGTACCTTTTGACAGTCTCAGTATGTAAGACATCACTCCTGTGTGTGTCCCATATCCACGGTCTGTGTGTATGCACATGCAGGATGTGGAAGAGCCTGAGGCCAGAGCAGCTTTCATCTGGATCCTGGGAGAGCATGGCCAAGGGATTCAGGTTCGTCTCTTGCAGAGTGCAAAGCAGCTCAGCAGCTCATGCACTGCTGAGCTTTTTGCAGCCACCGTTTGCCACGCCTTTGCACCCTGTCGGCCTGCGCTCGTGCCTGCGAAGGTTAAGCCCATTGGGGATCACCAGATTGCATATGCTGTGCAAAAAGTCCTTGCACTTATGGGCACATCAACGATAATGCTTATGGTCATGACAGTGTCAATTACACTAACCATGCTTGCAATGCAGGACGACCAACAACAATGGTGATGATCATGATCATGATAGCGGCAACCATACTAAGGCATGCTTACAATGCAGGACGCACCATACCTGCTGGAAGCTTGCGCCCAGGGCTTCGCCAATGAGGAGGACCAGGTGCAGCTGGCCCTGCTGTCTGCTGCCATGAAGCTCTTCTTCAAGCGCCCACCGGAGTGCCAGCAGCTGCTGGGAGTCACTCTGGCAGCCGCCTCCGCTGAGTCCAGCCAGGATGTGCACGACCGAGCTCTGCTGTACTATAGGTCAGCTTTGGTCACCATTGGCATGTTGGTCTATGCAAACGTGCTGTGATATTAGGCTTGTCTTATCTCTGAGGGTCTCAGACATTTGTGGCTGTCATAGCATGAATCTCTCTGCAATATGTATGGCCGTGTTATGCAGTGCAGCTGGTGTGTGCTGTTCAAGCCTAGAGGAAAACGTCAAAAACCATGCATGCATCAAGCCTAGAGGAAAACGTCAAAAACCAGTTTCTTGACCCGCTCTGGTATGCTGTTTTTGTGAGGTGCTTCACCGTGCACCAGTTGCAAGATAGTGCCATCACCCTTTGTGGACGGTTTCTGCTATGACACATTATGCATGTGATATGCCTGCAGGATGTTGCATCATAATCTGCAGGAAGCCAAGCGTATTGTGGCATCCCCTGCGCCAGCCATCACTCGCTTTGCTGAGGAGCAATCACCGGAACAGAGGGACCACATTTTTGATGAACTGAACACTCTTGCAGTGATCTATCGGAAGCCTTCATCCTCCTTCACCAATGCGGTCCCTGCACACAAAGAGGTGACGCTCTCTGTCTGTCACCCTAATACTTCAGGTTCTGAAGCGTTTTTCTTATCACTTCTGCTATGCTGTGAGATCAGATGCCGGTTACATCACAATGCTTGTTGACAGATATCACATGTCCACAGAGATCTGTATCACATGGCATTCCGATGAGTCTTATTGTCTGCCATGATTTCTCTATTGCTGTCTGCGATCCTGCCAGCCTACAAGTACAGGTGCCATACACTAACTTGTGTGGGTTTTTTTAATGTCAGTACACCTCAGGGACAGCTGATGGCCTGTTTAGCTGCATTGCCAGGTTGAGAAAGCACTGACGGTTGTTCCAAGCTGCGCTAGCTGTTTTCCTTTCATGATCATTTGGGTTGTTATAGCCTTGATCAAATGTGCACTCAGTTGTAGTTATCCAGAAGTTGTGCTTTGCATTGCAGGAGGAGGAGGAAGGCTTGATCAGCATAGGTGGTGGCAGTGGTGGTGCTGTGGCGGCAGCTGCACCTGCCCCAGTCACCGCGCCTGCTGCAGCTGTGGACGAGGGCAGCAGCCTGCTGAGCCATGATGAGCAGCAGGAAGCTTTCTTTGCAGATCCCACTTCCAATGGAACCCCACCAGGTACGCTTCAGCTGCTGCCTCCTGCGTCGTGCAGAGTCAAGATTTGAAAAGTCTCGCCCAAGAGGCCTCATGCAGCCTTGTGATCATGTCCATCATGCTGCTGTCTTGGAGCTGTGCGTGCCTGTCAGCTTCTGTGCCCACTCGAAAGGGCCGAGGCCCGCTGCGTGTTTGGTCACCTATACTGACTCATCAGCAACATCACCAATAAAAGTCCTGACCAGCAGCGTTGCCAATGAAGCATCCAGCACCAGTGGTCATCACGCCAGCTGTCACACCTGTCTTACATTCACTGCTGCCCATCAGTGGCCTGTCAGTCAAGCATGTGAGCCTGCTGCAGCAGCTCGAGCCCCCTCACCTTCCCCAGCAGCCCCTGCTATGGACCTCCTAGGCCTGGATGATCTCTTGGGTGGTACTAGCTTATCCCCTGCCCCTGCAGCTCAACCCCAGCAGCCACCTGCGCCACCCCCATTGCAGCTGCGGCCACAGCCACAGCTGTCGCCACAGGTCTTCCAGCAGAAGTGGGGCACATTGACAAACATGACCAAGTTTCAGCATAGCTTGTCTGCGTCTGCAATGGCGGTTGTGGAGGCTAATAAGCATCAGGTGTGTGCTTGCATACCAACTTGTCCCTGTTTCTCTATGCCCACGCTTCTTGCAGCTGCAGACTTTGAGGGTGTGTTTGTGAGTTGTCAGGCATTCTTGCCACGGTGGTGAGTGCTGTCAGGACACTCTGGCAATAGCCATGTGCTCTTGATGTGATATGTTTGCTCAGCTTGTGCTCCAAACAGCCATGTCTTTTGGACTGTTTTGATGTCCTCATCAGTTGTGACGAAGCGTGCAGGACAGTCAAGCCTTCTCTATCAGCAGTGTATTCCACGCCCTGTGAGCTTTTGGTTGCACTACATCATCTACGGACGATGAATGTCAGATGTGTCACGCAAGTGTGTGTATTCTGGCTATGCAGGACTTCTGCAAGAAGGTGACTGCTGCCAATATAGCAGTCATGGCGTCAGGAGGAGCGCCGCCAACATATAGGTTCTACTTCCACAGCCAGAGAGCTGACAGAGAAACCAGGATTTTGACTGAGTCCATTGTTGATAAGAACACATCCATGATGCAGATCATTGTCAAGGCTGACGATACTGAGTCTCCTGAGCAATTTCGAAGGCTGTACCAATCAGTATTGAACACTTTATGACAGCCTGAGGCCTGTGAAGGCGTGCTAGTAGGCATCATACTAGACCGTTGAGTGAAATGAATGTATCAAGACGCAAATAGTGTCTCCTTCCAGAAGTGGTGTGTCTGCGACCTGTTGACCTTGCATCTGCTGAGCAAGAGCCAAACAGGGATGCCAGAGCCTATGCCCAAGTCTGCAGCAGTGTCTGTCAAAACAACAGAGATACCAGAACTGCTGATGGGAGCATCAGTACTTTTGTCAACCATGTGTGAAAACGACAGCACCGCATTCAACTTGATTGCTTGTTTTCAACGCTGCTGCAACATAAAACATGAATATTCGTGTGAGCTAGCTTACTTGGTGTGTCTTTGTCCCATCAAACACAGTCCTGAAAGCAAACATATTGTCCTACACAATGATCTAGCCTGTTACATGACGCAGACATCTCCTGCTGATCAGTGCTTTGACTTGCGAAGTCAAAGACAAAAGGGCAACATTGCGCTTCCATGGACTCTGACTTTTAGATTCATTTATCTGTTGACCTTGTCTGATCACGAGCCATGACGACCGCTTGGGCGGAACGGTGCAGCATGACATGACATGACATAAATGCGCTTTCGAATGAACTTGGCAGCACCTTTGAACATCTCTCTTGACAGCGGTGTTGCACCTATCGTTGGCTTCGCGAATCGTTAATTGATGTCGCGTGTGAGGTCCGTGTCTTGCATCAGTCATTCGCCAGTGCCCAGTAGTGGTGGTCTTGCGAGGCAGAGGCAAACCTCGTTGCGAATTACAGCTCAGAGGGCACTGCGCAGAACCTTGTACAAACCACCCATACAGTGCAGGTATAGCTCAACTAGCCGTATGCAGAACGCCGTCTGCCCAATGACTGATCAACGCTTCGAGATTATGTCAGGGCTAAAAACAAGGAAGCGAAGGAAGACCCTGTGGCAGACGGAGGCAAAAAGAAGCCTGAGCCAATCAAGGAAGGCCCCTTTGGGCTCAAATCCTCCAAGCAAGGGCAGGAGGACGGGCCCGTAGACGATCACCAAGTGAAACACCCCACAAAAGAAGCCGCTGGCAAAGTACTTGGTGATGAACATGCCTCCAGACTTGACAGAGCCCTCAACACCGTGGAGCACAGGTTTGTCTCCACAAGCGACTGCGCCCTCAAAGATATAGTTGGGACTTATGAATTCAAGGACAAGGAGAAAGGGGTGTTCAGATACCTGGTATCAGTGATGCGCCGCCTAGCCATTGCCAACTTTGCCCTTGCGGCTGCAAGCATTGCAGTGACTGCTTCTAAGGTAAGCAACGTAGTCATCACCTTCTGAATGACAGCATCACGGAACTGTGCTTGCTTGCTGCAGCTGTCTTCATTGCAAGCCTGTCACGACCCCTGCGCCAGTCCTTGTCAGCATGTTGCCAAAGTACCATCTGCCTGGGAAGTGGCGGAGTCATCATGCAAATGCTATGGAGCACACTGTTCAGACCCCCTAAAAACAATTACACTGCTGCACTGGGGACCATGCTCACAGTGTCTCCCTTGACATTCCAAACTGGACACTCAGGCTGATGCAGCTGAGCATGCCAATGGCACTGATGATGTGTACGTGCAGGCTGCAAGGCACCGCGCAGAGCACATCCCATACATCGTCATGCGGGGTTTCGGCATCAGCAGCATAGCATACGTCTTGGACGCAATAGTAGCAGGTGCACTAGTCTGGATGGCTGCAGTCAGCTTCAAGCAAGCTGCCTCGTCCTCACCAGAACAGCAGCTTCCTCACGCCTTCCAGGGCATCATTCAGATTGGCGTCATGTTCACCCAAGTCACCACCATCACAGTCTGCTTGGCTGTGGTCCAGTCCCTTGAAGCTGCTGTGCGGTGGCCAGACATTGTGATTGTGACTGCTGTGGCATGCGCTGTGCTGGCTGGAGTCAGAACTGCCGCCATGGGTCTTGTGATGCTGAAATACACGCCTGGCAGTGGCAAGGGCGCTATGGCACTCATGGGCATGCGCAAGGGGAATACCCAAGACATGCCCTGGATAGACAGGGCTGCTATCACAATTGTTGGGGGTTTGTTGTTGCCGTTCAGCATGCCAGCCAGCAACCCGGTGAGCAATGTTTCACCGCTGTCATCCAAACATACAGCCCACTATGGCATACCTCAGGATTATACATTGCATGGCATGATGTTTGACGCATCAGTCCCACTGGAGATCATATTCAGCTCCTGATGCGCTGCCAGTTATAGATAAGTATAGTATGTGGAGCTGTGCAAGCGTGGGGCTGATGTGTGCCCGTGGCCACATCACGCATGTGTGCCCGTGGCCATCTGAGTCATCAGTCTCTGACTGTCCTTACATTGCATGCAGCTTGCATCACAGAATGAGGAGAGTCAGGACAGCCAGGATCAGGATGAGCAAGAGGAGGAAGGGTCTGACAAACAGCAGAGCTCAGAGGAGGCAGAAGATGAAGGGAAGAAGGGAGAGACAGGGCCCAAAGACTCATGCTATGAATTCAGCCTCACTGAAACGACAATATTGGAGGTTGTCATGGACTCAATGCGGACATGTGGACTTGCACTGGCTTTGCAAGCGTTGTCAACACTGCTGCTAGGTGAGCAAGAGCATGTTTGTAGTCAACACACTTTGATATTTGCTTCAACACATCTGAACCCTCAGCGGCAACAGAGCACAAGCAGCCTGACGTAAGCATGCATATGACCAGCCAACATCACTGACGGTCATCATAAAGGTGCTTTGCTGTGTCTCCTTGCTTTAACTTCACATCTACATGCTGCTGGTCTTGCATGCGTTCATCTGACCTGCTGACTTGGGTCAAGATTGCATGCTTACACAATTGGCCTGCACTGCAGGGGCAGCAGTTGTCTTGAATGGAGGTGTGACAGATCTACACACTTACATCTTCCAGCTGCTGGAGCACACGATCAGGGCGTCCTTGCTCTTCACTGCAGCTGGCTGCTTTCATGAAGTGGTGTCCAGTGAGGGCCGTGACATGAAGCATCTCTTGACAGGCTTGGGCAAGGAAAAAGGCATGGGACTGCTCTTCTTCAGAATGCAGAGTGTGGCTATGAGTGCAGCTGTGTTCAAGACCATTGACTGTGTGCTGCCTTTCATCACACGAACAGCGTTGTTTAAGCAAATGTATCATGCAGTCACTGGCACCTTGATCAAGGTGTTGCCAAACGCTATCAGCAACTTGATTGCGGGTCACCTATGATCACTTAGACATCCACCTGCATTGCCTTTACACATGTGCTGAATGCTTCCCCATCTGTCTGCTGCTATGTGGCTGAACACATGCGCTGGTTGGGCACAGTTCAGTTGTGTTGATGGAAGGATAGTGCCGTTTACTTTGTACACAAGAGAGTGGTGTATGCCAGAACTGACAAACAGAATGACTAACTTTTCAATTTATGCATTGGCAATGGATGAACCAGTTTTGCCTACATCACATAGAGCTGTATCGCATCTAGTCTGTTGTCACTTGAACAGGAAATGAAACAAACAACTGTAAGCCATGAATCAGAACAGATGAGTCAGCTTGTTTGAAATAAAGCTTTCCATTTAGCCTTGTCGGTGCCAGGACCCTCTCCTTCTGTGCTTGTAAGGGCAAATACCTTGTTTTCTGTCTCTGGCAATTGCAAGGCTTGCAACAAAGCCTCTGCATGAGACAAAATCACATTTGGTCAGCAGGTCTATCCGTCTGCATACGCGGCCTGACATGCAGTACCTTGCACAACTGGTACATGGTCAGGTAGATGCTAGTTTTGCACCATCAAAGTTGCACATACATTGAATCAACACGCAAATAGGACCGGAAAGGCATGCATGGACAATGATGCGCAGATGCAGGTAAGCATACCTGCCAGTGCTATTCTGGAAGTCTCGCCATTGAGTTCATCCTTTGCAGCTATCTGTACATCTTGCTTGTTACCAGCTGTTGCTTTCAGCAAGGTGTTCAAATCATAGGAGGTGTAGGGCCCATCTGTCAGTCTGCCTGGGCGCAGAATTGTGTAGGCAAGGCCACTTTGCATCAACAACTTCTCTGACTGACGCTTGAACTTCAGCACACCTGCAGCAGTCTGAAGTTGCTGGCAGTGATCAGGCACTGTGGTGTTACTTGCAGTGCGTCCTCGCCATCAGGTTTTCATGGGCATGTTGCCAAGTTGAGGCGGTAAAGCAACACCCTCTCATCTGCACGCAATCTGTCCAGTGCAAATCCACAATGATGGTATGACTTCCCCAGACTGATAGATCACTTGGCCAAGGACGTGGTCAAGCCATCTTTGTGTTGCGCAATGCTGGCAGCTTTGGTGCAACATGCCAACACTGCGCAGCACAAAGATGGCTGGTCACGTCAATCTGACCACGCCCGTGGCTAAGCAATCTATCAGGCTCCTGGGACTGCCCTTGCCTGCTTTGCAGACATGTCCAAATCAGCCTCAAACATCGCAGGAGCCTACATCAGCTTGCAGTTAGTTTTCTATAACTTACAACAGGACATGCTGCAAGACAACAGCCGAGAATTGCCTGTCATTGTGAGCAGCTTACCAAACAGGTTGAGGATGCTGAACGGCAGCTTATTGTAACGCTCAACTCCAGCTGAGGTGACCAGCACAAAGCGTTTGATGCCCTTTGGGGTTGCCTTGATCAGATTGCCAGTTGCAATAGAGTCTGTTTGCTCTGGCCCATTCCCACCCTTCCACCTATCAAATACATGAATGCGTGATGTACAGCCTACCTTGACTACCATGTCTTCATTGTGCCTAAGGCATCCATTCAGTGCGCTCTAGAGTCACAGACTGCGCAGGACACTTCATCATCACAGCAAGTGTGGCGCCTGACAAGGTTGTGGGGAACAAGGACTCTCAGCTCCAATGCTTACCTTGCTGATGGAAAAGCAGTTGTGCCAAGCACACATACAACTACATCCACTCCAGCAAAGATCTTCTGCAGTTCACCGCCTTCCCTACAGTCACTTTGCACCAGCTGCAAGCAAGTCAGACATTGACGCCGACTGTGACTAACAGTTAGCATTTGAAGTGGCAGCTTCTACCTCAAGATTTTGCGCAGCGCCAAACAAGCTGCTGGCTTTTTCTGGGTTTCTGGACAAAGCCTTCACTTTGTAACCACGCTGTACGAGCAGAAGCATTGATCATATGTCAAGCAATGTAAGTCAGGTTTGTGACCCAGCAACAAGGGTGGTGCCACAACTCACATCTAGCAGCTTCCCGGTCAAGACTTGACCAACTCCGCCTGTGACGCCAACGACCAAAGCACAGTTACCGGACTCCTGCAACACATTCCCGGGGGGCTTTCTAGCAACTTCACAGTATAGATGACGCCGTTTAAGATCAGCAGGCATAGACCTACCAGTGTACCCGCAAACACAAGGCTGCTGATCTTCCTGTCGTGCGATCTAGCACGCGACGGTTGCGAATGAAACGGACGCACGCAATCCTGCTGTGAGTGGTGCAGTCTTGCGCAAGATAGCCTGCTTGCTGCACACTTGCAGACAGCGGCATGTGGGGGATGAGCTCTGAATGCCGCGTGCTGGCTGCAGCTCGCACTGTTCACGTTCATTTTGCTGGTGAGATGCTGCTGCAACCAAGGTGGAGGTGCCACAAGCAGTCGTATGCGTGCCGCAGTAGTGCTTCGAGGCTAGGTTGACCTAGCACACAGCTATGCATGAGATGCATTGAATTGACACATGACCTCTTTGATCAGGATGCTAGACGTGAATGCATGTAAAGGAATGCCAATACTGTCGTCCAAAGATCTGCAATCCCATGATATGCAGGTGCATGCAGTCAGTTCAGACCTATCGACGTTTGCTCCTCCGGCGGTGCATCTACTTCTTGAAATGTGTCAGTCTTTGGCCGCAGAGATGATGTTTGATCAACTGTTGTTCAAATGCGGTCTCCGTACAATGCTGGAATGTACACAATCTAGATGTGTCACAACATCATGCAACCAAGGAGCTGCATGTTGCATGTTGCATGTTGCATGTTTCGAGTCGAGCTGGCAATGTTGACCGTTTTCGCCCCGAGGAGCTCCTGTCGGACATTGTGTTGACGGGTCATCCTGCAGAAGGGTCTCGCTAGCGAAAGAGCTGTTCACACTTGCTCCGCCAGTCATGGAATTGTGCGGGCAGAGGTAGTAGGGAAAGATCTGGAGTCCTTGGCTATGGGCTTTCGAAGTTTTGCACTTAGCGGGACGACTTTTTTGACTTTGCTGGTCGCTACTCATGCAAAAATCAGCGAGTCTACCATCGAGAGGGATGACAGAGGTATCATCTTGCTGGCTGAGCCTTTCGGCTTTGGAGCAGGGGGTCACCTTGACTTGACAGTCAGCAACCTGGAGTCACACCGCAGCAATGTTGACTTCAGCTTGCTGGGCTTCTTCATTACATCTTCTCGGGTGAGCTTGACTGTAGGCAGCAAGCCTGAGCTGTGCTGTTCTTTTGTTCACCGTTTCTGGCAACAGCTGATCTCTCAACACAATCAGTCATAGAGGTGCAGGTTGGCATGTCTTTTAGCTCAACTGCCAGCAAAAGAACATGATGTGAGCTTGCTTTGCTCCTCACCTTACCAAGATGACTACCTACTGCAGGCGGAAGCTCAGCTGGAGCTTGACTTGGCACAAGGTACCTGTGCACTCCAGGCAGAGACTGTCACCAAGCTGCTCACCCTCAAGCAAGTCGAGGACAACAGCAAAGCTGGGGACAACACGACCATACTGTCTGACACCATGGCAAACCTGGTGCCAGGCTACACTGGCGGCGAGTGGTCACTCTTCTTTGCCAATTGTCAGAAGCCATCTGTGGTCTCATTCAACCTGAATGTTGCTATGTACAACATGCACAATGGACAGAGGGACTACCTGTCAATAGGGGAAGACATGATACCATCTGTCTACCTGGTGAGTCTTCCTGCAATTTGCCTCTTGCTTCTGCAAAGCCACCCTGCAAGTAACAGTCTGTCCAACCCTTAGCTTCCGACGTCAGCATCTGGCAACCACAGGGCAGCCTGACCATGCAGCAGCTAGCTCGCTTGTCTCCTGCTATACCGTTGCCAGCTCTTGCTTGTTTTCTGCGGTCCGCCAACTACTATAAACATTTGTCTTCAGGCAACATGCACCACAGGTGTACAGTTCATGCCCATGCAGCGCCAAAGCTGATACATACGGGGTTGCATGCAAAACAGGCTTGGTGGCAGAAGATGACAACCCCTCAAATGTTGGTGTGCAGGCTGCCTTCATTCTCTTTGTGGTGGCTGGGGCCATGTGGTCTGGCGTCGTTGTCGTGGCGCGCAAGAATGCACACCGCATCCATGTGTTTATGATAATCCTGGTCTTCTTCAAGGCGTTAACACTGCTGAGTCAGTTTGGCATGTTCCATCTCATACGCACCACTGGCCACCCAGACGGCTGGAATATAGCGTTCTACATCTTCACATTCATGCGAGGGGTCCTCTTCTTCACTGTTGTGATTCTCATTGGCACTGGTTGGTCATACATGAAGCCACTGCTTGGTGACAATGAAAAGCGGATTCTGCTGTTTGTTATTCCTCTTCAAGTCTTTGCTGAGGTGGCAATTGTGATACTGGACGAGAATAGTCCTGCTGTCAGGAATTGGTTCACATGGCGAGATGTGTTCCATGTTGTCGATATCATTTGCTGCTGTGCTATTCTGTTTCCCATTGTCTGGTCTATAAAGCATTTGAAGGAAGCTGCTGAAACAGATGGCAAGGCAGCCAGAAACTTGGTCAAGATGAAGCTGTTCAGGCAGTTCTATGTGCTGGTTGTGTGCTATATCTATTTCACAAGGATTGTTGTATACCTGCTGCGAAGTACCATGTCATACAAGTACATCTGGTTGAGTGATGCTGCTGGTGAGTTGGCAACACTGTTGTTTTATGTTTTGACTGCTCTGAAGTTCCGACCACATGCTGAGAATCCGTATTTTGCTGTATCTGCTGAAGATGTAGATGTCTAGTCAGAACGTAGTTGTGTTGCTGGATGTCTCTATGGCTTGTTGTGGCAATTTTATCATTAGTGCATGTATCTGTGACGTCAGTGCACTGAGCCGAATTTGTTTTGAAGTGCTGTCAGAAGAAGCCCAAGTTGCGCCTGCCAAAACAATCCTTGACCGTGTCAGCTCTTCACAGCAGTCACTTGACTGCACTGTGGCATATGCAATGAAAGTACTTCATGAGGCACAGTCTGCAAGCTTCCAACAATTTCGTAGTATCTCATATCAGAATAATCGTGCTGTAGCAACACAACCTGCATGTCACAAAACTAAATACGAGCACCCATCGATGCATGTGTCTTATGTGCTAAAGCTATAGAGCTAGACCTGCAAGTGTATGCATATGCTACTTGTGCTCATAATCACGTAAACAGACATACATAGTACCACACTTTATGTTGATACAAACAGCACACTTGTTGTCTCAGCCTGCAAACAATGCATATTGTTATTGAGCCTATCTGCAAAATGGCAGAATGCTGATGATCACAGAAACAGAGGTCAACATGATATAAGCTGCCAGTATGTCAGCTGATTATTGCTCAACAACACAAATATTAGGCCTTGTGAGGTCAGCGTTCCAGCTTGATCAAGCAAAGCTGCTGGCGGTGTCAAACATGGTGGTGTTAGCATATTGGTTCTGGGGAGTGACATAGCTGAAGAGGTCCAGCAAATAGAACCTCAGTGCTTGCCATGAGCGCTGATCTGCTGTTGCGCTGTATGCCATGGTCTGCAAGCATGCAAGACAGGTGAGCAGATGCAATACTGAGGTCTTGGGATAAAGACGTTTGCCAAATCTGGACCGCCTCATGCGTTGCCACACGAGAGCAACTCAACCTGGTACAGTCAGTAGTGGCATGAGATGCAAGGCTAGGTATTTGTGTGTTATGGTGACAAGAATGCATTCAAGGTTTTGTGCACAAGTAGAATGCACAAGTTGAGTGCACGAGGAGACTGCACTGTCAGACACAGCAGCAGTGCTTGCCCAATAAGGGCACATGCACATGCAAAGCTGATGTACATGCAGCAGGGAAGCAATGATGGGATGACAGGCTTACCGAGCCAGCATTGGCGCCCACTAGGTCCGGCTCAGTGTAAGCATGCACTGTTTGTGAGTACCAGGTCCACTCCCACTTCACGCCCATACTCTCCCACATTTCCTGAAAGCAGAGGTGACTAATGTGAGCACACATAACAGACAGCTTTGTGGACACAAGTTGCACATTGCTGAGCGTATACAGACCCTCTGTGACACACTGTGACAGCAGCTGCTGAGGGCTGAGGGTTAAGCAAGTGCTGGAAGCATAAGATGCTGTGTGGCATCTCCTGCTCTACATTCACGCTTGACGCTGCAGCCCACAGGCAAAACAGACAGACTCACGAACAGCAAGGCAGCACATAAAGCATACAAGCCCAAGACGTTACCGAGATGCACATGCAGCCAGAACCTGATGCTAGGGGCATTGAAGAAAAGAATTTGAAAATTTGGTTTAAGCTCGGGGTAGTCAACGCCAAACATATGCTTATATTGTGTTTGTGACCACACCTGGATGTGCTTGTCACCTTTTGTCTGTGCCAAGTTACAAGTGTTAATGTTTTGTTCTGGGGTTGAAAGTCAGTGGGGTTGATGTAAGTCAGTGTTACCGTACCTGAGTCATGAGGGCTTCAGCCTGGGGAATGCTGGGGTCATCAAAGCCCTGCTGCACTGAAATGTGAATTGGATTGCCCACAGTCATGTTGATTTCTGCTGACGGCGGTGATGCTGCATGGAACGCCATCACACCTGCACTTGCAGCATGAAGTTTACTGTGACATTGTACAATCACTGCCAGCACCACCTACGTGCTAATGGCTTCAGCCAGGCAGCTACCCAGGTCTAAGTTGCATTCAATGCCACTGCAGAACTTCACATACAGCATGCCTTGCATCAATTGGCACCAGAGCCAGCATCTGGTCATGGAAAGCATTGGGTGGCATCCGTTTGCATGGCATATTTTCCACTGAACAAACAAAATTGCCTTTCAGTTGAAGACGGACATCAACATGCTTCTGAGAAATGACTGTCTGCAACTGGTGACAAGCAAAGCGCAACTGCTGTTCTTTCCACAGACCATACACGGCTCATCAGTGTTGGGCATGGGACTGTGTTGGGTGTCGCTTGTGTGTGCACACTAACGGCTGACATAGTTGGCTTGCACCTGCCGCACATACACTGCTTGTAGATGTAGCGTCATGGGGTGTGTGCCTGAGACCAGTAGTTGTGCACACAAGTGGCTCTGCGCATGCACTTACCTAGAACATTGTCAGTGATTGGGTTAGGCCAGCTGGCTGCCAGATCAAGAATAGCTGCTGCGCCAAAGCAGTACCCAATGACGACAGTCGCATTTGTCATCACCACTGCTTGCATCTGAGCCTGCAGTCATGGACACAAACAAATGCGATGATTGTCTGACATGTACCACATTCAGTCATGGACACACACGCTACAGGTGTCTCATGACTCCCGCAGCATGAGCACAGCGTGCGTGGTACATTCAGTCCATAACAGAGCATGCAAAGCATAGGGCGATTGCAGATCAAGAAAAGGTCAATATTTGGCGCTCTTTTTGCAGCTGTTCCTGTACTGTTGCTAGTCTTGAATGCATCCTGCCAGAAGTCACATTGGTCTGTGCCAAGAAATTTTGTCATGCAAGTGTGGTTGGCATGAGTGCACAGCACAACTCACTATACAGCAAAACCAGGTCTAGGGATGCCGATACCCTGTTCAGGCAAGGCTGCATGCAGAGAATTAGTGTCAAGTGAAAAGGACAGAGATGTGTACCTCAGCCACGCCAGCACCCACTCGGCTCAGGAGCAGTTCAGGGTCCATGAGATACATCTCATCCAGCATTGAGCTTTGTGCAGATGTCAGGGCTGGCCCTTGGACCTGTGCAACTCCATAGATGTCTGCAACAAAAGCTGCAGAACACCAGCGAGAAGTCATTGCTGAAGGTGTGGCTGCACACCTGAGCAGGAAGCCAAGATCTTGCTAGGGCTGATTGCTGGAAATTGCAAACCTGCATATCCGAGTTGAGCGAGCAGATTGGCTCTCCAGAGCTCATAAGGACCAATGCCATCATAGTCAGGGATAATGACAACAGCTGGACGCTGCACCATTGTTGTGTTGTCAAATGCAAGATACCCCTACAAGGAGCACAGTAAGTTTGCTGTAGCTGAGCGGAGCAGCATCACTATTTCTGTGACTTGGTATGCATCGCCCATGACAGAGATCAGTGCCGCACAATTTTTTGTTTACCATCAAAGCTGCCCCGCTCTCGTCGGTGTAGTTGACGGTGTTGACTGTGATAGCAGCCGGGTTATAGCCATAAGTAAAGTTATAAGATGCTTCGGCTGGCGACGCCGCCGCTCTGCCTAACAGACATGCTGCTGCCAGCAAGAAACAAACGTTAACCTGCAAAGATTGACATTACGCCGCTGAGCATTTTGGACAAAGCACAGCCTGTTAACACCTAGCAAGCAGTGGCTCACGCATTTGCAATCCACGCCAGGAGTTGCACACAATAATAGATGCATGCAATGCTACTTGAACTTGCGCGTTCAATAAGGCCACAAGGTGTTAAGCGCCACAGTCGGTACTGCATGCCGGGACGGTATATACCTGAGACAACATCTCTGCAAACCTGCTCAAGCCAAGCGCACGCGCAAAACTGGCTGCACGTATTGCGGCGTGGAGATGACGAGCTCTTACACGGGATGAAGCCAACTCTTGGCAATCTCACGCAGACCCCATATACAAACTGGTACGCTAGGCATGCCGCGTTAGTCATCTCGAGCGTCATCTGCAGGTCTCCACGTAAGACTGTCCGCATGGACTGTACGTAATTTTTCATGACTAAGAAATCACTGACTAATACCCCGTATATGTATATATATATATATATATATACATATACGTATATACAGTGGTCGTCAAAAGTCTGTATCCAAAACCAGTCCTTGCTTAGCAGAACAGTTCGTGTGCGATGACAGCTCAATCTGACTGGCGGTACGGCCAGGTAGGCCTAGTAAACCTGTTGTCAGCAGAGGGCAAGTTTGCTGCACAGCAGCAAGCCAAAGCCATAGGCAAGCAGGCCTCAAGAGGGCAGTGCTGTCTGTAAAAACAGGCCAGCTTTCTTTTGTAGTATCCGTTTGTGCAGCAAAGCAGTGTGCTGTTAGCCAGAGCATTTTCACAGAAGACAAGGAGTTTGGGCCCCTGTTTTCAATGCAATCACTTGCAGGTGCCAGAATATTTGCCAGAGTGGTTGCTATTTGACCTTTTGACTTTGACTTAGACGGAAGACAAAGACGAAGACAAAGACAAAGACAATCCACACCTCCGCTTACCTGCGCCTTCGGCTGCGCCGAGGCAAAGCAAGTTGCTATAACCCTCGCTGACAGCTGAACTCTAAAGCTATTCCTTTCAAACTTGATCACGTAATTCCCAGTGATGAGCTGACTCACGATACCATGGCACTTGGGGGTGCAACAAAATGCTGCAATGTACAGCAATGCATATGTTTGGATGCAGACTTTTGACTGCTGCTGTGTGCATGGGCTGCAATTTGACATGGCACCATAGCGCGAGTGTACCTTGAGCAGAAAGCAGTGACTAGTGGTTACATCACACACACATTGCCTCTTCAGTCTGTATTCATTATGCAGGCATGCCAAGCATCATCTGAGTCTGTTTTCTGCTGTCAATACACAGGTTTAGCAATTTGAGCCAAGCCCAAGATGTCAAGGCAAGCAATAGATTGCTAATGTTGTTCACAATGCACTCATATTGTGTCTTAAGGCCAGGAAAGCTAGGCATACATGGGATCAAGCTAGGCTGATGTGATTGAGCCCCAATCATTTGCCTATATGTGCCCCATGCAATTCAGCAACACGCTTCATTCTGTTCCTCATACCCCTGAAATACTTGCTCAGCTGTTGAGTGGTGATTGAGTCCCTGACTGCAATCAGCTTGACTTGCAACTCTGCTGTGTCCTTGATGCCACTCCTGTCCCCCAATTTCTTGTCCATCCAGGCCCATAGGTTCTCAATAGGGGACAGATCAGGAGAATTTGGGGGCCATTCCAGGAAATGCCCTCCTGGAACATTGG
>JAABUP010006342.1_pt1 | contig 16951 bp, 24 predicted proteins | sample 5559201 | NCBI WGS metagenome assembly JAABUP01 (sample SAMN10711887, study PRJNA513373) | rock metagenome | isolation source: Antarctica rocks | place: Antarctica
AGGCCCAAACAAGACGCCAGTGGAACAGCCGGACAGCCCGGCGGCTCCCGCACGCCCAAGCCCCGAGCCTGATCATCCAGCCCGTTCAGCGCGCCTCAGAAATCGACCCGGTGGATCCAGGCTCAGTAATAGCCGAAGATCGGTGCCTCATTCAGGTTGACAGCTTCCGGGATGGCCCTGCTTGAGCAGCAGGCCACCGTCATCGGCCGTCAGATGAGCGAACTGCACGACGACCTCGCCACGGTTCAACACAAGATCGCGCACTACCGCGAACTCATCGACCAGGGCCTGGACTGCGTCGGTGAGCCCGTCGACCAGGCCACCGCAGCGCGGCAACGACAAGGAGCGGCCCGATGACGAACGTCTCCACGCCCACACCGGTTCCCTCCATCACGCTCGGCGACGGCCTGTAGGTCAGCGCGCTGGGCTACGGCGCGATGGGCCTGGCCGGGGTATACGGACCGGCCGACGAGCGGCAGGCGTTGGCCACCCTGCATCACGCCGTCGACGCCGGCGTCACGTTCATTGACACCGCCGACATGTACGGCGCCGGATCCAACGAACGGCTGATCGGCCGGCTGCTGATCGACCGACGCTGCGAGGTCACCGTGGCCACCAAGTTCGGGATCGTGCTCGGCGCCACAGGCCTCGCAGACATGTCTACCCGCGGCGACGCCGACTACGTCCAGCAGGCGTGCGACGCCAGCCTGCAGCGTCTCGGGATCGAGACCATCGACCTGTACTACCTGCACCGCCGCCAGGTGTCGATCCCAGTCGAGGAGACCGTGGGTGCGATGGCCGAGCTCGTACGGCAGGGCAAGGTCCGTCACCTCGGACTATCCGAGGTGACCGCCGAGGAACTCCGCCGCGCCCACGCCGTTCACCCGATCGCCGCGGTGCAAAGCGAGTGGTCACTGTGGAGCCGCGACGTCGAGCGCGCCGTCGTCCCGACCGCCGCCGAACTCGGTGTCGGCTTCGTGCCCTACGCGCCGCTGCGCCGCGGGTTCCTCACCGGCGCGCTGACCGACCGTTCCGCCTTCAGCGGTGACTGGCGCGCCGGACTGGCGCGGTTCTCCACCGACGCCTTCACGGCGAACCAGTCCGTCGTCCACGCCGTCCAAAAGTTCGCCGCCGACCTCGACGCCACCCCCGCCCAGATCGCTCTCGCCTGGCTGCGCACGCGCGGTGAGGACCTCGGCCTGCCCGTCATCCCGATTCCCGGCACCCGCCGGGCAGCCCGGATCGATGAGAACCTCGGGTCCCTGGACCTCGACCTGGACCCCGGCCAGCGCCTGGTGCTCGACCAGCTCGCCGGCCGTGTCGTCGGCGCCCGCTCTGACAGCGCCGACCCAGACTGGGTGTCCGACACCCGCGAGACCGCGACCGCTCGATGACCGCCGAAGCCCACCAACCGCTGCACTGTCTCGCCACCGGCGCCGGCCCCGCCGTGGTCCTCATCCACGGGACCGGCGCCGACGCCGAGTCCAACTGGGCCCCCCTAATGGAGACGCTCGGTGCCCGGTACCGGGTGGTCGCGCCCAACCTGCCCGGCGCGGGCGGAACTCCGGCACGCAGTCAACGACTCGACCTCGACGAGCTGGCCGACCAGGTGGTCGCCACCGTTCGTGCCGCCGGTGTCGCCGAGGGCTTCCATCTGGTCGGCCATTCCCTCGGCGCGGAGGTGGCTGCGGCGGTGGCTGCCCGTCAACCCGGTGAGGTTCGCTCCCTGCTTGTCCACGCCGGCTGGGCCACCACCGGGGCCCGCGAGGCGCTCATGTTCGACCTTTGGTCTCGGCTGCTCAGCGCCGACGTCGAACTGCTGGCCCGGCATCTGGTGCTCGAGGCCATGAGCCCAGTGCTGCTCCAGCAGGCGACCATCCCCGAGCTGGACGAGCTGGTCGTCGGGTTCGCTTCGATGCTGGACCCCGCCATCGCGGGCCAGATCGAGCTCAACGGTCGGATCGATCTGGCCGCGGTTCTGCCCGACATCCGGGCGACGACACTGGTGCTGGCCAGCGCCAACGATCGGATCATCCCGCCGCCGCATCAGCGGGCTGTAGCCGCGACTATCCCCGACGCCCGCTACCGCGAGATCGCCGGCGGCCACGGGCTACCCTTCGAAGACCCCGCCCGCTTCTTCGCCACCGTGACCGACTGGGTCGACGAGACCCAGGCGCGCGGCGGGACCCCACCGTGACGGTGCGAACCCAAGACGTCCAGTTCCCCAGCGACGGGGTGAACTGCGCCGCCACCCTTTACCTACCCGGGTCTCCGGGGTAAACGTGCCAAAGTGGCAAGAAGTACGGCGTCTAATGAGTGTTAGCGGAACCATTGGTCGCCCTTTTGGCGCCGTTAACCAGGAGACCCCGCGACGGTCCGTAAGAGCCTCGCAAGCCAGTGAGGACCTCGGGTGTCCAACTGGTCCGGGTCTGGAACCAGCACCGTTCCTTAGGTGACCTCATCTGCAAACCGGGCGGCGCTGAACCGATCCCGCAGCGCGGACACGGCTACCTCGGCGGCGTGCCACTGCTCCGCCGTGAACGTCTTTTGCAGGTAGGAGGCGGTGACCGGGGGCAGCCCGGAGCCGGTCACGGCATCAGCCACCGACGGGCACTGCGCCCATCCCGATGCCGCCAGTGCGGCGATCTGGCTGTCTTGGAACGACGTCACGCCAGCGACCGTCGCGCGCAGATCGCTCCGGTCATTCTGGTTGGAACGACGCCGGCCCGAAGACGTCCTCGTACACGCCCTCCAGCTCGGTGGTCGCCACGATCTCATCGAGCCGCCCCGGCGCGTCCGGCCGAGTCAACGACCCGGCGACGGCAGCGAAATCCTCGGCCGCCACATCGAGCTCCAGGATGGTGATGACCTGTCGATCGTTGGACACGTTGCGCCCGACGCTGGTCCGCGCCGCATAGTGACCCTCGACCCGCTCGGGCATCCACGCGTCCCTGAACTGCTCATAGGTCACGCCCGGTCGCAAGGTACGAACAAAGACCGCGTGCAGCATCTCTACCTCCACAGCTGATCGAGTCATCGCTCTGCGCAGACCGTAAGCGCCGCTTCCGACAACGCCCAGGCAGTCGGCTCGGGACGCCCAGCTGTGGGCGTCAAAATGCCTGCTGACCGATCGTGCTGTGGGGCTTGCGCACGGTTCGGCCGGCCCTCGCGAGTTGGTTGCGTCGGTCCAGATCGGTTCAGGTCGGCGTGGGGCCTTGGGCCATCGCGCGGGCGTGCACGCCTAAATGGGCGTGGTAGACGGGGCAGTCATCGAGCCGGGGATGGGGGCATCCCAGCGCGTGCTGAAGCGTTGCGCGGGTTCGGTCGATGAGGACTTGCTGTTGGTCCAACTCCGCGAGTTTGCGGGTGACGGCCTTCCGCCAGTGCGGGCGGAACGCACCGCGGGGGCCGATTAGCCCCGTGATCTCGGTGAGGCTGAATCCGACCTGGCGCAGTAGATCAACCAGCGCCACCTGGACGGCGGCCTGCTCGTCATAGATCCGGCCGCGGCTCGTTCGGCCCGTTGACGCCAGCAGGCCCCTGCGTTCGTAGAAACGCAGTGCCGAGGTCGCTTTACCGGTGCGGGCGGAGAGTTCAGAGATCGTCACCGACGCCACCCTTGCATTGAACCACGCTTCAACGTCAATGCTGCTTGCATGACGGACCATTACATGTTTGAGGACCTGACCGGAACCGTCGCGCTGCCTGTCGCGTGCACCCTTGGGCCCGATGACGGGCAACAACGGATGCTGCGGTGGCGAGAACTCGCCGACCGCGCCACACCGACCGCGCGACGCACCGGACGTGCCCTCGAAGTCCGCTTCCAAACCGGCCCCGGTGTCCGAACGGAGTTGGAAGCCCTCGCGGCCGCAGAGCAGCGATGTTGCTCGTTCGTCGCTTGGACGGTAACCATCGAAGCCGACCAACCCGTCCTGCACGTGACCGCGCCGGCCGACCGGCCCGCCGACATCGAGCCGATTGCGATCGCGTTCGGCGCCGACTGACCACAATCCAACGGCACCCCTCGTCCGGCCGGGATCGTATTGTGGGTGGCGTGCAAGGCGAGCACAGTATTGACATGGGCGTCGCAGGCACTCATTTCGGCCTCGTGCTGGTGCTTGCCCCATGGTTCTCGCTCGGCACACTCACAGCGCTCGGTGCCTCGCATCGCGGGCAGCGCCGACTCTCTTCACTGGCAAGCGGGATTCTCTTTCCGCTCACCTGGGCAGTCTGGTACGTGATCGACGATCGTGCGATCGGCAGATCCACGGGAGCGAGAACCCCAGCGCGGTGTTGGAAGATCACGCGTTTGGGCCGGTCGTAGCCTGCTGGCGTGTCGCAGCAGGCTCCTCGACCGGGCCGCAGTCGTCGGCGACCTGCCCTAACCGAGGGCGACCGGGCTCTACCGTGCCGCCTGTGACGTCTGTGGGGAATTGGATCGAGGCTGCGGTACTGGACGGCGAGCGGGTGTCCTTGGAGCCGTTGCGCGTCGAGCACGCCGATGAGCTTGCGCCGGTGTTGGACGACCCGCTGCTGCACACCTTTCATCGGCGGCGAGCCGGCCGACCGAGACCAGATTCGGGCCCGCAACAGGCGCCAGGTGGTCGGTCGATCACGAGACGGTTTTGCAGCGCTGGCTCAACTGGCTGGTGCGCGGCCGCGAGGACGCGCAGGCGCTCGGCACTGTCCAGGCCACCGTCAGCGAGAAGGAGGGCGGGCTGACCGCCGAGGTCGCGTGGGTGATCGGCACAGCGCACCAAGGTCAGGGCTACGCGCGGGAAGCAGCAGCGCCCATGGTGCGGTGGCTTCGACAGCAGGGCGTCGACACCGTGGTTGCCCACGTGCACCCCCAGCACGAGGTGTCGATGGCCATCGCTCGGGCTGTCGGCTCGCGCCGACCGAGACCGTCGTCGAAGGAGAAGTCCGCTGGGCGGCGTGACCACGCCATCGCGCTGCGCCAGTAGACGTTCGGCTTACGGGGACGACCGTGCGGCCTCGGGCGCAAGGCCAGCCGCGGTGCGGACAAGTTCACGAAGCGGTGCTTCGATTCGGGATGCTTGGTGCGCGTCTACGTGGCGTGCTTCGGCGAGCAGAGCACAGGTGACAGCGACGAATGACCGAATAAGTTCAGGCTGATTAAGTGTACGAAGGACCGTGTCGGCGATGGCTTGCTTGATGTCGTCGGGTAGGTCATCGACTCCGCGGCCTTGGTCAGGAGGCAATCCGTGTCGCAGGCACGCGAGTGAGACGACCTGCTCGCGCAGTCCACTAAGCATGTACAGAGCCTGTAGCGCGCGACCTCGCGCGATACTCGATCGAGCGTGAAGGGCATACAGCCAGCCCATGCCGATGATGGAGTTCGGGACTCTCGCAGGTGGCGGCGCGGGCTCGTTAGCCTCACCGAACAGCAGGCGGAAAGAGCCGCCAGAGTCGGCAAACGCCTCTGCCGGCCAGAAGGACAGGTCGATCTGAAGCGAGCTCGCCAGGAGGAACACTCGGAACAGTGTTGGGCCCGACCAGATGTCGAGATGGGCGACCGCGCCGTGCGCGCCGTACATGCGCGCGGTCCACTCAGCCGCGACGTCCCCCGGGGAAAGGTCCGCGGCCAGGCGCAGGGCGAGATCGATGTCAGACCACTCGTCTTCGCCGTCTCGAGCCGCCGAACCGACGAGCGCCGCTGCGTCTATCCGTTCGTCTGACCGCGCTACAGCGACGAGCTGATCGCGCAGGTCCGACCTCTCACCTTCGGTGAACACTGCTCGATCCTAGAGTCCGATTGGCATCGATCAGTCCTGGCCAGGGATCCGCTTGCGGGCGACATCGCGCCGGCGTGGAACTGGCTGAACAGCCCAGACCTCCTCTGGCTGGGTGCAGATCCGCCTGCTCGCGTCGAGGAGGCTTCTACTGGCCTGAAGCAAAGCCGGAGCATTGCTCGCACTCCGAGGCGACCGGGTGCCGGCAGGCGAGTTGGTGTTCGAGGAACTCATCTGCCCTGTGCAGCTGCTCTACTGCCCCGTGGATCTCGGCGCGCTTGGCAGCCACCAGCTCGGCTCGTCGAGCTTTGCCTGCGGTGCCGAGGGCACGGATCTCGGCCAACGCCATACCTGCTCGTTGGCATACCCGGATCAGCCGGGCGCGGGTGATCAGTTCGTCGTCGTAAACGCGGTGACCACTGGTCGAGCGTGGCGGGTGCAGCAGCCCCATGTCTTCCCAGTGCCTGAGCACGTGGGAGTCGAGGCCGAGCATCGCTGCCGCAGCGCCGATGCGTAGACCGTCTGTCATCACTTCTCGCTTTACTTCAGGTCGACCTGACGCCCTAGCGTGCCACCTGAACTGAGAGGAGTCGCCTTGGACCAGGTCAAGTCACCCAGCATCCGCACCTGCTGCGCCGCGCTCGCCGGCCTGCCGCGCGGGCTCGTTCGACCGGCACCGGCCGATCACGATTTGCTGGCAGGACTCGTCGATGTAGGTCTTCCTCCGTCACGGGCCGAGTTCAGTGTCCGTGCGTTGCCTCAGGTCGCGAGGTCGGTCGCTACGCCGTTCATCGCCGAGGGCGTCTGGAACCCGAGGAAGATCCGGAACGCCATGACGGCGTTCGTCGTCCAGCATCCCCGGGTCACCTTCGTCGTCGACCCGGGTATTTGCAGCCAGGTGATCGCTCGAGCGGTCGCAGAGCTGCCGCTCGCCCTTCGTCTCGTTGTTAAACCGCCGTCCGGCGTGCTCGACCTGACCACCTCCCTCGAGCAAGCCGGCATACCGGCGACGCGCTTGGACTTCGCGTTACCCACTCACCTGCACTGGGACCACGTTGCCGGACTCCTCGACCTCCCGGGCCTGCCGATGCGGGTCCGCTCGACCGAGCTTGCCTGGGCCATGACCGGCGGTATCGCGCCGGTCGGCGGAGTGCGCAGCGCCGTGCAGGGCCGCCCGATCACGGAGTTCGAGCTCGACGGACCGCCAGTGCTCACCTTCGCCCGCAGCCACGACCTGCTCGGCGACGGCTCAGTCACCCTGGTGGACCTCGCCGGCCACACGCCAGGCAGCGTAGGCGTGCTCCTGCGCACCGCTCACGGGCCGGTGCTGCTCGCCGGCGATGCAGCCTGGCACTCCCTGCAGGTCGAGCACATCCGGCACAAGGCCTCATACCCCGGAATGCTCGCCGACGAAGACCGCACCGCGACCTTCCGCACACTGCACCGCCTGCACGCCGCCCGCAACGCCGTGCGAGTGGTGCCGACCCACGATCACGATGCCGCACAGGCCATCGGCTGACGCTCGCTCACCGCCAGCACGTTGCGAACCGATTAGGCACGGTTCGAACGCGGACATCTCAGGCCTCCAGCATCCCGGCAAAATGGCCCGTGACCGAGCGCGTAAAGGGACGTCGCGTGACGATGTAACAGCGGCGTCGCCGGTTGATCTTCGTCGTCCCACAGGGGGACCCGCTTACGGGCAGCAGGAGGTTCGAACGACGGGGACCAGATTCGCTCCGTTGCTACGGCGACCCCGATGAGGCAGGCGAGGGGCGGGCGACTGGTCGAGGACGCCGAGACACCAGTCAGCGCGATGCCGACGGGTGAAACGTGGCCTGCGTGCGGGGAGCCGCGGCAGGGTGGCCGGATGACACCGGTGGGTTCCCCTGCGCGGCCAGCGCTACAGCGCAACGACAGGTCCGTGAGCACTGCACCCGTAGCCGGGTTCTTCCCAGATGAGGTCCTCATCGACATCAGCGCAGTTGTCGCAAGTCCCGTTTCCCGGCCAGCCGTCGAGTTCTGCGGTATCGACGAGTTCGTCACATGAGCTGCAGCACCGGCGGTGCGCTTTCGTCGGCGGCCGAACGGGAATCCCGGCGAACGGATCGGGTGCTGAAGCGTCCGGGCCGGCCGGCGGGTGGTGACCGCCGTGGTCGGTGGCACCCATCCGGCGTTCTTCGGGCCAGGTGTTGCACCACAGGCACGACCAGCCGAGGTTCTCCGGTGTATTGGGGCCGCCGTGGGACCGGCTCACGACATGCCCGAGACTCCCAATCCGCCGGCCAACATCTCCCCACGACGCGGGGCCGCCGTTAGCAGTGGAGGGTCTCCGTTCGATCGCGAGCGATCCGCAGTGCGAACAACGACCTTGGGCGGCGCTCAAGATGGCCCACGCATCCCGGCCGGTGATCTTGGCCTCCGGGGTACCGACATCAGCCGCGGGTCGTTGGCCTTGTTGGCCTTGGCTGAGCACCACTTGCGCAGCGAACTGACTGGCACCTCGGCGAGGAACTGACTCCAGGTGGGGTAGACCGGCGAAGGCGGGGGCGTCCCGGACGATAGCGGGGGAGCTGCTGGCCGCGGCGTCACGCTGCTCAGCACAGTGCGTGCGTACTCCTCGGGGCATGCGTCAAGGACGTCTTTCAGCTCTTGATAGGTGGGAGCTTCGCATTGCGGGTACTTCGGCCGGCGTCCACCTCGCGGATTTGCTGGGCTCATGCCAGCAGCTTCGCTCAATTAAGGCGGCCGCGCCTGCGGATTCGCAGGAACGCGACTCGGTCTGGTAGACGAAGCCGCGCTCTAGTTCTCTCGAACATATGTTCGAGAGACGTCCCGGCGGTACAGCACTGCTTTGCACCAGACCTTGGAGGCCGGTGGCGGGGGAGCAGCTGCAGCTGGTAGAGGTAGCGGGGACGTCGCGGTTGACGGCGGCGGGGGCGGCGTTCCTCGGGCCGTGCCGACCACCCGGCTGTTAAGCGGTGCCGGGACGGTGCGGCCGGGGGGGCGGGTGTGCATCTGGGGCCGTCCCGGTGGCCGGGTGGTCGGCGCGGTGGTGGGTAGCCGGCGCAGGGCGGCGGCTTGGTCGGTGGTGAGCCAGCCGGCGCGTTCGGCGAGCAGCTGGGTGCGGATGTCGGCGGGCAGGTCGATCGGGTCGGGGCCGGTTTTGAGGATGGTGTCGAGGTGTTCGTAGCTGCGGACTTGGCCGCGGCGGTCCCCGGCGAGGGTGATGATTGGGTCGTCGGCTTCGTCGTCAACAAACTGGGCGAGTTTGCCGGCGGGTCGGTTGGTGTGCACGTCGTCGGCGATCTTGCTGGCTAGGGCGCGGCCGCGGTTCTCGGCGAAGGCGATTTCCCGGCTGGTTTCGGTCCGGGTCAGGTTCAAACCCTGGTGTTGCCGACTAGTTGTGATTGCCGTATAGTTGGGGCTACCAACCTGATCGGAGTTTGGATGAAGCAGGAGCAAGCTGCGGAGTTACTGGGGGAGGTGCGCATCCTGCGGCGGCGAACCCGGGAGAGCTTGTGGGGCCTGTGGTTCTCCTGTGTCGTGTTCGGCGTCTTGAGCGTCGCCAGCGCGGGTGTCGCTCTGACGCTCCCGAGCCCGGCAATGGGCGCCTACTGGCTGGGCGCCGTGCCGTTGGGGATGATCCTGATCGGGCGTCAACAACGCCGCAGCGGCGAGAAGTTCGGATTCGAGCCGGGTGCCATCCCGCGTGTTGCGGCGACAGCGGTAGCGGTGATTGTCCTTGGTTGCGCAGTCACCGGCGGCCTGGGCGGGGCGCTCGGCGCAGACCGGCTCGCGGCGATGGGACCGCCCCTGTGCGTTTCGGCCGGCTACCTGATCTTCGCTCGGATGTTTCGAAACGCTGTCGTCGGGATCCTCGCCGGCATGCTGGGGCTGCTCGCCGTGGTGCTCGGACTCGCCCTTACACCCGCCACCGCCACTGCGGTACTGGCGTTCCTTTACGGTGCCACGTTCATTGTCACCGGTCTCCGACTCCGCTCGCCGTGAGCCACCCGGTGGTAGCTCTCGAAGAGGTCGTCCACCAGCGAGTCCGGCTCGGGATCCTGACGGTGCTGTCCGAAATGTCCCGGGCGGACTTCGGGTTTGTTCGCGAGGCGCTCGAGGTCACCGCCGGCAACCTTTCCAAACACCTGCAGGTCCTCGAAGAGGCGGGCTACGTGCAGATGGACAAGGTCTTCGAGAAGCGACGGCCCCGTACCTGGCTTCAGCTGACCCCCCAGGGTCGCACCGCCTTCGATGAGGAGATCGCCGCTCTCTCCACCCTGGTGAAGAGAGCTCGGGCCGGTCAGCCACCGGGTCCCGCCAGGGACGGGTCATGATCGGCGTCGAGTCCCTGACGAAGTCCTACGGATCGACGATCGCCGTCGACGACATGAGCTTTGTCGCACACTCCGGTCGGGTCACCGGCCTGCTCGGCCGCAACGGGGCCGGGAAGTCGACGACGCTAAGGATCCTTCTCGGACTTTCCCGCCCCGACCATGGTTCGGCGACCTTCGACGGGACCCCCTACCGGGAGCTGGCAGACCCGCTCCGCACGGTCGGGGCAATCCTGGAGGACCCGGCCTTCCATCCTGGCCAGACCGGGCTCACCCACCTCCGGGCCATGGCCTGCGCTGCGAAGCTGTCCACGCGTCGCGTTGAGGAAGTGCTCGGCCAAGTGGAGCTCGGCGATGCCGGGCGGCGCCGGGTGGGCGGCTACTCGCTGGGCATGCGCCAACGCCTCGGACTTGCCGCCGCCATGATCGGCAACCCGGAAACGCTGGTGCTCGACGAACCCCAGAACGGCCTCGACCCCCAGGGCATCCAGTGGCTTCGGCTCCTGCTGCGCCGCCTGGCGGACGAGGGCTGTACGGTGCTTGTTTCAAGTCACGTCCTGGCCGAGGTTGCCCAACTGGCTGACGACGCCGTCATTATCGCCGGTGGACGGGTCGTATCCGCCGCACCGATCGCCGAGCTTCTCCAACCCAGCGGCGCTGTCTTCGTCGGCGCCGACCGCCTCGATCGCCTGGCGGAATTGCTCACCGTCGAGGCGAGCGGAGTTGCGCCCGGGGGGCCGGGAAGGCTGAGGGTCACCGGTTGTCGCCCCGAGCGGGTCGCGGCCATCGCAGCCGAACACGGCATCGCTATCCGTGAACTATCCAGCGCCACCATGGGTCTCGAAGACGTGTTCCTCGCGCTGACCGGCACGGAGACTGACCAGGGGGGGCAACGATAATGGCAGCGAAATACCGGGCCGAGATCATCAAGCTTTGGGGCACGCCGACTTCGTGGTGGCTGGCCGCGCTCGCTGTGGTGATCGTGGTCGTCCCCATGGTCCTCACCCTGACCTTCACCCACATTCGATCGGCGGCCGACACCCGCTCTCTTCTGTCCTTCGCCGGCACCGCCGGCCTGGCCATGCTCGTGCTCGGCATCGTCGCCGCAGCCGGGGAATACCGACACCACACCATCGTGGCCACAGCGCTGATCTCGCCCCGACGGGTCGATGCGCTCGTCGCCCAAGTGGCCGCCTACGCCACCGCCGGCCTCGCAGTCGGCCTCGTCTCGGCTCTACTCACCGCGGCAATCACGCTGCCGTGGCTCGCCTCCAAGAATCCCTCGACGGGGGTATCGGCGGCCGCCCTGGCAACCCTGTTCGTCGGCACCATTGCCTACACCGCACTCTCCGCGGCCATCGGGGTCGGACTGGGCGCTCTCGTACGCAACCAGGTCGCCGCCGTTGCCATCCTGATGCTCTACCTCTCCATAGGCGGCTATATCGTGGCCATCGCCCTCCCCGACATCAGCAAGTTCGACCCCAGCGCCATCGGCATCGCCATGAGCGGCGGCACCCAGGGCATCGGGGGGCCGTCCTCCCCGCTGCTGTCGATCGGTTCGGCCTACATTGCCTACCTAGCCTACGCCGCCGCGCTCCTAGGCATCGCCTTGATCTTGCTGCCCCGCCGCGAACTCCGCTAACGGCGAAGAACACCGCACTCAAAAGGTGTGAGCTCCCGCGGGGCTGGTGGGAATCGTCGCTGCTGTCAGTCGGGCGTACCTGGGCAAGAAGATGCTGCTCGGCGTGGTGAGCCACGTCAAGGGCTTCGGTGACGGTGAGGCCTGACGCCTGAGCAGGTGGGCGAGGCGGTGATGTCGTTCGTCCTATTGGCCGATTCGACCAGGGTTCGGATGTTGTGGGCGCTGCGGGGCGCAAGAACTCGACGTAGCAACGCTCGCCGCCATTGCCGAGTGTCGTCTCACGGTCGCCAGCCAACACCTCTCCAAGCTGCGCTTCGCCGGTCTCCTAGAAGTAGGAAGTGACGGATGACGGATGTTCTACCGGTTGCGGGGCGGGCACGTGCGGGGCCCTCCTCGCCGAAGCCCACGCACGACTAGCCATGCCCTGAAGCGATCAGCTTCGACACGATCACGCCTTCTCAGAGCGCCCGTGGACCCTCTGCTTGGCCTCTAACCACTGTTAGGCGCCGCGGATGGTTAGGTGGCCCTACCGCCCGTCAGGCCTGACAGCAAGAGATTGGTCACGTGGGTCCCTCGCTCAGCCAGGAAGTTTGGGTCATGGCTGTCGTACCCGAGCGGACCTAGGAGCGTTGCCTGATGGGACATGGGAAAGAAGCAGAGGGCCACGATGCTGATGAACAGTTGGCGTGGGTCGACTGATCGGAAACCGTTGACGTCCACGAGGTTGGCCAGCACCGAGAGCCCTTCGCCCACAGCGTGTTCATGGGCGGCAATTCGGCCCAGCCGGTCGCTGTCTTCCATGCTCGCCCGCTGGATGAGACGGACGTAGGTGGGTTGAGCGGCTAGGAAGTCGATGTAGGCGCCGACCAACAAAGCCAGCGCTTCACCTGGGTTTTTGCCGCCGAGATGGGAGCCGAGTTCGGCTGCCAGCTCAGAGGGAGCAGCGAAGGCCCGCTCCATGACCGCTTGGTACAGGCCATCTTTTGACCCGAACACGTAGCTCGGCATGCCCCGGGACACCCCGGCGGCGGTGGCGATCTGCTGGAGAGAAGCCCCGTCGTATCCCTGCTCAGCGAAGGCAGCCTCGGCTTCCCCGCTCGAGGATCAGGTCGATCGCGGCGCCGCGACGCAACGCAGGAGCGGTTCGGTGCACGTTCGATGATGTCGGGATCGTCGAGCCAATCCTCGCTGGCCACGGGGTAGCAGTAGAGAGCCTTTGCCCGGGGCCGGGTGCCGGAGGTTCGGAACACCATTCCGTCGTCGAGCGGTACTCGGAACAGATAGGGCAGCCGCGAATCGGGATCTCGGATTGCGCGTGATGAGCAGACCGTCCGTCCATGGCTAGGGCGCCTCGTCGCGCTGGCGCCACGGCGCTTCGGGGTCGGCGAGCGTGTCGAGCATGAGCTGGCACCAGGTCAGAGCCGCGTAGACGGCGAGGTGGGCGTGGCGGGGTCGAAGGCCTACCCGTGCGGTCGCGGGACCGTGGCCGGTTCCGTGTCCGCGGTTGCGTAGCTCGGCCAGGCCGGTGGCGATCGTGGTAACTCCGCCGAGGATGCGTTTCACGCCGTCACTGCCGTGCGGCCCGGAACCGGTCGACGGGTCCAGACCGAGGGCAAGCCGCGTTCGGTAAGAACGATTTTGGCGGTGCTCTCGACGAGTTCCTTGGCGTTGCCGACCGCGAGTGCCGGGTCGTGGCTGATCGCTCGGCGGATGCGGTCGAAGCTTTCGCGGATCGCGGCGGGATCGCTAAGCTTCGCCAGCGAATCAATGGACAGCTGCGGGCCGATCGCTGCTATCTGTCCGGTCTGGTCATCGACGTCGTAGCCATCGCGATGAAGCGATTGATGAAAGCGGCGTAGGTACTGCGTCTCGAAGGCCTCCAGCCGGCGTTCGGCGACGCGTAGGAACCGGGTCACGTGGCGTGAATCGGTCCGGTCGACCGCGTCGAGGACTGCGTCGTGTGCCGCCGAATGCTGGTGTCCTCGTGGGTGCAGTCCGGGTTCGGCGCGAATCCCTCGTCTTGGAACGCAGTCGCGGTCGCCCCGACCGGGGCTGTCGGTCATGAGGTCGCGGAAGATGCCGCGTGTCGCGCGGCCGACGAAATCGGTCACTGACGTGCCGCCGACGGGACTGCGGCGCGTCCGGCTGCGCGCGCGACGGCGCGGTAGATCGTGGAGCGGGTCACCGGGAACAGCTCCTCGAGTTCACCGAACGTGTGGGCTTTGGCGACGACCAATGTGTCGCCCTGGCGGCATGCTGCGAGCGCTTCGCGTAGCCCCGGTCGGTCTCGGTTCGTCCCAGTGAGACCGTGGTAGACGTATATGCGCTTCGGGTCGACCCCGAGCGCGACCAGCGCATCACGCTACGCGGTCAGGTCTTGATCAACTGTCGATACCCTGCAGTGCCGATCTTGAGTTCGGTCACCGATCCAGTATGCCGGTTAGCGCCCCCTCACCGGGACGATTCACCGAACCAGTTTTACGGGACGGTCGTCATCCCTGGGTGCCGTAGGGGGTTCGGCCTGCGAGATGGTGTGGCTCTGCCTCGACAGCAGGCACCCATCTGTTACCGGTCGATGCGAGAAATGCGCCTGGAGGACGTAGCTCCGAACGTCGGCCCCCTGTTGGCGCCGGTCCGGAGGCTTCGACCCGCCTGCGCCGAGATTCGGCCTAGCTGATTAGCTCGGTGAATCCTTCGCGCCAGCTGGGGTGCTGAGGGAACCAGCCGAGTTCTCGTTTGGCCTTGGCGTTCGAAACGCCGTCACGTTGGGTGGCCCAGGCGGTGATTGCAGGTCCTGCGATGACGCGGGACAGCCAGGTCGGGAGGTGCCGGGGCCGCTTTGCGCCTAGCAGGTCGGTGTAGAAGGGGACCCAGTCGCGGTAGGGCACCGGCTCGTCGTCGACGATGTTGTAGATCCCGGCTGAGGCGTGCTCGAGTGCTGCCGCGGTTGCGGCGGCGGCGTCGTCGACGTGGACGAACGACCAGACTGCCGACCCGTCACCGACGAGTGGTAGGCGCCGTTTGGCGGCGTCCTCGTACACTCCGTTACCGGGCGCGAAATGTGTTCTGGGCCCATAGAAGACGCCGTAGCGCAAGACGATGCCGGTGAAGTCCGGCGAGCCCACGACCTGTGCGTCGTGATCGGCGGCAACGGCCAGCGCTTGACCGAATGGCGGCGGCGCCTGCCGCCACGCGGTGTCGTCCTCTGTCTTGTACCCGACGCCGTCCGGCGCGTAGATGAACGCGACGCTCTGGGCGATCACGGTGGCGACCGACGCTTCTCGGGCTGCCCGTAGGAGCGTCGCGCTTCCTTCCTGACGTAGCTTGTTCTGCTTGCGGTACATCTTCGTCAGCCCGCGCATGGCGATGCGCTGAGGCAGGTCCGTGAGCTGATCGATCACCACCGACGGCCTGGCTCGGGTGACCGCGCGGCGGACTGTCTCAGTGTCCAACGCATCGGCCACGATGGCCTCCACGCCAGTCGCTTCGAGAGCGGCCGCACGCTGCGCTGAGCGTGTCATCCCGATCACCTCGTGGCCGTCGTCTAGCAGCCTGCGGACGAGCGGTAGGCCGATCGCGCCGGTCGCGCCCGCGACGAATACCTTCATGACGCTCCTACCCGCCTCTCGGTCAGCGCCCGGCGCAGCAGCAGCCCCAGTAGCAAGACGAGCACGGCCAGGCCCACGAAGTTGGCGACGCCGAGCCATCGTGGTGTCGCGTTGTCGATGTCCTTCAGATGATTCAGCGTGTGCAGCACGGATTGAAAGGTGAGCAACGCGAGTACCGGAACCCGCCAGGCCCGCGTGCGGGCTGCGAGCAGAGCACCGATTCCAAAGGACAACTGAAAGGTGGCTCCGTCCAGGATGTAGTGATCATTCTGCACACCGATCGGCGCGACGTCTCTGAAGAAGACATCCGGCGCAACGATCATCAACAGGCTGACCCCCACCAGCTCGAGGCCGATCAAGATCAGGCCGACCGCGACGATATCCACGCGCCCGCGCGTCCGTGCGTCCGGTCGGCCTGAATTCTCCAAGACCAGGCGTCGACCGGCCGTGGCCGGGGCTCGTTTGACAGAACGCAAGTGGCTAACTCTCCCATCAGTTACTTATCGCTAAGGTAGCCCTCATGGACCACCGACGCAAGCTCGCGTTCAAGCCTCGTCTCGAGGCCTCGGAGCGCCGCGAGATGATCGAGCTGGCGGCCGGCAAGCTCTTTGCCTCCCGCGGGTATGAGGCCAGTTCCCTCGAAGAAATCGCCGGGGCGGCAGGAATCACCAAGCGCGTGATATACGACCATTTCCCCGCTAAGCGAGTCATCTACATCGCGATCTTACGGAGGCGTACCGAGGAACTCCTGGCGGTGGTCGCAGGTGAGGTGGACTCTGGGGCCGCGCCGGCAGAACGTCTGCCAGCTGGGATTGCAGCGTTCTTCCGGTTCGTGCAACAACACCCGGACGCCTGGCGAATGCTGTTCCGCGATCCGCCCGCCGACCCGCAGATCGCGGCCGCGCATCGCGAGGTGCAGGACCAGGCCACCGCCGCCATCGCAGCCATGCTCGCGACCCACCTCGGAGCGCTCAGCACAGGCCCACGCAGGCAAGAGGAGTGGCAGACATTGATGGCCGAGCAGCTCAAGAGCGCCCTCAACGGACTCGCCGGATGGTGGTACGTGCACCCTGACGTGCCGCGCAGCCGACTGGTGCGCGCGGCCGTCGACTTCGCCTGGCACGGCCTTCGCGATCTGGCGAACGCCGATCAAGACCACGAGAGCGGCAGCAAGCTCCGCACGCCGGCAGCCCGGGACTAGCTCGAATCTCGGCATCGCTATCGGGCGCAGACGGGCGACGGCCAGCGGAGAGCTGCGCCCTAACCGGTACCCGCCGGCGTTTCGCTGCGGACCAGCATCCGGGCGATGGTTCGAAGTCCGGATGCCGCACCACCAACGGTGTGCCGCGAACGCTCGGCGAGGCACGCCCTGACGCCCGCGCCTCTCGCTCACGAGACTCGCGGCATGATCGATGAGCGGGGTTCTCATCCGCCCAGGAAAGTCGCGCGACGGTGGACCTATTCCGGTGTCGTCTCCTCGTGTTCCAGCGCTCTGAGCAGCGCTCGCAATCCGGCCTCGACTCGATTTTGATCGCCGCTGGTGAGGAGGTCGACCAGAAGTCCGCGCAGCGTGGCCACGATGAGTTCGCCGATCTCCTCGCGTCGTTGTGG
>JAABUP010005593.1_pt1 | contig 16944 bp, 16 predicted proteins | sample 5559201 | NCBI WGS metagenome assembly JAABUP01 (sample SAMN10711887, study PRJNA513373) | rock metagenome | isolation source: Antarctica rocks | place: Antarctica
CAGGCTGCCCCCAGCTTCACCGGCCTGCTGCGACAGACCGGCGATGGAGTCCTTCCACCTCCATCCGGTAACGCGGCGCCTCGTGGCGCACAAAGTCGCAGATCCAGGCGCTGGACCGGTCCGCGCCGGTGCTGCCGATGATGCCGGGCATGCCCGAACGGCGCACCCACGACTGCGTGCGGTCCGGGACAACCACCCTGTCCGCAGCGCTCGACGTCGCCAGCGGCCAGGTCATCGGGTCCCTGCACCGGCGGCACCGGGCGAGTGAGTTCCAAAAGTTCCTGGCCAAGCTCGACACCACCGTGCCGCCGGAGCTCGAGGTGCATCTGATCTGCGACAACTACGCGACCCACAAGACCGCGGCGATTGCCACCTGGCTCGCCGCGCACCCGCGGTTCCACATGCACTTCACCCCCACCAGCTCCTCCTGGCTCAACCAGGTCGAACGCTGGTTCGGACTGCTCACCGACAAACAGCTCCGCCGAGGCGCCCACAAATCGGTCCCCGCGTTGGAGAAAGACATCCGAGCCTGGATCGCCGGGTGGAACGAAGGCCCACGCCCCTTCGTCTGGACCAAAACCGCGGACGAGATCTTCGCACGCCTCGCCTCGTATCTTCAACGAATTCTTGACGCGGCACACTAGCCCCGACCAACGTCGTATGGCAGTGCCTGACCCGCAGCGGCGCTAGATCAGCCCGGATGCACCGCTGAGTATTTGATCTACCTCGGGTGATCTTGCATCGCCGAATTTCGGGTTGTGGGCGTGCGGGGGCCGGGTGGGTGTGCTCCGGGTCCTCGGGTGGTGGGCGGTCAGGGGGGTGACCGGGGGTCAGGTGATCAGGGGGAGGGCGTCGATGCGGCGCTTGAGCCAGGTCAGGGCGGTCTGCCAGGGCCAGCCGGTGGGCAGGTGCGGGTGGTAGCGGCGGGCGGAGTGGGCCAGCCGGGCGGGGACGGCGAGCAGGGTGCGTTGCAGGGTGGCGAGGGTGGCTTCGCCGAGGCCGTGCCCGGCCAGGGTGGCGATCGCCCGGCCCATGTTGACGGTCATCGCGGCCAGGGTGACCCAGGGGGCCGGGGGACCCGACGCGCCGCGGAGCGGTGTGGTGGGAGTACGGGCCCAGAAGTCCCCTGAGGGCAGGTGCGCCAGCGGTCCCTGCTTGAGCTCGGCGATGCTCTGCTCGACCACGGCGTGCGCGCGGTGTTCCCGCTCGACGTCGAGCAGCGGTTCGATCCGGTCGGTGAGCACGGCGTGGTGCCGCCAGACCGGGACGGGTAGGGCCTGCTGGTCCAGCGGCTCGCCGGTGGCGGCTTCCCGGAGCCGGCGGACCCGTCGCACCACCAGCCGGGCGGTCACCGGGGCCTTGGTGGAGGTGAACGCGGTGTAGGTCGTTTCGGCGACTTCGGCGCTGCTGGCCACGATGATCCCGTCGTCGTCCTCGACCGCGTCCCAGTAGGGGATCGGCACCCAGGCATCGTCACCGATGCTGGCGATCGCCCGGGCGACCGCGGTGTCGATCCGGGCGGTCACGCTGAACTTGGCAGCGGCCCGTCGGCAGCAGGCGATGAACCGGCTGTCGTAGCAGCCGCTGTCGGCGCGCACGAGCAGCGCCCCGGTGCTCCCGGCGGCGCGGACCCTGGCGATCGTCTCGGCCAGGAAATGCGCGCCACCCCGGCCGGCGGCGGCGTTGCCCCGGCGGAACCGGGCGGGGGACCCGGTGCACCGCGCAGCGGTGTGACGGGAGTACGGCGCGATCCACCCGGGCTGGCCCGGTTCGCTGACCCGGGCGATCAGCGGATGATGCCCGCGGACCTTGGTGTAGCCGAAGAAGGCGCCCTCCTTGGCCAGCCCGTGGGTCTCGATGATCGTGCTGTCGAGGTCGAGGTAGAGCAGCTCGTCCAACCGGTGCGGCCCGGCGCCCGCGGCCCAGCACACCAGGAGCAGCTGCCGGGCGATCGCGTCCAGCTGCCGCAGATGACCGTAGGTGAAGCTGCGCAGCCAGGTCCCGATCGTGGACGGCGCCTTCGCCGCCCCCAACAGTCGGCCGGTCGCGCCCGCGCGGAGCACACCCAGGTCGTCGATGCTGTCCGCCCCGGCCAGCATCCCCATCACCACGGTGGCGACCTTCGCGTCACTGTTGGCCCACACAGACCCTGGCAGGCGCAGGCCCCGGCGGATCACCCCGGGCATCCCGAGGCGCTGCCACAACGACGCGGCCTGCAGCAGCCCCGCGTGCGACACCAGATTCGGGTCGTCGAAGCTCACCTCGACCCGGCTCAACTCATGCGATGCCCGCATCCGGCAGATGCCCTCTCCTGCGCGACGATTTGGCCTCTCGACAAGACCAAACTATCTGCAGCGCAGGGCATCTGCCCCTAGACACGCCCAACAACATCAAAGCCTAACGGTGCATCCAGGATCAGTGCCAGTGGCGAGGCTGCCGGCAGCACGGAGGCAGTTGTCCCAATGGGTGGTTATTCCGCTGAGCGTCGAGAAAGGTTCGGGCGCAAGCATCACGGGTCATCTTCCATCCGGCGTACCTTGCGCCGCTCGGCGGGTAGTTGGAGGAGAATTGCAGGCTTCCCTGTTCCTGCTTCCCATCAAATACCAGTATCAGAGGTTGCCAGGCTGGTCGGGTCCTGTCGCTGAACGCGCGGGTGTCCGGAGCGAGGCCATGTGGTGAATGGTTACTCCTCCAGCCTATGAGGCTTTGCCTTGGCTGGACCGGCATGTGAGTCTCGTGGCATCGTTGGGCTCGGACGTCGGCTCGGAACGGGGAATGTCGTGGCTGGACCGAAAAAGTCCCTCGCGGGTCGGTGTTTGTCCGTGGTCGGCGCGCTCGGGGCCCTGGTTGCGCTGGTCATGACCGCACCGGGTGCTGGCGCCCTGGGCGTCTCGCCGCCGGGTATCCCGGGGCCGACGGGCCGGTGGCTGACACCCGCTGGCCGGCTGATCACCGGGGGGGACTTCCCGGCTAGCGCCGTCCTCGCCGGTGACGGCTTCTACGCCGCGGACAACGGCCAGAGCGTCGGCTCGATCGTCGCGGTGAGCCCGGACCCGGGGAATGCAACCATGTCGGCCGGGCTGCTGTCGGCGCTGCCACCTCCGACGAGCGGCAAACCGACGGCCAACAGCGGTCGGCTGTCGGTCTCCAGGGATGGCCAGCACCTATACCTGCCCGGGGCGGCCCTGGGGGTCCTGCATACCTTCGCGGTCGGTCAGCCCGGCGTCGCCCCGGTCGAGACGTCCACCGTCGGGATCGGCGGCCGACCGAACATCTGGGGGGCGGCCGGGACCGCTGACGGGTCGGTGCTCGTCACCCACACCTTCCAACAGGACGGCCTCGGACCGTCGAGGGACCAGGGCAACACGGTGCTAAAGGTGGATCCGAGGACCGGCGCGGTGCTGGGCACGGCCACCGTCGGCCGGGAGCCGTTCGGCATTGTCGACGGCCTGGTCCCCGGCGCCGCACCCGACGCCCCCGCTGTTGAGCGGGTGGTGTCCCTGGACCGGGGCAGCGGGCAGCTGTCGGTGATCGACCCGGCGACGATGGGCGTGGTGGCCGTCGTCGGGGTCGCCCGCCAACCCGCCGACGCCGTCTTCGCCGGCGGGGGTCGGGACCTGCTCGTCAGCTGCTCCCTGGATGACGTCCTGCTCGACGTGGACACCACGACGTGGACCGTGAAGAGCCGGCTGGATCTGCGGCCCGTGGCCGGCCTCGGTGCCGGTCCCTCGGCCATCACCGTCGACCCTTCCGGGCAGAACGCCTACGTGGCCCTCGGCGCGGACAACGCCGTGGCCGTCCTCGCCCGGCAGCCCGACGGGTCGTGGGCCGAGCAGGGCGAGATCCCGACCGCGGCCTACCCCACCGGCGTCGCCTATGACCCGCCCTCGACCCGGCACCCGGCGCAGTTGCTCATCACCGCCGGCAAGGGCACCGGCCTCCCGGCCGGAACGCCGATCGGGGCGCCCGAAGCCGCGGTGAACAACGGCAACCCGACCCAGACCGGCACCGGGCTGAGCGGGTCGCTGGAGCTGGTGGCGGTCCCCGCCGCCGCCGCGCTGGCCAGCTACACCACCCAGGTAGCGCAGAACAACCAGGTGACCGCACCGACCCCAGGATGCCCGGTTCCGTCGTCGCTGCGGGGCATCTCCCACGTTGTCTACGTGATCCGGGAGAACAAGACCTACGACCAGGAATTCGGCGACACCACCTACGGCGACCCCGGCCTGGTTATGTACCCGCGGGCGATCACGCCGAACACCCATGCCGTCGCCGAGCGGTCCGCGCTGCTCGGGAACTTCTACTCCGACGAGGAGGTCAGCGACACCGGCCACGCTGCGGCCATGGGCGGCGTCGCCAACGACTTCCTTCAACGCACCACCCAACAGAGCTACGGGCTCGGGGGGACACCTCGCCAAGGCCCCGAACTCGGCAACGACGACTCCACCGTCTGGTCACCCTCGAACTTCCTCCTCGACGACGCCCTGACGGCAGGAATCACCTTCCGTGACTACGGCGAATTCTACCGACACAACCAGCAGAACGACGGCCAGGCCGAAAGCCCCGCACTGCAGAGCCACATCATCACCGGTTTCCCCGGCTTCGGATTCGACCCCAACACCCCGGACACCAAGCGGATCGACTACTGGACACAGGGCTTCCACCAGGACGTAGCCAACGGCACCTTCCCCGCCCTGGAGGTGCTCTACCTGCCCGAGGACCACACCACCAACAACACGCCGACCCCGGCCCAGCCGGTCCCACCGACACCGCAGCAGCAGGTCGCCGACAGCGACCTAGCAACAGGTCGACTGGTCTCGGCCCTATCGAACTCCCCGTACTGGAACTCCACCGCCGTCTTCCTCACCGAGGACGACCCGCAGAGCGGCATGGACCACGTGGATGACCACCGCACCATCGGGCTGGTCACCGGAGGCCGGGCCCGGCAGCAGGCGACCACCACCCACTACGACTCCGGCAGCATGCTGCGCACGATCGAGGAAATCCTCCGACTGCCCGCCATGACGGAGTTCGACGCCACCGCCCGACCTATGGACGACCTGTTCACCCCGACCCCCGACCCGGTCAACTCCACCCCCTACACTCCGGTCACCCCCGCGGGGCTGCCCACAGCCACAGCCACAGCCACAGCCACCGCCGCCGCCCCCGCCCCGGCCGCGAGAGCAGGCAGCCCGTCGACCCTGTCCCCGGCCGCACAGTTCGCCGCCCAATGGCAAGCGACCCACGGCAGCCAGCCGATACCCGCCCCGCTCCCCCGCCCCGCCTGGGCCCAGACCAGCCCCAAGCAGGGAGACTCCGCTCTGGCGGCGACCCCCGGCGGGTGCGCAACCCCACCGGCCCTACCCGAAGCGCCCCGTACGGCGCTGCTCCTGCTAACCGCGACGTTGACAGGCCTCGGCGTTGCCGTCCTGCGACACCGGCCGCGGCGCCGCACCCGGCTGTAGACCTTGGCAGCCCGCCGCCGGTCGAAGGGCGCCTTTCGCCCCATGGAGGCACCGGACCCTCGTCGGACAACGCCGGTCCCAGTGCAAGTCGTTGAACGTCTCTGCGACTTTCTTGGTCAGCACCGCCAGCAGGAGCGGGACCATTCCGGGACCATTCCCAGGTCCAGGAGTGGTCCAGGAGGGCCTCCAGAGGGCGGCGACGGTAGCCCGACCCGGGCCACGAGCTCGTCATACGTCTGCTCGCGAACGTTCTCATCGTTCCTCGCCGGGCGAGTCAGCGGACGTCAACGAACTCGAGGCAGTAGTCGCTCGGCCGATTTCTCCCAGGCGCCAACGCCCGTGATCGGGTCGAGGCACGACGGGTACTGTCGGCCCCCCACGCGCGTGCGCTCGCGTGCCAGCGCGGATCCCCAGCATCGACCACGTCCCCAGCTCGACCACACCGCCGACATCGCCCATCCTGCATGGGGGTAACTCGCGCACCTCCTGCGGGCAACCCGAGCCGCACCGCCCATGTCGCGAGTCCTTCACCCAATAGTCACCCGCCGCCCCTCGCCGGACCACGCTGGCAGGGCTTGGCTGCGCTGGTGACCACCACTCCTGCTGCCCGGCCCGCGCGGACCACGCGCCTCGCCGCTGCCCTGATCACGGGATGTGCCGCGGCCTCGGTCGCGCTCGTCCCGTCCACCTCCGCCACGGCCGCGCCGGCGCGCGCTGCGGCTTTACACCTGCAGGTCTCCGCGGGCAACCTCGCCCCCGGCGCCATCAAGCACACCTGGCTGGTCATCCTGGAGAACAAGGGCTACGACGCCACGTTCACCGGTCTGAACCAGAACTCCTACCTCTGGCAGACCTTGCCCTCCCAGGGGGTGCTGCTGAAGAACTACTACGGCACCAGCCACTTCAGCCAGGGCAACTACGAGTCCCTGGTCAGCGGGCAGGCCACCCAGCAGGACACCCAGTCCGACTGCGCCACGGTCAACAACGACACCAACACCAACGCCGGCATCGAGACGACGGGTGGCTCGCTCGCGGCCAACCCGAACTACGGGCAGACCGACTCGCGCGGCGGCGTCAACGCCCCCGTGGGCAAGAACGGCTGCACCTACCCCTCGCACGTGCCGACGCTGTTCAACCAGCTCGACGCCGCCGGCAAGACCTGGAAGGGCTACGCCCAGGACCTGCACGCGGTCGCCAACCGCGAGGACGCGGCCTGTGGCGGACCCGGCAGCAGCACCGCCAACCCGACCACGAACCCGACGAACCTCAACACCCCCCCCTCGGGCGTCATCAGCTACAAGAGCGCCCAGGCGGGCGACCAGTACGTCGCGAAGCACTTCCCCTTCCCCTGGTTCCACTCGCTCATCGACGGCGACCAGACCACCCCCGTCGGCGGCGGGACCGATTGCGACGCCAACCACATCGCCAACCTCGACGACACCAGTCAGGGCCTGGTGCACGACCTGGCTCTGCCGGCGGCGCAGGTGCCGGCGTTCAGCTGGATCACGCCGAACAACTGCAGCGACGCCCACGACCAGGCCTGCGCCGACAACAACCTCTCGGGTGCGTTCGACTCCGCGGGCAACCCCAAGTACCAGACGGCGACATACCAGTCGCCGCAGAGCTACCCCGCGACCAACTACACCGGCGGGCTCTACGCCTCCGACCTGTTCCTCAAGTGGTACCTCCCGCTGATCGAGCAGTCCGCGGCCTTCAAGGACGGCGGCCTCATCGACGTCACCTTCGACGAGGGCAACCCACCGTTCACCTACACCGGCAACAGCTTCAACAACGCCACCGACTACGCCCCCACCGCGTCCGACCAGCCGAACGCCACGCAGGGCATCGTCGCCGACGCCGCGGGCGAGAACATCAACGGCGCCAACGTCGCCACCGAGCCGACCGGGCCCAACACCCCGCTCAGCACGGACGCCGCCGGCAACCAGCTCTTCCCCGGCCCGGGGGCCAACGGCTTCATCAACCGCCCCCCGGCGTGCACCTCCACGAGCCCCAACACCCCGGCGAACTGCGTGCCGGGCATCGTCCGTGGCTTCTCCGGCAACACCCCGGGGTCGCGCACCGACACCGTGACCGGTAGCGCCGGGTCGGCGACCATCACCGACCCGAAGGTCACCGCCCTGGACGCGGGCCGCGGTGTGACCGGGACCAACATCCCGGCCGGGGCCACCGTCGGCAAGGTCAGTGACACCGGCCCCCTGTTCCCGACCTCGCCCGGTCTGGGCGGCCAGGTCGTGGCCGGCAGCTTCACCCTGGCTGACTCCTCCGGTGCGCCGGTCGCCCCGACCGGCGACGTGACCAGCGTCACGCTCGCCGCCGAGCAGAACACCGACCCGACCGCGGCGAACTACGACCCGCTGTTCGACGCCAAGAACGCGACCCCGGGCGGCGGCAGGACCGGCAGTGTCCTGATCAGCCCGTTCATCACCCCGGGCACGAGCACGACCGTGAACTACGACCACTACAGCTGGCTGCGCACCATGGAGGACCTCTTCCAGGTCGGCAACGGCACCGCCACGACCCCGCTCGGCGGGGCGGGTGGCGGCACCGCCGGCAGCATCTCTGCGGGCCTCGACGGCCTGGGCCACCTCGGCTACGCCGCGACGGCGGGGCTCGCGGCCTACGGCGCCGACGTCTTCACCAACCCGGCGGGCACGACCCCCCCTCCCAGCAGCATGCCCGAGGCACCGCTCGCGCTCGGGCTGCCGCTCGCGGCGCTTGTCGCGGCGGGAGGCGTGTTCGCCGTCCGACGGCGCAGGATCAGCGGAAGGCCGACATCGGCCTGATGCATCGGCACCCGTCCTGCCGGCGGGGTCGGGCCTTCGGGTCCGGCCCCGCCGGCGCGTTCGCCGCCGTTGCCGTCGTCGGGCTGACCGCCTGCGCGGCGGGCAGCGGCGCCGGCCCTGGCAAGGGCAGCATCCCTGCCTTTCTCGGCACCGCATCGGCGGGCCCGGTGCACCAGACGCTGGACGGATCCGCGGAGCACCCGGCTCTCGTCTCCCAGGGCGACGCGGTGCGCGTGCACCTGCGCAGCGCAGTCCTGCAGGCCCGCTTGACCGGACCCACCCTCGGCGAGGCGAGCGGCGCAGGCGAGTCCCTCCGCACCCGCTGCACCTGGACCGTCGAGCTGACCCAGGCCACGGCGCCGGTGCCGTTGGACCTCAGCCGTTTCGTCATCAGCGACACGGGGGGCCATCCCCACCGGCCCATGCTTGCTACGGGCGACCCGCCATTGCCCCCATCGCTGGCACCCGGAAGCACCCTGCGCTTCCACCTGCAGGCGACGCTGGCCAACGGCGAAGCGCTGATGCGGTGGGCACCGGAGGACGACACCATCCCCGCATCCTGGGACTTTGCGGTGGAGAACGACTGAGCCAGTCGGCAGCGCGACCTAGCCTAGTGCTGCGTTAGCGGACCCGGCGGCGGCCCCGGCCGCGGGCCCGGGTGCCGGCGGCCGGGCGGGCCCTTGCCGGCGGGCGGGTCCCCATGGTGCGCAAGGTGCCGCCGCCGAGTCGGTCCTCCAGCGCCTCGAGGTCGACCAGCCGCTCGGCCGCTGCCACCAGCCGACCGGACAGGCCGCTCGGCCCGGGCGAGAGCAAGGTGAGCGGGCCGCGGCGGGCCAGCGTGGCGAAGATCCCGTCGTTGCTCGCCACCATGAACTGCCCCGGGCGCTCGCCGAGCAGCTCCTCGGCCTCGTCCAGCAGCAGGTAGTCGGCCTCGTTGCGCCCGCTCGGCACCCGGTGAGCCCGGCCGGCGGCCTCCCCGAGCCAGGGCACCGCGCGGTCGACGGCGTCGTCCTGCCCGGCCAGCACCACGTGGTCCGCGGACGCTGCCAGGGTGGCCAGCAGCGCCATCCGGGCCCGCAGCCGGGCCGGCTCGGCGCGGATGTTGTCCAGGTCGACAAGCAGCACCCGCTCACCGGCCGACCGGTCGCGCCAGGTCAGGTGCTCCGCGGCCCAGCCCTGCACGGCGTAAGCCAGGTTCCCGGCACCGGGTGGCAGCGCCGGCACCGACGGCAGGTCGGCCAGCCGCAGCCACTCCAGGTCGGCGCCGTCCAGGTCGGCCCAGTGCAGGCCGGCCCAGGGCAGGTCAGCCCAGGGCAGGTCCGACCAGGGCGGCGGCCCGTCCCCCGTGCCCATGCCGCGTCACGCTACGGGCGCGGCCGCCGCCCGCTCGCGCGCCACGACGTGGCGCTCGACGAAGAAGCTCGCGAACGGGACGGTCCCCGCGGCCGCCACCAGGGCCGTGCGCAGCAACGACCAGCGTCTGCGGCGGGCCAGGTCGAGGGTCACCCCGACGTAGACGGCGAAGATCAGGCCGTGCAGCGGGCCGACGACAGCCGACACCTCGGGCACCCGGTGGCCGACGCCGAGCAGGTCGTGGTTGAGCGGTACGCCGACCAGCACCAGCACCAGCAGGCCGATGCCGACGGTGATGGCGAGGACGCGATAGCGCTGCAGCGCCGCCTCCGCTGGCGCATCCAGGGGGGCGGCGCTCACCGGCGCGGATGGGCGGCCAGGTAGGCCAGGTAGTCGTTGTACGCCGCGACCTCGGGGTCGTCCTCGGCGCTGGGCAGGGGCGCCCTGGCCGCCGGGATGGGCAGCGCGCGGGCGGCGACCGGTGACTCCGCATACCCGGCGGCGGCGGCGGGACCGGCCGCGCCGACCGGTCGCACCGCCTCACGGACGGTCTTGACCCAGAAACCGGCGCCGAACAATGCGAACAGCCACCACTCCCCGGCGTACCCGTAGTTCTGCACGGAATGGGTGTGGAAGGCGCGATGCAGCTGCCAGCGGCCGAGGAAGACCATGGCCACGACGGCGGCGGCCGCGAAGGTGTGCCACAGCAGCCACAGGGGTGAGACCAGCCGGCGCACGCCCCGAGCGTAGGGCGCGGCCTCGGTCGTCACCCGCCCGGGTGGCGGACCAGAGGGCCGGCCGATCGATGAGGTACGCCGTGACCGGCCGCGCCCTGCTGCTGCCGCTCGCCCTGCTGGCCGGCGTGACCGGCCTGGCCGTGCACGCGTCGCCGGCGGCTGCCGCCCCCGTCGTCCCGGCCCTGCAGGCGACCGTGGTCCTGCCGGTCGACGTCGACCCCGTGCAGCCCTACGTCGGGCAGGTCTCCTGCGACGCCACCGTGAAGCCGGGGGCGCGGGCGCTGCTCGACCTGCTGCTGCGCACCTTCCCCGGCAGCACCGACGACGGGATCGCCAGCAGCTGCGCGCAGGAGGGCATGCGCTCCGAACACGCAGAGGGTCGCGCCCTGGACTGGGGCATCAGCGCGAGTTCCCCCCTGCAGCGGGCCCAGGCGGCGGCCTTCGTGGACTGGCTGTTCGCCGACGAGGGGGGCAGCAGCAGGTGGCAGCCCGGCGACTCGGCGTGATGTACGTGATCTGGGACGGGCGGATCCGGACGGCCGGCGGGGATTGGCGGCCCTACCTGCCCGGCGGCGCCGACGTACTCGCACGCGAACCCCGTCCCCTGTCCACCGCTGGTGCCACCGGCTGCCGAGCAGCCCCAGCCGGCCGCCGCCACCCCGGCGCTCGGCCGGAGCAGCAGCGGTGCGGCGGTCTCGCACCTGCAACGCCACCTGGGACTGCGGGGCACCGGCCACTTCGACGCCACCACCGAGTCGGCGGTACGCCGCTGGCAGGGCGCCCACGGCGTGCGCGTCACCGGCGTCGTCAGCGGCGCGACCTGGGTCGCGCTGCGCCCGGACCGGGGCTGACCGGCTCGGCGGCGGGCAGGCTGCCCGGGTGGCCACGACACCGGGAACCCAGCCCGGGGAAGGGCGGCGCGACGGGCAACGGGCCCGGGTGTACGCCGCCGAGGAGCTCTGGCGGGCCCAGCTCGACGCCGCCCGCCTGGGGGCCCGCGAGGTGGAGGTCGCCGGCAGCCGGGTGGTGCTCCCGGCCGAGCTGCGCTTCGGTGACCTCGACACGGTGCGCGAGTGGCTGCGCGCCCTGGTCCCGGCGTACCCCGGCGTCGGCGAGCTGCGGGTGCGCTCCCGCCGCGGCCAGGCGCGGGCCCATTACGAGTCACCGGGCACGGTCGCATTGCCAGCCCCCGTGCTGGGCGAGCCGTGGGCGCTGCGCGAGTCGGTCGTGCTGCACGAGGTCGCGCATCATCTCGCCGGGACGGCGGCGGCGCACGGGCCGGCCTTCACCGCAGCGCTGCTCGACCTGGTGCGCCACGCGCTCGGCGAGGAGGCGGCGTTCGTGCTGCGGGTGCGCTATGCGGAGGCCGGGGCACGTGTCGGCTGAGTCGGCGGCGAGCAGGACCCCGGCGTGACGCAGGAGTACGCCGAGGGGCAGGACCCGCGCCGCTGGAAGGCATTGTCGGTGACCCTGGTGGCCGGGTTCATGGTGCTGCTCGACGTGTCGATCGTGAACGTCGCGCTGCCCTCGCTCCGCAGCGGCCTGCACGCCGGCGACAGCGACGTGCAGTGGGTGCTCTCGGGGTATGCGCTGACCTTCGGACTGCTGCTCGTGCCGGCCGGCCGACTCGGCGACGCCAGGGGACGCCGCACCGTGTTCATGGTGGGACTGGGGCTGTTCACGGTCGCGAGCGCGGCGTGTGGCCTCGCCCCGAACGCCGCCTTCCTCACCGTCGCGCGGCTGCTGCAGGGCGCCGCCGGTGGCCTGGTGACCCCGCAGAACTCCGCGCTGATCCAGCAGCTGTTCCGGGGCCAGGAGCGCAACCGGGCCTTCGGGCTGCTGGGCACCACCATCGGCATCTCCACCGCGGTCGGGCCGCTGCTCGGCGGCGCGCTGATCGCCATGTTCGGCACTGCGTCGGGGTGGCGCTGGGTGTTCTTCGTCAACCTGCCGGTCGGCCTGGTCGCACTGCCGCTGGCGCGCCGGCTGCTGCCGGCGCCGCCCCCGCGGGCCGAGGCCAGGAGCCAGCAGCTCGACCCCGTCGGCGTGGCCCTGCTGGGCGCGGCGGTGCTGATGATCCTGCTGCCCCTCGTGCAGGAGCGGCAGTGGCACGGCCCGGCGAAGTGGCTGCTCACCGTGGCCGGGCTCGCGACCGGGGCGGCGTTCCTCGGGTGGGAGCGGCGGCAAGGACGGCGCGACCGGCAGCCGCTGGTGGACCTCGCCCTGTTCCGTGAGCGCTCCTACGGTCTCGGCGCTGCGCTGTCGCTGCTCTACTTCGCCGGGTTCACCGCGGTCTTCTTCACCTACACGCTGTATCTCCAGCAGGGCCTGCACTACAGCGCGCTGCTCGCCGGGCTGGCCACCGTCCCCTTCGCGGCCGGCGCGGCGGTCATGTCCTCCCGCGGGGCGAAGGCGGTCGGCTCCCACGGCCGCACGGTGATCGTGCTGGGCCTGGCGGCGGTGGCGGCCGGGCTCGCGCTCACGGACCTGGCGGTGCGGCTGGTGCCCGGGCACGCTGCGGGCCTCGTCGCCGCCGCCCCGCTGCTGCTTGCCGGCCTGGGCAGCGGGCTGGTCATCAGCCCCAACCAGACCCTCACCCTGTCCTCGGTGCCGCCACGGCAGTCGGGCAGTGCAGCCGGGGTGCTGCAGACCGGGCAGCGGCTGGGCTCGGCAGTGGGGATCGCCGCGGTGGGGGCGGTCTTCTTCGCCGGCGTCGCCTCCTCCCACGGTGACCTGGCGGCGGCCTTCCGGCGTTCGCTGGCGGTGATCGTCGCCTTTGTCGTCGCGTCACTGCTGGTCGCCCTGCTCGACATCGCGCTCGGGCGGCGGGACGGCGCGACGCCGTCGGCCACCTCCTGAGGCGCCTCCTAGCCTGGCCGGCATGACCATCGACCTGCACGCGCGCGTCGAGGCGTTGCTACCGCAGCTGCGCCGCGACCTCGAGGACCTGGTGCGCATCCCGTCGGTGAGCGCCGACCCGGGCGCCGCGGACGAGGTGGCGCGCTCGGCGGCGGCCGTGGCACAGCTGCTGCGGGGGGCCGGGCTGGCCGACGTCGAGGTGCTCTCGGTGCCGGGTGGGCAGCCGGCGGTGGTGGGCTCGCGGCCCGGGCCGGTGGGGGCGCCGACCGTGCTGCTCTACGCCCACCACGACGTGCAGCCGACCGGTGCCCGGTCCGGCTGGGACAGCGAGCCCTTCGAGCCGACGGAGCGGGACGGCCGGCTGTTCGCCCGGGGCGCCGCGGACGACAAGGCGGGGGTGGCGGTGCACCTGGCGGCGCTGCGGGCCTTTGGCGTCGACCTGCCCGTCGGCGTCACCGTCCTCGTCGAGGGCGAGGAGGAGATCGGGTCGCCGACACTGGCGGAGTTCCTGCGGGCGCACCGGGACCGGCTCGCCGCCGACGTGCTGGTGCTGGCCGACTCCACGAACTGGGCCGTCGGCGTCCCCGCCCTCACCGTCTCGCTGCGCGGGCTGGTCGACTGCGTGGTGGAGGTGCGCACCCTCGCGCACGGGATCCACAGCGGCATGTACGGCGGGCCGCTGCCGGACGCCCTGACCACGCTCTGCCGGCTGCTCGCCACCTTGCACGACGACGCCGGTTCGGTCGCCGTGGCGGGGCTCGGCGGGGGCGACGCGGACCCGCTCGACCTCAGCGAGGAGCGCTTCCGGGCCGAGGCCGGCGCGGTGCCAGGGCTGGCCCTGCTGGGGTCGGGGAGCATCACGTCGCGGCTGTGGTCACGCCCCGCGCTGTCGGTGATCGGGATCGACGCGCCCACGGTCGACGCCGCCTCCAACACGCTGCTGCCCATCGCCAGGGCGATGGTCTCGTTGCGGGTGCCGCCCGGGACCGACGCCGTCGTCGCCATGACGGCGCTGGTGGGGCACCTGCGGGCGGCGGCGCCGTGGGGGGCCGAGGTGACGGTCACGCCGGGGGCGGTCGGCCAGCCCTTCGCCGCCGACGCCACCTCCGCCGCGCACCAGGCCGCCCGGGACGCCTTCGCCGAGGCGTGGGACGGCGTGGCGTCGGTGGACATCGGGGTGGGCGGGTCGATCCCCTTCATCGCCGCCTTCGCGGAGGTATTCCCCGATGCCGCTGTGCTGGTGACCGGCGTCGAGGACCCCCACACCAGGGCCCACGGGGCGAACGAGAGCCTGCACCTGGGCGAGTTCGCCCGGGCCTGCCTGGCCGAGACGCTGCTCCTCGCCCGCCTGGGTGCGCCGGCCTGACCATCCGGACCGCCCTCGCGGCCCCCGGGTGAGGGTCAGGGTGGCGCGAGGTGGGCCTCGAGGCGGTCCAGGAAGACCACCTGCGAGGCGAACGCCTTCACCCGGGCGCTCGGCAGCGGGAACCACTGCGCCCGGTCCATCTCGGGGAACTCCTGCCGCCGCCCGGAATGCGGGGGCCACTCCATGGTGAACAGGTTCGAGCGCACCGCCGCGGCGTCGAGGTCGCCCTCCAGCGCCCACACCACGTTGGTCTTGCGGCCCGTCGACTGCACCCCCTCCCCCAGCGGCAGCAGCTCGCCTGCCGGGACCGGCAGCCCGGTCTCCTCCGCGAACTCCCGTCGCGCAGCGGCGACCTCGTCCTCGCCGGGCTCGACCTCCCCCTTGGGCACCGACCAGAAGCCGTCGTCGCGACGGGCGAAGATCGGGCCGCCCGGGTGCGCCAGCAGCACCTCGAGCGCGCCGCCGGCCCCCCGTCGCCAGAGCAGCAGGCCGGCGCTGCGCTTCATGCCACCACCACCCGCGCGCGGCCGGCCGGCGCGCCGACGACGTCACCGGCGGTGAGCTGGCGACCCCGTCGCGCCTCGGGCCGGCCGTTGACCGTGACCGACCCGGCGGCGACGAGGGCGGCCGCGTCGGACCCCGTGTCCGCGAGGTCCGCGAGCTTGAGGAACTGGCCCAGCCGGATCACCTCGCCGCGCACCACGACGTCGCGCGCCGCGTCCCCTGTCGCCGTCACACCGACACCGGCTCGGCGGTCGGCGCCGCCGCGACCGCACCCCTCGGGGCGCCGCGTCGGGTGGCCAGCACGCAGCCCAGCAGCACCAGGGGGAATCCGACGAGCGTGCCGCGGGTCAGCGGCTCCCCCAGCAGCAGCACCCCGAGCAGCACGGCCACGGCTGGGTTGACAAAGGTGATGACGAGCGCCCGGTTGGGCCCGGCCTCGGCGATCAGGGCGAAGAAGAGCACGAACGCCGCCGCCGTGCAGAGCACCGCCAGCAGGCCGATCGACACCAGCACGGTCGCCGGCGGCACCCGGGTGGGCAGGTGGGTCGCGGCGACCGGGGCATAGACCAGCGCCGTCACCCCGAGCGCCGCCGCGATCACCTGCAGGCTCGGCACATCGCCCAGCGAGCGGCTGATCACCAGCGGCGCCGTGCCGTAACCGAGGATCACCAGCCCGAGCTCACCGGCGGCGGTGAGGTCGCCGCCGTGCACGTCCAGGCCGACCAGGGCGCCGACGCCGAGCAGGCCGACGCCGAGCCCGGCGAGGCGAGCGGCGTCCAGCCGGTCGACCGCTCCGGTCAGCCGGCTCGCGACCGCGGCGACGAGCGGCACCCCGGCGACGAGCAGTCCGGTGAGGCTGCTCGGCAGTCGGCGTTCGGCGTCGGAGAGCAGCAGCCAGGGACCGGTGACCTCGAGCACGGTGAACGCCAGCAGCGGTCGCCACCGCCGCAGCAGCGGGGCGAGCGTCCCCCGGCGTACGGCGAAAGGGGTCAGCAGGAGGGCGCCCAGCAGGCACCTCGCGCACACCAGGGTGGCCGGCGCGAGCTCGCGGACGGCCACCCGGATGAACAGGTACGGCAGGCCCCACAACACTCCCATCGCGGCGAAGAGCAGCCAGCCGCGTCGGGTCACCCGCCGGACATTAGCCGCGGGTCAGTTGCGACTCGTGTGCGGCATGAGCGCGTCCGGCGGGATCACGCCGAGGCGCCCGGCCTGGAAGTCCTCCATCGCCTGGACCAGCTCGGCGCGGGTGTTCATGACGAACGGGCCGTAGTGCTCGACGGGCTCGCGGATCGGCTGGCCGCCGAGGAACAGCACCTCCAGCGTCGGCGTACGGCGGCTCTGGCTATCCGCCGCCTGCACGCTGACGACGTCGCCGGCGCCCAGCACGGCCAGCTGCCCGGCGCGGATCGGGCGCGCGTCGGCGCCCACGATGCCCTCGCCGGCGAGGACGTAGGCCAGCGCGTTGAAGTCCGGCCGCCACGGCAGCGTCAGGCGCGCGCCGGGCTGCACGGTCGCATGCACCAGGGTGATCGGCGTGCGGGTCGAGCCGGGCCCCTGGTGACCGCCGACGGAGCCGGCGATGACACGGACGAGCGCGCCGCCGTTGGTGGAGGACAGCAGGGCGACGTCGCCACCCTTGATGCCCTGGTACGCCGGGGTGGCCCACTTCTGCGCCCTCGGCAGGTTGACCCAGAGCTGGATGCCGTGGAACAGACCACCGCTGACGACCAGTGCCTCGGGCGGGGTCTCGATGTGCAGCAGCCCGCTGCCGGCGGTCATCCACTGGGTGTCGCCGTCGCTGATCAGGCCGCCGCCGCCGTGGGTGTCCTGGTGCTCCATGGCGCCGTCGAGCA
>JAABUP010006343.1_pt1 | contig 16938 bp, 15 predicted proteins | sample 5559201 | NCBI WGS metagenome assembly JAABUP01 (sample SAMN10711887, study PRJNA513373) | rock metagenome | isolation source: Antarctica rocks | place: Antarctica
GGGGTGGGCGTAGAACTCCGCGCAGGCATAACGGGTCCACAGGTTCCACACCCGGGAGGCGGGCAGGTCGCGCCAGGCGCCGTCGGTCTGCTGCACCGTCGAGATCAGGTCTCCCTGGTCGGCCCAGGCCAGCTCGGCGAACCCGACGCCGAAACGATCCCGGGCGTCAGCGTCCAGGCCGGCCAGGGACTGCCGCCACGCCTGGGCGTCGTCGGGCATGCCCTCGTAGGTGTAGCCGTCGGTCTCCCCTGCCGCCAGGCGAGCGTCGATCAGGGGCAGCACCGGCACCTTGGGCTCCTCGTGCTGGTTGAGGATCAGGTCGACCAGGGCGGTGGCCACGCCCTGCTCGGTGGTGGTGAAGAAGGCCAGCTGGTCATTCGGGCTCAGCCGCGCCAGGACCACACCGGCGGTGACGTCGTCCTGGCGCCCCATCTGGCCCAGTACGTCGTAGCCGGGGAAGCGGCCGCGCTCACCGTCCGATCCACCAGGGGTGACCGCGTGCTGGGAAGGTGGTCGGAAAGGCACGCTCAGGGCTCCTCTCGGCGCAGCAGGGACGCCAGCAGGCCCATTCCGCCTACCAGGCTGGCCAGGGCCGGGGCGAACGCCGGGGGCCCCATCTCGACGTTGTAGCGCAGGTTGTGCACCCCACCGGGCTTGCGGACGATCCCGCGCCAGTGCAGGTACGTGCCCTGCACACCGTTGGCGATCACGACGAGGGAGGCCACCGGCAGGACGGTCTTGGCCGCACGGCGGGAGAACACCGCCGCGATCCCCGCCGGCGCCAAGGTGGGCACGATCACGATCGGCCACCACATCATCTTGTTGCCGAAACTGGCCGAGTCGTGGCTGGTGAAGATCTCCGCTGCGGTGACCACGGCCCCCCCGGCGGTCAGGGCCGCCAGGCTCCGCTCGAAGCGGCCGGTGCGCACATCGTGCAGCGCCCGCTCAAAGAAGGTGCGGTTCCCCAGGACCGGTGACCGGTGCCGGGTCAGCATGGGAATGATCAGCCCCTCGTGCCGGGAAGAAGCGAGACGAGCTTCTCCTTGAAGCCCTCCTCGATGATGCCGAGGCGGTCCTCGTCGCCCTTGTACAACGCCTCGGCGGTGTTGCGGGCCTGCTGCAGCGTCACGTGCGGAGGGATCGGTGGGATGTCCGGGTCGCAGCGGATGTCCAGAAGGGTCGGGCGGTCAGCGGCCAGGGCCGCGTCCCAGGCTGGTCCGACGTCGTCCGGGTCGTCGACGTAGATCGCGTGCAGGCCGATGCTCGCGGCGAAGCCGGCGTAGGAGACGTCGGGCAGCTTCTGGGAGGCGATGAACTTCGGCGAACCCTCCATCGCCCGCTGCTCCCAGGACACCTGGTTCAGGTCGTCGTTGTGGAGTACCGCGACGATGAGACGCGGGTCGGCCCACTGCTGGTAGTACTTCGCGATGGTGATCATCTCGGCGAGGCCGTTCATCTGCATCGCCCCGTCCCCCTCCAGCGCGATCGCCACCCGGTCGGGGTGGGCGAACTTCGCGCCGATCGCGTAGGGGACCGCCGGGCCCATGGTGGCCAGGGTCCCGGACAGCGAGCCGCGGTTGTGCCGACCGAACTTGATGTGGCGGGCGTACCAGTTCGCTGCCGACCCAGAGTCCGAGGCGACGATGGCGTCGGCGGGCAGGCGCTTGGACAGCTCCGAGAAGATCCGCTGGGGGTTGACCGGGTGCGCACCGACCATCGCGCGATGGTCCATGGTCTTCCACCAGCCGGCGACCTCCTTCTCGATGTGCTTGCGCCATGACCGGTCGCTCTTGTGGTGCACCCGGGGCAACAACGCCTGCAGGGCGGAGCTGGCGTCGGCCACGAGGTTGACCTCGTACGGGTATCGCATGCCGATGAAGGACCCGTCGATGTCGATCTGGATCGCGCGGGCCTGGTCCAGCTTGGGCATGAACTGTACGTACGGGAAGTTGCTCCCGACAGTGATCAGGGTGTCGCAGCCCATCATCAGCTCGTAGCTGGCGCGGGTGCCCAGCAGGCCGATGGCTCCGGTGACGTAGGGCAGGTCGTCGGGGAGCACGTCCTTGCCCAACAGCGCCTTGGCCACCCCGGCGCCGGTCAGCTCCGCCAGCTGCTCCACCTCGGCCGCGGCGCCGCGGGCGCCCTGGCCGACGAGGATCGCGACCTTCTTCCCGGCGTTGAGGATGTCCGCAGCCTGCTGGACCGCGGTGTCGTCCGGTGCCACGGTCGGCCAGGCGGTCCCCAGGCTGGAGGGGACTTCCTTGAAAGCGTGTGCGGGCGGGACGTACTCCAGCTCCTGCACGTCGGACGGGATGATGATCGCCGTCGGCGCCCGGCGCGCCTCGGCGACGCGCATGGCCCGGTCGATCAGGTTGGGCAGCTGCTGGGGGACGGTGCACATCTGCACGAAGTCGCTGGCGACGTCCTTGAACAGGGAGAGCAGGTCGATCTCCTGCTGGTAGGAGCCGCCCATCGCGCTGCGTTCGGTCTGCCCCACGATCGCCACCACCGGCACGTGATCGGACTTGGCGTCGTACAGGCCGTTGAGCAGGTGGACCGCCCCCGGGCCCGAGGTCGCCATGCACACGGCGACCTTTCCGCTGAACTTCGCGTAGCCGACCGCCTCGAAGGCGGCCATCTCCTCGTGACGGGCCTGGATGAACGGCGGGGAGTCATCGGCGCGCGCGTACGCGGCGAGGATCCCGTTGATCCCGTCACCGGGATATCCGAAGATCTGCTCCACGCCCCACTGCCGCAGGCGCTGCAGGAGGAAGTCCCCCACCGTCGTCGTCGCCATGCTGATCTCCAGTGCTCAGGCACCTGTTCAGGTGCACGCGGCCGGGAAGCGCCGGTCTGGTCGGACCGCGTTCCGCGGATACTCAACAGCATCCCACCATCACTTGCTCCTACGCAAGGGTTGCACCCCGGCAACGACCGACCGTCTATCCGACCGTCCGCCGCAGGACCGAACGCCTCCGCCACTCCCGACGGCGCGCTGGTGGACGCTCCGGGTTCCACGCGCGGCGACCGAGTGCTCAGCTCTCAACGCCCAGGCGGGCCAGCTCTCCCGGGTCGACCTCGCCGGCGGCCTTGGCAAAGACCCGAAAGCCCTCGAGCGCGGAGGAGACCTGACCGGGGTCGACGCGCCCGAGGATCCGCGTGATCTCCGCAGCGCGCCGGGCCGTGACCTCCTCGACCAGCGACCTCCCGGGCCCGGCGAGGTCGACGAGCACCTCACGCCGGGTGGCGGGGTTGTCCAAACGCTGAACCCAGCCGCCCGCGACCAACCGGTCCGCCATCCTGCTCAAGGTCGAGGCATGGATCCCCAGCTCCTCGGCCAGGACGCCACTGCGCAACGGCCCGCGGACCGCCAACAGCACCAGAACCCGGTACTGCGGCAGGGTCATCTCCTCCAGGGCGACCGCTATCGAGCGCACCGCGACCCCCACCAGAGCCCGGGACGCCGCCAGCGCCTGCTCCGTTGCGTCCTTGACCTGGTCGACCACGGGTTGCCTCCTCGCGCCCGCCTACCCGATGCCACAGCCACTCCAACTGCCACAGCCACTCCAACACAACTGTTGCACTTATGCACGTTTGGTGTGAGCCTGGGGTCAGCTACTCCGCGCCCGGACGCGGTCCGCGCGCACACCTGCGGAGACGCCGTCAAGCCGTACGGGTTCGAGCGTGGGACGACTGCACGCGGAATTCCGCCCGCAGACCTGTCCGGAGAGGAGACCGCCGTGTCGCCTGAGGAGCTCCCCCTCGCACCGAAGGAACCCGCAGGTGCCGACGACGACCAGCCCGGCCGCGTCGCGACGGTCGCCGGGCGACCGGATGGCCCGGGCCCGGCGGCCTACTGCTGGTACTGCTACCAGCCCAACCCACACCCGACCGGTGAGTGCACCACCTGCGGACAGCGCATCGAACCGCCAGCGGGAACGACCGCCACGGACATCGAGCTCTGGGCGCTGTCCCACCCGGACGCCGACCGGCGCCGGCAGGCCGTCCACCAGCTCGGCGCCCGGCACGAGCCACGCGCCGCGCGGCCCCTCCACGGCCTTGTCACCAGCGACCACACCGACCCGGAGCTGGCCGTCGCCGCGATGTACGCCCTCGTCGACATCTGCGGGCGGGACGCCTGCACGGCCACGCTGGACCACCTCGCCGCTACGGGACCCGGGCCCGTCCGGGCCGCCGCGTTCCACCTGCTCAGCACCTGACGGGCCACCATGCCCGTGCACCGCACTTCTCCCGAGAGGAACACCACCTTGTCCGTACCCGTAAATCGCTCCACCACAGCGCCGGGGGATCCCCTGGTCGCCGTGGGCGCTCCGCCGTCGGCTCGGGGCGTGGTGGTGGTCACCGGTGGTTCGGCCGGCCTGGGCCGCGAGCTCGTGCGCCACTTGGCGAAGGCCGGGTGGGACGTGGCGGTCCTTGCCCGAGGCCGCGACCAGCTCGCCGGCGCCGTCCGTGACGTCTCCGCCGCCGGACGGCGGGGCCTGGGCGTCGAGTGCGACGTCGGCGAGCACGCGCAGGTCGAGGCCGCCGCAGACCGGGTCGAGGCCGAGCTGGGGCCTATCGAGGTCTGGGTCAACGACGCGATGGCCAGCGTGTTCGCCCCGTTCTGGGACACCGCCCCGGAGGACTTCGAGCGCGCGACCCGCACGACGTACCTGGGGTTCGTCAACGGCACCCGCGCGGCCCTGGCACGGATGCGACCGCGTGACCGCGGCGTCCTGGTGCAGATCGGCTCGGCCCTGGCCTTCCGCGGCATTCCCCTGCAGGCGGCGTACTGCGGCGCCAAGCACGCGATGGTCGGCTTCACCGAGACCGTCATCACCGAGCTGCTCCACGAGCACAGCAAGGTCAAGGTCGCGATGGTCCACATGCCGGGGATGAACACCACCCAGTTCGGCTGGGTGCGCACCACCCTGCCCAAGCACCCCCAGCCCGTCCCGCCGATCTATTCCCCCGACGCCTGCGCCGCCGTCGTGGTCTCGGTCGTCGACCATCCGCGGCGCACCACCTGGGTGGGGGAGTCCACCGTCGGCACGGTCGTGGGCAACCGGCTGGTGGCGCCGCTGCTGGACCGGTACCTGGCCCGCACCGGCTTCTCCGGCCAGCAGACCGACCAGGACCGCGACACCATGGCCGGGGACAACCTGTATGCCCCGGTGCCCGGCGACCACGGCTCCCACGGGGAGTTCGACGGCCGGTCCTGGTCGTCGAGCCCGGAGATCTGGATGCTGCTGCACCGGCGCGCCCTGACGGCTGCGGCCCTGACGGCTGCCGCCCTGACGGTTGCCGCCAGGAGCGGTGCAGCCGCCGTGGGTGCTGCCGCGCTGCTGCGCAAGGTGCGGTCATGACTCCGGTGGGCAGGCCGCTGGACATCGCACGCGCGGTGTGGGGACTGGCCGCCGTGTGCGCGCCGGCCACCCTGGTTCGCCTGGTCGCCGGCGCTCCCGCGGACCACCGCGCGGTCGTCGTCACCCGGATCCTCGGGGCCCGCCACCTGGTGCAGGCCGCCGGGTCGGGTCTGGCTCCCGGGTCCGCCGTCCTGGCGGTCGGCACCTGGGTGGACGGCCTCCACTGCCTCACCGCCCTGGGGCTGGCGCTGGTGGACCGCCGCCGGGCCCGGGCGGCGCTGGTCGACGCCGCCATCGCCGCCTCGTTCGGCCTTGCCTCTCGCCGCGACGCCCGGCGGGCCGGGTCGGGGGAGGCACGCGGGGGCACGCCGTCGTCCTGGACCGAGCGCACCGCGCGCAAGGTGCTGCCGCTGCTGCCCGGCGCCCCACGGTGAGCCCCGCCCCGCAGCGGGCGCACGAGCAGGTGCCACCCCCGCACGTGCTGCGCGAGTACGCCCTGATCGCCGACGGGGAGAGGGGTGCGCTGATCGGTCCCCGCGGTGAGGTCGCCTGGCTGTGCGCGCCCCACTGGGACAGCCCCGCGGTCCTCTCCTCCCTGCTGGGCGGCCGCAGCCACTACCAGGTCGCCCCGCTGGGCCGATACGTGTGGGGTGGGTCCTACGAGCCCGGCAGCCTCGTCTGGCGCAACCGGTGGGTGCTGGACGACGGCACCGTGGTCGAGTGCGCCGACGCCCTGGCCCTGCCCGCCGAGCCGGGGCGCCTGGTGCTGCTTCGCCGGGTGCAGGTGCTCTCCGGGCGTGCCCGGGTCCGCGCCGCCCTCGACCTGCGAGCCGGCTTCGACCAGCACCCCCTGGAGCACCTGACCCGCACGGGCGGCCACGGGGGCGACGGCGCCTGGATCGCGTCTACCGCGGACCTGGCCGTGCGCTGGCGCGGCGGCGAGCGCGCTCGGGCCCACTCCCGGGACGGCAGTGCTGTCCTGGAGCTTGTCCTGGACCTGGAGGCGGGGCAGGCCCATGACCTCGTCCTGGAGGTCGCGTCCTCGGCTGCGCCCAGCCCCCTGTCTGCTGCGGCAGCTGATCCCGTGCCCCCGGACGTGCTGTGGGAGGGCACCCGGGCCGCCTGGGCCTCGCGGGTGCCGGCAATGCCGCAGGCGTGGTCACCGCCCCAGGCCCGGCACAGCCTCGCGGTCCTGCACGGGTTGACTTCCAGCACGGGTGCGATGGTGGCCGCCGCAACGACGTCCCTGCCCGAGCGGGCCGAGCAGCACAACAGCTACGACTACCGCTACGCGTGGGTGCGCGACCAGTGCTACGCCGGCACCGCCGCCTACGCCGCGGGCAGCCCCGAACTCGCCGACGCCGCGGTCGACTTCGTCACCGGGCGGCTGCTCACCGACGGCCCCGGCCTGGCCCCGGCCTACACCACCGGCGGGGACCCGGTCCCCGAGCCGGCCGACGTGCCCCTGCCCGGCTACCCCGGCGGTGTCGCGGCCACCGGCAACCACGTGCGCACCCAGTTCCAGCTCGACGGCTTCGGGGAGGCCCTGCAGCTGCTGGCCACCGCCCGCACCCACGACCGCTTGGACGAGGCCGGGCACGAGGCCGCCCGCATCGCCGTCAGCGCCATCGCCGGACGCTGGGAGGAGCCCGACGCCGGGGTGTGGGAGCTGGACGACCGGTGGTGGACCCACAGCCGCTTCGCGGCCGTCTCCGGCCTGCGGGCCTGGGCAGCAGCCTCTGGACCATCTCCGGAGCGGCCAGCCCCCGCGCGGGTCCTGGGACGTGCCGGGGAGGACGCCCTCGCCCTCGCCGACGCGGTGATGGCCGAGGTCGCGGCCCGGTGCACCCATCCCAGCGGGCGCTGGCAACGGGCCCCCGACGACGAGCGCGTCGACGCCGCACTACTGCTGGGGGCACTGCGAGGGGCCGTGCCGACAGCGGACCCCCGCTCAGCGGCCACGCTGGCTGCGGTGCAGTCCGAGCTCGACCAGAACGGGTACGTCTTCCGCTTCCGCCACGATGCGCGGCCCCTGGATCAGGCCGAGGGCGCATTCCTGCTCTGCTCGTACTGGACCGCGCTGGTCGAAGCGCGCGCCGGACAGTCCCTGCGCGCGGTCTCCCGCCTGGAGAAGGCTCTCGCCGCGTGCGGCCCCCCGGAGCTGTACAGCGAGGAGTACGACCCCGTCCAGCACCAGATGCGCGGCAACCTTCCCCAGGCTTTCGTCCACGCCCTCGCCCTGGAGGCCTGCGTGCGCATGCCCCGCCTACTGCAGCGGGGAGCCGACGAAGCCGGATCCTGGTTGACGTAGCTGGCTCCCCAGCGGTGCACCGGCGTCAGGTGTTCTGGATGTTCTGGTAGATCGAGAACATCGGCAGGTACAGGCAGATCACCATCGTGCCGATCACCAGGCCCATGACGACGACCATCAGCGGCTCCAGGGCCGACGTCAGCGCCTCGGTGGCGGTCTCCACCTCGCGCTCGTAGTAGTCGGCGGTCTTGTCGAGCATCTCCGACATCTGGCCGGTCTCCTCACCGACCTCCAGCATCTGGGTGACCATCGTCGGGAACAACGGGTGCCGGCTCAGCGGCCCGGACATCCGCTGGCCGTCGCGGACCGCGGCACGGACGTCCTTCATCGCCTCGCCGACCACCGCGTTACCCGACGTTCCGCCGACGATCTCCAACGACTGCAGCAGTGGGACGCCGACGGAGATCAGGGTGCCCAGGTTGCGCGCCCAACGGCTGATGGCGAGCTTGCCGGCCAGTGCCCCGACGACGGGCAGCCGCAGGACGATCCGGTCCTTGCGCAGGCGGAACTCGGGGCTGCGCTGGACGCCGCGACGGTAGGCGTGCAGCGCAGCGAGCGCCGCCACCAGCAGCAGTGGACCGAGCCAGGCCATGTTGTGCGAGACGTTGACGATGATCTGCGTCGGCAACGGCAGTTTTCCGCCCAGGTTGGCGAACATCCGCTCGAAGATCGGCACGATGAAGATCACCACCCCGACGCCCATGGTGAGGGAGAAGATCAGCACGATCACCGGGTAGGTCAGCGCCGCCTTGATTGTCGCCCGCAACTGCACGTCGGACTCGTACATCGTCGCCAGCCGGGCCAGCGACTGGTCGAGGAACCCTCCGGTCTCCCCGGCACGGACCATGTCGACCATGAGCGAGGGAAAGGTCGCCGGATGCTGCGCCAACGCAGACGAGAGCGTCGCTCCGCCCTGGATGGCGACGCGGACGGCCCGGATCGCCTCGCGCAGCTTCGGTTTGACCGTCTGGTCCTCCAGGATCGCCAACGCGCGCAGCAGGGTCAGCCCGGACGCGCTCATCGACGCGAACTGGCGCGTGAAGACCGCGAGGTCCTTCGGTGTGGTCCGCCCACCGCGGCCGGGGAGCTTGAGATCGCGGCTGAGCCCGCGGCCGGTCGGGGCGACCGACATCGGGATGAGCTGCTGGTTCTGCAGCGACTGCGCGACCTTGTCGGCGGAGTCGCCCTCGGTCTTGCCCCGTACCACCGCGCCGGCGGCGTCGAGGGCCTCCCAGGCGAACGTCGTGGCGGTCATCTACAGCCTCGCCAGCCGGCGGAACTCGTTCGGGTCGTGTGCCAGCTCCAGCGCGGCGTTCATGCTGATCAGGCCGTCCCGGAACCGCTCGACCAGGTGCTGGTTCAAGCACCCCGTCGATCCGCAGCCGGACGCGCATCTCGGCCTCGGTAGGTTCCAGGTGGATGTCCGAGGCCCGGTCGTTGATCGCCCGTTCCAGCAGCGCGTCGACCCACCGGACGACCGGTGCATCCTCGTTGACCTCGATCATCCCGGTGGTGGAAGCAGGAGTCTCACCGGCGACCATCAGCGCCGCGGCCTCGCTGAGGTCGTTGCTCTGCCGGGCGTGCCGCGACATCAGCTGGTTGAAGTCGTCGGCGGTGACGACCAGCGGCCGGACCGTCAGTCCGGTGGAGCTGCGGATGTCGTCGAGCGCGACGACGTCGCCCGGGTCGGTGACCGCGACCGAGACGGTGGACTCGGAGATCGACACCGGCAGCATCCGGTGGCGACGGGCGAGCGCGAGTGGGACCCGGGCCATCGCGGCCGGATCGACCGGGTACCCGCTCAGCTGGACCGCCTCGACGCCGTAGGCGTCCGCCGTGGCCGAGGCGAGCTCGAACTGGGTGACGACCTGGTCCTCGACGAGGACCTCCCGCAAGGCCCGACCGGAGATCTCGGCCGTGCGGACTGCCGCGTCGACCTTGGAGTCAGGCAGTCCGCGAGCGCGCAGGGCACGCAAGATCGGCCGCAGGGTCCCGTCCATGAGATGTCTGTCGGCGGGCCCGGGCCGGACCTGAGCGACCTGAGCGACCCGGCGGTGCCTCGTCAGGCGAGAAAGGTCGACAGCGAAGCCGGGACCGGCGCCGGCTCGCAGCCGTCCGCGGTGGTCGGCGGCGGGAGCGTCGGCGCGTCGGCCGGGGCTTCGTCCGCCGGCCGTGCGTCGGTCAGGGGTCGGTCGTCGGGGGGGACGGGCTCGCCGGGAGGACGGCTGAGTCGGATGGGCACGCGGGTCAGCCCCCGGACGGCGTGGTGGCGGACAGACCGGCCTGGACGACTTCGTGCGTGGCCGCTCGGAGCGCGGCCCGCTGGTCCAGCAGGATCGTGCGCCACGGATCGCCTGCACCGTCGGCGAGCTCGACGAGGGACCGGGCCGCGGCGAGCCCGAGCCGGGCGGCGACGGCGTCGGACTCGGCCGCCCGGAGGACCTCGGTGCGCCGGAGCAGGTGTCCTGTCGCCCGCAGCCGCTCCCGGGCCAGGAGATCGAACCGACGGCGACCGGTGCTGCGGACCCACCGTTCGGTCTCGATCGCGAACAGCAGCTCGTCGAGCAGGTCACGCTCGGTCCAGAGGATGCTGTTCAGCCGCTCCACCGTGTCCCCGATCGCTCCGGTCCCGGGTTCCCGGGCTCCGCTGCCCTCGTCGATCGGCACGAACCGGGGCGAGCTGAGACGTCCGGCCGGATGGGACGGGGCGACTGGCCACCGAACCGCTATGCACAGAGGGCGACCTAAAAACTCCGGAGAGTAGTGAAACGGACGACAGTTCCTCCATGAGCGCTCTCGGAGAACCGACCCCGATCGCGAGGTACCGCCCTGCTGCCGACGGGTCCGCCGACGGACCCGTGTCGCCGGGCGTCTGCGCAGCGGCAGCGGCGGCGGCGGCGGCGGCGGCGGCGGAAGAGGCAGCGGCAGAGTCGGCGGCGATGGTCCTGGAGAACTTGCCACTGGTCGCCCACGCGGTCCGCGCGACCGCCCTGCGGGTTCCGGCACACGTGAGCAGGGACGACCTGACGTCGGCCGGGATGCTGGCGCTCGTGCAGGCCGCGCGCGGCTTCGACCCGTCCCGCGGCGTCCCGTTCGCCCCGTTCGCCGCGCGGCGGATCGCCGGGGCCCTGCTGGACGAACTGCGCGGGATGGACTGGGCCAGCCGGTCGGTGCGCCGTCGCGCCCGCGAGGTGGACGGTGTCCGCAACCGGCTGGCCGTCGTGCTCGGCCAGACGCCGTCGACGGAGCAGGTGGCCGCCGCGTCCGGCCTGAGCCCGGCCGAGCTCGCGGCCCACGCCGGCGATGTCGCCCGGGCATCCGTGAGCTGCCTGCACGCACTGTCCGGCGAGGCCGTCGACGAGCTGCCCGGTCGACGTCCGGTCGAGCCGGATGCCGTGCTGCTGCACCGGGAGCAGCTGGCCTACCTCGCCGATGCGGTCCGGGTGCTGCCGCAGCGGCTGCGGGTCGTGGTCGACGGGTGGTTCTTCCACGACCGGCCGATGGCCTCGATCGCCACCGAGCTCGGGGGACCGAGTCCCGGGTGTCGCAGATGCGCGCCGAGGCGCTCGTCCTGCTGCGGGCGGCCCTCGACGTCGTCCTGTACTCGGACGACTCGGGCGACTCGGTAGACACCGCCGACTCCGCCGTCGCGCGGAAATCCGTCCAGAGCACTGGGCCCGCCGCCCAGGAAGTCCCCCGGCCGGTGCGGGGGGTAGGTCGTCGTCGCCGCGCGGACTACGTGGCCCGGGTCTGCGCCGTCCGCACGGTCGCGCAGCGGCTCGACTACGTCGGCGACACCGAGCTGAGCCTGTCAGCCTGATGTGGGCGAGAGCAGCCAAGCCTCGGTCGCGTCGGGCCCGGCGCTGGCGTGGTCTGGACGGTCGGGCACCGGCTGTTCGGCAGGGGCCGGGCAGGCAATGACGCGTGTACAGAGCCTCGAAGTCACTGCCGTCACCCACAGCCCCACCATGTCCGGCACAGACCCTGGTGTTACCGGTGAGTGCTCGAGGACGACCTGGAGGAGGCCCGCTGGCGAGTGCTGGCCGCGGCGCGGGCGTCCGGGCTCGACCGGCTGAGCGACCGGCGACTGGTTCGGGTCGGATCCTGGTGACAGCGCCCACCCGTCCGCGGAGCTGAGCCGGACAGGAGTTCGACCGGTCCCTGAAGAACCGGCTGACCCGGCTCCGGGGGCATCGGCCGTCCTGACGGCCTGACGCAAGGGTCCCCGGGGTCAGCGGTCGGGTCCTCCGGGCGCATCTGGGGCAACTCGTTTGACAGTGCGACTTTACGCGGTAAGGTCGTTCGAGTCGGCAGCCTGTACCCCGTTCCCGACCTCTTCGATGTCCCTCTCGCCTCGTCGAGCGCATGCTCCACCACATCCAGGGTGTCTGCGGTGTGCCGTTCCGACGACTGGACCAGCGCACCCGTGTCAACGACGCTCGATGTCGGCCAGGGTCTGAACAACGCGTTCAGCACGGTCGTGTCCTTCGCGCCCAAGCTCGTATGATTCCTCGTCATCGTCTTCTACGCGATCATGCTGTTCGTCTTGAGCACCGCGTTCGGGTATTCGGGCCGAATCAGATCAGCACCGACCTGACCGCGATCATTGCGTACCTGCCGCTGGTGTCCATGGCGATCCTGATGGTCGCGGCGTCGGCGGTGATCATCGCGCTGGGTGTCGTCGCGGCACTGGGTCAGCTGCACATCGCGACCAACGTGGTCGACGCGGTGCTGTACGCGGGCCTGGCCGCGGTTGTCGGTATCGCGATCGTGGCGGTCGGCGGCGGCGGGATCACCCCGATGCGGGCCCGCTGGGAGAAAAGCCTGGCCAGTTACGACGCGGGAGATCCGCGGATGGCAAAGGCCTGGCAGAACGCCCCAAGCGCCCGGCAACCGGCCCAGCAGGTCAGGGCCCAGGCCCAGGCCCGCGCCAGCTCCCGGGGTGCGACCCGTCGCTGATCCGCAGCCGGTTGGGCGACGGCGCGCTCACCGCATCTCGTGCACGGCCTGCCAGAGGCCCGGGGGACCCCCCGGTCGGCAGGGAACCCGCGGCGCGGCCGCGAGAGGAGAAACTTCATGGCAGTGAACGTCAGCAACCCCGAAGACCTGCGCGGTGCCTCGGTCGTCGGGTCCGGTGGCGACAAGCTGGGCAAGATCGACGAGATCTACCTGGACAACGAGACGTCCAAACCGGAGTGGGCCGCGGTGAAGACCGGTCTGTTCGGAGGGCACATCTCCCTGGTCCCGATGGCAGGCGCGGACTGGACCGGCAACGAGCTGACCGTCCCGTTCAGCAAGGACATGGTCAAGGGCGCCCCGCATCACGACCCGGGTCGTGAGATCAGCACCGAGGACGAGCGCGAACTGTTCTCGTACTACCGGATCCCCTATGGCGGGGACACGGTCACCGCGACCGGTGGTCCGCAGACGACCCAGTACACCGACACCCAGTATACCGACACGTCACACAGCCGGCACGACCGTGCCGACGAGTCGGGAATCGTCGGCCGGGACACTTCCGGGCCTACGACGGATGAGGCGATGACCCGCTCGAAGGAGCAGCTGCACATCGGTGTCCAGCAGCGCGAGGCCGGCAAGGCGCGGCTGCGCAAGTTCATCACCACCCACACCGAGACCCGGACGGTCCCGGTCAGCCACGAAGAACTCGTGGTCGAACGGGAGCCGATCACCGCGGCGAACGTCGGCAACGCCATGTCCGACGGCGACCTCACCGAGGAGGAGCACGAGGTCGTGCTGTACGAGGAGCGACCGGTCGTGGCCAAGGAGACCGTGCCCGTCGAGCGGGTCCGGCTCGACACCCGCACGGTCACCGCGCAGCAGACGGTGTCCGCCGAGGTCCGCGAGGAGAACATCGAGCTCATCGAGGACAGCGCCACCACCGTCGACGGTGACCGGCGCCGCTGACCGCTGACCGCTGACGCCCGGCGACGGCGGCACAGCTGCCGCCGGCGCCCCGGTCACCAGCCCGGAAGCGGATAACCACCAGCCGATCCGGCCGCGCAGCTCCTGGACCGTCCGATGAAGTCGGCTGCCCGGACGCTGGCCGGCCGCCCAGGACCAGACACGTCGGAACCCCAGGATCTTCCTCGGGCCGACAGCAGACCGCGGAGAACCCGCGGAAGGAGCGCCGACCGATGATCGCAACCGCAACCCCGACGAAGCAGGCCAACCGTGGCTGAGGCGACGCCTGGTCCTCGCCGGCCCCGCCGCGTCCGCGACGACCGGGTCGGTGCGGTCGCGATCGACCACCAGCCCCGGCGCCGCCGGCTCGGCTGGCTGTGGCTGCTGCTCGCGCTGATCGTCCTCGGCCTCCTGCTCTCGCTGCTGCTCCGCGGCCGCGGCGACGGAGCTCCGGTCGCCGCCGCGTCCACCTCGGCCTCCCCGACCCCGGCCGCCACCGGCTCCGCAGCCGCAGCCACCGCTCCCGCGGCCACCGATCCCGCGGCCGACGCCAGCGGGTCGCCCACCCTCGGCGCGGCGACCGACGTCCCGACCACCGCACCGGCCGACACCGCACCGGCCGACACCGCAGCACCGACGCCCGCGAGCACGACCGGCGCCGCGGTCCCGGCGCCGAGCTCGGGAGCCGGTGCTGCCGGGATGCCGGGAGCGGTTCTCGTCGGCGGCGGCGCGGTGCCGGTGCACACGGCCACCGGGGCCGATGCGGCCGCGGGCGCGGCCGGGACCGCACTCTTCGCGAGCGGCTCGGCCGTCCTTGACGCGCCGGGACGGCAGGTCGTCGCCGCGGCCGCGACGAAGATCCGCGCGACCAAGCCGGGATCGGTGACGGTAAGCGGCTACGCCGACCAGGTCGGCGGCCAGCCCGTCAGCGCAGGACTGTCCCAGCAGCGGGCCGACGCCGTCGCCGCAGCGCTGCGCACCGATCTCGGGGCCGACGCTCCGAAGATCACCACGGCGGCGCGCGGTCAGCAGGACCCGGTCGCGTCCGACGCCACCGCCGCCGGTCGGCAGCTCAACCGCCGCGCCACCGTCACCACCGGTCCGGCTGCCGCCGGAACAGGCCCTGCCGGAACAGGCCCCGCCGGAGCGGACTCTGGCGGTGCCGCCGCTGCGGGTGCTGCGTTGATCGGGGGCGGCACCCTGCCGGCCCGGCCCGCCACCGGCGCCACCGCGACAGCGGGCGGCGTCGGCACAGTGCTGTTCGGGACCGGGTCCACCAGCCTGGACAGCGCCAGCAGGCAGGTCGTCACCGCCGCTGCCGCACAGATCCGGGCCGGCAAACCGGCCGAGGTCACCGTGACCGGGTACACCGACCGGGTCGGCGGTGCCCCCCGCAACACCGACCTGTCCGGCAAGCGCGCCGACACCGTCGCCGCCGCCCTGCGCACGGCCCTCGGCGCCGACGCGCCGACCATCACCACCGTCGCCGGCGGCGAACGGACTCCCATCGCACCCAACACCACCGCCGATGGCCGTCAGCTCAACCGCCGCGCCACGATCACGACCCGCTAGTCACACGACCGCCGCTCGGCGGCGCACGGCGCACGGTGCGGTCGCCGGGAGCGGGTCCTGACCCGCGGCAGTGGCCGGTGCCCCCCGCGACCTCTCAGCGCATGTTGCCGGTGTGCCCCAGGGAGTGCTGGCCGGGCTGCGGCCAGACGAGCAATCCGTGGGGGCCGTTCCCGACCGGGATCGTCGCGATCGTGCGCCCGGACCTGGTGTCGATGACGTAGACCTGGCTGTCGTAACGCCCGGACAGCCACAGTCGCGTGCCGTCGACACTCACGCCGCCCATGTCCGGTGAGGCCCCCGCCGCCAGCGGCCAGGTCGTGAGCACCCGCTGGGCGGTGGCGTCCAGGACCGAGACCGAGGCGCCGTCCCGGTTGCTGACGAACAGCCGGGTGGCGTCGCGGCTGGGGTAGATGCCGTGCGCGCCTGCGCCGGTCGGGATGAAGCGGGTCACCGTGAACGTCTTCGCATCGATGACCCAGACGCCGTTGCGGATCATGTCGGCCACGACGAAGGAGGCTCCGTCCGAAGTCGTCCGGACGTCCTGGGGCATCGCCGACACGCCGGGACTGATCAGGGTCGCGGGGCCGCCCATCCGCTTCGCCTCCTGCGGTGAGGTCGCGCCCGGGGTCCGCACCCGGTTCAGGTCGATGACCTTCGTCACGCGGGACAGGGTGTCCACGGGGATGACGAGCAACTCGCCGCTGTACTCGCAGCTGGCCAGCATGAACCGGCCGTCCGCGGTGAAGTCGGCGTGGTTGACCCCGCGGCACGGGACGCTGATCGAGCGCTGCAGGCGCATCGTGTGCGGGTCGCGGACGTCAATCCGGCGCAGCCGCTCGGCCATCACCAGGGCGTGCCGGCCGTCGGGGGTGAAGTAGAGGTTGTACGGGTCCGCGACGTCGAGGGCCGGACCGCGTCGCCCGGTCAGCGGGTCGATCGGCACCAGGTCGTTGCTCTGGTCGTCGTTGACGAACAGCGTCTTCAGGTCCCACGACGGCACGACGTGCTGCGGTTCACGACCGACCGGGAATCGCGAGACGACCTTCAGCGTCGCCGGGTCGATGACGGACACGGTGTTGCTCACCGAGTTCGGCACGTAGACCAGCGGCCGCGCGGCCGCGGCCACCCGGGACACGTCTCCCGGGCCGGTGTCTGCGTAGACGCTGGTCCTCGCGGGGCTCGCCGAGGGCGAGCCGGCCGTCACCGCGGGGGAGCTGGCCGTGGGCGTCGCCGAGGCCGTCACGGCGGGCGTGGCGCCGCCGGATCCGGGCGGCGTGGGAGTCGACGCCGGGGCCCCGGTTCCACCGGTGGCCGGGCTCGTCGGCGTGCCGGGGGGAGGAGACGCGGTCGGGCCGGCGGACCCGGCCGCGCCGGTGCAGCCGGCGGCGGCGAGCGCCAATCCCAGGCCGACGAGCAGGGCACCTCGGTTCATCACGTTCCTCTCGGCCGGGCACGGTCGTCGGCCCGGCGGTGGGCACGGGTGGTGAGCTGACGACCTAGACGATAGGGAACGTTCGACCCCGAGCCCGGATCGGTGCTCGGTGGCGGTCGGCGAGTAGTCACCGGTGCCCGGGTGCGGTGCCCGGGTGCGGTGCCCGGGTGCGGTGCCCGGGTGCGGTCCCCGGGTGCGGTGTCGTCACCGCATCGGCGAAGGTGGACCGATGAGAGTCCTGGTGGCCGGTGCATCCGGGTTCGTCGGGCGGCGGCTGTGTCCCGCGCTGGTCGAGGCCGGCCACGAGGTGCGGGCGATGACCCGGCACCTGGACA
>JAABUP010006344.1_pt1 | contig 16938 bp, 15 predicted proteins | sample 5559201 | NCBI WGS metagenome assembly JAABUP01 (sample SAMN10711887, study PRJNA513373) | rock metagenome | isolation source: Antarctica rocks | place: Antarctica
TGGTGGCGTTATTGTGTCTGTATTATCGGACTGTATTATTGGTCTGCTGAGGAGTTTTGGCACGGTTGTACGAATGGATTTTGATGCTTGGTCCCAGTGTACAGTTCCATAGGTATCCTGTATTGGCAATTCTTCCCGCAACTCTTCCATCCAGGAATAGATTCGTTCTGTGGTGGCGGGAGAGGAATCTGGGTGTTGTGGAGTCGCTGGTGTCTTTGGTTCTGGAACTTCTTGATGTAACGACTCTGCTAGGTTCCTTGCTTCGCGGGATAGACCATCCAATACGCGGCTAAGCAGCGACTTTCCAGGTGTCTCCCGTGCAGACATTTTGATGGAAGTTTAAGCAAGAGGATTACTACAGGGTGAAAGATAGTATAGTATTCGAAGTGCAGCTTTTCGTTGCGCCAAGAGGATCATGAAGTGTGAACTCTCCTGGGAGACGGTAGAGAGCCAGTTTACCGCGTTCTTCTGGTATGGAAAGCCAGTTAATAATGTAACAAGTGACGGAGGTAGTGTTAGACATGATGTCGCGGAAAGTTGGGGTAGTAACTAGAAAGGTATTATGCCATCGTGTTGATATGTCTAGGCGTTGCCAAAGCAGACTTCTGTCATGCTTAAGGATTTTCAGGGCACAACACGACTGAAACAACGAGCAAGGCTTGGAATGAATGACTGAGGGCAGGCAGTGCTTGGGTATACGCATATCGAGCAAATACCAGATTCTCGTCACTCAAGCTTCTTCTTCAACTACATGCTTCTTTTTTCTCTTCTTTACCTCCGATCCATCTTCTTCCTTTTGTTTTCTCTTCTTCTCCTTTTTCATTGTGGTCCCGTTTTCTTGCGGTGGCACATATTCCTTCTGTCGTGCCAGTTTCTTCTCAGCCTGTTTCTCTCGCTGTTTCTCTTCCCTGTTCTCCTTAGCTGCCCTCTCCTTCGCTTGCTTTCCCAAAAAGTATTCTCCGCTCTCGATCTGCAGATCGACCTTGCTCTTCGCCTGTGGAGGGGGGAATGGCGTATATGGCTTCTTGCTCTTATCCGTAATCTTCAATGGCTTCTTCCTCTTACTCAGCGTTCTCTTCTTGAAGTGCGGTAGGAAGCGCTCCCAATTCTCATTCGCAAGCTCTGGGTCTTTCATCAATTCACGTTTGATCATAAGCTCTTTGATGTGGTAGATTGGGTGTATGTTCGCCATGCAGTCTTCCACCACCCGTCGTACTTCTTTTAGGCCCTTATAGCTTCCCATAGCGCTAACAGTGTTGCCTTGCACGAGAATGTAACATCCAGTCAGAAGCTCCAAAGCTTTCAGTGTAGAGCCGTTGGGTCCTAATATACGCTGTCGTCGCTTGACGAAGCGCTCTTTGTTATTGACAAGGTTCCTTATCTTGATGATGTCTGCTGCGACACCGTCGTCGAGAATCTTGATTGCTTGAGGAGCAGGGACGCTGCGAGAGAGGAGCTTAATGAGGTCGCGTGCGTTCAGAATTGAGGCGGGATCGAAAGTTTTCCTAGTGGTTTTGACGGACATGCTGCCCTCTATGAGATCGAGGGTACAAGCTATCTAGAAGTCATCAATATTGCATGTTCCTCGCTGCTTGAATAGCAATTGGCGTACGTGATGAGTTGCGAGGGAACGAGTGATGAGAGGCCAAGCTTCTTTGAGGTAGACTTCGCGATATCTGTGAACGATCAGCTCTACTCCCAGCGTCATCTCCGAAAAAATACTTGGGAAATAGTGTAGCGAAGGAAGATTCCTCAGTAAAAGTGCCAGAGGGGTTGTCCTCTGGCTTAAAGGTGTCAATCTGGAAGACTTTGTGAGTAAAAGGTTCATGGTCGTAGATGGAATATATTGTTCACCTTCCATTTATCAAGATCGTCCGTATCCCAGGGCTTATCTCGCTTGTGCGTGCTGGGCATGGTTGTTGTGATTGACTAATTTAGTTGAATACAAATATATGAAGCGCACAACGAGAGAACAAAATTGTTTGCTGTTATCTTAGCGCCGGTGCTATAGGGCCGTCGTTAGGGCCGTCAGGTGACTTTCTTCTCATGCAGGGGCCCGCAACTAGGCTGTCCCAGCCCGATAAATCCGGACCGGCCAAGGTTTGAACCAGCCAGGGGGACTTCAATGGTAGATTAGGGGTCTAAGTATCTAGTCTGTCTAAAGTCATGCAAGTGTAAACAAGTGTCAACGGGAACGACGCACCTCGTTGAACGAGGTGACACTGAGAGATAGCCGCCCAATATGCAGAGATGTCACATATCAACTGAACTATGCAAGGTACTCGAACTCGTCTCGGCGCTTCTACGGAGTACAAGCTGGAGTTTTTGCTTTCTTGCTTTCTTGTTTTAAGGCGGGAGTATCTCCCATGTGGATTTTATTCTGGAATTCTGCTCTTCTGCTCTTTTAGGTAGATAATGTTTGCAAGGGGTTGGCTATCTGTATGCTATCGGAAGTACGTGTATCCTGTCACCCAGATCACTCCTGCTTTCCTGAATCAGGAAAATGGAGAATTCTCCACTCGTTGCTTCCAGGCTGAGGTCTTTTCCTTGGAAAGCCACCAAATCCTAGTTGCCTCTCGGTACCAAACTGTCGGATCCAAAGCACTGGGCTCCCCTATTAGAAAATCCAATCCAAACTCACCTCTCTTCTTCTACTACTCCTTCCGCTCCTTCTTCTTCTTCTTCTTCTTCTTCTTCTTCTTCTTCTTCTACATCAACAACAATGCTTAGACGAGATATCACAACATCATTCTTACGACGTGCAATTGCTCATGTGAACCTCAAGCGTTCGATGCGCGTAGTATACTACCTCTCGTAGTATTGGGAACTTCGAGTTGGATCCCACGTGCCAGTGGAGCGCCTACAAATGACTAGCTAACGTTGCCAATGTACCTGACGTCCCCGCGTTGAGCAGTTCGAGGACGCAGTCATCCTTGAACGGTCTAACCTTCTCCATCAATATCAAATGTCATCGGTTCGGCTTCCTTCCGATGCAAACATACCTGGCCGGAAGTCAGCATTGGACCAGTGAAAAAGCGAGTGCGCAATCTGCGGCTTACACAGGGAAATACGCCTTGAGATCAGGATTGGCAGCGTCCCGCCGTGCACCGGTAATCAAGGTGTTGACCTCATGAATTGTCATGCCTAATCGCCTTGTGAAGGGAAAGATTGCTAGGTTGCTCAAAGTTTGATGGATGTTCTCCCGATTCTCATTACCGATTCGACGATTCCTTGCATCTAGGCAAGTTCAAGAGTCAGCCCAACGGCAGCACCACCCACATGCGATCTCGCGCCGTACTTCAACAGGATAAGGAAGACTTGGTCATACCCTGTGGCCATCCGCAAAGAGGCATTTGTATCATCCTGTGCTCTACGTCGACGAACCCGGCTCCAGTGACAAAATTGGGTAGCCGCAGTGGTGCTCTAGGATCCTTGATACCGTTGAGCGACTGGATATATTTGTTACTCCACTGCCGAAGACGGCTAGACTCCGTGATGGAACCGTTGTCGGACTGACACATGTAGTAACATTCAATCATCTGGACCCATCCTCCAGGCCTCAGGACCCTAATAATTGTTAGCCGAGACCACTACTTGACCGAGGAGCGCTACTACTTCTTGTGGAGTCCTTACTTCATGATGTCTCTGAGATACGATGGCCACCTGGAGGCATTGATCCCGCCACCCACCATTCTCGACTGAACGAGATCGAATGCCTGAGCGTCGTATGCGAGGGGTTGATTGAGGTCGTCGAGCTAGGAGGAATACAGTCAGTTGCCGTTTCCTAGTTTGCGTTTTCCCTGTATGCCCTGAACAGAACCGTCATCACCATGATCGAAGCTGCCTTGCCACGGCCTCCGTCCTTCTCTATCCGCAGTGGATCCATTCGAGATACCAGCGACGAAGAGCACCAGGAGGGTATTCAGGCATAGAATGCAATTTTCCTGCTATCAATGTGCAACGAGATGCGAGGCCGCGTACGATATATTTGTGGGACTGTCTCTGGCATCCTCTTGTCTCCAGGTCGTATGTCGACATAGGACCGTCGTCGCAGATTTCTAGGACGTAAGACCACGTACCTCAGGCCAGAAGTTGTCTGGAGTGTTGTCCGGTTTCATGTGTAGAGAGATGTCAACGCCAACAACCTTGTACCGGAGTCAGCAACGGCAAGGCATGCAACACCCAAGGAAACTCCTCACCTGGCAGTTCGGATATTCCTCAGCCACATCGACAGCCCATGAAGCTGCTCCGTAACCACAGTCCAGAACATTCCTCACATTGTTCAATGGAGGAAATATCAACTTCTCGTCAAACATGAGAGTGAACACGCGGTGCTGTTTCTCTAGCCGGTCGGCCTCTCCCTGTCCAGTCATTAGTATTCTACATCACAGCCCAGTCAAGATGCGACCTGCCTCATCGACAGGCACAAGGTGAATAGTATGGTCGATTGAGTACTTCTGAAAATCGCGCTCATGTATTGTGACGAGCTCTTGATATTGAGGGTCAACAGCAACGGTACCCGGTTGTGGATCTCTATATGTCTACCGTCAGCATGACATCTTGACCTGGGATTCAGGAGTAGCGCTGTTTCTTTTCACTTACGACATCGTCTTTTTCTGTGCCCTTTTATACACTGTAGTCAGGCGAGGCTACGCATACGGCAAGTTGCGACGAAAGCTCGGGAATGTCTAGGACACCTCGACGGCATGTGCTCGATACTGTGGTCCGGCACTGACAAGGGATGAGTCAATACCCGCTTTGATTCGTCCTTCATTGCCATCTTCGCCACTGTCGCCCGGCGCCATTGGAGAATCCAACTTGCAATTAATCGGTACAACTATGCAATACCCGTGTTTAGGGTATCTTGGCCCGGCTGGACCGATGAATACTAATGCACAGAGTAGAGCGTAATTGTGCAGTGCACTTTACTAAGACTTCACTTAGGAACCACACTGAGCGTCGCCCAAGCAAACCTCAACCCCAAGTAGCCTAGCGAACATGTTACACCTATGCTGACTTTGTCGGTATGCCCTTTGTTATTCTCCCAGTCCAGATAACTTGCAGGACGCTAACATTTCCGGGACTTTCAGGGCTACGACGAGAACAGTTTTGCTGGATATTACGTTGAACACCGCTGCACAACTCTAGCTACAACTTTGGGCTGCAATACATCCGATGTTGCACTCGAAGTGGAACTTTCTTGTCTCACTTGCGTCAATTCTCTAGTAGTGGCTTCGACCCTTGCTTAACGCTTGAAAATCACCGGATTGTGAGTTTGACGCTTGCCAGCGAATACCTTCTATTTCCTCTTAACCCCAGGAGGAAATTCATGCTGAACATCACAACCTAATTACGCTTATCCTCCAGCTTTCACTGGCCAGGGTTGAAAGCCTCAGGCTTAAATGTCTAAAAACTTGGTGGTTGAGTACGAAAAATTGGCTGCTCGCGTGCGTTTCGTCAACCTGCGGCCGCTATCAATGCAGTGTCCCTACCTATTCAGTAGCCTCGTTCCCAAGACCATGGCGTTGGGTTCGCATCAGCTCCTGTGGGATCAACGATAGATTGATGCCACTTATGTACTAATTGGCTCTCTCTTACTGGCTTTATTGCTTCATAAAATTATCGCTCGCCTTTCCTCAAGCGGATCGTCATCCGATCCTTTTTTATGGCTCCTGGCTTGACGCAATTCCCACACTTTCATTTGGTCTGACTTGCGAACTCGGCTTCAGCCGTCCTTTAGCAGTTTGTCACTATCTACCTTACCTTCGAGCCGATTATCCTTCCCGCTGGACTCTTAGTGAGAGAATCAGGATCTCGGCCGTCTTGGCAGAAGCCTGTGGTTGCTCCCTGTAATGCACGAACAACTGCCTTCATACAACGAGCTTTGAACAGAAGCCTAACACCAATTGACTGCTATCGCTGCGATGTTCCATGTCTCTCAACCCCCCATGCTGACGTCTGAGGAGAAATAACCACAACCGAGCGGCTTACACCATTACTGCTGACTGCTACCCAGACATTACCTCATGCTACCTTGCCTGCAGGATCGCACCGAAGATCTACGCACCAATGGGGATCTTCCTGCAAACTGCACTGTGCCCATTTCCTGTAACCGGACGCTTGGATGGGGACCTGAACCCGAACGCCTACATGCATGACTAGCTCAAGAATTTACGTGGGGAGAATCAGAGTTTGCAGATCAAGGATGGCGAGACTGGTCGACGGTGCAAGTCCCAATAATCGAAAATTTCTAGAAGGATCGGAATTCTGCTCAGGGGCACAGATTCGTGGTTGTGGTAGGAGATTAAGGGCTGAGTCTGGCCTTGATCCCTTCTCCAACAGCCCACGACTTTGAGCACATCTATCTCTGAGACTATTGCTTAAGTACACGAGCAGAAAGGTCAGGGAGGGAGTTGCGGGTCGCTTTCGAGCTGACGAATTCTCGTATCCCATTCAAAGTACGAATGTTACTAGGAATCTATGTTGGTACCTTCCATGGCCTGCTTGTCTTAGTCCTCAACGAGTCTGCCTTCGCTTCCCAAAACCTGACAATCAAAGCTTTCTGGAGCGACTACGACATACTTCGTGCGCTCTTGCCTCGAGTGACTCCAGTGGTCCCTCGAACAAGCCGTCGAGACATCCAGGTTATGGAGAACAAATACTTGCTGTCCTGCAGACTGGTTGCAGGCGTTGTTACAAAGTGCAAAGAGATGGGGGAATACCTGCATAGAGACTTGGAGGTTACAAACATGCTGTTTACGAGTGCGATTGGTTCTTTTTATGTGCGGATGTCGTATGCTATACCAGTGAGGAGAGGAACGTGTATCATATGTTAGCAGCAGCCAGGATTGAACTGGTTGTTACGAGCCATAGCACGTTTCGCTCCTGCACTTGCAGGCTCGATATATCTACGTTGAGGGATCGTGCAGTCCTCGGCTTGTCAAGGTCGTAGTAAGAGATCCATACAAGCCTACGCAGAGTAGACTAGGAGTCATTCACATACCACTTATCTCACAAGATCATGCAACGTAAATATATCCCCATTCATCACGCTTCCATTACCGCACTCTATCAATTCGTAGGTAACCTCGCCACCACCCCCGCCATCTCCTCATCACCATAAATCCTAAACCCCTTCTCCTTCGTCACACTCGCCAACTGCACATTCTTCGAATCCAGCTTTTCCTCCATGACCTGCTTTAGCGTCTTCAGCACCAATGTCTCCGCTTCCTCCAACGTAAGCGACTTATGGAATTCATTTTGTAGTTCTGCCTGTGCACCTTCGCTTCCTGACCCGATGGCTTTGGCGTCGTAGCGGTAGAAGGTTCCTGAAGGCTCGGCGTGGTATCTGGTTCCCGTTAGCCCAGTCCTTGCCCTTCCAACCAGCCCCATCGAAACAATCTCTAGGATAGGCATACAACTGCGGCCCCTCCTCATCAATCCCCGCCACCAAAAGCGCCACCCCAAACGGCCGACTCATCACACTCTCCTCCCCCTCCGCGCCCTCCCCAAACCTAAGCGCCAAATCACAAATCGCCTGCGTGCAGCTCTCTACCCCTAGCTTCTCGTTGTAGTGGAAAGAATGGTTCTGAGACTCGACGCGGGCGTGCTCGACCATGGAGCGGGCGTCGGCTTGTAGACCGGACATGGCGCAGCCGATGTGGGCGTCTATTTCGACGATTTTTTCGACGGAGGAGGTTTCGAGGAGGGTGGAGGTTACGCGCTTTTCGACGCCGAGGAGGACGCCGTGAGAGGTGGCGATCTAGGTGTGCTGTTAGGTACTGCCAAGCTGTTTGGATGGGGTTTTTCAGGAGAGGCATACTCCTATCGCTGTCGAACCTAGTTTGATGGCTTCGAGGGAGTATTCGACTTGGAAGAGGCGGCCTTCGGGGGAGAAGGTACTGGTACAGCTGGTCAGCGGAGACATTGAGGAGTCAGTAGCTATATTCGTACTTAATGCCCCGATCTGTATAGGAATTTAGCTCATGTACGACATGCTTGAAGCTTGAGGACTAGACTTACCATATTCTGACCGTGCAATAAACATTTTGAGAGGTCACTTGGGTGAGGGAGTTGTAGGAGCTATAAAGTAACTTGTTCGAGCTGTTGACTGAATTGCAGCAGCGTAGGGAAGTATCGATATCTAGATACTCTCCTATGTTTGTTCCAGTCTTGCTGGTCTACGCAACGGAGCTGATTCTCGCGCTAGTCAACGATACAAGGCTGATGCCAAGACAGCCCACCAGCGCGCTCTGCTTCCCCAGTAGCCAGTCCCCACAAACAATGTGCCCATGATAAGGATCTTACAAAATTCACGACTCACTAAAAGTCATAGGCCTCAATCGGTGGAAAGCGATCATGTCCTCTTCCGCGAACGCCCGCAGTGTAGCGGAGAATAGCAGGCGACCTTCTACAACGACCGGCGCGAAGATTCGAGCCCCGTCATCGCGTGTCAATGCAAAAGAAAGACCCCTGTCTTCTGGGGAGGTGATACCAGAAGATTCAGCAAGCAATGCGCCACATAGAAGGAGCGTGTCGGGGACCAGCAAAGCCAATGGCGGCATTGGTAGAGGGTTTGGTGGAAGCCAGACCGAGAGAATACATCTGGCTACGAGGGACAACCTTCAGGTCAGGACGAGTCCAGTGAAGTTGTATAAGGGCGATGACGTAGAAGAAGGGGTCCCAGCAGATGTCCCTTCGAGGCAGGATAGCCGGGCTGCAGACAGGCAGGCTCCAAACCCAAGGAAGGAGAAAAAGGTGCTGCGTGAGTTATTACGAAGCCTGCGAGGTTAGGTCCATATCATGAAAGTGCTGACAGTGCATATTACAGCGCCTTGGATACCACAAGCTTCACTCATACCTCATACCACAGCTCCTCTAGCTTCCCGCATCTCTATGCCCCCACTCTCCTCTCTCATACCCGAAATCGTTGAGCCGGAGCCATTGAAGAACTTCACGCCAGACAAACAAGAGTCTACAATTCTGGAGGACTTGTTGTTTGTCTTTATGGGGTATGAAGGGCAATACATCCGATATGTCGAAAAGTACGACCCTTCTGTGGAGAAAGAGCGTCTGGCCGGACCAACATTTCGAATCGCACCGGGACTGGATCCAAGTCTACGAGATCTCACGACCTCAGTCCTGAAGATGGCTACGTATTACAAAGCCATGGAAGCTTTTGTGGAGGTTCAGAGCAGAGAAGAGTTTGGGGCTATAAACCATGCACTTTGTGCCTCTATTTCGAAGTTGCTGAAGGACTACCTTGTGCTAATTGTACAGCTCGAACATCAACTCCTTACTAACCCTGCTTTCACGCTGCATCTGCTTCACCTACATACGCTCCCTACGAGCCACATGATGTTCCAGCTCTACACACTGGCGCAGGAGATACTGAAAAAGAACTCGCTACTAGAGGACGACCTGGATGACTCGGTCGACGGCTTCGATGATGTTGACAATATCCTTGAGCAACTCCGCGAGGGTGGTGACCTAGCTCCGGGCAGCATGGCAAAGAAAGTGTGCAAAGGAGGCAATGTCCTGCGCCTCTTGACAGAGAGACTGTCATTCATGGCCGGCGACCCCGCAGCAAGAACACTTCTCCATACCCTATTACGAGATGCCAGCAAACCGTATATGGCAATGTTGAACGAGTGGCTTCATCACGGGGGTATCAAGGACCCGCATGGCGAGTTCTTGATCAAGGAGCAGCAGAGCATCAAGCGCGAGAAGCTCGAAGAAGATTACACGGACGAGTACTGGGAAAAGCGATATACAATACGTGATAATGACGTGCCGCCGCAATTAGAAGGAGTCAAAGACAAGGTTTTGCTCGCTGGGAAATACTTGAATGTTGTCCGAGAATGCGGAGGCGTCGATGTTAGCAAGGAAGTCAAGGATGTGCCCAAGTCTTTCGATGATCCACAATTTCTCGATAACGTCAATGGTGCATACGCTCATGCAAATTCTTCCCTGCTCAACCTACTCGTCACTACACATGCTTTAGGTGCTAGGCTGCGGTCAATGAAGCACTACTTCTTCCTCGACCGATCAGACTTCTTCACCTACTTCCTAGACCTCAGCACCTCCGAACTGAAGAAACACTGGAGACTTGTCAACGTGGGCAAACTGCAGTCATTATTGGATCTAGCCCTGCGCCAGCCAGGTACAGTGGCCGCTCAGGACCTCTTCAAGGAGGATATCAAAGTACAGATGAACAACGTCGGCCTGACGCAATTGGTAATGCGTGTTGTCAATGTTAGAGGGTTTGATGAAGAGCCTGGCCCAGAGAGTGTGGAGCGATATCGCACACCGGCCACGAAGCCTACTACAGATGAAGAAGATAAGATGACTGGATTCGAAGCGCTCGAATTCAAGTTTTCCGTTCCTTTTCCTTTGTCCTTGGTCATTAGCAGCAAGACTGTCTTTCGATATCAGATTTTGTTCCGTTACCTTCTGTCTATGCGACATCTCGAGGGACTTCTTGTCAATAGCTGGGAGGACCATAACAAAGTGATGAGTTGGACGCATAAAAGCGGAGATTCTAAGCTCGAAATGTGGAAACGGAGAGCGTGGACGCTGAGGGCGAGGATGCTTGTATTTGTCCAGCAGACGCTTTACTACTGTACCTCTGAAGTCATCGAACCGAATTGGCAGGCTCTGATGGCTCGCGTCAATGGCGACAATCAGGACAAGAACGGTCGTCCGGGCTCCCAAAAAGTTACAAGGACGGTCGACGAACTGATGGAAGACCACGTCGATTTCCTCGATACATGCCTCAAAGAGTGCATGCTCATGAACTCCAAACTCCTTAAGGTAATCACTACCGCCTTCAGGCCCAATATATCCTTGCTAATTCCCCACCAGATCCACAGCAAACTAACCTCCGCCTGCCAAATGTTCGCCACCTACACCAGCACCCTCTCCCGCACCCTCTACACCTGCAGCCCCTCCCTTGCCGGCACCCCCGGCCATATCGCCTTCATACTAGCTACATCCCACCGCCACAAAACCGCCAAAGATATTCCCGAAGAAATGAAAGCGTATGATCCGAAGAAACTAGATAATCTGGCGGACATGCTGGGCAAGTATGAATACAATTTTAATCACCATTTGAGACTGTTACTCGATGCGTTGGATTATTATGCGGCGACGGAGACGGTGGCTTTGAGCAGGCTTTGTGCGGTGTTGGGAAGTGCGACGGACGGGGGTGGGGAGAGGCAGGAATTTTGAGCGGGGGTTGCTGAGTGATGATGATTAAGCGGGGAGTTTTGGGTGTTGGATGGGGTGAGGTCGGTCTCACATGGTATCATGATGGTATTGCGACGTTCGCCTATCATGAGAAGTATGTTGAAAGACACAGTAGACACTGTGGCTCGATGATATAAAAATATGTTTTACTATTACACGACTAATTGTTTCCACCTCCTCGTAATATTGTACATGATCATAGCACATTCATCTCAAACGAATAGATGGTAAAAAGGACAAAATAGATAGTAGTATTTCAAAGACAGCAGTGAAATGAAAACGCGTCTAGAAACGAGTGCTGCGTAAGTAGCCGTCGCCTGATCCACCACCCATTCTCGTAACGCCCTCTAGTCATCTCATTGTGCGGCGGGATTTGTGAATGTTCCATTCCATTTTCCTGGCGACCCTCACTTGCGTTCCGTCCTATTCGGGATGACACTCGTGTATATTCCCATCCAAAACAGGGTATCCTGCTGGAAAAATTAGTATATGTTGAACCTTTGTTGTATCCTCCAAAACATTCCATCATATCTGTGTTCCTGGCGTTCCCTCGTTCACTCAAGATGCATATTCTTCATATCCTCATCAGCACCCAAAATACCAAGAGCCCAATACACCCTTGTCCCCGGATTCCTAAATATGAATCTGCGATCATTATTATCCTTCGGTGGCTGGCTCAACGAAATGGGATCTCGTCCCCTCCCCGCCACTCTATCATCCTTAGCCATTGCATTCATCGTCCGCTCATACTTTGGGCCTCTGCCCACTGCATAAGTTTTCATCCATGCCTGCTCGCAGCCCGATGCTATGAGCGCTGAAGTCTGCCATCCAGTCAGGCGAGCCACATCGCGCAATTTTGTTATGGTCCAGCCGCGTTGAGCAGGGTCGCGGTATTGAATACCGGCGTGAAAGAGACTCATACAACTATCCATAAGGGCAGCTCCGTGGTGAGGATTTATGGAGACGGTGCTGTCGAGGGGTTGGATGCCAGCGCATATACGGCCAATTGTATTGGCGTATCCTGCTGTGCGTGGTGCGGCCATGCCACAGGCTGACATGGCGGCAGGAGGCATGGAGGGGTGGATGCGCTCGCAGATGATGCGGCCACAGTGGTACAGGCTGAGTACACAGGCAATGGAATAGGATCGGTAGTAGAGGGCTGGGCCGAAGGGCGTAGCTGTTGGCGTCATGTGTTCGGGTTCCAGGGGAGCAAAGTCGGGTCCTACAGCCTGGAACCAGACGTCGTATGCGTGGCGAACGGCGATCCATTCGGCTTCAGCCTCGCGAGTAGCATTTTCAAGAGATTTCTCTTCGCTGGAAAGAGGTTCGGTGTAAAGACCCTCGTGGCGAGCTCGGTCGAAGCCAGGCGGAAGTCTGATACCCTGAAGGCCGGGATTAGGCATATAGCCGTACATTGAAGGTCCCTCCTGGCCAGTCATCGTTGTTGGCGAGCTTTCCTGTGATAAGCTTCCAGGCGCTTGCGATTGAGCCCCATTTGTTTGAGACGGACATCCACCCTGGCTTGTCTTAGACGCTCTTATTTTTCTGAGGAGGTCTCGGCTCCCGAAGTCGGCCATGCGGCCCATCAGCAGAAGCAGGTGGTCAAGAGTACCGTAGACAGCATTCAGTCTTCCAATCGGAGCTCTAGGAGGACAGTCGCCCCATCGATCGTAGGAAAATCTTAGCCAGTCAGCGAGATTTACAATGAACCAGGAGAATTAGTGAACCTACAGAAGACGGTTGCCGCTGACAATACTCTGATACATGTCTTGTTTTGCATACCACCAAAATAAGTCGCTTTGAATTTCGAAATTCTCAATCTCGTGAGCAGTCGGTGGTCTATTGGATGCTGAAGAAGGCTCATCCTCGTTTTCAACCTGACCATATTGGTTGTACCTAAGTTCCCGACCCCTTAATGTGCTGATGAAGTCCTCGTCGAGCTGTCGCTCATATCTGGATGGAATATCATCCGAGATCCCTGGTGCATAAAGCATCCCGTATCCGTTACCATTACCGTTGTGTATTTGCTGCTGGTGTAACCTTGCTTCCTGTTGATTGCGGTGGACTTCGATCCGCCTTTGCATGCCTGCGAAGTCAATGTCCATAATCAACTGTCGAGCACCAGAAAGATGACTGTTCCATTTGTTGTGTTCCGCTGTTGTTACTTCGTAGTAGCCGAGTAGGAGCGTAGCAGCAAGTGTTGCCACGTCCCGTTTCTCTCTTAGGTTACCCAGCGAATTGGATACCCTTCTGAGCGCGTAGTGATAGTGTTTCAATGAAGGCATTGGCGAAGTACCTTGGAGCTTGGATATGTGTAAACTAGCCAAAGCCAACATAGCATGCAGGAGGCCTTGATGCTTGAGTGCTTTCATCGGCAAAGTATACGTCCATAACGCTCTTTGCGATTTCGGAACAGGAACTCCAGAAAATATGATCGGAGGATTTGACGGATGACGTTCGCAAACTGCGAGTGTAGGGCCAGTAGCTGTGATAAAGTGGCAGAAGACTCGTGCAGTGCGAGGATCCATGAGCGGGTTGACTGTGTAAGGAGGTTCGTAATTCGCAAGTACGTTGGGCTCGTTCAAGAATCCTGTCATTGATCTTATACCTCCATTGTGTTTGCTGGCTGACATGGCTATCACTGGCCCAAGATCGTACGAGGCAGTATTGCCAATCTGCGGCTTCATATTAGGATCTTCGTCGTCCGATTCCTCGTCAACATAGTCGTCCTCCGGCTCCCCTTGCCATGCTACCTGGGCCGGAAGCCCATAGTGCAGTGTTTGCGAGTGATTTTGGTAATTAACCTCCTGAATAGTGCCGTCACCTGAAGTCCGGTAGGCACTCTGAGATGCTCGAGAAGGCTTCCGCGTTGGAAATTGATGTTCAACAGGTTCTGCCCATTGGGAATTACGTCGATTTTGGGCGGGAAAGAAGTCACGGGGGCCCTCATCAAATGCGGGTTGGAATCCTGCAGACTGTACGCTGAACGGCTCTGAGCTATATGACCAGACGTGAGGTAGATTTGGTGGAATCGTGACGGCGTTCATGCTGTTTTCGCCAGATATTTGCGGGTAAAAGCCCGGATACGAGACAGGATCGAAGCTTTCCACTTTTACACCATTTCGAATGTCCCCATCGGCGTAGGTGACATGAGACTGGGCTGGCATCCAGGACTGCGTCGGACCCATGAGGCTCGGAGAATCTAGGTGATCACCAGATGGAAAGTGACCATTCCTGTAGAACCTCGCCTGCGCATTCGGTCCGCTCGCGTTAGGATTCGATCTATTACCGTTCTGCTCTCCGTAAAAGGACTGTAGGGCGAGTGGTGTATCCACTGAAGAAGATATGCTCCCGTAAATGTGTTCGGCACCATTGTGATGGGATACTTGTTGAGTGCGCGCAGCGATGCCTGGCTGATTAGTACGGAAGGCATTAAGAGGGTCCTTGAATTGAAGTCGAGGCTGATATCCTTCGCAGTCGCGCTTGGACTTTGTGCAATTTTTGCATGTTGGCCGTTCCTCACCGCACTTGATTCGGCGCTTGCGACATGCTGAAAGTCGTCAGCAAGCTGAAACTCCGACCAATCCATTTGAAATTACTTACTGAGGCATCCAGTCTTGGTACGTTTCCGCGCTTTCAAAGCAGTCATTCGAGCGGAATCTGCTGCCGCTGACTTAGATTCCGGCCTCGATGCTGTCGTGGCGCCATTGTCATTCTCGTGGGGTTCATTGCCTTCTGTGAAAGATCTTCCGTTCCCTTCTGGCATGTTCATTGCTCCTAGTCATAGTCCTCCACCGACGTCCTCTCAAGTTTCAATGCTCATCTTAGGTACCAAATATTGGTATCAAAGTCCGCTAGTATCAATGATTTTCAGTGGTGTGTGCAGGCTTCATGGATGTGAAAATTCTAGGAGCGGCGAAGGTCTTGAAGAGGGAGACGTAAATTCACCTGGAGTTTTGTCAGATACTGGGGGCGGAAGCAAACATCGTGATCTTACATAGAGGCTGAGATGCTTGACCGGCTACACCAATTAGCACATTGGGGGCTGCAGCTCTGGTCTTCCTCATGTCTTCAAACAAGCAATTGGTAATGGAGCATCTAGGATAAGGATCTGAGCAAAGCGCTGCAACAACCAGCTGGGACGGAGCTGGAGGAAACCATCTACAGATGACAGTCATGTTACTCGGTGCAAGTCGATGTGTAGTACCAAGGAAGAGACCGAGGCTGCACGAATGAGAGTGCGGACCGTTGGTTTTTGGGGGCTTAATTTAGGTACTTTTAGGGAGGCTTAGGGGCTGTCCTACCGGAAAATCCCACCTCTAGCGTGTGCTTGGGCACTTGTAGCGGGGAGCTTCCTCAACATCCTGGGACTGATCATAAACCTTGGCGGCAAAGCAGGTACTTGATCAGCCCTTTGAACTGTTAGTCTGACGATCTTGATGGAACTACTGCTCAACCTCTACCCTATCATCTGCACAATGCTATCAAACCTGGGCTGCTCTACTCGTATCGACATGCCTATACTCATCTTCAGCTCTAGCCTTCGCGCTTTCTTTCCATCGACCTCTCATCGGCAATCTTCCAGTCAGACCTATCTTTGAGACGATGCAACATCACTATGACCCTGTACAACTAGCTCAATGATCTTATCACTGCCACGCTGACGACAGCGGGAGCTACAAAGGGTGGACTTTGGTGCTCGAGATATCCAAGTCTATAAATGCTAGTGTCGAAATCTGATCGCTCATCAAGCTACCGCGGGACTTCGGTCGAGTTGTTTTTGTCTCCTGTCTATATATAGCTGATTTTTAGTGTCCTCCTCCCTCTTATGGTTCCTTTCCATTTGCGAAAGCAAGATTGAGCGAGTGTCAACGCTCAGGGACGGGCGAGCGGAAGCCTGCAGGAACGCTACCTTGATGTGCAGATTGTCGCTCTCGATTATTGTTGCCAGTCTCGTTTTCCGTCATATCCAACAGCTGAAGTTGCTGGGGAGCCATCGAGTACCAAATCTTACAGGTCTCATGCACAAGGCTTGCCTTCTAGCTGAACTGGCCGACTTGGCAATGGTCAGCTATGCAACAATGTGGTCCCTGAGCTGGCCCAAATGGTGTTGAGTGTCAAGACTCAACATATGTTGCTGTCCGAACACCACCAAGGACATCGGCGATGCCCGATCCTGTTGCGATGATTCTTCTCACACACTAGCGTTTCTCAGAGCGTCAGCCTTTACATTATTCAACGTCATGCAACATACTTGACAGATCCCAAGCATCGAATTAGGTTTTCATCCTGGATGCGCTCCACTCATCTTCAAGGCGGACAATTTCCCCCAAACCTCGGGTCCGAAACGCATGACTCTCTGCAATGCAGGACCATCATGGTGTCCTATGGTTATTTCCTGGCGCAAATAGCGTATGCAAAATTAATGATAATTCTTGGCAATGTCTATTCATGGCACACACCTGATCCAAAGAGTCAAACCCGATTATCTTGACGAATGTCATACTTATTTAGTTCATAATCAAACAATTAGGATCGCGATATAGAACTCTATGAATTCTATATCACAATTTTTAATACGGGCAGTTCCTATAGATCAAGGAAATCGATATCCTATTGAAGTTTCACGAGCTGGTATCTCTGCAGAATCTCTTTTATCTACTACAACTTAGTCATCCTTTGACCAAATCT
>JAABUP010006345.1_pt1 | contig 16937 bp, 12 predicted proteins | sample 5559201 | NCBI WGS metagenome assembly JAABUP01 (sample SAMN10711887, study PRJNA513373) | rock metagenome | isolation source: Antarctica rocks | place: Antarctica
ATGAGATAGCAAAGCAACTGAGCTCTGAGTCAGCTTGAGTCAACACTGAGGACTCACCTTCTGCTCCAAAATCCTGAGTGCAGCAACCAGTCTCAACTCATGAGGCTGAAGCTGCCGCCTGTGAACCTCGTTCATCCATTCATGGTAATTAGCGTGGGAATACAAAACATTGTAGTCATCCACAGCGATCATGACAGGCATCTGCATTGACAAATGGTCTCACCACTGGACATGACATGTGAATCTCTCTTTTTGCCAAGTCTGGCATAGTACAGTAACAATACAGGCATGAGTGATGACAAGCTCTGCTGAACATTCTTGCCAACCTGTCTGATGCACAACCAGCCATGCGCGCAGTCCATGAATGCAAAACATAGTGTGTCAAACACACAGGTGATCAAAGAAATGCTAAGCATTCTCCGTTGCTTTCGGCACGGACATTCAAGATACACATCTTCTTGGACATGACAAACACTTTGTGCTGATGTGCTTGACCAGAATACTGACAACCGTGGCACATCTGTACAACCTAGTTAGTTGGCTGAGGTAGACAATTTTCCTATTCCTCCTCTCATCATAGTGGCGATTGATATGAAAGCACACGCACGCACGCACGCACGCTACGCACACACGCACATACAGAGACACACACACACAGCGCTGCCAATTCTGCAATTAATGCAGCATGGCTTGTACTGTACACCAGTCCACACCTGATCAATGTTGCTCATCTCTGACACTAAGCTTGCAGCTGCAGCGGTGATGACTCCAGGCTTGCTGCCACTCAGACCATCTTCAGCGACCTGAAAGCAACACACCACCAACTTGGGGAAAGTCAACTCCACATACTCAGGTCTGGGATGCCAGGAACTGGCCAGGAACAAGCCAAGATGTCAAGACGTTGTTATGCGCTCTGCCCCCGATTGTGTTTCAACTGGGTGTTTGGCAGTACAGTGTGTCATAACTAGGACTTTGCTGCCTAAACACGTCATGACAAGGGATTTGCAGCTTGAGAGGCATCATTCACGGTGAAGCTTCACTGTGAAGCTTCACTGTGGTCTTCTGGTGTGCATCCCAGAGGGATGCTCAGCTTTCACAGTGTCTCCTCACAAATGTGAGCAAATCCTTCAACTCTTGGAATGTCAGAGTACCTGTCGAATACACAGATTGAAAAGCATATAGCAAACATGCTAAATACACAGAGTGCACAGAGCAAATGGTGCAGAGGACAGCAGGAGAGCAGCAGCTGAAGAGTAAGCACACCTTGAGCAGAGACTCCCCAGAGCTGCACGTCAACTTCTCAAGGTCCTTCGCATGATTGGTCACCATGCACGTACAACACCTGCTTGCACATGGCGCATCGAAGAGCTGTACCAGTGACAATGTGCATGGAGAACGTCAATGTGAGGGATAGAACAACCCCCCAGCCCCCCCCCCCTTCCATCCCTACCCCTCCCTCCCCACCCCCTAAAAAAACTAGACAACTTACACCTCCAACATGAAGTCAGACACCCTGCAGTGATGAGTACACCCTTGTCATTGGTAGCATGCTGCTTCTACAACAGCTGCAGAATAGGCAACCCCCTTGCGTGCACTTACACCGTCTTGTCTACATAAGAGCTGCAGCATTTACATTTCAACAGGCAGCATGGACTGCATTCTCAAGCACATAAGCATTGCTGCCAAAGCTCAAAGTATAGACAAACAAAGATTGCAAAAACAAGGAAAACGCCTGTGCTCACCAGCCATCCCTGGGACCGGGCCCAGTCCACTAGGGATACCAGAGCAATGCTCTTGCCGCAGCCTGCTGGTCCGTCCAAATAGATGTGCGTCTGACTCCGGGACTCTGCCTTGAGGTGCAGAAGGCATATGCTCTCTCTGTACTGAATAAGACTGGTTCCAGTGTAAGATGCTTCCTCCTGCACAGTCACTTCCCCATTGAGGCATGGAGAGGGGAGTAGGAGTCGTTTTCCTTTGTAGTAATTGGTGTAGCCCTTGGTGCAGTGAGAATGTCATGTTGATGCAAGGGAAAGTTGTGAGTTGGGTTGAAGCATCTACGTGCAGATGCAAGCAGCAACTGCTGTGTCTGTGTTGAATCAGACTGGTCACAGTGATGAACGTATATAGTCAGCCTGTGTGCAAGAATGCAGTCAACAAACAAGGTTGTGAACAGTCAGATCTGCGCTATTGGCATTCTGGGCAGGCTTGAGACGTGCAAATAGCTGCATGGACAACTGCAAAGACTGGTGCAAACAACATGCGGTGTGGTAAGCTATGCGCAAGTGGTGAGACACTGACATGCAGAGCTTTGCAACCTCCCCTCTCCACCAAGGTCCCTTGGTAAAAGTCTGGGAAAGCTTCAGGCACCGACCGGGCATTCAGGTGGTAGTACAGATTCACGTCCTCCTGAGTCAGATCCTTTGCTGCAGTCTTTGCAGAATACAGACGACTCCTGCATGGAGATGAAGATGGACAGACTTGGAGCTGTGCTGATACAATATCCTGTTAGTTTTGTTACCAGTAGTTACTGGAAATGTGTTGTTGTTGACCCTTGTAACCTGAAATTAGCACAGCCCTATGCAGGGGGATGCTAATAATGTTAATGATTTGAACGCTTTCCGGCTCATGATGAGCTAGGTACATGCAGGACAAGGGGGGGATGTTGACCAGAGGCGTCAACACAATGAAGACTGTAGGTGATCTGTTGTGTTCCAAAGGCTCAGCAGATTTGTAGGCAGGCAACAAAATAGTGCAGACCACGGCCTCCTGGTGCGAGCTTCAAGCCACAGTGTATCAGAAGAGTGCATGGCTCTTCTGCAAAAGTGTGAAGCAGCTGCATGCAACATACATTGATCTCTGCTGATGTTGCACACACGTACATGTTGGCTAACTGTGCACTACAGTGTCACACACATGGACACAGTCGGGACGTTCAATGCCGACGCTAGATGATTTTGACGTGATTCACTGTCCGTGCGTACAATGTAATTTCTGAAAAGATGCATGATGTCTCACCTCACAAAGGAGTTCATCTCTTCATTTTGCTGTTTGATCTGCTGTGGGGTCAAAGCAGCTGGCTGGGGCGCAGCAGGTGGGATAGAGGTGGGGTTAGGGGCAACAGGGGAGTATCTGCCCAGACCCACCCGCCGCCCCTGAAACTGCTGCTGGAAGCCCGGCCGGACTCGATTCAGCGCCTGTGCCTGTGCGTCAGCATTTTGAGGAAGATCAACGCCAGACAATGATGCAGTCTCAGGCTGTTTTGGTTGCGCTGCCAGCCATTGCTTCTGTTGCAACCTCCATGGTAGTGGCTCTGCGCTTTGTGGCTGTTCAGCATCTGGCGGTGGTGACTCATTGGCAGGCTGTCTGGCAGCTGCGGCAGAAGCTGTGGAGGTGGTTGGTCCAGGAGGTGAAGCTGGTCCAGGAGGTGAAGCTGCAGCAGGTATGGATGTTTCAGCACGTCTTGCAGCTCTTGCAGCAACTTCCCTTGCTTTCTTTCGCTGTATTCTTGCCCTCTCCTTTTGGCTTTTGGTTTTTTTCTGTTCCTCATCTTGGCCAACAGCTTTTGTGCCACTTGATCCAGAGTCTACCTTTTTTTGGAGCTTCTGTAAGACTTCTCCTTGATGTCGAGCAGCTTCAGGATTCTGTGGCTGTTCCTCTGCCGGTGCTGCTGCAGCAGTTTCTGGTGCTGATCCTGCCTTCAGCCCTTGTTTGGCTTTTTTAGTCTGCTTGTTGTGGCGTATCTTCGCTTTTGTGTTGACGTTGTGCTTATGCGAGGGGTCAGATGGGCCAGCTTTGGCTGCAAAACCCCGCACTGCCACACCCGTATCTAATATGCCATCTAGAGTACTGCAGCCAAAGGTCTGGGCCAATCTCAGGAGGCATTGCTCTTTCAGCCCAGATGCAACACTCCTGCAGTAGAATAACATACAGATAAGAGCGTGACTAGTCGCGTTGACAGCATCACAACACTTCCCAACAAGCTTGCATACCCGCCAACGTACGACCCCGACCTTGAAGCAAGCACGGCAAGCTTGTGTGCAGTATGAAATACCTGCATTTTGACGTGCAATCTTGGAAGCTGTCACGCCAAACACAGTCTGTCGCACGAGTATCCAGTTTTGGTCAAGCAATAAAGTTGACTTGCGGCACTGACCTAAATAGGGTTGCAATTGCCATGGCAGTGTAAGCTTTGAACGGTGCTTTTAAGTCCTGTGCACAGCTCGCCTACGTTGCGTGATCACGTCCATTGACCTCGCAATGGCCGTCACACCTGCAATCCTGCTCGCAAAATTGCAAGGCTTAGACATCCCTACTGACGTGATCAACCACCCATCGGTCCTGACTGTAGAGGTAAAGGCTTTTTGAAGCCCACCGCACATAGTGTGCAATTGTAAGTGATGTGCACTAGGGCGCCGACACCTTGATCTGTGCAGGAAGCCAATAAGTACACTGGGGACGACCCTGGAGTGGGTGTGAAAAATTTGTTTCTAAAGGTAGCTAATACGTGCATATACTGTAACAAGCACGCTGCCCAACAGTACAGCTATCCCATCTCAAGTCAAGCATTCATAGTGCAGGACAAGAGAAACAGGCTCTTCTTGGTCACAGCAGAGGCATCAACAAAAGTAGACTTGAAAGGTCTGTCTCCAGTTCAAAATTGCTGCTGTCCAAACACAGCCACCTGACATGATCTGCAACATGTTGGACACAAACACGCTATGTTTGCAGCTTTGGGCATTCGGTTAGGGGTTCCAAAACCCGGAGTCAGAATGGCACCTCCTGAACTTTTGGAATCTATCCTTGGGGTAGGTTCACATCATGTGTCACCTCTTTCACCGCATTTAAAGCTTGGGGTCTGCAGTGTTCTTCCAAGCATGGCAACAAAGTCATTGATTGTCCGCATGATAGCCATGGCTGTATCACATGTGTACTGCCCCTTCACCTTGAGTGGACAAGCTCACAGATTGCTTCTGAGTTGTCCAGGGAACTGAACAGCCTGGCGCCTGTATTGTATTTGAGCAGGCAAAGTTGTGTGTTTTGATGTTGTATTTGAGCAGACTTAGAAGGCAAAGTTGTGTGTTTTGACCTTGTTGCGTCTTGAAAGGCATTGCCTTTTTGCAGGTCCCACTGGGAAGCGTCACTCCTTTAGCAGTGGTGCAACCTACAGCATCGTCTGTCGTGCTACTGCTAGATCAGAAGCTCAAGGGACAAGACAGGATCCTTGTACATCCGTTGACCAATGAAAAAACAGTCGCAATCTCTTCAGACGGCCTAGAAGCTTTTTTGAGGTATGGTCACACACTGTGATTTGATGCTGCTTGATCTGCCACTGCAGTTGCTGCTTATTTTTGAGCAAAGACAACAGCACACAGCAGCATAGTTGTTTTTTGTGCCATTGTGTCGTTTTGTCATGCAACCAAACATGACAAGGCATTCCTTTTTTGGATATGGTAAGTTTGTTGCAACCTAATGACAGCGTTTGTCTATGCATGTGCTGATGAGCATGTGTCAGAATACTCTTTGTACTGTCTGTGGCCTCTGTCAAAGGAACTGCTTGCAGTGCAGATCTTTGCAACGGGAGACACACTATGTTGACTTGGAAGCTCAGCCGGCAGCAGGTGCAGGCCAACCAGATTTGCGGCACCTGTTGCCGACAGACTCAAACACAGAGACGGCACAAAAGCAAGCTGAGTCAACATCTGAGTCACGAAGCAGCTCTAGCGCAAGCACAACTTTGGACCCAGCTGCTAACATGCCTATCAAGGCCAAAAGTGCCAATGCCAAAGAGGCCAAGCAGCCCGCAAAGGCAGAGTCAGTCTCACCACCACCGCTCAGCACGCAAGACCTTGCAACAAACATAGTCCAGCAGGTAAACCCAAAGGTGGCTTTGCAATGCCTCTGCCAGACTTGCTTTGCTCCCTGTGTGGCATGATATCATGTTGTTATCAGTGCAAAACATATACTTGTTTTACCAAATTGGTTGCCATCATGCTTCTGTGTTGTCTAGTCTATAAGCAAAGCTCACATGTGTGCCGAGAAAAATTGTAGTAAGCAGAAAATGCATATGCTGCAGATCAGGCTATTGACAGTCTGCAACATGTTGCTCATTTTGCTTGTTATGCAGGTTTTGCAAGGTGTCGGCGTTAATGCAAAGACACTTCTCCCAGAGACTGTAAAGAAGCTTTCAGATGCTATGTTTCTGCAACTGAACTCTATGCAAAATACAGCGTACTCCAATGGGTACAAAGCTGCCAAGCGTGAAGTGGCAGAGTACTGCATGAAGACCTTTGGGAGCTAACATAGACTATGTTGCTGTAGTGCTATTTTGACTGCTTTATTTGCTTTCCCCTTCACGACATTGGCTTTGTGAAGGCTGCCATCAACGCTACCACCCTGCACGACAACTGAGCATAAACAGAAAGCTCCTACAAAATTGGTGTCTTCTCAACGTTTTGTACAAGATCTATGTGCAGCTTTGGCATGTTGTGTATCTTACTGAGACTGCTCCAGGTCTGTGTTGTCTAGTATCTCCTCAGGACAGCTGTTTGCAATCATCTGTAATGACCCTACCATGCGCAGTGAATTGGCCTGGTGCTCTTGAAGCAACAGGGCTGGAATGCTTGTGAGCACCTGATTCACTGCTGTAGAGCTCATGACTGCCTGCTGTCTCTGCTTTTGCACACGAAAATTTGGTAATGGCACAATAGCCAATATTCCTTGCCTGGCTCAAGCTTGCATATTTGCCAAGTTTATGCCAGCTGTGTTGCTTTGTGCGACTCACCTGTGGAGCTAGTCCATTTTCTGGTGCTGAAAATGTCTTGAAGAGCTCTACAGCTCTTGTGCACAGATCAGTGCCAGGTGGGAAGCAAATGATGACAAGACTGCCTAGATACCTGTGTGAGATTCAGGTGAGAAGATGGCAGTTTCTGTCTTACGTGTGACCTTAGCATGATTGCTTGCCTGCAAGATGCTTGCACAATATCATTGCTTGTGCGGCTGATGGCCAACAGAAAGCTGTGTTTGAAGATTCTGCTAACCTTCTCTGCCCTGCACAGGCAAGTCGTAAGAAAGCTTTCTCACTGTGACTAAGCATCAATGTGTGGACGCTGCTTATAGATACCACACATGGGGTTTTAGAATAAGCATTCCTCACTAGACCAGCTTAGATGGCACAGGCACAAAGCGCCTGCTTCTGCTCAAAAAAAGTTACCTGGCCCATGTAGCCGAGCGCTGGCAAAGACCTGAAGACTTGGTCACAAACAAGAAGGCTGCGGTGGTGCCAGCTCTGCTCATGATCAGGTCCGGCACACAAGTGCCTGAGACACGCAGCTTGCAGCCTGCTTCGACAAGTCTGGCCATGTTCAACAGACTTGGCTGGTCGTATGCTTGCTGGTGGACAATACAGACTAGTTGATGGCCCATGATGCCACCGCCAGCGTCCGCTTGCTAGTGCTGCCGATTTCACGGCCTATACCGAGATGCCACCAGGGCAACGTTTGAAGCTGTCTAATGGCGGGGATCTCGCGCCCTGACTCCACCGCGCGAGATTGCTGCCGATCGCAGCACGTCATTGGTACAGGCCTCACGAGGCTCTGCATGTCATAGCTGCAGCCGTCTGTTTCAGATCTTCACAGGCTTGCTTGCACCCGCTTCACCTTTCACGCGCAGCACTGTAACTACAAGCAGCTAAAGCTTTAGCAAGCATAGCACGCACAGCACTCTGCCTGCTCCGTGTTCCTAAAGTTGCGCACGCCGCTGCTGCGTCTTGCAGTGCGCAGTGTCTGTATGTACGGACGCTGTGCTGCAGTCTCTCAACTCCTGCAGTTATCGTGAGGCACTACAACACCTATGACATAGCAACCTCATGAGGTGCAACGGCTGCTGGTCTGAGCTTGAGCCAAAGGCCAAGTGCATCGCAACCTCATGTGGCCACCTCTACTGTAGGTTTTCAGTGCGTCAAGCTGCATCACAACAGCATCACTGACAACTCTGCTGCTTGTTAGCAGCTCTCAGCTCTGACAGCATAGTCTAGTGTGTTGAAGCTTGATGCTCAATTTGTTTGCTTGCCTCCCCAGGTATCAAGTGTGCCCAGAGCATTGTAGAGTCTGAGGACTCTGCCTGTCCCATTTGTGAGAATGTCATCACCAAAAGGTCAGCAGTGCCTCTCAGTGTTGCAGAAGCATATACAGACACACCATGCATCTTCAGTAACAGCGCTGCTAGCAAGCTTTTTGCTTGGCCGTCAGCTGGTCACAAGCTGAATAGTCTAGAGCAGTTGCCATAACCAGACACTTGATATTTGTTGCAGCAATGTCAAGCTTGTGAATGTCCTGGAGGAGAGCTCTGTGTGCAAGGTGCGCCATCTGTCTGCATAAAGTCAACAAAAGAGCTTTGTACCAATGCTTAATTTTGTGTTCGACACCGCTGCCTGCAGCATGTGAAAGACGTGGATCAGCAATGCTGCACCCTGCTGTGGACAGAGTGCGCCTGCCTTGTATGTGTTGTTTGCTGTAGGCAATATCAAAGGCACTGTGTTTGTTGCAGTTAGCCTTATGTGGTCAAGACCCAGAAACAGCTCTGAACAGTGCTCTGGCTTCTGTCAACTTCTATCTGCAGCAACAGCAGCTGTACTTTGAGTTCCGGGAGGCTCAACTTCAGAAGAAGATCAACAAGGTGCAAGACGCTTGCAAGAAGAAGCTGCAAGAGGTGCATACAGGCTACACAGCGGTAAGTGACAGGACGAGGTTTTCTTTTTATGCTGATGCCCTGCGTTTGAGTGGCGAGAGCTCAGTGAACCTAAATGGCGGCCCTGTTTTGGTAGAGCAGTAGTTAGATTTTGCATTGCGCTCAAATAAAGATCTTGCTTACTGTAGTGTCATGCTTACATGTCAAGATGGCAGGTTTGCATGTGCTGATTGCACATTCCACATGTGCAGGCCAAGCGCAAGTACCAAGAAGTACTGGCAGTGAAGCAGCAGCTGGATGGCGACAACCAAGAATTGCAGCAGAAGTACTCACAGAAAGCCATGTAAGTCTTGCATGACTTATGCTTTCACTGCGTTGCTGCTGTGTCTATAGCCATTGCTTACTGCTGCGCCCAGGCACATGCAGGCATGCAAGACCATGCTTCTGAAGAACGTAACAGGTTGACAGCACTGCGGTCATGACCCGCTGGATACTGCTCATGAGTACAGCTGCTGCGTTCCACCATGAGTGCAGTGAGTGCAGCCTGGCTAGGTCATGTTTGCAACCCATGCATGTTCATGTGCAGGCATTGCAGATGTTGTTCAGTAGATAAAGCTCGTCTTGTGCGCATACCGCACATGCTCAGCTGATGTCAGCACATTCACCCCTGTATGTTTGAAGCGGCTATACTCCAGATGTGTTCTGCCACAAGTGTCGCACATATGTTCTGCAGGCAAGCTAGGAAGCTTCAAGAGATGTTCCAGAAAGTCCAGCAGGAGAATGAAATGCTGCGCGGTGGCAGACGCCCTGGCAATGCTGTCCAGATGGGAAGTGGCTCACGCCAGCAGTTCAACGACCTCCTCAGCCCTGCACACAACATGCGCCACCAGTCCAATGCACCTGGCTCTGGCAGAGTGGTATGCCTCTCTGCTTTACAGATGGTCCATACATGGAATTGTCAGCAGCCTGGAGTATTGCAACATCTGTGTGTACTTGTGTATATGGTTCAACAGCATACCATAGTGGTAGGCAAGTGCTTCATGCTTTCAACTTCAGAGTTGTGTGCCACTAACTGAGTACAAACAGCAGATCACACTGGCTGAGTCCAGTTATGGCAACTTGACTTCCGCTGGCTTCGATTGCACAAGCCATTCAGGCATGACTCTGACAGTACGATGTCAATTATCTGCAATGCATTGTCAATATTGCAGGTGACCACAGTGCAGCACAAGCAGATGTTTGTTCCTAACCAGCAGCTGCCCAGTCCAGCTTTGCTGGACGGGGCAGGGCAGTTTGCAGCAGCCCCTCCAGGTGGTTTTCTAGGCTCCAAGAGGGCTGGTGCCATGCAACAGGCTGTGAGCAGGTCAGCAAGCTGCTCAAAATAAACAAGCTGATTGAAAACAGATCTAGTTTGTGTCTGCTGGAACCAGGCCTCTGCTCTTCTTTGCTTCTGTGTTTGGCCTGCCTGCTTGCCTGACAGTCGGTCCGATGGTGGCTGTGATGCCTCTATGCAACTTTGAAGTGGATTTGAAGCAGGCGTTGTCACATCATTGCTGTGACATCTGGTAGCTGCTTGATGTGATGTTATCAGATGTCCACCTGCGCTGCAACATGTGCTGGTCAGAGATGTAAAGGTTGGCGGGAATTTGTTCAGTCTGATGAACACACCAAACAGGACCTCATACGGAAAACTACTCAGGACAGTGCGTGCGTGACCCTGAGGGAAGACATGTATGTATTGACTAAGTAATAGCGTATATCCCACTTTTGGGCTTTTCTCAAACTGATATTGACAGGCATAAACTGTTTCTTTTCTTTTCTGCAGGCAAGCAAGACAGGAATTTGGGGCCGCAGGAAATGGAGGTGGTGGTATGGCTGGCATGGGCTTTGATGCTCCCTCCCCCTCAGGCCTTCAGCTGGCAGGCCAGCTCAGCCCTCTGCAGGACTCGACTTTCACACCTCACCGCACTCAGCCCAAGCAAAATTTGAGGCAGCTGCTTGGCAACACAGGTGGACTTTTGGGCTTCACGCCTGGCTGAGCGTAGCGTTGCTGGTGTCTTGCCGTCTGTCTTTGCTGCCTGCAAGTTGTCCTTTGTATTGCAGCATGTAGAAACCACCTGCGCACGCATGCACACAGTTGTTAATGCCAAGAGTCAAATTTTCTCACTTAAGAATGGAGATATGCACCTGATTGCACAGGCATAGGGGGGTCAGGTGCTGGGTTTGGGGGTGGCACTGCCAGGAAGGCAGCCTTCCTGGGTCATGCAAGAGGTATACATACTAAACACCTGTGGCTCATGCATGCATATTGACCAAGCAATGATTGTGTTTAGCTTGCATGCATGTCTGCAAATGGTATGCAAGATAGCTGCTACATGTTGACGCTGCTAAACATAGCATATCCATCTATAACACATGGCGCATTCATCCATAACACATAGCGTGTTCATCCCCAACAAAAGCAGATCTGAGCTGATGCAGATGGTGCAGACTGACTAGCGCATTCACACGCTGTTGCATGTTATATGAAGATCATCAATTCTGCAAATTTTGCCATGCCCTGCATTGGGCAATGCATCATTGTCTGTACCAAGCCTGGCATTGTGGCTTGACAAGCTTCTAGACTGTTTTGATCTGCTGTGGTAGGCACATCACCAAGCGGCATAGCCAGTCTCTGAGCCCCTGTCAGCAAGACATAATGCACATGACGACTAAGAAGTCTGCATTGCTGTGAGCTGGCTGCATATACTTCCTTCACTGATGCTAAGATCTGCAAGGATGCATATGCCAGCTGACCTCTTAGCTTTGCAAACAGCTGTTATCTCTACCTGAGAATAGATGTGCTATCAAAAGCACATCTATTTGAGTGCTTTCTACCCTCTGTACATAGATCATGACCCCTTGCATTACTTGCCTTCAAAGGGCTGCTTACTTTGACTTGCCTTGATGTCATGACAGCATAGCTAATGAATCAGATATTATACAAGTGCCGAACACTTAGAAGGGCTGTATCATATCTGTTATATGCCTAGATCTTTGCATGCGCAGCATCATGTAACTGTGAGCAATTTTGCTATCCTTGGCTGCCAACAGCTGCAAGCACTGCATAGGCAGCTGCAGAGGCTGAGCTGTTTTGGTCAACCGAATCAGGCCAGCCACTGGACTTTAGATTTGTGAAAGTTGTCTGTTGCTTACCATGAGCACAGCCATTGAGCACCTCTCTCAAGCAAACTATGAGGCCATCTGCCTACTTATAGGTGCTGTGAACGCAGCATCAGATAGCTTGTTTTGCAAACTCAAGGTACTCAAGGAATCCCAAGGTCCCTGAGGCAGCCTATTGGTTATGCTATTGCTTATAGAGGTTGGCTGTTGGTCAACGTTGTCCTGCATGGTTCGATAGGTATGTCCTAGGCATGGCCTAGAGGAGGCTGACTCAGCCTATCATAGTATGCACGCCCTCAATTTTCAAGCAGTTGTTATGCTGCAACAGCTCTTGCAGCTGAGGAACAAGCCTTTGCTCAAATGCTCCAAAGCAACAGCAATGGCACTGTTGTGTGTCAAGCCCAAGAGTATAAGCACAAGTACAGGCGCAAGTACAAGCACAAGCACAAGCTCAAGCACAAGTGTACATGTTTGTCTCATGCAGTATGTGTGGATCTGACACCAGCGTGCAATGCATGCTTTAGCTGAAGTATGTTTTGTAGCATCCCTGCAAAAGTTGCGTTTGCACACAAGTTTGCATGACCCTGTTGATGATGCATCATTTGAAAAACTTTATGAAGGTCCATTGTACGCATCCTATCAAAGGTTTAAATGAAAGGTCCTTTCAAACATTGTCTCCTTTGGCACTTTCCTTTTGCTCTAAGCAGGTGCACAAACTCGAAAACATTGGGCAGCATTGGGTGCAGCTGCTGGAGACTCTGCTCTAAGGCCTTCTGTGTGTTTGCACATTTGAACAAGATGGCTAGAGCTGCAGAAGCTGAACTTCTGCCAAGTGCAAGCCTGTCTTGGATCAGTCAAACAGGGTAGGATACAAGACATGATATAGCACACAAGGACTGGTACCAGTGTCACAGAATGCGCACTGCAGATAGTTATTGCCAATGTTATGTGTTGTGTTTTGATTGTGCAAATCAATTGACCATATATAACTCCTGAACAAGTGACAGTGCCAACTAACCCGCAAAGACTTGACTGCTCCCATGCCGTCACACTCGTAAGCTCAGCTGTGCACCATGGTTTGTCACATGCAAAGCGTCCCTTTGCCAATCTGAGTCTGTAGCAAGCACGACCACATGGTCGCTGACTTGTAGATCAATGCTTGAATTGTTGTGCCACGACGGCGAACCGCTGCCACAAGTACCAACTCAGGCCTGCTCAGACTTAATCAAGCACACTTGAGCACAGAGACAAACAGAACCTCAAATGAGGCCAAACTGATCAGATTGATTTGTATCCCGTACTGATCTGGTCTCGGAGCTTTGACAAATTTGGCTTATGTCAGACAAACATCCGTTCCAAGAGTTTTGCAGCATGCGCATACATACGCTTGTGCAGGGCGGATGCCGCATAACATGCAAGATTCCGCCGAGGGGCCTTTCTGCAGACCAAATGAAGCATCGATGATGCAAGTCGACCGGGATGACTTTGCTTGTGACCCTGCCTATAGTAACGGGAATTGCAGCAACGGCGACTGCAGCACATCTGGCGACTACATTCCTACACACGCCCGTGGGCAGTCCCAAACTTCCAGCCAAAGAAGTCTTGACATCAGGGCTAAAGCCGTCCTGAGAGTCGAAACTCTGTCACGGCGATCTTTGAAGGTCAGGCACTGTCCAAGCGTGCGCGTGTCAAAGTTGCCCCCATGCCTTTTGGCACAACATCAAAACATTTTCGCTGCTGCAGAGACATGCCTTTTGTCAATTCTTCCTCCGTATCTTGGTCGTTGCTTCGTGGGTGGTCTTGTCTAAGCTGTCACTGGTGACCAGCTTCTATCACAAGCATGAGCATGTCAACCTTGCACTGGCAACAGGGCTGGCTGCAGCCTGCTTGGCAGTTTCTGGATTTGCCTTGTTAGGCTTTCTTTGGCGTGTGATCAAAGTCTATCGGGCAAATCAGCACTGGTATTACTTCAACACAGCTCTTCCTGTCTTCACTGGCAATCAAGCGCCTCCAAGTCTGTGCCTGCTCAAGTCACCTTCATCTTGTCCCTGTTCTGTTGCAGCACCGTGCAGCCATTCTGCAACTTGTGGGGTGTCAATGCCTGCATCATGTCACCAGCATCTGTCCTGTGAAGAAGCACATGTGTACAGTGTCATACTCGTTGCTCACATGGTCCCAACAGTCGTCTGGTAGTGTTTACATAGATCCTGGTAATGATTCATGTGTCACAGCAGATAGACAGATGCTGCACATCATAAATGCACTCAACATGCACCTCTTACTTTCCTGGCTCATGGTAAACTACTGCATAGGAAGCAATTGGTAACTACATATCTTGCTTCTAACCTTGAGCTTGTCGGCTTGTTACAGGTCATTGCGCAGGAAGCGTCTGGCAATGATTACCCTTGCACAGCTGGCATCACTGGTAAACAGTAGACATCACTGGTATACAGTTTTGCTGTGGCACTCAGAAGAGTTATGCAATATGCCATGTGAATCAAACACATGTTTCACATTTACCATCACAACCTGCAGTGTAGACCCTGCCACCAAGTACTCAATCCGCAGACCAGCATGCCCAATGCATCTCCTGAAAGTGACATCCAGCTCTATGAGCAAGTACAGTGCACATTTACAACAGCATCTGCAGCAAGTGGTCACCGCCTGTGAGTTGTGACATAGTACTGTGGTGGCAGTGACAAATGTCTATGCTGCAAGTTGGCTGTGGAGCAAACAACATGCAGCATCACATTGAGTAACAACCTCAATGAGTAAACTATGTGGCCTGCAGGTGATTGCTACCCTCTTCTTCATTGCACCCGCCGCCTATGCAACCAAGCAGCACTGCAACAGCATTGCCAGATTCTGCAGGTACATTACACTGCCACAGTTCATGGTTGGTTTATTGCAAGGCTGTGTTGAAAATGCGTGGTTTTTGCTTTCAAAATTATGCACCCAGATTCAAGGCATTCTGTGTGTTGATTAGATGCAAAACATATGTCATGGCTTCACACGCACACCTGGGACTCAGTGTGCATCTGTTCTGCAGGTGGTGTCAGTTTGTGCAGTGGTCTGCATGGAACATGGTACGGTGTGTCCTGGCCCTCACTCTGTCTGTCTGTCTGTGTGTCTGTCTGTCAATCCATTCTCCTCATATGCTACAGCTTACATCCCACTCCATTACATAATGTTACCTGGCCCTAGGGGAAGACATGCAATGAACAAACAAACGATCACATGAATGCACGCACAAAAATTTGAATCTCATTCAGTTCACACATTACATTGCAGGTTCTGACATCCAATCAGTCACCTTGCATCACATAGCATTGAGTGCACATGCGTGGGTATTTTGTTTGAGCATTGTGATGGTAGCTGCTGACCCTTTGACTTATTGCCATGTGCTTTTTTGTCTCACACTGGGCAGCACTCCTTCCACAATGTGATTTTCGCTTTCTGTAGCAGCAATGTGCCTCTCTGCAACTTGTGTGACTGTTTGCTGCAGCTTATGCTGACGCAACTGGTGTTCATGCACGGCACATGCGCATGGACAGACGCAGAGGGCAAACCCTGCCGGAAGCTATGGATGAACTGTAAGCTGCTTGTTGCTTGTGCTTTCTTTCTGCCCAGTTAATCACCATCATCAAGCATTTTACTATCGTTAACAAGCATGCAGGTGGTCATATAGCAACACATTGCATATAGTGTCCCAATAAGTTGTACACAGATGCGTTGATACACATGCGGTGTGCAGCCGCAGTACCAATACGCTGCATTCATTCTTGCTACGTGCACACTCTCGAGACAGACTCACAAATGAATATGGCATGCTGGCAGTATTGCATGCATGTGGGTAACAAGCATTTGCTGCAACCACATGCTATTTGCATGACTGTATGCATTGCAAAAACCTTGACATTTGCTGCTTGCAGTCACTCCCTTGACAAGTCAGAAACCAAAGAATGGCCTCATCTTGGATGCGCCTTGGAGTTTGCATCTGCCCAAACTCCTCATATGGTGATGTCCCACACTCTCCTGCTTCTGCTCTGGTTTCTTCATCAGTGCCAACTTCTTACGTATCCCCCTGAAGTGAGAAAGCCTGGTCCTAGTCCCCAGGCGTTTCTGAGTTTAGATTCAAAGTAAGAAACAGGTGTTGTTAGATAGCTAGCGAGATTTCTGTATCCCAAAGAGCCACTGTATTGCACAGAGCATGAGCCAATCACTCTTCACCTGATCATCCTCTTTCTCACTGACCTGAACACCCTATGCTCCAAACTCAGCCGTCGTCTTGCCCCCCATTCATGTGGAGATGTGTCTTTGAGGCATCAAACATTGCTACACATCACCAGGAATGGTCTGTGATTGTTTGGGACTGCAGAATCAAATGCTTGCACCACATGGGCTCTGCAATGATGTCATATCCTTATATATATATATATATATATATACACATATGTCATATCCTTATACATATATATATCCCTGTATCCCTGTACCCCTATAGCTAACCCTGTGTGATCAGACTTGCGAGGATACTGCATTGTATTACACACTTTATTGCAGGTATACTGACTGCCAACCCAGGACCTCATGTAAGTATCTGACACTGGGAGAAGACACATTTGTGTAATGAGTGACAGAGCAGCCTGCATCTTCAGTGCGTAACTTACTTCCATCCTCTGCAGCAGTCATTGATGCTGAGCATGCAGTGCAGGATTGATGTTTTGATACGTGATGCTCGTGACCAGACAACAAACTAATCCCCTTTCTGCTTCCTTGTCAGGAGCATCACGTATCAAGCCATCGACGCTGCTCTGTAAGCTCAGCATCAATGACTGATAGCATTGTTGTTGTACACTAGGCGGTGAGAAGGATGCTGAATATATATTTGTTGCATTTGATCTGCAGGATTGTGGTACAGGCCACAGTGATTACTCAGTTGGTGGTGTCCTTGGATGGTAAGCTTCTACACTTCTTTCAGCTTTGAGCTTGCTGTGCTGTGCTGTGCTGTGCTGTGCTGTGCTGTGCTGTGCTATGCTGTTTCTGACCCAGAGTGTTTGTAGAAGTGAATGTGTGTGTGTGTCTGCAAT
>JAABUP010006346.1_pt1 | contig 16932 bp, 19 predicted proteins | sample 5559201 | NCBI WGS metagenome assembly JAABUP01 (sample SAMN10711887, study PRJNA513373) | rock metagenome | isolation source: Antarctica rocks | place: Antarctica
GGGGAAAGGTTGAGGGGAGGAGGAGAAGAAGAAGAAGAAGAAGGGTAAGAAGGGTGTGTGCTCTCTGGACTCCTTGGTAAGTATTAGAGAGTCAGCTCGAGTCAGCCAGCATTGAGACAGCGGAACGAGTTGTTGTGGTTTTATTTCCGTAGCTGTTTAAAATTATCGATTATGACCTATCGGAAGCTTCGTATCTATGCAATATTGTGTGAAGCAGAGCAGCAGCGCAGAGGTTGTGGTCGAAGATGGGTACTGAAAAGTGGAAGTTGCTCAAGGAACATATGTGGCACAAAAATTACAATCGGTCCCTCGAGCTTTCGGTACGATCCCAACCAGTTCAGTACTATTCATTGAGCACAAACTTCAAAAAGTTAAACCCAACTAACCATCGGTTCACGGTTGATTGAGCGCAACCGGAACCCGCATTCAGGCGAGGATGCCATACATATATTAGAAGCACATGTGGCTGGAAATGATTGGTATGTTATGGATGTTTCATTGTTGCCGAAAAATGTGAAGGTATGGAATTACAGGCAAATCTCACGCTTTTTCAAGTACGGGGGGGGACTGGGCAACCGAATGAGCCCGAATTCTCCAGATTTGGGCAATTTGGCTGAAATACTTCAGATTTTGGCAATTAATGCAAGTTCACTCTTTTTTGCGGCTGCCAAGTGGTGAAGCAACAAAACGATGCCGTTAATGTCCTTTTTGCCACATGGAGCAAACATTCTTTTCTTCCGTGATAAGTTTTTCCTGCTACTTATGGTGGGTAATAATAAATATACTTCCTATTGAGGCATAAGAGGCGGGAAGAAGGTAGGCGAAGAAGGAGAAGGAGAAGTTGAGAAAGAAAAGGAGTGGTCTTGAAAAATGTACGAGAGAGAGGGAAGAAGAATTAACGTGAAGGCAAAAAAATCTGGGCCTGGTGCTTTTGCAAAGGAGTGAACCGACAATGAAAAGATTCGACCTGGGGAAAATCATTCAGATCTGCTGGAAATTTTGGTAAGGATGTGTACTCGTTATCGCTGCTCTCATGAAGTCTGTTTGATTGCCTCCATACAAATTGGGTCGACTGTCGTTCAGAGTAGTGATCACACCGAAAAGTAACAGCAACCTAAATATGGGAAAAAAGACTACGTTATTATCTTGGTGTGAGTGTAATTCTTACGTTCCCCATTTCGGGTCTGGAATGTGTTTGGTTTATAGGATAGCGTCCTCCCAGTTTGTTGAAGCAAATGTGCGGGCGTAGTCATGGTCAGCCTGTAAGGCAGAAACGTGAAATGTAGAATAGCTCCTGAGCAGCTACGATCCGGTATCAGAGTTGGTTGCAAGATCCGAATTCAAGATTTCTCAGCGTAATTCTCTGCCAAAGTATTAGGCTATCTGCTGCTTTCATTGACTATCATTTGGATCCTAATGCAGGCAGACTTCTGGGCAGATTTCTGTGTTTCTCCCCATTCCTCCTCTCTTTTCCTAATTAGTCTTTGGCGTGGGATGCAGTCAAATACTTGCCCAAATCCGGCGATTTTGGGATTACCGCCCGCCGCTTCCATTATATTCCAAGGACGTATTATAATAGTCATGTAATGTTGGGCTCAACACTCAAGCTGACTGGCGTTTTCGGAGTGTGTAGATAATCTGCCTTTCGTAAGCTGGCCATATACCGTCATTGTACAAAGGACCGTCGAGCTATTTGATATGGTCCAGTATGGGACTGGCCTGGATCAACGTGATCTTGCGGATCTGTTTACTTGTACCTAGATTACACAGCAAACCTTTTCAATTATTGACGCTTTTTTATCGGAATCTCCGTTGACGTTGGCGCTTAGCTAACAGAACATTTTGATGATACCACATTGGAGCGAAAGTCGATACTGCATCTTGTCAAAGCTTTTCAGAAACGCGATGATGCGTTTCGATTTGTTGAGCAAAGAGCAAGGCCATATTCTCTGAGCGTCCTGCTCAATTTTGCATTGGGACCTTGATCTTTATGACACAGAAAAAAAATGTCATCACAGTCAGACTTCAAACAAGGTCTTCTATAAGGAGCAGCGAAGTCTCGGACCATTTCCAAGGAGTTTGTCTGCTTCCAACTCTTACCATTGCGACAGGGACACTTCGCTCTGACACAAAAGCGGCGTCCTCAGGCGCTGGCAATGTCATCTCTCCAATCGTCTAAGAAGAGTGCAACGTTGACACAACGTCGTCAAGGAACTCGGCAGTCGTGGTCGGCAGAGCCGAGGTATCAATTGGCCATATAGTGACCGTTTTCATTAATTTGAGCGTCGAGAAAGAGCATAAAACCATAGCAGGGTTTGCAACTGTGCTTTCGTAGTTGCATTATTCGGACACCGCCTTCCCACTGATGGTTGTGCCACCGAACTGCACGGTACAAGCCTGCGGAGGGGCGCCAACGCTCGTTTCGAGGGTGAGCCCGCAACTGAGGTAGTAGGCCATGAGATTGAAAAAGAAATATTGGGACCCGGGGTACACCGTGGAAATGGATGGAGTCTTTCGTTGTAGCATGCTGTTCAGCTGGTCGGTGACGGCACTGTTGTTCGGACTGTGGGTGCAAAGGGGGGAAAGTGGAGCGTTCTCCTGTACAAAGAAGTTGAAGAAGGCGGCTCCTAGGTAGGCTACTGGGACAGGCTCAATCTGGCTGGCTACGGGGTTAATGTCAAATCGTCGAACTCTTTCGGCGGTTTTAGTGATTGCGCTCTTTGGAAGTGGGCTTTTCATAGTGATACCTTGGCGACCTGAGACGTCGAGGTGGGTACAGTAATGGAAGAGACAATGCCCTAGAGGGCCGCAACCATCAGGGTGAGATACACCTTGGATGATTCTTGGTGGAACGAGGGTTTCGTGGTTGGTGGTTAAAACCTAAGATGAGCAGGAGAAGGAGGTTTGCACGATGGTGAGATCCAAAGCTTCCGGAGGGGTGATGCATCTCTTTATAAGCCCTCTTCGAAAAGAAAAATATCTCCAGTCTTCCCGTGGCATTCCGGATTCGTGCTGCATGCCTGAATGTCAAAATTCGATCTCTTATCCATCTGTCTCTTGATCTGGAAGCTGATCCAATTGACGTGACGTAGGCCGCGTGAATATCTGTACTGATCTCTGCTTGCCACGTTAATGTTCCACCACAAAGACAGAATCAGACGGCTTGCACTTCTCTTGAGAACGGAGTTCGTGTGTCAATATACCATCCATCCAAGGATCTACTCAGCAAGCCCGAGGTCCGGAACCAGTCACGAACATTTTATCCCCTTATATTAACAGCTGTGGGTTCTCATCCACTGCGGAGAAGCTTGTGGGGCTGTGATGGATATGAGAAAAGCAATAGTATGAGAACATATGGAGAAGGTCGGTGTGGGGCTTTCATGGAAGCGAAAAGTGGTACAACCGTGAGTAGTATGGAGAAGCTCGGTATAACGCTTTCACGGAAGTGGGAAGTGGGAAATTGGAAGTCCTTAGACAGGAGGAAAGGCCGAATTATAGCCAAGTTGTTTAGGGCTTCGGCCCCACGGCGCAAGCGTTGTTCTACATCAGCGGCTTCTTTCTTGTTATAGGACATCTTCTGGATCAAGAACCCTCAGACGAAAATCCCACGGAGAAAGCAGGCAGAATGTCTCGCCGAGGACACCACTAAGGGACAGAAGAAAACCCTAGTTCGAACGAGGGAGGTTAATTAGGAACAAAACCAAGCGATGTAGGACGGCGTTAGCGGCGGAAATATTAGGCAGAGGGCTCCACTGGGCGAATCAGCTATTATGGCAGGCATGATTGGGAATAAGACCGTATAACACTACCATGCGATCCAGAAGTTTACGCAGGATCAGGTGTACCATTAACCTATTCGTTGTAGAAGGGATTGGCTAACCCTCGATATATAGCTGAATATTTCTCGTAAAACAGATCGCGTTCAAGGGCCGCAAGCTTTCTTAAATGTCTCCACCAACTCCTGTAGATCATTAAAGGTTAGCCACGATCAAAGGAAGTCCCGACAGGCATCACAACGCGTACCTCAAAGTCACAATCGTCCATACTGCCGAAAACCGGATGCTTCCCCAATCGCTCGCTAGTAACTCTGGGACTTGAAATGCCAAACGCTATTCTTGCAAGAAATCTAGCATCATCTCGAACCGAACAAGCAGACAGTATTGCTTTGGTGCGCTTTGCGTCAACACGCCCTTTGCAATCTCGTGTACCGTGGTAATGTATTTTGCTCTTTCCAAGACAAGTCTGGCAATGTCCGCAACCGTCTTCCGGCACGGAACTGTCGTCTCCAAAATGACTGGCAAGCTCCCGGCTTAAACACTTGTTGCTGGTAATGAGATCGATCACAGCCTCAACTCTGGCCATGTCTTCTTTCTCCCGAGCCACTATCTGTGCGTAAATATCGTTGATCAGGTTGTTCTTGGCTTCTTCGACTTGAGGAAATGTTTGTACTATACGAAACCGGGCGACGACTCCGCTGGGCTTGAGCTCAATGGCGCCAGATTCATTCCATTGCTGGAGTTTGCGTACCGCGTCCTCTCGATTCATTCGCGCGCTGGAAGCAACAACGTCGACATCGACGTGTGTCCATTTCTTGGCAGTCTTGCTATGCGCCTTGATCTTCTCCGTAATTTTAGAGCCATCCGAAGTCTTGCTAGCGAATGCCGGACCTTTAACATAATCATACTTCGTATACTTTGGCGTTATGGCCCGAATAAGATCGAAGCGGATCTCCAGTTGAGCATAAAGAAGGTCGAGGACGGGTTTCTTGAGGACATGTCAGCGTCTCTCGTATTTTAGGCTTCTGGGTGGACGATTACTCTCAAGTCCCACTCTCTCGAGTCATCGGAAAGGTGACGTTCGATAACTTCTCCGGGTTTCGAGTGTCTGTGAAGCTCGATCAACTCTTCTACCAAACCATCAACACTTCTCAAACTTGGAACATCTCCACGAGACCATTGTCTCATGATGGCGATATCAGCGGGGCATAGATAGACCATGCATGTAGATTCTAAATCATCACGGCCAGCACGGCCAATCTCTTGACTGTAGCCTTCTAAACTTTTCGGAATGGCGTAGTGGATAACATTCCTTATATCTGACTTGTCAATACCCATTCCGAAAGCTATGGTGGCGACGATCTGTGTACGTGTAAGACGGTTGGAGGCCTATAAAGCCAAAGGCGCTTGATGTCTCATGAAACATACTATGATATCCTTTCCCACCATGAACTTATCTTGCACCGAAGTTCGTACGTCACTCGACATACCCGCATGGTATCCATGTACGTTAAACCCTTTCTCTTTCAGGCCCGTGCTGACAGTTTCTGTTTGCTAGAACACTGTGAGCTTAAAAGGTGAGCGTATATTATACCGTGACGTACTTCATGCGTTTGAACATAGACAATGGAAGGACCCTTATGTTGGCGGAGGAACTTGACCAATGCAGGTAACTTCTCCTCGCTTGTGCGGAAGGACTGAGCCAGCAGACGAAGGCTTTGATGGAATTAGTATACATGTAAAGGCTGATTCCCCAGCAAGCAGAGAGAGGTATATTACTTTGATCGATAGGTGGTCGTGCGGAACAAGCCATCTTTTCCAATATCGAAGGCTTTGCATATATCGCTGGCAACCATAGGGCTTGCCTGCATAATATCAACATTGCCAAATGACGATATGCCTACTTGTAAAAAAATAAGGCTCACCGTCGCGGTCAAGCAAAGGACACGCTCTGCTTTACTTTCGTTTACAAACCTCGCGACTGCGGGACGAGGTCAGGGTATGGCCATTAAATTAGAAAAGAGTCTGAAACTATACTCTTGAGGTAATCCGGCCGGAAAGCATGGCCCCATTCAGAGATGCAGTGAGCTTCGTCGATGGCGATCATCCGAATCTTGAGCCCTTTAATCATCTCAATGAAGCCTTCATTGTTGAGGCGTTCGGGGGCGACATAAAGGAGCTTCAACTGGCCCGTTCTTAACTTATCGCAAGTATCTAGCCATGCTTCACGGCTTTGACTAGAGTCCATTGCAGCCGCAGCGACTCCTTTCCTCTTCAAGGCATCCACTTGGTCTTTCATCAGAGCAATTAGAGGGCTGACGACAAGAGTAACGCCTTTACCCCTTGTTCGGCCACACAATCCATCGTATTCGTCAAATGCCAAGGCCGGAACTTGATAAACCAGACTCTTCCCACCTCCAGTCGGGAAAATCACAGCAGCATTACCACCAGTGATCAGACGCGCTATAGCCACTTCCTGCTTCAGCCTAAAGCCTTGGAAATTCCAAGTCTTTTTGAGTATGTTCCTGGCCAATCCAATCACGGGATCATCATCTCCCACTTTCAATCGCTTTTTTAGGACAGACTCGTCCGCTGTGTAAGGGTTCTTTCGCTTTAGATCCCCTGCCATGCTTGATTCTTCCGCACGAGTGGTCAAGAGTACCAGTGCTTCATCGTCGATTTCACCATAGTCATCCTCACTATCGTTTACCGTCATATTCAATAACAATGCAGAGGTGGCGGATCTACCACACTAGCAACATACGCCCATGCGAAGATATATAGGATTTGTTGGAGGGGAGAGGTTGGACGAGAAGTAAGGTTTACAGGAAATGCAAGCTCGAGCGAAACGTCAATGCACGCTCTTAGATGAAATAAAGTCCGTCTGAATGATAGTCGGCCGAAGTTGTTGGAAATAGGGGAGATGGTAATCTCCGCCTTCATAGGGCTGATAGGGCTGGGGCCCGCTAGTAGAGTTTTACCTAAGGTAGGTAGATTCCTATCCAGCTTCAACCTACAGTACATACCAAAATGCCCCATTTTCACAACATTACAATTACAAGAAGTGCTGACGGAAGACGCATCTCAGTCACGTGATGATATACTTTTCAACCCAGGTACTGTACCTTACTCTCTACCTTACTCTGGGCCTCAGGTAGGTACCTTAGGTCAGGGAAACTCGGCGTGCTCGGCTAGGTCTAGCGCTATACTAAGTGTCTTATAGACTTGAAGAATCTAGGTACATTATTCAATCTTCGCGTCCAATAAAAAACTTTGACTGCCGTCGAGGCGTTCTTCCATAGGTGTCTTTGAGTGGGTTCCGGTCACAGTTTGGATCAGTACGTGATAGAAATGAACGGTCTAATGGGGGAAAGAGCTTTTGTTAACACCTTGGTGCTGTAATCCCGAAGATTCATTTAAGTGCTTGCAAAGCCGCAAAAAAGGATGGAGGATTCATCTCTAACAGTGGCTATCCGGATGCTTAAAGGTACAATTACAACTTAAAAGTAACATCATCAACCAACGCTACCCTCATCCTTATTACTTCTCGGCCTATCTGAGAATAATCCCGTTACAAAAGAATCGCAAATCCTAATGCTCCAGCGGCAGCAGCGATAAATGTACCCGGGTGTTGGGCGACGGCGCCGTTGCTAGCCTTGGCCGATGCGGAGCTGGAAGTGGCTGAAGTAGAACCTGATGAGCCTGAGGAGGATGACTTGGATGGAGCAGAAGTCGTGCTAGAGCCACCGGAGCTGCTAGAGCCACTGGAGCTGTTAAAAATTTGAAGCGCTAGTAGAGTTGGCCGACGCCGAAGAGGCATTGGACGCTGCGGAGCCGCTGATTGTCATGGAGTCCGTTGGGGACGCAGCGCCGCTCGAGGCGATTATACTAGCTGCTCCTACGAAGTAGGAAGAGAGCGGGCCCTGAGCCGAGGATGGCAGATTGGTGACGTAAGGGGGCAGAGGAACGGACGCGGTCGCAGTTGCGACACTGTTGAGGTAACCCCGTGCTTGGGATGCGACAACGTCTGGAGAATCACTAACGGCACCATTGGCAGAGATGAAGGCGGGATTGTTTGTGGCACTTGCGACGTAGCTTTCCATGGCGGAAAGCTAGAAATTATTAGTGAGATAGGAGACGATGCTGGGACACCCTGTAAACGTACCTGGTCCTGCGCAGAAACGAGCCATATGAGGGAAAGGGCAGATGCGAGGAGAGATAGTTTGGTTTGCATAGTGAACGGTGAGAATTGTGAACTTGCGGTTGTCTTGTGGAGTGATTGGTATGAAAGTTACTGTTGGAGTAAATAAAAACGAGGAAAAGCCGATTATATAGGTCTCTCACTCATGGCAGATATAGCAGATTTCAGCTCACTAAGAGCATTCAGCAAATCGGCTGAAGAAAGCTGAGGAAACAGTACGCCATCATGCAAGAAAGGCCCTGCGCCCCCATCGGCCCTATACGTGTGTCCAATCATCGCTTTTCCTATCCGAACGCGACTGTTGGGAAGGCTGCTCTAAGCATGGAACAAAGCCTCGATTCGTCAAGCTGAAACCACATTAGTTCTATCCATATTACGGGAGGGTTAGGTACTTTTAATGAGGAAATGAAATTAAGGTATTAAAGTGCTACTCTAGTGGCGGATGCCTAGAAACGCCGAGGTCGCCTTCAAAGGGAGCCGAGATACTGTAGGTAGTAATGAAGGAAGCAAGAACTTGCCCTTGAAGGAAGTGGTGTTGTTTTCATGACCGCAGAAATCAGGGGGGGATGATTGATTTGTTGTAGAGGTCATTATCGCCCGAACTACCTGGACGGGTTTGGCTGCTCTGCAGAAGCCTTTTGTCAAGATGCTACGGCTGACAGGCCCCAGGCGTACCCGTACCTGACGTCCCATGATGAAGGTACTGTACGGAGTAGACTGTACCGTAATTTAACTCTCGGATATTCTAGGCCAGATCAAGTAAGCTCTGTATCAGCCTTACTATGCCGATCCTCAAGTTGGTCCTGAGGCTCCGCTCAAGCGTGCGGTACCTTTCCGCTCACACCCAAATTTCGGAAGGGCGGGAAGGTTGGCGGGGCTGCGGTTGTGTGAAGCATTTACGTTTTACGAATAGTTTCGACGATTATTTTGCTGGTGCTTACGATGCCACGCCTCCACCCTATCCAGCATCTCTGTACACTGACAACCGCTTCCTCGCACCCTCTCCTCCAGTCCCAATGGCCAGCTCCACAGTGCCGCTTCTCCTCCGTTCCTCCACCGCCTACCTCTGTCTCTCTTCCGCCGCGCTGGCTGTCCGAGCTCAAAGCGCGAATAGGGAAATGCCTACTATTCGGACTAAAGCCTGCTCAAATTGACGAGGCCGGCGGGATCCTGAGCATAGTGGCCAGAGACTGGAGGGGGTTAATCGCTGGAAGTGAGGGATTCTTGGTGGGCAAGGGGAGAGCGGGACTAGAGGGGCAGGAGGTAGTTTGGGGGGAAATGGTACGCTGTCCTGGAAGCTGCCCATCGATCCTACGCATTGCAGGTTGAATATCAAGGTTGATGGGTAACGTAGGATGTCATGGTACGTTTCCAACCAGATTATGTGTCTATGGTTTCTCGATCCACCATACCCAGAAGCACACTTGCTCAGTCCATTTAATCTGCAGGGTATACCGATCAAACACTCGCCCAATCTCACCACCCATTTCTAATCAGGTCCCAAAGGCCATGTCAACAACGTGACCTACATTCGCTACGCTGAGTCTGCTCGAATCAATTGGGCGCAGAATTTCGCTACATATATCGACCCTGCACATAAACAAGAATGGTCGGAGCTGTGGACACCGAAAGGTGACGGGCTGATACTGCGGAGCATAAAGACGGACTTCAAGTTTGTATGAAGCTTTCCATGTGACTCTCTGCTGGGGATGCACTTTATAAAGCGACGCATGAGTGATTGGGTTCAAAGGCTGATACAGACAACTTCCGTAAACAATAGCCCATGGCCTGGCCAGACCGCATATCGGTGTATCACAAGCTCCGATCCTTGCCTACATCTTCGACAAATTCTTTCATCCTAGACGTAATTATAATCTCGGAGCGGCACCAACGCCCGGCGGCTCGTTGTGTGGAGTACGTGTGTTCGGAATCATGTTTCCTTCTGAGCCCTCGTTTTGAGCCTCCAGACATGTTTCGGGAATACATCGAGCGTTTATCTTATTTTCTTGCTCTTGATACATCGTGAAGCTTTATTTTACATATCACTAAGCCATGCTGACGCCAAAATTACCTACAGGGACATAGTTGTTTATGACTATCGAATAGGCAAAAAGACACCACTCAAGGCCTTTATGCTCGAAAAGTTCCAGGACACATGGGAGGCGCAAGAAGAGAAAAAGAAGGAATGAGAGCAGGGTGAGATGCCTGCTAGAGAGGGTGGAAAATTTAGAGAAGGAAAGTTGGGATAGGAAAGGAGCTGTGGAAAACTTCGGAGGCCGTTGAACACACAACTGCTGGGTGAATTCAAAACAACTAGTTGTTACCTTGTAAAGCCGATGTCGAAATGTTAATGGAAAGTATTAGGAGTAAAAATATGACCGTGGTGCTCCGGATCCATCCGCTTCATTTGGAAACATTCATCTTGGAGAAGCGGGAATGGAAAGCATACAAGTGTACTAACCTAGAATGTACTTCCTGCATCTTCTGTCATACACCTCATGCAGAATGTGGGCAAGGAAGCACATATTCCGGCAATATGCACTGTGCGGTCGCAGACTTGCAGCATTGCTGTGGGTGGGGGTTTGTAGTACAGAGACTTAAGCTGCAAAGCATTCCATTTCCCCCAATCATTGTGTGCCGAGTTTGATCGACAGCAAAGATGCTTGGAAAAGAGCTAGTAGTCCTTCTGCTGTCTGAAATGCTGAACTGTAAATCCGTGTAAGGGAGCTGGTTGCTGGACACAGCGTAGCAATGCTTCCTCGGTTGTCGATTAAGGCACTGTAGAGTGTAGTATCACATTCAAAGCAAAATAATCATATCATGTGGTCTGAAAAAGAGTGCGTGTTTGTATTTGGTTTGTCTCAAAGCCCTAATTAGATAGATACCTACCTACAGTAGTATTCCAGAGTCCCACCGAAACCTTTCCAAATTATGTAGGCGCAATTGTACGACATTCTAGGTACCGACTGCCGTTCGTACAAACATTATCCTTTAACCTACTCTACCTCATATTAGCAACCGCCGTCAACAATCACTAGCGGTCTAAGGAATCTCACCAACTCCCTCTTAAACATACACCGGAGCTGGACAGCTTGTTCTTGTACAGCACCCAGTCTTGATCTAATCGAGAGTGCGCTGGCTGGCACCACGCCGACGGAATCTGCGGCTTCATGCCACGAGGTGCGAAGAAGACCACCGCACACCAGCACAACAGCCGTCATGAAAATGGCATCGTCGCTCCAGGCAAGAGAGTAGCCAAGCAAAAGTCTAATAATCATCTGAACGAGACTGTCGATGGAACCTACCAATCGAGCACCCCACCTTCTCCCTCGCTCTCTAGCCATCCAACGGCGCAGATGCTGGATAGTAGCACAACTGTGATACCTGCAACATGGAAGAATGATATCCAAGTGGTGAAACCCGCTGTAAGAGTCGGACCAAGGGCGCCGGAAGACATGTCGGAGGATTCAGAGCCACCCACCATCGTTACCACCTACGCCAACGGATCTCTCGAAAATTATCACCGCAAAATCGACGTTAATGCCGCAAAGAACTCAAAAGTTCACGACAACAACATTTTCAATCTAGCGCTTACTATCCTGAGGTCCTGTCCACTGGGCGATACTATTGCAATTCTCATCTTCCTACTATCACTACCCCCAACGTTGCTTACTCTCACAAACGCCCTATTTGCGGTTCTCACTTTTATGCCTCCAGCTGGGTCGTTCTCTCTTCCCACTACTCTCAGTGACGTTTTCCAGGGCTCCGGAGGCACACCTTCGCTGGCCACCGTTGTCCTCACAGACATTATAGGCTTGGTGGTTTGGCTTGTGATATGGACACCGTTGCAAGTTCTGGGCCTCGAATTGGCCCAAGCTGTGGTTGCAACAACACTGGGAGGTGGTAGCTCGAATAAGAACGGCAGCTCGGATAGTACTCTGTTTTGCATGTTAATTGTCTTGGTCACTCATATAGTCCGTCACAAATGGATTCCAAAACGGATTTTTGGATTCGATTGGTCTACAAAAATGTCTTTGATTTCATATGTCCCTAGAGGTTTACCTTCCTTTTCTGGTGACGACTTCATCACCACGCGCTCACCAGCAAGCTGGTTTCGAATATTGGTTGCTCTACATGTTGTGGTACAGGGCCTGGTCCATGTTGCCAGACGCTGGTATACAAAGCGAGAGTATTCTCAGGCAGTATCTCTTAAAAAGAAGTCCGATCCAGAGGCTGTGGCAGGTTCACAGGCTCATCCAGAAACAGCTTCAACAACAGAGCAAACTTCCTTCCTCTCCCGTACGTCTTCGGAACTGGTAACCAAATCATCCCTCTCGAATTTAAAAGAGCCACGTGACAAGGTCTCAAGTGGTAAGAAAAAGCGAAAGCAAGGCACCTATGTTAGAAGTCAGCAACCTCTATGGGCTGCATTTGCTGCAACAAAGGTCACTGTACTTCGAGAGATGGAGCAGTCGCAAGCATTGTCGGAAGCCTTTGGGTCTAATGCGACAGACACCAAAAACCTCGGGAGCGCTCCGTTTGTGAGCGAGGAAGGTCGGATATGGATGACACGTGTGCAACCTACCAGCTTCAACTTTGACGCAAGCTACTTTGTAGCTGAAGAATCCGAAGTGGTTGTCAGTGCTGGCATTGATCGATCCAAACCTTTCTACGTGCGCCTTAATGGTGCTGATTGGACATCTACCAAGATTGAGAAATCCCTAACAGCGAAGATAACGGACGAAAGCGCGGACCAATGGACTGGCGAGGTTTTCGGACTTTCGCCATCCTCTAGCTATAACTGCAGCTTCGTTCGGAGCGAGGATGGTGTGGTCTTGCATTCAGCAATTGTTTCCACACCATCCCTGCCCGCGGATGAAAAAGGTATCTGACGGCCTATCCTACGTAAAGGATGCATAGCTGACAATAGACGATAGAAAATTTAGTCTCGTCAACACCTCCCCACCACTCACTCCGTCCTTCCTCACCAACAACACCTACAACCACACTCAAGAAATCCATTGCAGCTCTCGATGCAAGCCTCAGCGAATCTCAAGCACGGCAGAAGCGCACCAAGAAAGAAAACAAAGCTACTTCTGTGGCCCTCAAGAAGGAAGTCGATATCCTCCAAGCAAAGATCTCGAAGATTGCTGGTGAAGATAAAGCACATCTCAACCGTCATTTGCAGTGGAACCAGCATTTCCGCCAAGCAGATGATGCGGTAGCTTCTATATCCAGCGAGATTGATGCAATGGGCCCTCTTCCGGAGAGCGATTCGAAACAGTGGAAGGCCAAGAAGGCTAATTGGGAACAAGGGAGAGATCAGCAGTCAAGGAGCCGCGAGGGGCTATTTCGCTGCAAAGAATCTGCGTATCAGGATAAATCATCTGTACAATCCGAAGCTACTGCGACTCAACAGAAACGAGAGCGACTACAAGCTCGCGGCGCAAAGCTCAACGATCTGCGTGAAAGGCTTCAATCAGCCACAGTGCAAGGTTTGGATGAAAGGGAACGCAAGGAATCCGAGCAAGCTGCGAAGGCAATGGAACGCCAGCAAGTCGAAGGAAAAACCACCGAGCAAATAGCTGCCTTCTGCCGGTCGCTGCAGGAAGTTCAATACCAAAGCCAGCAATCTTGGCAGCAAGCCCGAATTGTTGAGAATGCCTTTCATCAGCAGCAAATGATGGGCATGTCAAGCGAAACAGAGCCGGTAAATCCAGAAGGCGAACTCCAAGGTACAAATCGTCTCAGCTCGTGTACCTCTGGCTTCCGCTTCCCTCCAATAGGCTCTCCGGACTTCATCCGCCATGCCTCCCTCCGTTATGAAGCACGTCCACGCTCTACGTCTATGCTGTCTGGTAATAGCCACTACACTGATTTCTCGGATCAGGATCCTGCCCCACCAATGCCGGTTAGGACTGTGTCAGTGATTGACCGGCAGCAGAGTGGAAGTAGTGGAAGCAGCGATCGCGGTAGTGGTGGAAGTCAGCGTGATCCAACGAGTCCGCTCGCTTCTACTGGTGTCAGGATAAGTCCCCTAGGCAAGAAAGGCAGTCCGGTCTGGAACTAAGCATGTTGGCTAAATCGTTGGCAAAACTGTAGGTAGGTGTGATGAAATCAAGCTATGAACCTTCTATTACTTTTCAATCTATCAATGTGATTGCTTCCTTCATTCAATGAACACGCATAAGCCCTCATGAATAAGATGACACAGCACAGCAGGCATAAGAAGCCGCCAACTCAACCCTCAATCTATCTTTAGTGGAGTTTGCACTGGCTAAATATTAGGACCCAGCTGGCATCTAATCCTATCATCATGCAAGCTGACACAGGGCCTGTGAGACTGCCCTATTCATGAAGCTGGATAACATCTGAGCGCTATGCATACTGGAGTATAACAGTAGCTAACAGAATAAGGAAATCTAAGAGACGGTGCCTGTAATGACTCTTCGAACGATATGAGGTTATCCCCATGGGGCCATATACACGATTCTGATGTCTCCTTTTACCCTATCTCGCTTGCCTTCACAGATCTCTTTTCGGCAGTCACGACCCACCATTCAATGTCTACACTTTTTTCGACCATCTCGTTCTCAATATCATGTAAACATTCACGATCAGGCGTAACTTCCCCGAGTCTCTCGTTTGCTAGCTGCGGGTTAAACAACGGCATGTTATTCATAGGCACTTTGCGGACAGTAGGATTTCGGCTGCAGCTATTCGCCAACTCTCAAGCATGAGAGCTCACATAACGACAGTGCTTCAGAATTAACGCCAACTGCTTAACAACTATTCACTCTCGAGCTTCGTCAGCAAAATCACTTCTACCAAACAGCTTGGTTTCCCTTCCAGCGCAAATACACCAACGGAGTTAGATCCCAACCTAACCAACGAAATGGAACAGCAGCAAAGAGCGTCATACGCTTTTCCTTCTCCAACAGACTAGACTTGTCAAGATCAATCACGAAGCCGTCAACCACTCTGAAGGAACGCCTCATCCATCGCATCGATTGTATCCTTTTCGCTAAGAACGCCCGCCCGCCACTCTGAAAAGTCGAGCCAAAGATCCCCCATCACCATACATACCTTGGTGCTTGGGTCCTCCAGCAAAAACTGCGCTGTAGCACCGCCGTACAGGTGTCGGAGTGGTGATAAAGCGCTTGGGAACCTGAATACTGCCCGCTCAGAGCGCTCATAAGCAAGCAAGTCATCCTGTGTGGGGGAAACCCGCCACTTCTGAGGAACGGACATGGGCAACAAATCATCCACAGAGCTCAAAAGCTCCGTTAAGGGGAAGCTACATCAACTGAATATGTCCTCCATACACCTTCCAGCGCGACACGAACATCTTGCCAAACGACCAGCATCGACTCCTCAACTTCGCCTCGTGGATTCGGAAAAGAACCCCACACCATTGCCTCATCTCAGCCACGCACTTCCTCCACAACGGGACCAGATACCTCCGTCTGTCCTCGCAACGCCACCGTCCTTCTCAGCACCAAGAGCCGACACCCCGACCCTCCTCACTCAGCCTCCAAGCCCGGAAGTCCCAGATCCTAGTCCGGAAACCGCGCGCCCACGCTCCTTCATCCCCGAAATCAAGGCTTCGCCGTTCGCGCCCTCTGCTTTCGCCACCTCCCTCCCCAAATCCGAAAACAGCACCATAACTCCGGGAACATTCCATGCCCGCTCTCCACCCACCTTTGCATTATCGCCTCCTCCGTCTTCAGACTCGTCTGCTTCAAACCCGCCAATAATCTCCCCGCCCACTTCCTCACACTCATCCACGAATTTCCCGATCCTGTTTCCGCCTCTTCCAATTATTGCGCCGCCCATTACCGAGCGACATTACAGCTGTTATCAATTGCATCAAAACATGCTGTTCTCGAAAAACCGGTTTTATCCTGTGCCCTGTATGGTTTGTAAGAGCGAGGACGACAAGGGGAGATGGACATGCTCTTGGTGTTCGTTGAGGGTTTGCAAGGGTTGCAGAGGCAGTTTGAGGGAGATATCAAAAGAAGAAAACCATGTGGTAGGGAGCATCGACAGGAAAAAGCGCGAACCGAAAGAGGTGGGTGATCACAACTGGCCAAAGATGGATGTTGGGAGCAATGATGCAATACCAGGAGGACAGCAAGAGCTAATGGGAGGTGGGAAGGGAAACCTGAAGACTGATTGGGAATTGCACGGAAACAAGAAGATTTAACGTTAGGACACTGGTAGCGAATAAGAATTAGAAGTACGATGGCAACGCGGGCGTTACTGCGATATGCTTTACTTACACGAAGTATGATGAATACGGTGGCGGTAGTACTTGCAGGGGATGTATACTGGACCCGGGATGTACGCACTTAGAAAGCTGATAATGATCCGCAACGAGAAGGAACTGTGGATCCAGTCTACTACACCTTCAGCCAACGATTGACTGAAAATCTGTAGTTGTGATGGATTTTGACCCCTTTAGCTACTCCCCTGTGCGCATCATTCTGATCTCTCGTCCGCACGCTACATAGTTCCATGAAATCGATACCACGTTTGCACGCGTCGTGTTCGAGCTACTGTATGAGGGTTCCGTCTTCTTCTACACAGAAGGGGCTCGTGTCTGGGTGTAGTTATGTACATAGCTACTTACTGTACTGTACGTTTTCAGTGAGGTGGGGTTTTTTTCTTCTTTTTTTTCCGCTGATGCTTTAGTGATCTAGATGGCGGTATGGATGGCGGTGTGGATGGCGTTTTTTTTGATGATGGATTCAGACGGAGGCTGGGTGCTGCGTGTAATGAATGCCCGAGAGCTCGTTCGAAGGGACACGAAGGTTGGATGGATACTCTGTAGGCAAAATCCTCCTTAGCGATGATGGTGTATATAATATATATACTGCACAGCGGCGATCCCGCTTTCCTCCCAAGGTATACCTCGACGCCCCGCAAAACCCGCACCTCCCAACGCCCTAAACC
>JAABUP010006348.1_pt1 | contig 16920 bp, 18 predicted proteins | sample 5559201 | NCBI WGS metagenome assembly JAABUP01 (sample SAMN10711887, study PRJNA513373) | rock metagenome | isolation source: Antarctica rocks | place: Antarctica
GGCCCCTTTGACAGCTCAGTGAGGTGGTACCTCTCATGGAAGCGCTCGGGATGCTCGGACTGGAATGTACGTATGCCAAACAAGGCAGCGATGGAATGTGCCTGCAAACAACAGAGGCACTCTGTCATAGTTTGTGTGAGAAGAAAAGAAAAGAAAATAAGGGAAAGGAAGGGCAGGGAAGGGAAGGGAAGGGAAGGGAAGGGAAGGGAAGGGAGGGGAGGGGAAGGGAAGGGAAGAGAAGGGAAGGGAAGGAATGGAAAGGAAAGGAAAGGAAAGGAAAAGAAAGGAAAAGTTTATGCTTTTTAGCGATCATAACGGGAGCCTCCTAAGGCGGCAGCTCAAAGTGTTTTGTATGAGAGAATGTACAAGCCAGCCCATCGCTGACGTCAAGCTCATACACCTAATCATCATGCAGTAAAGTACTTCTCTTGCCCAAGTTTTCTGGGAGGAGGTATGTTGACTAATACTGCAGCTGAAGTGATCAAAGCATACGGTGAATGCGCAGGAGACATGTGCTGCTGGGTGCCACGGTCCTTGATGTACATGTCCTCAGGCTGTTTTTGCTGTTTGCAGAAAGGCATGCACTGCAATACAGCTTATCAGAATCCTAAAACATCTCCACATTGCAGAAACGCATGTTTACTGTTTCTGAGTTTAGATTTGTAGTGTAGGCACGACGTTCCTGAATCAAAATAGATGTTTTGGGATTGAGATGCGCTACTGCTGGTGCTAGGGTTTAGGGTTTAGGATCCAAAAAAATATAAACCCTAAATATAGTGCTTACCTGTTGCTGGTGAACATATGAGTTGTGCAGGTCCCCCAGGAAAATCTCCAGCTTGTGCTGCTTCCCAATAGCAAAGTACCCAATGGCGTTGCAGACGTCCAGCAGGTTGAACCTGTACTGCTTGGGCAGCACCAGAGACTTGATGTCACGCAGCTTTGGGGACACAGCGTTTGCGCCAACCCGTGGGATAGGGCTGTCGCCATGGACTCTGCGCATCAAGGCCAGCTCTTTGCTGATAGGGATCCCGTCATCTGAGTGGAGCCGTTTGGGGTATGGGTCGTCGTCAAGGGTTTCCTGAGCAGTCTTGGGAGGCGCAAGCGATGCTGAGACCTGCTGGGATTCCCTGGTGGGCGGGAAAGAGAAGGGAGTCTGCCTGGTGCCATCTGTTTGGGAGGCAGCTACAGGTTCAGACTGTGCAAGCTGTGCCTGCTCCCTGTTCCTCTTCTTGCTGGATTTGCTGCCCTGCAGCTTGGCCGCAGCGTGGGCAGCTTGCGGGGCAGGGCTGAACAGAGAGGGGCTGGCGGGAATGCTGGTGAAGCCCTCTGCTTGGTCTGGCCCTGGGGTGAACTTTGGTGAGAACTGCGACAGAGGTGGTGTTGGGGAGGGGGTTGGGGTGATGTGGGGTAGCAAGGGCAGCCCAGTCCCTGAAAGCCCTGCTCCTAAAGGCAGGTTTGCAGGGCGCTCTGGCACAAGCCATGTGGCCATACTGCCAGGGCTGTTTGCCACAGCCCTGGTAGCACTTGTCTGGGGAGGCATGGGAGGAGTCAGCGTGAAGCTGCCATCAGGCATGCTGCTGCTGCTGCCGCCGCCGCTGCCTTGAAGCAAAGCACGGGGAGCATGTGCACTGAGGAATGCAGCCAAGCTACTTGGGATTGGAGGGGTCCCGGCAGCAGTCCCTGGGAGACTGACAGGGACAGGTGCTGTCCCTAGACTGGCTGCCATGCTGACTGCTGTGCTTGACACTGGCTTGTCAACTGCAGCGGTGTTGGATGCTGGTAGAGCTTCAGGGTGCAGGGGCAGTGTACTGGCCACAGGTCGAGAAACGACTGAAGCTGGCTCCTGAGGGACGCTGCTTTGCAGAAGAACCTTGGTGTCAGGGAAAAAGAACCTTGGTACTGCAAAAGCAGCAGCAGCAGCAGGAGCAGGAGGTGATGCCGTGGCGGTGCTGTTGCTGAAGTTGAATCTAAACCCTGAAAGAGATGAGGCAGGAAGGGCAGCTGGCAGTGTGGAAGGAAGACCAGCAGCTGTGTAAGATGCAGAGGCAGCTGCAGGTGCAGGTGAAGCCATGGTCAGTGAAGCTGCAGCAGAGAAAGTAGGCCCGGCTGTGGGGGGGCTGGCTGTAAGGGGGCCAGCTGTGGAGGGGGCGGCAGTGGGGGCAGATGTGACAGCAGCCATTTCAGAGGTGGACGCAGCACCAGGCATAGAAGGAGCCTTGGTGCCAGTGGCTGCAGGTCCGTTCACTGTGGCTACAGCAGCAGGTACAGCCGCTGTAGCAGCAGCTGTCATGGCAGGAGCAGCAGATTTTGTGATTGCAGGCATAGCAGCAGCCGAGTCAGCATCTGCAGGAGCAGCAGCAGTGCTATCTGCAGGGGCCATAGCGGCAGCTGCAGCCTTGCGCGCAGCTCTGACTGCAGCCACGATGTCTGCTGCTGCTTTCGCCTTTGCCGCTTGCACAGCTGCTGACTGCAGGGCCTCAGGTTGAGCTGTGACTGCGACTCCTGCTGATGTAACTGTTACTGGCTGAGGTGTGATGGCAGGCTCAGGCTGTGGTAAGGCTGCTGCTGGTGGGTCAGGGGTCTGTGCTGCCACTGGAGCCCTGGTCTGTACAGGCAGTGAGCTACTGTCTTGTGTAGGCAGTGAGGCTTTGGCTTCTGCTAACCGTGACTGCTTGCCCTGTGCTGCTGATGGCATTGACGCATTGGCCAGTGCTGAGCCACCACTCCCTGCTTGTAGTGCAGCACCGAACTGTGCTGCTAAGCGTGAGTCATTAGCCAGCAATGCAGGTGGCACATTGCCAGCTGCTGCTTGTGAGTCATCTGCCTGTGCTGCTACTAGGTCAGTGGCTGCTGCTGCTGACAAGTCACTGACATGAGATGGCTCACTTGAAGGTGCTGCATGGGATGCAGGCTTGTGAGCAGCACCGATGGCAGCGGCAGAGTTGTCAGATGACATGGCAGGTTGTGGCTGGGCCTCAAGAGGCAGGATTGACTTGAAAGCGTCCACTATGGCGGTCTGCATGTCCCACTGTGCAGTCTGCTGTGTTGCAGTTGCAGGACCTGAAAACACACAATGATAGTCTGCTGTCTTGTTTCATATCATACAATGATAACCTGCTGTCTTGTTTTGTATCACAGTGATGGTGGCAAAGCCACAATGCAGGTCAGCATGATACTGCTGCATCAGGCAGATTGCTGAGCTTTAGAAGTATATCCTGGCATTGTAGGGGTCACATGCCAGATATAGAGAAGGATTAGGTGTAGGTAGTGACATGACATCTGGTGAACACATGACATCTGGTGAACACACGACATCTGGTGAACACATGACATTTGGTGAACACGTGACATCTGGTGAACAGATGACCTCATGAGCAAGGAGACTTCGCAGACATAGCATAGCTGTGTACTGCAAACGCATCAGTTTCCAGTAACACATGTTTCAAGTCCAGTCTTGTCAGAAGACTACCTGTGCTTTCAGCATTGCTTGAGACGTGTCCAGCAGCATTGCCATCTGCTGCATCCTTGTCCAAGTAGCGCTGTGCATTGTCAGCAGCAGCTTGCAGCAGGCCAATCTGCTCTGCTGACAAAGACAGCTGCAAGGGTCCTGCATGCACCGACAAGTCTGCCTGCCCTGGATGACCCTGGCTGCCAGCATGTTCTGCCCTGCCTTGCGGCTGCTGCTGCTGCTGCTGTAGTTGAGATAAAGCCTGAGGGACAGGGCCAGTGAAGGGTGCATGTGCTAGCTGACTGGCTGGTGATACCAGCTTCTGCTGCTGCTGATGAGTGTCAGCATGTGGTGTGTCCAATTGCTGAGGCTGCTGTTGACCTGCTGGTACAGCGTCAGAAGTTGAGGCAGGAGCTGCCTGCCTGGCCAGTGACACCGTACTCTGCAGGTTTGGCTGTGTAGAAAGCTCCTGTGGAAAGAGCATTTCCAGAGCATGCTTGGTATGCTGCTGAGCAGCAGTAGCGCCTGAATCTGTTGCCAAAGATGCATCTGGTGCTTGTGACTGAACTTGCGGAGTGTCAGATGTAGACAAATCATCAGTCTGTTGAACTGGAATGTGCTGTGCCAAGGGGGCGGCTGACACGGGCAAGGTTTGGGGTACTAACAAGGCCTTGTCTGCAAGGGCCTGCTCGTGTGGCACGTCAGCCTGGCTTGGAAGGGAAGGACATGGCAACTGCAGATGCAATGGTTATCATTTTGACTATCATGCATGCTCTGTTGTTGAGCAGCACCAGGCAAGTGTTTTGCTGCAAGCACATTGACATGATGAAATACCCAGGATGCTTGTGTCATGATGAATGTACTTACCTCTAAAAACAATGGAGACACTTGATTGAGGTGAGGCAAACGCTGACGGTGCAAGCTGGGACCCTGAAACACAGGGCAGTAAAACTGTTTGATAAAGCCGCACCAACTGCAGCATTTCTTACGGGTAAATTAAAGCTCAGATTACCTTCAAAGCATGCACTGCACGCACGTAGGCTTGAGCTGTCCGGCTGTGGACCTCGTCCTCTTCGCTGTCATGGGAGAGGTGAAAGCCCGACTGCTCCAGCCACGACTCATCATCCGAACTAACCAACTGAGCGCCTTGCAAGTTCCTCCATGCAGTCTGCGCCTGCGTCATTGCTGCCCGCTCTCAGGCAGGTGCGGAACTACAGCTAGCAGCTTATGAAGGGCGTCGCCAAGTCTCCAAGGGCAGGTGTCAACAGCCCCAACCTGTGGCCAACCTGTGTACAATCCTGCCATGCAACCATATAATCCTGCTGTAAACCCTGCCATGCAATCATTCGCTGATGGGGCATCACCTGGGACTGCCCCCCAGTTTTCCCAGCAGCAACAGCAGCTCATCCTAAACGAGCTGCAGCAGTGCATGGCCGATGCCGGGAAGTTGCAGCTGATGATCAACACAGGTGCACCTCGTTGCCACAGTCTTCCACAGCCACCCCGGCGCAAACCGCAACCCTGACGCTTCAATGCTGTAAACAGCAACCCTGCTGCTAGACTGCTGAAAGCAGACCTGCTGAGTCTGCCTGATTAGGCAGGTAGCAACAGTAAGCAAGAACAACGTCTGTGTTGCGCAGCATATTGTGTCTTTCAAACAGATGTTGTGCAGTCTAGATCTACGACTGCACAGCTGTAAACGCATCCAATTGGCATCAGCAGCATTTCAGATGCATACTTGAAGTGTCAACTTCCACACACCACCTTTGTCCGCAAGTCAGGCCCAAGCTATATTGTTTGCATCTCACAAAAGCAGGGTGTGATCACTGGTTGCAGCACTCTTATACAGCACCATGTTGGTCACACTGTCTTGAAGGAGTGCTAAGAGTGTCATGACAATCGTCAACATGCAAAGCAGAGCTTAGTTGCGACCAGGCACAATATTGTGGGCTGTGCTATGTGTCTCATTCAGCTGTCGACCAGCAGTTGTCAACTTTCTGCAGAGTGTGAACATGTCTTTGTGATATGTCTTAAAAGTACTATATGCATTTATGGAGCAGTGACCGTATAGATCTACAGTTGCATGATTGTGCAACAAAACTAGCTACAAAACAAAAGCTTGTGAATGTCAGCAACAATGACTGAGTGTTTGCTGTTGTACAGGCAAGAATAGTGCTGGCCAGCCTCTGACAGATGAGCAGAGACAGGCTTACATAAACGACCATGCAGCTGTGCTGCGCGTCTACAAGCAATTGCAGCTGGACTATAATGTGCTGCGGGTTGGCATGGTGCGCATCCTATTCCCATAGTATCTCCTTTCCTCGCAGTATATCCCATCCCCACAATATCTCCCATCTCCGATGCTTCTTGACCATTCTGTGTGCAGCTCGCTAGCAAGCGCTTGTGTATTGTCAACAGCGCAGCCTCTCTATGCAGAATGCAATGCACTTTGCATGAATGTTCATGGCATTGATGGTGTACCCAAACAGTCCTTGTATGCCTACTGCCAGCATTGATGAAGGGCGTCAGGACTTGTTTTTGTATTTTGGTGCACACCCTCTTGTCACTGTCTGTATTGTCACGCTTGGACAATTGCAAGGCTGTCAGATCATGTGATTCAAAGCATCTGCTGCTCTAGCTTAGGCCAATGAAAGTTCATTGCAGACTGCGGCTCAGTGCTCAGTGCATTAAAATTGCATGCCTGCACTGCGTCAGTGACAAGGTGATCTTTGTTGTTGCTTGTCACTGCTGACAGCTCTGCTGCTATGTGCAGCGGCGTCAGCAGCAGATGCAGCAGCAGCAGCAGCAGCAGTAGCAGCAGCAGCAGCAGCAGCAGCAGCAGCAGCAGCAGCAGCAGCAGCATCAGCAGCAGGGCATGCAACAGCCAGGAATGCAACAAGCTGGGATGCAACCAGCTGAGATGCAGCAGCAAGGCATGCAGCAGCTGGGCATGCAACAGCAGCAGCAACAGCAGCAGCAGCAACAGGGGATGTGGCTCATGATTCAAGCTCAAGCGTCACAGGTGAGGCCGCTTTGCAAGCCAAAGTGAAAGGAATGTGATCATTAACTGGTAGCAAATAGCTTGCATTCTTTGTCTGAGTGTTATTGCGCATAGCCAGGTGGTCGATACTGGAGAACGCATGCTGGCAGCTGCTTCTTGCCTTATCAGGGCTCATGTATAGACCTTCAGCATGTCGGTATGTCTTGAGACTAATCTCAATGACTATCTCAAGAACTTCCCTCCTTATATGCTGCATGATGGTATCAATATACTCTTCAGCTGAGGTATTGCAATCAGTGCTGCAAGACTGCATCAAAAGTTTGGTTTAGCAACATAGCACCCCGACCTTTTGCCAGCAAATTGCTGTTTCCACCATCAGGCTTTGCAAGGCGAAAACAGCAATTCACTAGAGTATATTGATACCAGTATGCAGCATATAAGGAGAGCAGTTCTTGAGATAGTCATAGAGATTATTTCTCAAGACATACTGACATGCTGAAGGTCCGTACAGGATCCTATTCTCCATCACATCCCATCAATAAGGTTCCTCAGCGTCCAGTTTTGATTTCTTCAGGCTTTGCATGGTGGCAGTGCTGTCAACAATAATCGTCATTACAAGCAGAGTTTGCACAGCTTGCCTGAATCCAACCTCGACAGCTGGCCTCAACTGCGGACCAACGTCAGACTCTGACCCACTGTGCGGAGTTGTGCAGAGCATTTGCATAGTCATACTGTACATGCAGCATTCACCTCTACAATGTTTGCCAACACTCACGCAACCCGCAATGCTGTATGTGCAATCATGAGCAACTAAACAATGTGTGCCACACAATTAGAGTCAGAATCTACAAGTACATTCTGACACGTTGCTCTTCAGTGCAGAACACGAGCCTGTCTGCCTTGTGCCTGAGTGGACGGTTGCATGCCTATACCTGCCTGGACTCTTCGAATCAGTCTTGACACACATTCTGAGGGCTTTTTACTCTGCTGATATAGGTTCAAACACTGCTTCATCCTGCGAGAAACCTACATGCTTTGTGCCTGAGCTTGTGGCCGGCAGCTTATATCAGTTCGACCCAGGCTCAGCCTCAAATCCCTTTACAGCTCCCAGCTTGCCATATGTCAGCCCCTTGTAACACAACCCTTCCTACATGCATATGAAACCCCTTCGTGCCTACCGACATATTTTGCAGTGACACTCTTTATATACACACTGATCCCGACAGTTTACCAAGCTCTGCTAAAGAGTGCAGTTTCGGGAATTGGTCATACATACCACAAAGAAAGTGCTGTGATGCCCAGTGTTCACGAACACATGAGTGGCAAAAATCTTTACCAGAGAGCATCTGCCATGGCAAAAGTAGAATGCTCAGGGCGGGAAAGGTTTAGATACGTGGCCACGTCCATGCAGATTGGATTATGACAACAGGCACTTGTATATGTGGTCACTGTGACTAGGTCCCCAGGTCATCGCAACTTACAGGCACTCAATGGCGCGGCGATAGTGGAGGCTTCAGGCTGCAGTGAGCGAGCGGCACATGTAACCAGACTCCTCCGCAACATGAGCAGGCTTGTAAACGTGATAAAACTGGCAGACAGACCGATCAGAGGTGCTGCGCTGGTGCCAATATATCAGTACCCTGTCGATGGCCATACACATAATCTACGCGGCAGGCTTTGTGTTTTTCTGGGGAGAGAACGTGGAGGCTTTTATAGAAACAAACTGAACTTCTTTGGAGGAAAAGTCGGGCACGGTGAAGATCCAATGCACGCCTTGATTCGAGAAGTAGCCGAAGAGCTATGCATCAGGGTGACACCTGAAATTCTGGAGGGTTGCTTGGTGGATACTCAGTTGCTACCTCGGCGCACCTGGCTGGGCAGTGAGCACTTTACCTTGTTGGTTTTTGTTCATATCACTGGAATCAGGCGCAAGGTCTGGTCAGACATTCAGGATGAACGACGAAAACAGCATGCCCCATATAGCCTGCGTGAAATGAGTGAAGTGAATCATGTCCCTTTGGAAGATGTGCTAACAAGGCGAGATGTGTCTCTTTATGTCCAAGAAAATGTTTCTCATATTCAGAATGCAGACTGTTTTGTGGCCTGGCCAATGAACATTGTTGGACTGAGGGATCTTCTTGTATGTTTACAACCAAGATGGGGCTGCGTTAGAGGAGAAGCTGGCATGCATTGCAGCTGTGGATACAGGGAGACTCTTAGGACATTGATAATGCACCATAGGGAAGGTCACTTGTGCAACGAATGAAAGTAATTGAATACGCGCAAAAGTCGGTCAATTAGCTGAGAACTTCTCAAAGTACTTGGCAATGCTCCTGAATGCCTGTCCATGGTTAGTCCAAGTGATCATAATGCGCTTGACCTGAAGTTCAAGAATATGTGCAAGAGCGCCAACATGACAATGACAGGATGGATAATGGTGACAGGTAAACTGGGCAAGTAGATGAGACTGGGCATGCAGATTAGTGACATGCAGTAACATGGGTGGCCAATTGGCAATGTCATAGCTTCAAAGAATGTCATCAACTTTTGAACAGACGAGTGCTCAGTCAATGCTGGCTATGCATAGGGCTTACTTGACTTGGCCAAAGATATAAGCTTGTCTTGTTGCAGTTCAAAGGGCTTGTATAAGCCCGGACCCCATGTAGTGGGCTGGCACATTGGCAACAAGCTTTGTCCAAAGCACGACCATGCCAAGAGGGACAAATCTGACATGATGATATGGTGTACTGGAGCCATGTGGCAATGCAAACAATGACCATCAAAATAGACCAACAGCCTGCAGTTGGAGGGTTGTTGCACATATCTTGGCTGTAGCAGGTTCAAGCTGTTTCAAGCAGTCAGAATTCATGCATTCATGGTCATACAAAGCATCTACTGATCTGCCAACTGATGATGTGTAATGAGGGACGATGTATAATCTTCCTGGTCGAAAACTGTGTGCCGCAGGATAACGAGCCCTCAGTCGCAGCCTTTGTTTGTTTTGCATATATCACATTCCTGCATACACGTATTCTCAAGAAAGGCGCAGACCTTTTTTTAAGATGAATAAGAATGCAAGACACTGCAACAGACTCTTGCACCGGGCTTGCCTGCCGCTGCTCAGCAATATGCAAAATCGAGCTTGCAAGATCTGATCAAGTGACAAGTTGAAGTGATGAAACACACGTTGTGGTAGATGGGTGGGGCAGCGCATCAGAGCAGGGTGCTATCAATCGTTGTTGACAGGCGTATCGTTTGACAAGACCTTGGAAAGAGCTTGTGTTAACGAGACCACTAGCATGCATAAGCCACGCGTTGACTTTTTAAGCCTAGCAGTCAAACCATTGTGGGGCGACGAGCTGCGACCGTGTCGACGAGCTGCCAGCACCCTGCAACCACGTCTGCCTGTCCCTGTCACAAGCTTGAATCTCGCAGTTTGCGTGTTGCTCTCAGGCGCTGGCTGCTTTCACTTGTTGGGAGGCCTACGTGCAGGGCTGCATAGACTGCCGCTGACTGACGAGTCCTAGCGTCGCGTGCGGTAAAGACATTAACGCAGCCTAATTGCGGTCGAGAGACGCTGAAACTTGCGCGATGGGAGTTCCGGGGTTCAATACCTGGTTTGCAAGAAACAACAGACATGCCTATGTTTCGTACTTCAATATGAGTTGGGATCACGTATACATCGACATGGCCAGCGTTTTGCATGGCGCGATGAAGTCAGGTGTGTGCTCGCATGGACGGCAACTTCTATTTTTGCAGTTGTCCATCCATGTCTGTCTGTGTGTGCGCAGCACGCAACCTTCCCCACTTTCACAAGATACTCTTTGCTCGTCTGGACTCCATCATGGCTTTAGCCACTCCTCAGAAGAGTGTCATCTTTGCGCTCGATGGGCCAGCACCCCTGGCGAAGCTTCTAACACAGAGGTATTGTTGTGCGCGACACCATCCCTATTGTCTATGTCTGTGTTTCAGTAAGGCATACAAGGCTGGAAATGCTGCCCAGTGCATGAGCGCGCATGGTCCTTGGCTCTCATCATGACTATCGAAAGAAAAGCAGAAAGATGCTGCTGGGCATGCATGCTGTGTCTGTACTGCAAAGTTACACTGTAGAATTACACTGCAAAGCTACACTGCATTGCTGCACTGCAAGGTTATACTGCTTGGGATTTACCTGGGGTTGTACTGGAGTCACTGCTGCATTGCATTTGCCTTGCATCATGCTGACCTGTCAGATGCTGCTCAGTATGCTTGAGGAAAGAGTACAGCCTGCATGTCAGCATGTCATCCTGTGCTGCTCATCTTCAGGAGAAGAAGAGCCAGAGAAGGTATCAAATCTTTGGTTTCTCCTGAACCTCAAGCACCTCCTTCACACATGACCTTCATCCAGCCATTGACTGATGTTGAGTCAACAGCTTCTGCTAAAGCTTCCTCCTCCTATGCAACCCCTGCCAATGGGTCCCCGCCAAGGTCCAAACCTCAGAAAGGGTTTGCTGCCAAGACTCGAGGCTTATCTACTATGGGACTCACCCCCGGCACTCCTTTGATGGCTGAAATTGAGCGCAGCCTGGAGTTTTACATCTGCCAGCGGTTGCAGAAATGGAGGCATCTGCAGTTCGAGCTATCTGGAGCGAGAGTACAGGTAAAACTTGTTGTGCAGTCCAAGTTGGACTTGACATGCGGCTGCTTTGATACCTCACTCATGCATGCATCCCACGACCTACTCGTCTTGCATGATATACTACACCTGTCCTTGGAAACTTGCATCACTGCACAGACACAACGAATTTTGGTTGTCACTCTGTTGCCACCACATATGATTGGATGCTGAGTACGCTGCACACCATTTATAGCCTGACTGGTGTGCAGCAGCAGCAATGCATTGCTGAATTGCATTGTGCAAGCAGGAATGTGCTTCTAAGCTGGCTCGTGTCGCATAATATATCCCTGACATGTTGACACTAACTATGCAGGGAGAGGGAGAAACCAAAATTATGAAGAGGATCAATGACAGCACAGCACACTCCAAAGGCAGCCACGTCATTGTTGGCAATGACTCCGACATCATCTTGATGTCTTTGATGTGCCCTGTCAGCAAGCTGTACATCTTGTCACAGCAGACCAAGGGCAGGTCCACCAAGTTTGAGTGCATCTCAATGGACGCGCTCAACATGCTGCAGAGCTCAGACATGTTGAACGCGGCAACTACCCCGGTGAGCTGTGCTGTGCTGTGCTGTGCTGTGCTGCGCTGCGCTGCGCTGCGCTGCGCTGTGCTGCGCTGTGCTGTGCTGTGCTGTGCTGTGCTGTGCTGTGCTGTGCTGTGCTGTGCTGTGCTGTGCCGTGCCAGTCCACACTGGGTGTGCTGCTCTGCTGGGTTGGGCTGGGCTGGGCTGCAATGTGCTGTGTCATGCCTAACCGGTTGGGTGAAGTGTTGCTGGCCACTTGAAGACCCCCGGCAATCAGCTGATCTGCCAGCAGTAACGCTGTGCTTGACTATCTGCCTGTGCTGCAAATCGTAGGGCAGAATAGCAACCCTGACTGCCCTGAAACTGAACTTGGTCCTCATTGGTGTTATTCCCAAGGGGAATGATTGCCTGCTGACAGGTCTTCAATGTTTCACTGTCTGTAATGCAAAAGGCAGGGCAGAACAGCGTCCGTGACCGGCCTGAACATAGCTCGGTGCTGATTGCAATGATTGTCAAGGGCAATGATCATCTGCTGGCAGTAATTCAGTGCTTGACTGTGTGTTATGAATATTGCAGGGCAGAACAGCATCCGTGACCGGCCTGAACATGGACTTGGTCCTGATTGCAATGATTGTGAAGGGCAATGATTACCTGCCAGCTGTGAGAGGCATCAGTGGCTCTGCCAACTCTCTCACCCTCTGGAAGAGCTACCTGAGGCTCAGGCAATCCCCCCAATGGTCAAACCAGTAAGCCTCGCAATTCCTGAGATCACAATCAGGACATCTTTGTGTGTTTTGAATTGTTTTTTGTCCACGAGTGCAAACCAGTAAGGTTTGCATGTCCTGTGGTTAGACGGCATACAGCAAATTGCATGCAGGCAGGCAAGATTCTTTTGACGCAAGTTGGGATCAGCTATCTCAAACAGAGGCAGCTGCCCTGGCAATATCTCAGTCTTGCTTGCATCTTGGCTGCAAGTTTACACATCAAGCAAGACTGTTAAGAAATGCAAAGCCCACATTACATGCCACAAAACCTGCCATGCAGCATACTTTGAGAGGTCGACTGAATGCCTGCTGCTCCCAGTTTCATATCATGGCTGTTGTCTGTCTTATAAGGACCATGCTCCCAGCGTTACGTCATGGCTGTCTCATCAGGACCATGCTCCCAGCGTTACATCAAGTCTGTCATATAAAGACCATGCTCCTTCACAGGCTGGCAGTACTTTACTATTCCATTTTACCAAAACCTGGCCATTTGATCAGCCCCCATCGCTCTCCGCTTCTCACTAGGCTGCTGCCGCAGAACCTTTGCTATGCAAAACCCGTTCCATTTGTGTCTTTCCCATATTTGAATTTCACACCTGATTTGTTTGCCCTCCAAACTTGGGTGTTGTCAATCAGCAACTACTTGAAACTGAGTTAACTGGCCTGCACTGCAGGAGCTTAGTCATTGTGGATCAAGCTACTCAGACTGCTGCGCTCAATGCAGACCTGTTGGTTGAGCTGCTGTCACACAATTCCGGGCCACAAAAAAGGGAGTCGACTGCTGCCAATTTGCTTCCCGCCAGTGGAGAGCACTATGCACAGGTCAGATACCATCTCTCATGTATAGGTTGCACACCAGTTTTATGCATATGTCATGTATCATCTCTCATGCACAGGCCATGCAATATTTCTATGCATGGGTCACACACCATCTCTCATGTGTAGGTCGCAAAGCATCTCTCATGCACAGGTCACGCACCATCTCTCATGCGCAGGTCACGCACCATCTCTCATGCTCAGGTCATGCACCATCTCTCATGCATAGGCCACGCACCATCTCTCATGCAGAGGTCACGCACCATCTCTCATGCACAGGTCACACACCACCTCATGCACAAATTGCAAATCACTCTCATGCACAGGTCTCACAACATGCCTCAAACCCACGCATCCCATTCAGACTTGTACACAGACCATCTTCCAGCCTGCACAGAGCATGCAATCAGTGCGTCATGCTACTATACATGCTTCAGCCTGTGTTATACTACTATACATGCTCAGTGCGTCATGCTACTATACATGCTTCAGCCTGTGTTATACTACTATACATGCATCAGCACTGAAGACATGCATACTAGGCAGAGTTTTGGCACAATTTACGCCCCAGTGAAACACATCAACTTGCTCGTACTGCACTGACAAGCCAACCTTCCAGTGCACCTGCACTTAGTCAACATGCCTGTTGACTTGAGGCGGTCCTGTGCCGTTGTTGAAGGAATGTGCAAGGGCTGTTCATTGCTGTACGCCCCATGCAGTTGTCGCAGGGTATGTCTGGTCATATCTTTGGCAAGTCTTCCAAAAGAAATGATGTTTATGTTGCAAAACATGACAAGGGCAGTGTTCTGGACCTGCAGCTTCACACCATGCTTGCAAGTATATTATTAGTCACAACAATAACCAAATGCTTTCCAGCTCAGGATGAGCTGAGTACATCTAGGACGAGTCTTGTCTCTTCAGAGCAGCCTGTCTTGTGCATCCCTGTAAGGCTTACTAATACCACAATTTTGACAATTACACAATGCAACATCAATACTTTCGAGGTACACTATGATGTGATACTCAGGATTCAACGCCATTTAAACATCGTAAGGCATGATCTGCAGGCACAGTATGTTAGTGCATGTTGGCTCACAGGACTCGGGTTTAGGCACACCTAGTAGGTACCTGGCAAGAACAATTACCTGGGACGCCTGTAAATTAATATTACCATTGACATAAATATGTTATATTATAAATATATTATTATTATAAAAAATAATGCAGGGTGTGGTGTGGGTGCTGAACATGTACCTTCAGGCTGAGTGCCCCAACTACAGATGGACTCATGACAACGAGGCTCCCAGCAGTCAGCAGCTCATCCAAGCTATCAAGTTCATGAAAACAGCCTCCAGTGTTGGCAGCTCTCAGGTATTGCCAACTCCACCTCTATCAAGAATGCTGATGACACAGCTGCTGACACAGCTACTGACACAGCAGTGTTGTTGCTGATGACACAGCTGCTGACACAGCAGTGTTGTTGCTGATGATAGTGCTGCAGCCCATTTGTTGTATGCATTAAGGCAAGTCCACAATGAGGTCAAATGTGTTAATGCGTTTTTATATTGTGTCAAGACTGCTAAAGTGACTTGTCATTCTCTGCAGAACAGCACCAACACGGGGGCGCTGTTGCCTTCTGTGTGTGCGTCGTCCCTACGTTTAGACTGCTGAATTGGCTTGTTATTCTCTGCAGGACAGCACCAACACGGGGCCGCTGTTGCCTTCTGTGTGTGCATTGTCCCTGATCCTGCGTTGAGACTGCTGAGTTGGCTTGTCATTCCCTGCAGGACAGCACAAACACGGGGGCGCTGTTGCCTTCTGTGTGTGCATTGTCCCTGATCCCAAGGGCAATTATTATTATTGTTATCATCAAACCTGGCAACTTTCCCCTGCGTCAAAACTGCTGAAGTGGCTTGTCATTCCCTGCAGGACAGCACAAACACAGGGGCGCTGCTGCCTTCTGTGTGTGCATTGTCCTTGATCCCAAGCACTGAAGTGGCTTGTCATCCCCTGCAGGACAGCACAAACATGGAGGCGCTGTTGCCTTCTGTGTGTGCGTTGTCCCTGATCCCAAGGGCAATTATTATTAACATTATCAAACCTGGCAACTTTGCCCCTGCGTCAAAACTGCTGAAGTGGCTTGTCATTCCCTGCAGGACAGCACAAACACAGGGGCGCTGCTGCCTTCTGTGTGTGCGTTGTCCCTGATCCCAAGGGCTGGCCGCAAGCACATGCCCCAGCTGCTGCAACCTCTAATGGATGATGACTCACCTGTGGCCGATGTCTTTGACAGCTGCTCTATCTGTGATCAGCTGACATTGGAGAACAGCCAGGTGTCCACAGTGAGTACTCTAAATTTATTACTATATTTAATCAAATATTTAAAAGATTTTTTTTAAAAACTTATCTTTTGCTGGTCTGCGTGTCACAGAGAAACTGGAGGAAGAGATTACATGATGCAAGCAGACGGCCAGTTATAGAATAGCATATAGACAAATTTCAACGGCCGTCCTATCTGCATATTCCCAAAATTTGGCCTCACTTGCTGCCTTGTTGATCTTCTGGCTCCGGGCTGCCGCCTTAGGAGGCTCCCGTTATGACCGCTGAAAAGTGTAAACTTTTCTTCTTTTCTTTTCTGTTGATCTTCTAGAGATATGTGGCCATGATAGAAAACGCATCAGCCCTGCATGCGGACGTTGCTGCCTCAAGGCTGCATGAGGCACAATGCTTGCAAACACACATAGAGGAAGCTCTTGCTATAGTTGCTTCAAGGCGTGAAAATCTCTTTTCATACAGGAGTACATCGACCTTCATGCAGCCTTGCAAGCAGCAACGGGTGAGAAGCCTCGCAGACGCCGCAACAGAGACACAGACTCACAGGAGACAACGTCTTCATCAGAGTCAGAGATTACCCAACACCCTGCCTTGCATGCTGAAGAGACAGCCACAAACACAGAAGATACTGAGTTGAACGAGCAAAACCTGGATCGCGCACAAACAGGTGCTCAGTTTGAGTCATCAATACCAGCAGCAGCAGCAGACCATCAGCACAAGATTGCTGCAAGAGAATCTGATGCTGGATCATCTAGCGCTCAGCTTACAGCATCCAGCTCAGCTGTGGATGACTCAGAGCCAGAGGTTGCCATGTCAGAGTCAGATGATGGTTTGGAGTCATCAGATCTGGATCTTGCTGACCTGGCAGACCCTGTGATCTCAGATGCACCGGCAGACTCAGAGAGTGAAGAAGAGCCAGGCGAGATTGATGTAGCTGCTCTGCGTGATGCTGATATACAGCAAATGCAGAAGAGGGCGAATGTACTCAGAGGCCAAATGAAGTGAGTTATCTGCTGCAAGCGTGATGAGAACGACACGGCTGTAGCTGTGACTTGCGTTGCATGCACATGACAACTGCTGGCTACATTTGCCTGTGATTGTGTGATGATCATCATTATGATGACTTACCACTACCATGACTGTCACAATTACACTGCTGAAGTGTAATTGTGACATTGATGGTAGTGTTAAGTCATCATAATGATGATCATCTAGAAGTGGTCTCCCAGTATAAATACTTGGGCAGTGTTTTCAACTCGGACTGCACTTTAGACGCTGAGATCACACACCGAGTGACTGCTGCAAACAGTGCCTTCCAGCAACTCAGACGGGTCAACATTTGGTCCTCTAGGGCTTTGACCTTGTTTGTTAAAA
>JAABUP010006349.1_pt1 | contig 16918 bp, 7 predicted proteins | sample 5559201 | NCBI WGS metagenome assembly JAABUP01 (sample SAMN10711887, study PRJNA513373) | rock metagenome | isolation source: Antarctica rocks | place: Antarctica
GTAGTTAACTAACGTTCGTTTTATAAAGCCTTTTCCGATATCTTTAAATTTCTTATCGGTCGGGGTCTATAGGTTAAATCGGTACTTAGATCTAGGTGAGTCTCTAGGCTATCCGTAGGTACCTCGACAGAGTCGGAGCCCTCGGGGGTAAAATAACCGCCCGCATTTAACACTCCTATAGAATCCTGAACTAATTAATCGTTTAGGTCTATAGCTGAGTTACTAACTATTTCTTCCTTATATACGACTCCTAATTAAACGTGACTTAGTACGTCTCTAATTACTAGGTCGTTAGTTTTATCGAGGTATGTAGGCCCTAGAAGAGCCTTATTATCCACCCTATCTTCTAGGTCTATAACGACCTTATTATCTAACTATTTGCCGTAGTTAGCTACTAGAGACTTCTCTAGGTAAGTCTCATCGAATATAACGTGAGATACTCGCTAGATAGTCCGTATAGTTAGATCCTAAACACGGAATATATAGTTACTATCGTAACCTACTAGGTAACACTTTTTACTCCTAGTATTAAGTTTCTTCCTCTTCTCCTTCGGTATATAATACTACACGATATATCTAATAATACGTAGGTGTCCTACCTAGGGTATCTCGTCGGTCTAGGCTTAATAAGGAGTTATCCTCTTAAGGTAGGAGATAGGTAACCTATTCTTCTAATAGACCTTAGTATATAGGAGTTCACCCTATAAATAACGTATTAATTTAGAGTTAAATAATATTGCTCTAACACTACTTATAACGGTTCGGTTTTAAACCTCGCTAAGTCCGTTCTACTCGGGGGTGTAAGTAATAGTAGGCTTACGAAGAACTCCGAGTTCTTTAAATAGGAAATTAAATCGTTAGTTAACGTACTTAGAGCCGTTATTAACTCGAACCGTTTTAACCTTATAACCTAATTAATTTTTAACTATCACCTTCTACGAAGTAAATAAGGGAAAGACGTTATCCTTATACTTAAAGGTGTAATACTACGTATATCGGGTGAACTAATTAGTTAGGAGTATATAGTAACTAACTCCTCTAGCTAAGGCGACGTTAATTAGCCCCCCTAGATTAGTATATATCTTAGTAAGTTTCTCATCGACATTCTTCTAAACTAGTCGAGAAACCTTACGTTTAGACTTTACTTTTAAGTAGGCCTCACATATATAAGATAAACGAGGTTAATTAATTAATAATATACCCTCGCTTATATATACTAGCTTCTTAAGGTTAGCCTTATTAAGGTAACCGAGACGTCTATACTATAAGTCGACTACATCGTCGTTATAGTTAGGCCTCATCCTCACAGCAGTAGCAGACGCTACCATAGCGGAGGAATGGGTAACACCTAGAACATAGACGTTACCATACTTCGGAGCACACCTAATTAGCGTGTTATCCCTTATAATGTGATAGCTATTATTAAAAAAACCTATCCCGAAGCCTTTACTAGTGGCCTAATAGATAGAGAACAGACTATAGGTTAAATTAGGTACGTATAGTACGTCGTCGATATCGACGAGATTAGTGGATCCATCTAGGAGAAGTAACTCTATACTAATTAATCTACGACCTTCGGTCTAAACCACGTTACCGTCAGCGATAGTAATAGCTATTCGATAAGCGGAGTAACGAGAGAACTCCTCTCTACTATAATATATATAGTTCGTATAGTCGGAGTTAATTAACTAGTTAGGTAATTTAGAAGTAACTCCACGTTTAGCTATATATGCGATTTATAGAGAACGCACTAATTAGGCTCCTATATTAAATGCCTAGGATATCGTACTTATAACGACATCCTCGGAGGTAGACTTACTACCTAAATTAGGTGTAAGGTCTACGTAAGTTATTACTATAACAGGTAACTTTAATTGCTCGAGGCTATTTATTGTCAAGAGTTTCAGGTTTTGACCTATATCTATCGACGAGATATCTAAGTCGAAATTCCAGTAATTCTCTAGTTTATCTGGGTCGGTCTAATAACTAATCGCCATCCTCGTCTCCTAATTAGCCATTCGGGCTAGTATCGAGAGGTTCTGTTAGTTAGGCAAATCGTCTAGTTTCTTCGATCCACCTCCACCTCCACCTCTAGTTATAGCGACAGTAGCCTTCTTCTACTTCTTAATTAACTCCCTCTTAGCCTTCTAATCCTTCGACTATTAAGGCCGTCTGTTAGGGTGTAGAGTCTAGCACTATTTAGGCTAGTACCTCCTACTATTATTATAAGTAGGATACTTAGGTTTAGTCCTAACACCTTCGTACTTAGGGTTAGTAGTGGGTGTACTCCTACTCGCTCTAGATAACCTAGAGCTACTGCGGCTGTTCTTTATGTCCTTCTAGAACCTCTTAAACTAAGCCGCTATAGCCTATATAGTATTTTCTCGCTTATTAAGGCGTTCTTCCTTATAGAGTATCTTAACTACGTCCTTAAAATTAGGGACTTCCTTTATAGTAGTAACCGTCCGATATATAAAATCCTTAAATCTACTATTAAGGTTGTTTAGTAGTATCGAGACGTATACCTAGTTATTAAATTTAATTCCTATCTTCGCTAGGTCTTTAGCCTTAGAGTTAATATCGGTAACGTATATATTAACCGAGTTATTACTTTTATTAAGCGATATACTTATTAATTCTTAAAGGGCTATATAACGAGAGGTAAACCCGGAGTTAACGTGTAGCTTCTCGAGTTTCTCCTATAGCTTCTAGGATAGAACTTTATCCTTAATACGACCTACTAGTTATTCTTTATATTTAATAATAATACGTTAGATGAACCTAACGTTATTAAGGTCCTAGAGCTCCTAATCGGCCTTAATAGCCGTCTTCTTAGCGATAGTAGGGGCCTTCCGAGTAACTTTTAGTTAACTAGAGGAGGTGAGTTTAGTTAGATAAGTCTCCTTAACCTATAGCTTTAGTCTCGAGTCTTTCTCGTTAATATACTATAGGCCGTCGAATTTTAAAGCAGCCTTATAGCTGCGTGCCTAGGGCTTATAATTATCGCTCCCTTTTAGCTTAGGAAACGCCTAGATTACGTAGGAGTAGTCCGACGATAACATAGTAGCCACTAATAATAATACAGAGCTATATAAGAAGGTTTATAGTAGTGGAGTTAATAATCGGTTAGATAGTAGTAAAATAAACACTAAAAACCAACTTTTTAAACACGTGCCAACTTTCTCATATATAGCAAAAATCGTAAAATCGTAAAGTCGATTGCGATGACGAGTCTAAGAGGTTAAGACTTCGTTAATTGAACTAAACTAATTAGAGAGCCTCCTCGACGGAATCCCGGGCTTATAACCTATTGGAATACGAGGAGAAGTTAAGGTCTTATAGGTGTGGAATTAATTAATTAAGTTGGTTACATAGAGAAGAAAGAGAAGTGTCAGGGGGATGCCAAGACGCTAAACCGCATTAGGCAATCCACCCATAAAACCTGGAATAGTTGGTAGCATAAGGCTGAATTCCAACAGAGATAAGCCTTGCGGTGGATCAGGAAGTCGGGCTAAACTCCTGAAAGAGCGAATCCTTCAACGACTTCTTTTGACAGTGCTTCCGCCTTCTTTTAAGAGTGCCTCCTTAAATCCATGACCTGCCGAATGTAGTTTGAATAGGGCTTCCGGCTTGCAAAATTCGAAAATTCGGTCCTAGATGTCCATGGGCAAACGAGCTTCAACGGGACGGTTTACTTAACTCCATTCGTTGAAGGGCCTATCGCCCTTCTGATTCTCGGTGACGTATCAAAACTTTCCTCGGTATATTCGCTGGAGAAGGCCATGAAAGTGCCGCCTCCGCTCTGGAAGTTAGAACTGAGTCTCTGACCAGCAGAAGACACAAATTCGGTCCCAGATGTCCATGGGCAACCAACTTCGACAGGACGGTTTACTCAACTCCATTATTTGAAGGGCCTGTCGCCCTTTTGTGAGCGAAATCGGTGGAGAAGGCGATGAATGTACCGCCTCTCAATCCAGGAATTTGAGTAAAGAATCTTGCTTTTGCCTGTTCCTTAAGGCGAGGCAAGTCGTATTTGTTGGCTATGACGTAGACTCTAGCGTTATTCATGACCGTATCATCAGCTGGACTTGATTCTTCTTTGCATGGCTCTGCTGACACAGTCATCGCAGACATTAGCTCGGACAGATATGGTGACGCGGATGGCCCGTAATCGGATGATGGTCGCTACGAAGACGGTACCTCGCCGTCCGGGTAGTCATTGGTGTACAGGTAGATGAGCGTCCGGTTGAAGTAAGGAAGTATGGTAATGTGTGCCTTGTGAAGTAGGCTGGTCAGAGAACATACCAAGACCTTGTCTAGACCATGTGAACAATGCCAGTACGACTCCAATCTTCGGAGTCGTCAATTCCATAACAAGGCAAAGTAGAACACATGGTGGATTCGACTTTCCCAAACCATGGCAACTGACGCTGTTCCCAGTATGGGAGAGGGAGCAGAAGCTAGCGCAGGTGGCAGAGGCATTCGGAACTGTGCTATGTTCGTCGTACTGGCAATGGGGGGGCATGAACATCCATGAAGCAGGGTTTTCCACAATCACTACGAAGACGCCGCAATATTCAGATTCCCTGTGGACACATGGCATCAGAGCCACCCTGAAACGACTGGAACAAGTCAAAGCGGTAGATGCGGAGGTACAGAATGCCACAGATCGTGATGAGATCTTTACGATGGTTTACGAGCTGGAGGACTTGGAGCAACAGATCATCGAGGCGCGCGAAAAGGAGGAAGACGTATCTAAACTCCGCGGAAATAACAAGAAGATCATCGCCGAGCTCGGAGCCGGTTATGCAAAAGATCGCGCTGACGCTGACACTCAGCGTAATACCAACGCAGAGAACCGTGACCGCGTAGATAGTCACACAAAGTCTATACTCGGTCACTTCAAGAGCGGAATGGATTTTGTGAAGGCTCGAGAGAAGAAGCGCAAAGAGGCATACGCAGAGCTGGAAAAATGAGACAAATCGACAAATACCTCGCTTCGCTTCGACAATATCCATTACGCGTGTCAAGGATGAGAGCACCTACAGGAGATAAAAAATGAGAAGACATCATGGGGTAGTGACAAAAGAAGCAAGCGATCACAGCTAGCCAGCCAAAGTGCTCATACTCAACAGGGGCAAAATATTGCCAAAATCAAGAGACAGAGAAACGATTAAAGCCGAGATATTGACCAACGTCAAGTCATTGCGGCGAAGGGTCCAATCGTGTTGGGAGAAGGAGAGGATTTCAAGTTGCTACAGGGGGTTGGAGGTCAATAGAGAAAGCGTTGCGGCGGTAGAGATAGATTCAACACGAGGATCTTCGGATCTACGTTGACTTCATCTCTTACCTACGCATAATTCGCTGTGCCGTGTTACGATGCTTTCGGGCCGATTGTTTCCGCACATTCTCGTGTTGGATGATATGGAGGAAGGATGGAGCCGAGGGATGGTGGGTGGTTTAGCTTTTGACAACAGCCAGACTAAGACTGACGAAATCGATCTGAAAAGGCTTGATAGCCGGTCTCAACTGCGTCGATAAACGGTTTTCGGACCTTGGACTAGCAATCCTCATTACGGCTACTGCTTTATGCGATAGTGTGAAGAGGGATGAGGGTTTCGCAAGTTCTGTCAGTAAGCTGATGATGGGTAAGGAAATACAAGGCCAAAAATACTCTTCTCGGTGTCAACGTATGTGTACTTAATTGAGAAGGGCTGCCATTGATATTACTAGGGGCCTTGGTTTGAATGTTGGAGTTCAGCAACGGGTTAATAAGACACTGGGGGAATGACCCAACTAGATTCCAGTTCTGTCTTGAGGCAAGAGAGACCTCATGCTACCAAGCGCTTATCGTAGTACCATAAATTTTGGAGTCGAGATCAGAGTGAACAAGTCGTCAATTAGTCCAGACATATTACTTCGTCTCCACGCAGTGTATGGCAATGCCCGATCTTAGCTTCACTCCGAGTAAGCTAAAATAGTCAGAATATTCAGATCCAGTCGAAATTAGATTAGCGTAGAAAATATCCCACAACGACCGTCTGTGTGCTAAATTGACGCGTCACCAACACACCCACCCAACGATCAATCACGCCCAAGATCAGTTTGACTGAACTTATTTCTTGATCGAACGTGGATACAATGGCATCCTCAATCATACAAACTCCGGAGATGGCGCTGCTCTCACGCGTGGAAGCCGCTCTCGCAGAGGTCAAGCAACAGGTCGACTTCTTTCGAAATGCCCTTGGCGACGCGAATGAGGACCAGCAGACGATGACGTAGGACATAAACCAGAGCTTCAGCAAGCTCAAATCCGACTTCACAGGTATCCAGTCGCGCCTGGAATCAGCAGCCAACGCTCTCGAAAGCGAGAAGACTGCAGCCACCGAGCACACCAAAGTCAAGAAGACCGAGGTTGTTGCGATGGAGGCGAGGGAGAGGGCGCTGGAGGTGAGGGAGGAGAGACAGGAGACGAAGGAAAAGACGCTGGAGGAGAGAGAGAGGATATTCCGTGAGAGGGAGAAGATGCTGGATGAGAGGGAGAAGCGCCTAGAAGATAGGGGGGTACGAATAGGAGATGAGGAGAAGCGGCTCGACCAGATGGGGAAGCAGGCCGGCGAGAAGACAGCGGCTACTGATAGACAGATCGAGACTGCGCAGAGAAAGGAGAAGGAGGCTGAGGAGAAGTCCTCTGCTGCTGATACTGCTACTGTTGAAGCTCAAAAGCAGGCCGCTAGCCAAGAAGGCGAGCTCAAGGGGCAGAGGGAAGCTGCTCAATCATTCCTCAATCAGGCGATGCAGAGGATTTCGGACGAGGATGCAAGCCTCAACGCAAAGCGAGCGAAGCTTGACAAAGACACAGAGGAGGCCGAGGAGCTCGCGAACAGCTATCAGGTGGAGGTCAAAGTAAAAGATGCGGATCTCCATGATAGGAAGAGGGCCTTGGATAAAACGTATGAGGACCTGCAGCGGAGAAAGGCAGTTTTGGAGAATCGTGAGGCCAAGATTAAGTCAATGGCGGACAAAGTCAAGAACGACCTTGCTCTCGAAAACAGATGGCTCGATGACGGCCAAGAGCAAATGCGGCGAGAGACTGCGTTAGCTACGAGGAACTCTAGGATGGCTGAGAGGTATCTCCAGCAAGCCATCACGTATCATGAATGCGCCGATAAGTATCTGTCAGGGGCCAAAGACCTCCACACTCGAAGTCTCGAGTGGAGTCTTTTGGCAAATGAGAGGTCGGATCAAGTGAGAAGCCTTTTCGCTGACACGAATGACCTCTTTGGGCGGCTTAAAGATTTCCACAGCACAGAATCCCGCATAAAGACGTGGAGGCAGCATTATGATGGCTTGGAAGGCCTCCAGATTTCCATCAAGAAACACATGGAAGCTGCAGATAGGCGGGATGACAAAGCGAAAGAACTGATGGCCGATGTCCAGAGAAGTACCGCGGACGCCATTGGAAAGCTAACGTCGGGGTCCAATTCTGCTTCTGACGCATTCCGAGACCTTACAGATCGGATGGCAGCAACGTCAGTTCGAGAGTCTAGGCCCACCAGAGCCGCAGTCACCTCCACCGAGCTTGAAGCTATCTCCACCGAGACTGGTGCAACTATCCCCGCCGAAGGTGCTGCAACTACCTCTGCTGCAGTAGAAAAGAGAGTCTATAGCCAGCGTGGTTCCCTCGAGGGGTATACCACACACAAGCGAACAAAATCTGCTAGCGCGTTGGACACCTTGGGCCGATTAGATACGCAAACGGCTAGGTCGCCTAGGGGCATTAATTCGCCCACTTCGCCCCTTCAGTCTCCATCTGGCCCGCTCCGGTTGCAACCAAGCGGCCTCTCCATACCTGACCGCACCTCATCAGCCGCTGCCGTCCATGGACAGGCCGGTAGAAGCCAGACAACGCTTGCTGAGCCGCAGCTTGGTGCCTCGGATCAGGCCGGTAGTAGTGCCCAGGCGGCCAATCTAGACCCTGCGGGCCTTAACGCTGCCACAGAAGAGATGCAGGAAATCTGGAGACAGATCCAACTGCCGGATAACTGGACGATCGCAGACTCGGATCTGCTACTTCTGAAGTTCCAAAAGGCCAGGGGACGTGCTGGCAAAAAGAAGAAGGAACTGAAGAAGCGTCGATCGACGTCTTCGGACGCGAAGACACCAGATCACCAATAGTATGGGCACCACAATCCACGCAAAGATCGCAATCGGAGGCCACGGGAGATCCTCTGATCAATACCCAGCTGGCTAAAGAAGATTTTATCGAAGCATGGGGAGTGTTTAGGTGGAAAGGAGTGGGGCAACCTAAACTGTCCTTGGATCGCTCAGGTCATAGAGCGATCCTCATTTTAGTTCCGCTTCATGCATAGCTAAGTGTTGAAATACGAGAGGAAGTTGAGGTCTCATAGGTGTGGAATTGATTGATTGAGTTAGTTACATTGAGAAGAAAGAGAAGTGTCAGGGGGATGCTAAGACGCTAAACCGCTTTAGGCAATCCACCCATAAAACTGGGAATACTTAGTAGCATAAGGCTAAATTCTAACACTCCCACATTCAGTTATATACAATTGACCAAATATCTCTTCTCAACTAACTAGTTTTACACCTTAGTTAGACTAATCTAACGGAGAAACCTAGCGTACTTCTTATTAGTTAACGGCTTAGTTAGCCTATTAGCTACTATCTTATTAGTGGGAACCTATGAGAACTCTACTATTCCTAACTCCACCTAGTCTCTGACGAAGTACTACTAGATATCGATATACTTCGTCCTAGAGTGGAATCTAGGGTCTTTAGCTAGGGCTATTACTTATTAGAATTCAGCCTTATACTACTAAGTATTCCTAGTTTTATAGGTAGATTACCTAAAGCGGTTTAGCGTCTTAGTATTCTCCTAACACTTCTCTTTCTTCTCTATATAACTAACTTAATTAATTAATTCCACACCTATAAGACCTTAACTTCTCCTCGTATTCTAATAGATTATAAGCCTAGGATTCCGTCGAGGAGGCTCTCTAATTAGTTTAGTTTAAGTAACGAAGTCTTAACCTCTTAGACTCGTTATCGTAATCGATTTTACGATTTTTATAATTTTTACTATATAGAAGAAAGTTAGCACGTAGTTAAAAAGTTAGTTTTTAGTATTTACTTTACTACTATCTAACCGATTATTAACTCTACTACTATAAACTTTCTTATATAGCTCTATATCTTTATTATATCGGTAAAAAGTTAGCCCGCTTAGATTTTAAAAAGTTACTAACCGTAGTAGGGCCGCTATTAGCGGCCTATTAGCGGGCTAATAGCGAGCTAATAGCGAGCTAATATTTAAAAAAGTAGTTAAACGTAGCCCGGCCGCTCTTAGCTACTAAAAGTAGCTAATATCGGTAAATCTCAAAAGTTTATTTTAGTACGCTTTTTTGGATATTATCGGAAAAATTAGGTTTTAGCACGATTTAGCACGTTTCGCACGTTCCGCCTATATCTAACGCTTTTAGCTATATTAGTAACCTAGGTTACTATACTAACACCCGAAATAGTAACCCTAAAATTTAGCCGTATAAACCCCCGAAGGCCCCTAAGGCCTTGCGACCGTAGCCCTAAAGGCCTTGCGACTGTGGGCTAGCGCTAGCCTAGCGTACTACTATTATCGCTGTGCGTATAACCCTACATAATACCCCGAGCACTACCCCGGGTATTACCCCGGCGAGAGAATCGGCTGAATCGACCGAATTTAGGGTCTAATTTTAGGTAGTATTAGTAGTTTATCCTCTATAGCCTTCCCGAGTGTTTTAGTCGATCATAAATATCAAAAAAATCGAACTTTTAAAAATTACGTGATTTGCTAAAAAATCGTGATTTTGCTAAACCTACTAAACCTGCTAAACCTACTAAACCTACTAAACCTACTAAAATCGTAATATTAGTACGCGCATTTACTAATTACGATAAAATTACGATTTTACCCGTATTTCCGGAGTTAGCAAATCCGGATTTAATATAAACTTTTGAGAGTTACCGATAAAAATAGAGATATAGCCGCTAAAGACGGCTATATCTCGTCTATTTTAGCGTAGTATTTTAAGGTAATTTATTATAGCCTAAAGCGTCTATATATTAATTTTCGGATTTAGGGTTTTAAATCCGTAAAGTTCGTTTTAAAGCGGGTAGCCTAGCTAAACATATATAGAGCGTACTAGCTACGCTTACGTAATTTAAATATTAAATTCGATCGATTCGCGTAATTTCTATACGCGTACGCTAGCCCCTATACGGCTATTATATATATACGGTCTATATTTAGGGTTAAGGTATTAGCGATATTAGGATTTACTAAAGTCCCTACTAGGGCTATAGGCTATACGGGCGCAATAGGCTATAGGCGTAATAGACTACGGGCGTAATACTACGGGCTACGGGCGTAATACTACGGGGGTATACTTTAGGGGTATACGTAAAAAGTAGCCCTAGGCGGTAGAGCCGCTTAGGTACCTTATTTAGTAACTAGGCTAGATATAAGAGGTATAGAGCTAGGATATAGGATATTATAGGTAAACTAGCTTAGTGCCGCCCCGGGCGGCCCTACTAGCCCTAAGCTAGGTTTAACTTTTTACCGATATAGTAGCTACTATATTATCGTCGAACTACTCCTACGTAATCTAGGCATTTCCTAAGCTAAAAGGGAGCGATAATTATAAGCCCTAGGTACGTAGCTATAAGGCCGCTTTAAAATTCGACGGCCGATAGTATATTAACGAGAAAGACTCGAGACTAAAGCTATAGGTTAAGAAGACTTATCTAACTAAACTTACCTCCTCTAGTTATCTAAAAGTTACTCGGAAGGCTCCTACTACCGCTGAGAAGACGGCCGTTAAGGCCGATTAGGAACTCTAGAATCTTAATAACGTTAGGTTTATATTACGGCTATAACGAAAAGAACCTACGGTTCTTATACTACGCTTAGCGAGAGCACTTCCTATTATAAAAGCCCGTAGGTTATATAGATTACTAAGTAAACTATATAAACTATAGTATAGGTAGATTATAGGGATTACTAGATAAACTATAAGAGGGTGGATTAATAGGGAATCTATAAGAGCTACATCTTGGCACGAGTTCCTATATCTATATAGATAGCCTATTTTCCTAGTAGATAGGAGCCTCGTACTTAACTTTATATTATTAATACGTTTAATTACTACGATACTACTTTAATACTAAATATAAGTTATCTCCTTATACTAGACTAGTCTTAGTAAAGCCTACTTCACTTATTATCCCTAATACTCCTCTCCTTAAGAATTAACTAAAGAGGAATACCTTATTAAGTAAAGTCTTCGGACTAAACTAAACGAGCCTCGTAATACTTTAAGCACCCCTAAGGATAAGTACTTTAGGATAAAGATTCTTAATACTAAGTACTAGTACGGTTAGTACTACTATAGACGATAAATATAGAGTTAAGGTAGCCTTACTAGACCTCTACTATAGATAAAGAAGTAAGCTTATAGATTAGTTAATATAACTTATACTATACTTCACTTTTTAGAGGAGAGTATTATTAAATAAGAAGAAAGTTACCTTTATAATTACCTATATAAGAGGGCGAGCCTAGATATAGGTGAAACCCTTTATTACGGCTTATATAAGGAATCCTAATAAGAACCCCGAGGATAAGCTTTAGTTAGAAGACTTTACTAGGTTTAAGAAGGAAATTAAACGAGTCTTTAGAACTTCTAATAAAGATAAAGTAGCTATCCGAGTTATTTAATATTTATCGTAAAAGAAATTAGTAGTAGACTATTTAGTCTAGTTCTAGGAGTACGTAGCCCTAACCGAATAGGATAATAGCGCTCCTATAATAAGATACTATCGCGGGCTTAAAGATAACGTTAAGGATAAACTTATAAGAAGCGGTGTATTAAATAATACGCTAAAGATACTAATAATATCGGTAATCGAAATCGATAATAAGCTCTACGAACGAGTAATAGAGAGACGCTATAACGGATGAACGCGCTAGGGAAACTTAAGCTTATATATAAGCTATAGGACTAACGCGAGGAAGCGCGAGAAACTAAACCCCTACGGCTATACTCCTATAGAACTCGATTTTACGAAGAAGAAAGGATTCCGAAGAGGAAAGAAGTAGTAAGGGGGTAATAAAAGAATACTAACGTATTACGGCTATAGTAAACCGGGCCACTTCGCTAGAGACTATAAATCGAGTAATATAGTACCTCGATAATAGTTAAATATAATAGAAGTAGTTTTTAATAAAGAAAATAAACTATTACTAGATCTAATATAGGAGAATCCTAGAACACCTTTAGACGAAGAATAGTAGGATAACCCTAAGCTACTCGATTTAATCGAAAAGAAAGAATAGATTAATCGAGCTATTACCTAATATCTTAGGAGTTTAAGATAGGTTAATAGTAAAGAAGTTAAGAAAAGATTAGTAGAAACGCTAGGAACGATAACTAGAGCGTTCGTAGAAATTACTATAGTAATAGAAGAGGTATTAGAAGAAGGTAATAAGTAGGATTAGAAGAAACTACCTAATTAGGAGTAAGAGAGATAGCTAGATCTAGACTAGATCGAACCTAATTCTAATAACGACTTAGAATACGAGAGTTCTTCGGATAACTCGGTACCTTATAACCTTATACCTTACTAGACGAATCCTATAGAGGAATAGTTATATATAAAATAAATAATTATAAAGAGGGATAATTATATACGATATAATATACCCTAAATATTAGTAAATATATTAGACGGCTTATATAGAGGACTACTACTACTTCTATAGAGTAGGAAGATTTAAAGTAGAGAGACCTATACTACGGCTAGAATATAGAGTAACTAGATAGAACGCCTATCGATAAAACGACTATATATAGTATCTCGTATAGAAAAGAGTATACTAGGTCTTTCCGGGATATAATACCTCTTAGTAAATAGCTCTAAGAAAAAGTATAAAAATAAGTAAAGATAAAGATACCTATAGATACGAATAATAGTACTATTATCTTACCTACGAATATTATTAAGTAACGTATTAAGAATATAAATAGTTTTATAGACTAAATAATAAGCCTTAGGGAAAAGAGTAATCTCTTACGATACGGGGCTACGTAAGGAGATTACTACTCTAGCCCTAAAATAGAACTTATATTCTACCGTTTATAAAATATAAGTATATATACCGGTTAAGATAAACGGATAGAGAACCGTTACGATAATAGATTCCGAAGCGATAGGAAACTTTATCTCTTATATTTTAGTATAGTTAACGGACTTATTAATAAGAAAGAAGAGAATACCTTACGACCTAGAAATAGCTAACGGGTTATTATTATCTAAGTAAGTCGATATAGAAATATTTAATTTACTAGTAGCTATTTAGCGATACTATAAGAAAATTACCTTCGACGTAGTTAGAATAGCTACTTATTACGTTATTTTAGGAATATCTTAATTAAAGAAGTATAATATAATAATCGATTAGAGAAGAGGAGTACTTATATTTACGATAACTAGAGACGTCGCTAGTATATAACCTATAAGACGATAGTAGACGTCTATAGATAAGAAGAAGAACCGAAAACCGGTCGAAGTATATATCGCTTTAACTTCGAATAAGGATAGTCTCTAAGAGCGAGAATCCGACTCGATATATACTAGTAGAGGTTAGTAGGGTAAATAAGTTAGAGTTAGGGAAGGAATTAACGAACCTCCCGATATCTCTAAAAAGTATTAATAATATAAGTAGTTCTTTAAGGAAGAGGAAGGCCTAAAGGCTTTACCTAGGTACTAGCCTTAAGATTATAAGATCGAACTCGAACTAGGTAAGTAGCTAATATTTAGACCTATTTATACTTTATTAGAAAAGGAACTTAAGGTACTTCGCGAGTATATTAAGAAGAACCTAAAAAAGGGATTTATTCGAGAATCTAAATTACTAGTAGGATATCTAGTTCTCTTTATACCGAAGAAAGATAGAGAACTAAGATTATATATTAACTTTAGAAAACTTAACGATATTATAGTTAAGAACCGATATTCTTTACCTAGTATTATAGAGCTACGGAATAGACTCTTAAGGGTAAAGATATTTACGAAGTTAGATCTCCGTAGCGCCTATAACTTAATCCGGATAAAAGTAGGCGAGGAATAGAAAACCGCTTTTAGGACTAGATATAGCTACTACGAGTATTTAGTAATACCTTTCGGCTTAACTAACGTACTAGTAACCTACTAAGTACTAGTTAATAATATCTTAAGAGTATACCTCGATCGAACGGTTATTACTTACCTCGATAATATTTTAGTATACTTTAAGAACGAGGAAGAATATATTAAGTATATATAGGACGTTCTTAAATACCTATTACTTACTAGACTCCTCCTTAAACTAGAGAAGTACGAATTTTATAAGAAATTTATAGAATTCCTTAGCTTTATAGTTAGTACTAGAGGCGTTTAGATAAGCCCTAAAAAGATTAAGGTAATACGTAAATAGCCTACGCTATATAACGTTAAAATAGTCTAGAGCTTCTTAGGATTTACTAACTTTAATAGGATATTTATTAAGGTATACTCTAAGAAAGTAATACTATTAACTAAAGTAACTAAAAGGGAAGTTAGTTTTAGATAGGACGATAATTAAAAGAAAGTATTTATAGAACTAAAGTAAGCTTATAAGGAACCGCTAGTACTCTATAATTTTCGTATAGGAGAAAAAGTACGGATCGAAATAGATACCTCGGACTATATAGAAAATAAAGACGTTACCGAATAACTAATCCTTAGATAAGTAAAGGATAGATCGCTAGTACTAGTATAATAGCTCGTAGCGACAGTAAAAGTCTTAGTTCTAGAAATTACGGAAGATTTTAAGAAGGAATATAAGTAAGATACCCTAGTACGAGTGCTAAGAAGTTAGTAACCGAATACTAAGGTTCTAGAATATAAGGGACGAGCCTATATTCTAGAAGTATATTAAGAAGAGTTAATACATAACTATTACGATAATCTAACTTACGGATACCTAGGAGTTTCTAAGATAGTAGAACTTATAGGAAGAGGATACGTAGTACCGAAGCTAAGATCTAAAGTAGAAAAATATATTAAGGAATATATTTAATATTAGTAGAATAAATCTATAAGATATAGTAAGTACGGGTAAATTAAGTTTATACCGGTACTAGAATTACTATAGGACGACGTTATAATAGACTTCGTCGTAAAATTACTAAAGTTAAGAGACCTAGTAACTAGAGTAATCTATAACTTAATTATAGTAATTGTCGATAAGTTAACTAAGTATTCTATCTTAATACTATTTAAAGAGTTATATATAGCCGAATAATTAGGCTATATACTATTAGATAGATTAATTAGAGATTATAGTATACCTAAGTTAATAACGTCGGATAGGGATAAACTATTTATATTAAAGTATTAGAAAACGCTAATCGTAGTAATCGGGACTAAACTTCGGATATTAATAGCCTATTATCTAGAGATAGATAGATAGACTAAAAGAATAAACTAAATAATAGAGATATACTTAAGATATTATATTAATTTTAAATAAAATAATTAGATACCTATATTACTAATAGTATAATTAGTAATAAATAATAATAAGTTAGAAATAATAGAGTTATTACCTTTCTTCGTAAATAATAGAAGATATGTTAATATATTTATAGAACCGAGAAACGGAATAAATATATATAAAGCTACGGTAAAAGCTTCTAATATAAAAGAATTATATTCTAAAATAAGAAATTAAATTAAAACGGTTAATAAACGTACCGAAATAATAGTAAATAAAAGACGAAAAATATATCCTTAGCTAAAGAAGGGGGATAAAGTCTATTTACTTATAAAAAACTTAAAGAGTAAACGAAGAAGTCGGAAACTAGACTACGTTAAAGTCGGACTATTTTTAATCGAGATAGTTAGGGGACTAGTTAACTATAAACTATAGCTCCTATTAGACGCTAAAGTCTACCTATTATTCTACGTCTCTTTACTAGAGCTAGTAGACTCTACTATATCCTTATAGGAAATATTTCGTTTTAAAGCGGATAAAGATCGAGAGTACGAAGTCGAAAGGATTCTAGAATAAGAAGGTTAGCGGTACCTTATTAGATAGAAAGACTATAATAGTTTAGAAGATACCTAGGAACTAGCTAAGAACCTTACGAATTACCGTACGCTTCTACGATAGTTCTACTAACGTCGATAAGACTATCCTAATAGAAATTATTAATAACTTTAATCTATTCCGAGAATACGTCGAAAAGAAAATTATTAGGATTAATTCCTAAGGACTTTTCGTCTACCTCTACCTCTTCGATATTCTTTAACTCTCCCTTAACTATTTCTAGCTTCTATTTTTCTAACACCTCTACCTCGGCTTATAGACGGGTCTATCGAGTAAGAGCTTCTTTAGCCTCTTACGCCTTTATAGTCTATTACTTCTCGATACGAGCCTAACGAGTAGGAGAGAAGGGGGCTAGATTATAACTACGCCTAGTCCGGGCGTATTTAACGTAGCGTTCGGAGGAACCCCTAACTTTATACTTTTTAGGACGGTTTACTCTTTCGTAGTTCTTATAGATACGTATAGGGTTAGTAGGAATAAATAAGTCTACTAATTAACGACGACGGTAAGAAGAGGATAACTAGTATCTATTAGGAGGTATAATAATAAATTAAGCTTTCGGGACGAAAAGCTTTAGGAGGGGAACCTAATATTACGGCTATAATGAAAAGAACCTACGGTTCTTATACTACGCTTAGCGAGAGCACTTCCTATTATAAAAGCCCGTAGGTTATATAGATTACTAAGTAAACTATATAAACTATAGTATAGGTAGATTATAGGGATTACTAG
>JAABUP010006350.1_pt1 | contig 16918 bp, 19 predicted proteins | sample 5559201 | NCBI WGS metagenome assembly JAABUP01 (sample SAMN10711887, study PRJNA513373) | rock metagenome | isolation source: Antarctica rocks | place: Antarctica
CCCTTTCTCCACACTTGACCCCCCATAAACAAAGTAAATTATCAGAAGGTCAGTACCGAGCTCATTTGTAGAGTTAACACTTGAAAGGAGGTGACCTGAGGCATGAAGCGGTGGTCATGTCTGAGGCGATGCACCTTGGGTTGAGTGTAGAGCCGCCCCACCCCGGCCACATGCACATCACGGCAGGGGGGGAAAGAGAAGGGTGTGTGGGGGGGGGGGGTGGGGGGGTGTGAAAAGGTCCAGTGTGTACCTGAGGCATGAAGCGGTGGTCATGTCTGAGGCGGTGGGCCTTGGGTTGGGTGTACAGCCGCCCCACCCCGGCCACATGCACATCACCCCCCACAAAGCTCACACACACATTCTTGGCCTTGGCCAGGTTCTGCAGCCGGGCTATCAGGTTGTGCCTCTCACCATGATGTTGCCCTGTACAGCCAGAGTCTATTCTTCTTTGTATATACAAGAATGGCAAACAGAAGGCGAACTTGCAGCTGTTTTCCGGCCTGCAGTGCCATTCCTTGTCGTTTTTATTTTTTGGGCTGTGCATGGCTGTAGGTACAGGAGGTGGGAGGATGCTTTCACGTTGTGACAGGTAGAACTCGCCTTAAGGTTGGGCAGGGTTGGTGACAAGCAGGACAAGCGCAGCTGGGCTATGCAGGACTGGAAAAATGAAAAGAAGAAGAGAGGAAAACAGTGAAAACAAACATGGGATCCAAAGTCTTGCAGCAACTCTCAGAGGCAGGAGCTGAGCAGATCCCGCCACAGTGCCGACGTTGCTATAGTCATGTGATCAGGAAGAAGAAGATGACCAGCCAGTGATTGATTGTAATGCCCAGGCGGTTATCATGATGTTTGCATAGTCGCATTACATGCTCTGTTGTTTCGTGTGTCAAGTACAACTTAACTGCAGTTGACTGATGTACAATGCCAGCTGGTCATGGTCCCTTTGCAGTCACAAGCTGGACTTTTGCAGAGTGACACAGAGAAATTGATTGATTGATTAATTGATTGACTGACTGACTGACTGACTGACTCATTGATTGATTGATTGATTGATTGATTGATTGATTGATTGATTGATTGATTGATTGATTGGTTGATTGGTTGATTGATTGATTGATTTTCAGCATGAGCCAGAGAGAGAGAGGTCTTCAATTAAGCTTAGAGCAGGCCAGGATAGCTTCAGGTTGGGATAGGTCACAGTTTAAGATAGGTGAAAGGTGAGGACAGGTAAAAGTTCAGGACAGGTAAAAGATTAGGATAGGTTGCAGTTTGCTAAAGATAACAGGTGAGGATAGGTTCAGGTTAGGATAGGTTACAGGTTAAGATAGATAGCAAGTTAGGTCAGGTTACAGGTTAGGATAGGTTACATGTCAGGTCAGGACAGGTTTCAAAGGTGGCTTGCCTGCATCCCAGTGGTCAATGATGTCATCCAGCAGCTTGGCCTCCCCAAAGTTATCTGTGATCTTCTGTCCCAGCCCTGCATCACACGATGCCATAATAACAATAATAATAATAATAATTATTATTATCATTATTATGATGATGATAATAATGCATTTAGGGTTTAGGGTTTTAACGATGCCATCATCATCATCAGCATTGTCACATGATACTTGTCAAGGTTGCCTGCTTAGGCTTTGCCTATGGCTGACTTCATCTATGGTCCTGTTGCATATTGCAAGGCATACTTCAAAGCAAACGAGAGAAGTTGGCAAGATAGCAGCTGCATGGCAGCTTCCTCAGTCAGGTCAGTTCCTTGCGTGATCCCCAACAATGCCAGGGACACTGCTCTTTGCAGCTTATGCGCTGCAGCTTATTTGATGCAGCTTATAAGATGCAGCTGATGTGATGCAGCTGATGTGATGCACAGCTTATATGATGTGGCTTATGTACATATGTACTACAGGTTGTGTATCCTGCTGATATAATGGGACAGCCTGTCAGTGGCATAACAAGGCAGCCTTAACTGGTCACAAGGTGTCAGGTGCATGAGCAACTACAGCAAGTGCTCAAGCTGGCCACCTACTGTCTAGAGAAGGAGCGCTCAGTCAGGCTGGGCTGCCTCTACATGCAGCAGGCTTGATAGACATGGCCACAGAGGTAGCCCAGCTTGGCTGAGTGCACGCAGCCTTTGACATTTCACCAGCATGATTATGTACAGTTTCAAAAAGAGTGGCACTGCACAGGCATGGCTTATAAGAATCACAACAACAATGCTAATAACAATAGGAATAACATCAACAATGATAACAACATAAAAACAATGACCAGGCATCAGGTGCAGTAGGCGTTGCAACCCTGAACAAATCTGCTGTGCATTATGTTGCCCTGCAGCCTGAGAATCTGGACACAACGCAACACAAGGCTGCTGATGTGGACTTAAACTCAATGACGGTGACAGAGTGTGTACAGGGCTTGCATAACAGTTGGACACTGACCTGTCTTGGACATGATGTGGCCCACCTTGGCGTTGTCCAGCAGCCGCCACACCTTCTCCTGCCCAGGCAGTGCTGCATTGCACACCACACACCATTCAGCATTGCGCACCACACACCATTCAGCATTGCACACCACACACCATTCAGCATTGCACACCACACACCATTCAGCATTGCACACCACACACCATTCAGCATTGCGCACCACACACCATTCAGCATTGCACACCACACACCATTCAGCATTGCGCACCACACACCATTCAGCATTGCACACCACACACCATTCAGCGTGGATACATACAGGATCCTCAAGGCAGGCCTAGGGTTCAAGGGCTCAGGGTATCCCTAGGACATGTCCTGGACTGAAAACCCTAAAAACTGTTGGATTGCTGAGGGCATCCCTAAGATGCGTCCTGGGGTGTCCGAAATCAAACCACCTAAAAACTGTTGGATTGCTGAGGGCATCCCTAAGATGCGTCCTGGGAGGTCCGAAATCAAACCGCCTAAAAAATGTTGGAGGGCTTAGGATATCCTAGGATGTCTGAAATCCAAAACCCTAGAAGCTGTTGGGATGCCTGAGCTCCTTAGGGCCGGCCAGTAAGTGTATAAGTTGCACAATGCATGCCATTGCAGGTGCAAGCATCGTACTGTGTGAACCAGTGTACATGCAGTCAGCTGTGAGCATGCAACTGAGGAATGCAGTCACAGGGCAGCACCCTCTGAGGTGATCTGCTCAGCAGCAGCAGGCATGGTGAAGGGCAGAGATGCCAATGCGACAGAGGGGAGAATCGAAGCTGTGAAAGGCAGTCCCTGGGAGCCATGACAGGCATTGCATGCAAACTGCAAAAGGCAGTACATGGGAATGGTGAAAGGCGCCGCCTGGACATCATGAAAGGCAGTACATGGGAATTGAGAAAGGCATTGCCTGGGCAGGGTGAAAGGCAGTAAACGGGAATGGTGAAAGTCACTGCCTGGGCAGGGTACAAGGCAGTACCTGGAAATCCTTACGGGCGTTGCCTGGACAGTGTGAAAGGAAGTACATGGGAGTGGTGAAAGGCACTGATGAAAGGCAGTACCTGGTAATGGTGAAAGGCAATGCCTGAGCAGGGTGAAAGGCAGTACTTGGGAACACGATGGGGAGTGTGAGCAGGACCACAACATCATGAAAGGCAGTACATAGGAATGGTGAAAGGCACTGCCTAGACATCATGAAAGGCAGTACCTGGGAATTGTGAAAGGCACTGCCTGGGCAGGATGAAAGGCAGTACCTGGGAAGACAATGGGGACTGTGAGCAGGACCACGACATGGCGGCAGGAGGAGGGCAGCTTGTGCAGCAGCTGGAACATCTGGTTGTAGGTGCCCTCTGATATGATCTCCTTCTTGGTGCGCTCTGTATGCACCAAACATGCGGGTAGAAAAAACATAAGAAAAACTTGCACCTTTCAGCGTAAGATGTAATGAGAAGCTAAGTGTTACACCAGGCTGCCCAGGGATGGAAATGTGGGTGTGGCTTGTTGCTTGGGCAACAGCTGGGGCAGCTGGTTTGAGCATGCCTCAGATATGATGATTGTTTTTAGTGCGCTCTGCATGCAGCAAACACACCTACTCAGGTAGAAGACAGTACTTGAGACAGGCTACAACCACATGTGCAAGCTGCTGTTCAAGTAATCCCTACCCATGTTGCTTGTACAGCAGCTTGCACATGTGGTTGTAACCTGTCTCATGCACTGTCTTCTACCTGTCCAGTCTGCATGCAGCACATACATCACTTAGGTTGTTGCTTGGTCATCAAGTTGCAGGCTTGGACACCTGCCGGCCATGTTTGTCCCCATGAGAATCAGTTGTTTATCTTTTGTTAGATTGCTTCTTGTATATCTATAGATCAACTTGTTGCTTTGTTCATCACTCATGCCTGAGCAGAGGTAATCCCTTGCTGTGTAAGTTGCTAATACGTCATTTGAATAAGGCAGCTGCAGTCACAGAGCAGATTGTCTTCCTAATGCTATAAGTCCTGATCTGTGGTAACATGCAGTAACATGCTGTAACATGCGGTAACATGTGGTAACATGCGGCTTATGATGAGCTAGGTACAAGTCTTGTCTCTGCTAGTCTGTAATCATCAAAGTGCAAACAACACTTTGATGGGCAACACTGACTTGGGTCAGCTGACCTGCTCTGGAGTCAGGAGCCACCAGGCATGTGGTGGGGCCAAACATGCGCAGAAGGGACCAGGCCTTCAGATGGGTGGGGTGGTCTTCTGATGGGGGACCCCACATGTGATTGTCCCCTGCAGCCCTCTCTATGGTGGTCTGCTGCTGAAAGAGCAGGTACATCTGGCGCGCTATCTTGAACAGACCTGCAGGCAGCAACTGTAAGTTGATGCTAGATGCTGTTGACCTTAAGTGTGTATGTATGTATGTATGTGTGTGATCATCAGCAGGTACATTTGGCACGCTATCTTGAACAGACCTGCAGCCAACGACTGTAAGCTCATGCTAGATGCTAGTGATCCTGTGAAAGAGCAGGTACATCTGGCGAGCTATCTTGAACAAACCTGCAGGCAGCGACTGTAAGCTGATGCTAGATGCTGGTGACTGTGTGTGTGTGTGTGTGTGAGTGTGACCACCAGCACACGCTCTCCTGCAGTCTGAGGTGCTGAGCCTCAGTGCTGATTGTTTGCTTGCTGGTCGACCTGCCTGGCAAGTGAACCAACCCCAGACACGAAGGATGGCACAGCCCATGTATGTCATCAGTTGCCATGTGCACTACAAGAACAAGATCATCTCCCTAATGTAGATATGCGTTTTTACTGTCCCCAGGCGTTTTCTGAGTTTAGATTTCCACTTTAGGGATGACTTTCTGAAATGAACCAGAGGTTTCGGGATTTCAAAGGGCAGGTTGTCACCTTGAAAGACGCTGCATGTATGTCATCAATCGCCATGTGCATCACAAAACCTAGTGTGACAAATGGAATACCATGTAAATCGATTAATCGATTGATTGAAAATAGGATGTCACCTTGGAAGACGCTGCATGTGAGCAGGGCATGTGGGTAACTGCCCCAGCCATCAAAGATGTCATGGTCATCCCACATCATGACTTGGGGGATGCAGGCCAGGGCCTCTGCCAAGTGCCTGCTGCACCAGTGCTGCCGGTAGTGCGTGAAGTAGAAGTATGTCGCCTCTTCGGCCATTGCGTCTGTCCAGTGGTACGAGCTGAGACCCTGTGACGTCAAAAGGAGTGAGCGTGAATGTTGAGGTGAAGTAAAAGTGTGTTGCCTCTTTGGCCATTGCGTCTGTCCAGTGGTATGAGCTGAGACCCTGTGGCGTCAAAAAGCATGTGTGGAGCATAAGTGTGATTGTAGAGGTGAAGTAGAGGTATGTCGCCTTTTCGGCCATTGCATCTGTCCAGTGGTACGAGCTGAGACCCTGAGGCATCAAAAAAGCATGGGCGGAGCATGAACGTGAATGTTGGGATGAAGTAAAAGTATGACGTTTCTTCTGCCATTGCCTCTGTCCAGTGGTACGAGCTCAGAGCCTGTGGCATCAACAAGCCTGTGTGAAGCGTCGTGTGGCTGGCGATGTAAGTGTGTGCAGTGTGTAGGATTGCGTAAAATGGACAGGTGTGGCATCAGCTAGCCTATATGCAGATGTTATGATATAGATGTGGCAACAGCCAGGCTGTTAGCAGCATGCTTGTGTGGCAACGGATTACTCAATTATAGGCTTGCTGACTGTGTTCACCGAGACACAGGAAGATTCATCATTCATTCATTGAACTTGTGACTTCTCCTATTGTCAGGTATTTACAGCACATGTACAGCATTGGGCAAGTGAGTGAGTGAGTGAGTGAGTGAGTGAGTGAGTGAGTGAATAAGTCAATGCCTGTTTGTACTGACCTTCCTGCCTGTGTGGAGCCACTCCTGAACATGCTTGCCAGAGAAGACCTCATCATTGTAGATCTGGTCGCCGCCGCCCACCGTGGCATGCAAGGGGGCCTTGGCATGCTGACTCAGCACATCCCGCCACAGCACAAACTGCAGCCCAGACAGACATGATTGTTGCTGTAAGTTGCATCCGTGGTAGATCTGGTCCCTGCCACCAAGCACGGCATGCAAGGGGGCCTTGGCTTGCAGACTCAGCACATTCATCCACAACACAAACTGCAGACAGACATGATTGTTGCATCCAGGATTGATCTGGTCCCCCCCGCCCACCATGGCATGCAAGGGGGTTTCAACCTGATGACTCAGCACATCCCTCATAACACAAAGTACAGCACGGACAGACACAAAAAATGCTATAGGTTGCTCCATGGTAGACCTGGTCTCCGCCGCTCACGGCATGCAAGGGTGTCTACTCAGAATCTCTTCAGGGCTTCAAACTGCAATGCAGCCAGACATAATTTGTGTGCAACAAGTCAATGCAGCTGCATCCGTGGTACATCTTGTCCTCATTGCTGCAAGGGCGCCTAGGCATGCTGGCTCAGCGCATCTCCTTAAAGCAGAAACTGCATGGCAAGGAGGAAAGATGACAGGGCAGTCACGCTGTGGTGGACTGGATTGTTGTTGCAAACAACAGGTTACAAGACAAGGAATGACAGAAGTGTTTGACAGTAGAAATCCCACAAAACGTGAGTACTGAGTGAATATGTGCGTAAACAAATCAATTCAATGGAAAGTTGTCTGACCAACTGTTCAAAAAGCTGACTATGTGACACATATTCATGACTGCATGTAGATGGCTTCTGACACCAGGTATGCTAGATTCATTGTACACCTGTTGCATAGCCACAGAACAAGCAAGAAAAGTGTGCAGCCTGGGCCTGGTTTTCCTACATGGAACAACTGATGCAGCATTCGTATCACAACTGACAAATCACAGACTTGGCGAGAAATGTGTTTGTTACCTCATATGCCTGGGCAGCCCGGTGGAATACTTGGCTTCTCATTAATGCATTTGCACATTACCGCCGAAAGGTCTAGTCTAGTCTAGTCTAGTCATTTCTTTTCTTCTCTTTTCTTACCTCATATGGCCCACCCCACTTGTCATGGTCGCCGTCTGCTGAGAGGCCAATACAGGAGTGGAAGCCCCAGTGCCAGGTCTGCATCAGGCCCGCCACAAAGAAACTGTACCTGTGGGTGCACACAAACGTACACACAGATGAGTAAGCACAGATGTACCTACTAGGCAGGAGTTTGTTTGTGCTATGCCCAGACTTGCTTCAGCCTAACCCTGTGGTGTTTGAAAAAAGCAAACCTGCGTGCATCTTGGATGAGTACATGTAAGCATTTTTGGCGCATGTGTGTGGGAAACCAAATGCACAATGAAAGCATTGAAACATTGAGATCTGCTGAAGCAAGTCATGCATGATTGCCAGGATTGCCGTGGTCTGGTGTCTGGTATGTCAGAAGTGGTTTGCGTGAGCAAACCTGTAGTCGCTTTGGTGACACGTTGTTGAGGAAATGGCTACCATGCAGCTTGATCACGCCCAGTAGTGATATAGAAGAAGTTTGATGGTCAAGAATAGACTAGTTGGACTGTTGCTTCTGATGCTCCAGGTTGTCAGCAAGTGTGAAAGAGATACAGATCTTTTCACCAGCGTCTGATAAAGAAGAAGCTTGATAAGCTTGCATGGTCAGGAAAGGACTAGTTGAACTGTTGCTTTTGATGCTCCAGGTTGTCAGCTAGTTTGAAAGAGATACAGCATCATGTACACCAGCATCGATCCTTCTAGAGGCCATGTTTTGCTGTACGTATGAATGGTTTTGTCTTGGCTAGGCAGCTTTTGCAGTTCACACCAAAGCATGCAGGCTGACAGCTTCAAAGTGATTAGGAGGAGACTCACCTGTGTTTGAAGGGGTCTACATTGATTGTGTAGAACACCTCTTGCTGCTGTTGCTGCACCTTCACTGCAATGTTGAAGCGCCAGCAGGATCAGCTGTACATCTCTGTTAGGAGAATTGGCTGAATGTTCTCAAGTCGGCCATCCTATAGAAGAAGAACGCCATGAACAGCAGCAGCAATCAGAGAGAGAAGGAAAGCATGTGTTCCTTCTTGGGTAATTAAGTAGTAAACTATTGTGCTTCTTTCAGTCATTATGAAGTTAGGTCTCAAACACTGCCAGTACGAGATGTGATCTGAGACAAAGCTGATCGACAATGCAGCATTGCTTTCTGTAAGTAGCATCACTTGTTTATCACGACATGTACAGGTCTTGTGACGGTTTGCATGCTGAAGTAATATGGCAAGGAGACAGCGCACATACATAATGTGTGCTGTGCAGTTCAGCTTCTTCTGCAGTGGTAGAAAATCTGCATATGCAAGGTGTCCTTGCAAGCATACCGCTGTTTGTAACTGCAACACAGGGGATTGCACCCCTGCTTTGGTCAGGTAAAGGACAGAACCCTGCCAGATGCCAGCTTCAATGTCATATCTGTTCAGCTGCAATGCTGGCCCTGCGACCCCAGCCTCATCTGATGCATCGCCCCTATTCAGAGTTCCAGGAACTTCTGCAGGGTGCTTGCCCTGCTCTTCAGCTTGCTGCTGCTGAGCGTCAACAGTTGTCGACCCCTCTGCAAACTGCTGTGCAACAACCATGACGTTGTCTGATGTGGTGCACCGTGTCCGGGCACAAACCTCCGCGGCACCGACTTAATGCATTAATACGGTATGAGTGATCAGAGCCGGAAACAAAGAACAAAGCTGGCACATCAGCCTGCACCTGTCGTAAATCAGCATTTCTTAGATGTCGTCAAGCATGCAAGCGTGCAGCGTCAGTAGCAGCAAGCGGCACGCTTCAGAAGCAGGATCCACCTGAAGACGATCCGAGAGCTAGATTGTAGCAGCTACCGGCAACGTTGCTCACTCGTTCAGGCGCTCATTCACCGACCAGCAATGCAGCTTGCCTTCAACACCTCAGCTGACAATGTGTATCAGTCTCCATCGCGATCCGGTTGGACTGACCTAGGAATCAATCCGACAATTGACGAGAGCCTGTTTACTGTGAAATCTGCACTGACGCCGTATAAAGCCAAAGCATCATGCAGGTGCCTGGTGCTTCTTGGAGAGGACACAATGTCACATCTTGCCATGCTAGTGAGAATGTAAAGGCAGCACAGGACTCCGGGACTTCATGTTCATGGAGCATGGTGCGACACACAAGCTATTCTATAGATTCTGTATAGATATTCTAGCATGATTCTAGCTATAGCTAGCTAGCACTCACATCTATATGTCTTTATTAACTCAAAGGCTATAATTTTAAGCATGAATTTGCAACAAAGATAAAATTGCGAAACTCAAAGGCACAGACACACGGTGAAGCAAGCAAGATGTCCAGCAGTCTTTGCTGTACACAGCATCAACCTTGATCTCATCAATAATTTCAGATTGCAAGGCCTGTAACAAAATCCTTGCCCAGCCTTTTGTGGTCAATCCTGTTCACTACAGCCTTGTTCACAGCAATCTTTGTAGCAAACCCGGGGACATACACATACCATTCCACACCAAAGTCACACATGTAGTCACCCAGCCGTGCTTCACAAACACAAGTATACAGGAAGGGGCAATACAGGCGCTGGAGTTTTGTCAACCGGCACAATGCTGCCATTGCCTTTAGACCACACCTAGGGGTCACCGATGTGCTGATCTCCAAGCTGGTCAGACTTGGCTTCCTCCCTAACCCAGCAACTTGACTATTGCTGAGCTGGCCTTCTATCTGTAGGTCCTGGAGGTTTGTCAAGTAGTGCAGAGCGCGCAGACTATCATCTAAGTCATCGTGATCAGCAGCCTCGGCAATGAAATGCAGCCTGGTCAGCCTCGGCAATGACCGTAGACAATCTTCACTCGGGCAACAAAACAGACGTAAGGCTTCAAGGGAGGGTAGCATGGACAGACAGTCCATCTCTGCTAGCTCCAAGCGCTCACTGCCAAGCTGCAAGCGCTTCAGATGCGTAAACTTGCTCCAGTCTAGATCTGAAGAGGATTGAAGCCAGATGGTGAGCCCTGCCAGTCCATAAAGATGGCGTCTGGACTGAGATGTAGGTGCATCCATGCACAGATTTTGGATGCGCGGGTGATGGCGCAGGTCTGGGACTGTCTGCGGCAAGAGGTGCCCATCTGTCATCAGCTGCAGGCTCGTGAGGCCTTGATACTTAGCCAATAAGCTTTCCAGCTCAGGACAGTTGTGCGGTACAGCAAGATGTGTAAAAGAAGCTCCTGCATCAGAACAAGATCATCAGTGGCTCCAGGAGCTGACTAAGGGGTGCCACTTCGTTAAAGTGTGCTCAATGGTGTGCTTGCCTAACTGTGAAGACTTACTTGCACACTTGAGCCACTGCTGGCACACGCGCTGGAAAGCACGCTTATCCCTGGAGTGTAAATGCGTCACCACCAATGCCCAAATGTCAAGTTTGACCTCAGCCCACACCGGAACCTCAGGTGGTTCATCGGACATGCTGATGCTGGCAGAATAGACAGAAATATCAACAGACCTTGGAAACAAGCAACCGGTTGCCTTGTTTCGTTATCGATGCTGAAAAAGACATCCGATTAGCAGGCAGACAAAAACATTAGTGGGCGATTGCGGTCAACGATGTCGATGCCGCTGTAGTCATTTCCATCTGGGGAGTCTGAAATATATGACACAGGATTTACGGCAGATTTGCCTGGCTTGGACACGGACAGCGCAACAGCGCAACAAATCAGGATTGCCTCTCTGCATCGCTACCAAACATGCTATTATCACTCTGACATTATAACTAGTGTGACTGTTGCCGGTCGCACGCAGGCTCAGGCAGTAAAGGATTTCGTGCTCTAGAGATCCCCTGATGACCTTGTGTACTGACACAGCACTCCTGGCAGGAGTATGCAGACATGCCAGTGAATCTCGGTCCAAAGCTGAATTGCCAGGACAAGCCACGTAATTGCACAGGATCTACCATACAAACGTCTGAGGTTCATTGGAGGCAGTGGAACTTTTCGTGAGTGTGCCCAAGGACCTGTAGTCAAATTTGAAAGAACGAGCTCGGGGCTCTCTTTTCTTCCTTAGGTACGAGGGCCTATTCAGTACAAGTTCTGGCCAAGGAATATAACAGGCTGGGAAACATTGTACGTCTATGATACAAGAGCAAGCCATAGCCAATGCAGTGTGCCAAGAGTGTTTGAGTCACTGCAAGCTGCCTGCAGTCAAACACACATATGTCAAAGATACCGTGACCCTAATGAGAGCACGAACTGTACTGCCCAAGCATAGTACGTACAGACATGCTGGCATCTCCTGCATGGTGGTGTTGAGATAACACCATTGAGGAGATGAATCCAGCTGGTACTGAGCTTAAGCAAGCTCGCCACGAGTGTGCAATCTAGCTGAATGACTTTTGGCATGATCATCACCATGATGATGACACGCTTGGCATGAATGGCAGCCAGGTTGGCGTTCCTCAAACAGACCAGTGAGGTAAGCCTCAGCTGCTTCCTGGAGAGCAGTGACTGCTGACAATTAGAATTGCAGGTCTTTCTCAAGCTTAAGCTTGAAGTCTTGAGCAGTGTGACACACTAGCCTCTGAAAGGGAAGCTTGCGGATCAATAGTTCTGCTGACTTCTGGTCTTTTGTAATCTTGCGAATTCGAAGTGCAACAGTTGCACGCATAGTTCTGTTAAGTTGCAGGTAACAAAATTGGTCAGCAATGGTACAAGCTTTGCAGTAAGAGGAGAAGATTTTGCAGCTTTGCATATGCATGGTACAACTTGAGAAAGCAGGACTGTACTTACCACATGCACCTGTCAACCATGTCAGCCAACAAAAGGACGCAATTGCAACAAAAGAAGTATGTAGCATAGTTGCAGATAGGTAGATTTTGTGTTGCGTGAGGATGCAATGACAATCATTAGTTATTGCAATGCCATGATGGCCCTGCAATAAATAGCAAACACCTAGCTTGACCCAGTGATCCTGGTTGTCTTTGACAGCTTTTTAGCAGCACTCTGATTGTGATGCAACACAATACAGTAGCTCACATGTATTGCAGTGTTGCACAACTGTGCATGGCTTTTCTGTGCACTGTCATGCAGCAACGCATTCTGGTACTGTCTATCTGAATTGTGCACAGCGTGTCATGTCTCAATGTGATTTGATGCTACACCTGTGTAGACATGATTTGCAACAACTAGGCAACTGCCGTGTCATGTTGACCGGTATAGCTGCAACTTGTGATGATGATAAGTGCATGTGAGCAATCAACTGGATGCCGCATGTGAGAGCATACTCACATGCGTTGGATCCAACCAGGCTAGCCAATTGGAACAATGTCACGTCTGCGTGTATGGGGTCAGCAGTTCCCACGGCAAAAACGGCCACACCCTTTCACTACAACGTTCGAGGACGAGCGTGCACTAGGAGCTCAGTTCGACAGGAGAAGGAGGAGGTTGTTTGGCTGAACTCGTCGTACCGGGTAATCGGGTTCGAACTGGCGACCTAAGAATTGAACGCCAAAGCGACCAGCAACGGAATCCCGACACCAATTGTAGCGAACTGGTCTGGCCGTCTTGCTGCGAGCGGAATTGCAGAGGCCATATACACTTCCCAGACTTGACAACCAATTCGTTTTGGTACACAGTTCAGTTTACTTCTGACACAAGTGGTACCTCCAGGTTTTGAAACGCAGTGCTGCCCCCACCTGCCTAGCTGGGGTCAATTCTCACCACGCCAACGAGTTCGACCTGCAAGGCAGAGTTGAAGATGTCCACTCTAGAGTGGGACTCTGTAGCGCAGCTGGGCAATCTAATGAGACATATGATCAAAGGCTACATATACGACAACCAAGCAGCTGAAGTGGGCTATCAGAAAACAGGGGTAGTGCCACTTGAAGAAGCAGAATTGCCGCAGTTGCTGGAGCACATATGCTCTAAATCAATCTCAGCACCTACAAGAGCGATTACTGCTCATCAGGAATCATTTGGGCTTCAGCCTGTTGTGGCAGTCCTGCTTAGGGAACTCAATGCAGGAGGGGTCAGGCTGGATATTATAGTCTTACCCACAAAGGGCAGCACACTCCCCTACCTGCTGCATGGCCAAGCTAGGCAGGAAAGCAGGAGCTGACTCGTGTGTGAAGCCTGAAAAACAATGAAAAGACTACACCTCTTGGCGTCAATTTAATGAGAAGCCAAGTAACCTACGTATTAGTAATGTCCTGGGCTGCCCAGCGTGTGAAGCCTGACCATACCAAGTCACGATTGCTGGTGGTGGTGTTTTGCCCAACATTCACAGTGTGCCGTTGCTCAAGAAGACTGGCAAAAAGGCTGAGGAGTAATTCTTGCCTTGGCCCAACCCTGTCATAAATGCTATACCCTGTCGTAAACGGCGTTATTTCAACACTATCCTGGCATGGAGAAGCCTACTTTCTTGAACTTCGAGATAGCATATGCTTCTGGAACACGTGATGCCTATAAGTTGCATGTCTGACTAGCTGCTGAGGAAAAGTGACAAGCAGTAGAAGCCAGAGATGACCAAGTATCATGAGTACTCTTGATCTCAATTAGAAGAACTAGCAGCTAAGCGACTCACACTGTTTTGCACGTACATTGATTGCACAGACAAAACTTTGAGCTGCTGTGTATATGGGCTATTCTGTCAATCCAGTCATGTAATACAGAATCTTAAACATCTGCACAATGAAAAAACGCGTTGTTACTGTCCCCAGACGTTTCTGAGATAAAATTTCCAATGTAGGAATGATGTTTCTGAGTTAAAATAGACGCTTCGGAAGTGAAAAGAGCCTACAAGTCAGTGACACATCCCAATGAAGCTGAGGACACATTCTTGATGTACTTGTACAGTGCGCCTTTGGTTGCCTTCAAGGCTGGAGCCTTCCATGCAGCTTTTCTCTTGCTCCATTCCTCTTCACTGATGTCCAACGCCTCCACCTTGTGCGTCTTGGTATCTATGCGAATCCGGTCCCCATCGTGTAGCTGAAAAAACAGTAAACATATAGTTACAGACAGTAAAATGTGTTATACACAGTAAATATGGATACTGGTCAATTCCCACAGGTCATGCTGAACCCTGTATGCCTTACAATCATGCAGCTGCCAAAAGCATAACGGTTGCCAATCAAGAGCCAATGCCCCCTCACTCCTCACAGGGTAGGGCTTCAGCATCAGCAGGAATGTAAATGTATGCTGGCAACTATTGGGGTATGCCATGTACAATGGGCCAATAACAGCTATACTATATATATACTGGTTGCGAGTGGTTACCGAATGCCTCTTGCAACCCCCATGCCCTCTGTCAGCGCAGCAAAGGATTACTGCCTTGTCATTGTGTCATTATCATTGTGTATGCCACTCACCATAGCAATTGGTCCTCCATCTTGGGCTTCAGGGGCCACATGGCCAATGACAAAGCCATGTGACGCGCCTGAAAACCTGCCATCAGTGATCAAGGCACACTGGCCGCCCAGCCCGGCTCCCATGAGGGCTCCTGTGGGGGTCAACATCTCAGGCATGCCTGGGCCCCCCTTTGGGCCCTCATACCGTATTACCACCACTGTACCCTGGACATATCATCCTTGCACATGTAAGGACCTGACTGAATCCAGCAATATGAGACATTGTGAGTATGGCAAAGCAAGTACTGCATTAGTCATGAGCCAAGACAGCCTGATCAGAAGCAGGCAGATAGTATGGACTTGTCATGTTCAATGACCATGCATAGCAAGCAGTCTGCTTTGTGTGTTTAAATCTGATGTGATCACGTCATGCCGGTTGATGCTAGATGTCATAATCACCCATGGTGACAGCGCCTAGTTGATGTTTGAGCCATGAGATCAACATGACACAGTAGTTAACCAAAAAGTATAAAACAAGGTCCTTCTTTTAACTGCATGATGCAGCAATCAGCATAGCACATGCAAACTCTGAGGTGTAACAGATTACTTGTGCTTACTCTGCAACCTAATTACTGGCATCATGCTCGTATCTGTCATGTGACATGCACATGTGCACCTCAGCATGAGCGTGTGATGAGTGCCTCAACTTCCTGCAAAACATGTAGAGCCACACAAGCCTTTTTGGCTCTAGATGTTGACTCTGCTGTAGCTCATCACTCATATAATGTCATTGCACAGCAACCAACAGCAATCAGACTCGATGGCTGGCCAAAGCTTGGAATCTTCTTCTTTTTCTTCTTCTTCAGCATCATGTCATAATCACTACAGCTGAGTCATCCATACCTCGGAGGCAACTGACTTGCGTCGCACGTACCTGATGCCTGCTGGCTAAGTACACGTTTCAATCATTAAGGATTATAGTATTAATATTTTATTATTAAAGATTACGATATTAATATTTTATTATTATTCATACCTTGAATTTCTGGGGACCAGCCTCCACAGCTCTCAGCATGGACTCTTCACTGTCAAACACCCGAGCAGGGCCTTCAAACTCAAGCCCCTCTTTCCCGGTAATTTTGCCCACACAACCTTCTGGCGCCAAGTTCCCGTACATAATTTGAATGTGGCCGGTCTGCTTGATGGGCCGGTCAATGGGGTAAATCAGCATCTGGCCTTCCTTCAGGTCGAGCACATCTTTTAGGTTCTCAGCTAGGGTTTTGCCTGCAGACAATGGGGTAGATCAGCATCTGGCCTTCCGTTAGAACGGGCACATTTTCTAGGTTCTCGGCTAGGGTTTTGCCTGCAGACAGGTGGACTCTTGGTATACTTATGGTATTGTTTGCAGCATTTTCTAGGTTCTAAGCTAGGGATTTGCCTGTAGACATGTGAACTCCGGTAATGCTTGAGCTGTTGTTTTGCTACACTTGTTTCAGTTGCTGTTATGAGCAGCCACAAGCCGCAGCAGCAGCAGCAGCAGCAGCAGCGACAGCAAGAGCAGCAGCAGCAGCTGCCAATCATGCAGCCTTTTTGCCGTTTCTGAAGCAAGACCATTGACACTGTAAAGTACAGTTGCGTGTCACATGAGCCCATGTGATGTGTGGACCATATGACAATGCAACAGTGATGCAGCTCTGACGAGATGATTGATTGCTGTCAAGGCATCCAAAAATCTCAACGTCAGTGCCAAGAGTGGGAGGGTACAGGAACATTAAAAGCTATGAGTGTCAGATCTAAGAATGGAAGGGCACAGGAATTTCAAAAGCTGTGAGAGTCAGATCTCAGAGTGGCTGGGTGCAGGAATGTCAGATCTCAGAGTGGGAGGGTGTAGGAATGTCAGAAGATCAGAGTGTCAGATGTGAGAGAAAGAGGGCACCACACAACGACAATCCCCACCTGTTACTTGAAACAATCACCATGAAGACCTGACTGCCAGATGTAAGAGTGGGAGGGCACTACACAATGACAAGCCCCACCTGTAACTGTAAGGCAGTGTCCGTGAAAAAGACCTTTGCTCAAAAGATGTGAGTACCAGATTTATGAGTAAGGGAAGGAGCCCGGGGGGGGGGGGGTGGGGGGGGCACCATA
>JAABUP010006352.1_pt1 | contig 16912 bp, 17 predicted proteins | sample 5559201 | NCBI WGS metagenome assembly JAABUP01 (sample SAMN10711887, study PRJNA513373) | rock metagenome | isolation source: Antarctica rocks | place: Antarctica
CCAGAGGGCACTGAGGCATATATGGCACCTGAGCGTCTAGCTGTCATGTGCCCTGAAATGTGCCTGCCCCAGAAGGGAAACAAGTATACGGCTCAGGAGGTGTTGGCTGGGGATGTGTGGGCAGGGGGCATCACTGCCTTCAGGCTGTTGCTGGGACGGCCCTACACCTTGTCCACTTTCAGCCCCTCCTGCTTCTACCTGGAGCGGGATGCCCAGCAGATGACCAAGGCCCTGCAGGTCTCCACTGCATCAAATTGTGCAATGCTCTGCACGCTTTGCTGCCCTTTCACAATTTGCTATAGATAGACTATGAACGTACTTGCTATGGACAGACTATGGACAGACTATTGACATACTGGTCATGTCAGCTGCATAGCATAATGTTAATCCGGCCCAGGAATCTTTGCTGTGCTTGCCAGTCATGGGATTTTACCGTCATTGCTGTTGAGCACCACACGGGTTGCAAACTGTGATGTGCATCATGACAAAGCCTGTCAATGGACAGACCTTGCATGCTGGATATTGTTTGCAAATGCTGGTCACTGACACCCGCATTGCTGCTGCTGGTGCAGAGGCACAAGAGGGGACTGTGCCAGCAGGATGTTCTCCTGCAGCATGTGTCACAAGTGTGGGGCAAAGATGCCGTAGACCTGCTGGCTGAGGTGTTGCAGTATGACCCAGCCGAGCGCTGCACAGCAGCACAGGCATTGGCTATGCCGTTTCTGGCTTGGAAAGACCCTGGAATGAACTAGTAGATAGCAATCTGTTGTTGCCAGCCAAAAAGTGGCTTATAGTTGATGTGTTGTGCCAATGTGTATGTGCATGTGTGTGTCTGTGTTATGCTTAAACCAGAATTTTCTTATTTGGAGAATATGACTCAACTTTCTTCCAACACAGATCAGATGTATGCGCACAAACTCTGATGTCTAGATTTACTGCTGATATCTTTGGCGCATTCTGCCTTGTGGAAAGATACATCCACTTGATCATGCTGTAAAAGCAAGCACAGATCAGCTGAATGTCACTGGCCATATGCGCCTGTACCAGGACGATCATGGTGCAACATAAACAAGGCCACTTAGTGCTGAGGTGCCTTTGTGCCGAGATGTGCACACAGCAAAGCAATGGCCTGAAATGCTGGTCAATAACCTGCTGATGGTGTAGTGACTGTCTACTCACCTGTTCAGTTGCAGCAGCGAAACACAAACTGATGAGACTGTGTCCTCTGCACAGACTGTGAGCAATCTTGAAAATTTGAGTCATGTCCATGCTGTGTGACAAGTCAGCTGCTCTGAGCAGTCATGCTGAGCTCAGCTGCTTTGTAAACAACACTTGCTTTGTGCTCAGGATGCATGCAGTATATGCCTTCGTGTGTTGGAGCAGATAGCAATATAAATGTTGACAAGACTTGTTCTTACATGGCACACTTTTGACTTCCAGATGCTGTTGGATAGCTAGGTCACTATAACTTCCAGATACTGTTGGATAGCTAGGTCACTATGTTTCCTAAGTAGCAAAATCAGAGTTCCAGCTTCACACAGTAAGATGGCTACTTCAGCTGACATTGTTCATTCAGAGTTTCATTCATATCAACTCCATGAGCAGTAAGGGTACATCCATAGAACAGAAACCAAAACACGTTGTAAAACGTCTCTTACATCAGCATATGTACATACCCACAGAACCAGTGTTAAACGAAAAGGTGCTCAAGCTACTGGAGATATACCACAAAACTGAAGAGCGCAACAACCTCTGCAACTACAATGCAGGATGCATAGCTTCGATTGCATTTAGTGAATCTTGCCATTGAGACCATTGGGGTAGAAGCCACCAGGAGTGCTTGCAGAGCCGAGGTAGACGACGTCCAGCACCTGGGCGGGTGTCCTGGAGTATGCAACAGCGTTGCCATCAACAGGGGCCAGGATGTACTCTCCGGTGTTGGCATTGTAGATTCCCTCATCATCAACGGTGTTGACAGACTTGTTGTCAAGCATGTCACGTCCAGCAGAGATGGCGTTGACAATGGTGGTGACATTGACGCCATAAGGAGTCATGACATCGCCATTCTGAATGAGTGCAGTGCGCACGTAGCCTGCGTGGTAAGCCTCAACAGCCATGATGCCTGCAGGTCATCAAAGTAAAAGTCAGAAATAGTTGTAAGCCAAGCAGCCATCAGTTCTGGGTGGGAGGCATGCAGGATGGCTAGTGCAGTCGGCACCTTTGAAGGATGGAGATGGGGCAAAATGCATGCAAAGCAGCTGACAGAGAACTTTTCGAGGTAAACGCTTACCGGCAGCAGCCAGCATGATGTCCTTGCTCTGGAAGCTGGTCAGGGCACCCTTGTAGGCAGTCACACCGACGTCCTCAAAGATGAAGGCACCGTGCAGGAAGTACAGGTCGTTGACATAGGGGGAGAAGGGTGGTGACAGGGTGGTGTTCAAGACGGCGTTGGCTGCATCTGAGAAGGCGCTGCCAATGTTGACCAGAGGGCACTGCACTGAGTAGTTGCCCAGGGCATTCCTGAGGTAGTTGACGTGAGCGATCTCGTTGTTGGCAACGTCCATAGCAATGCTGTAGATGTCGTCGTTGGTGAAGTTAGCAGACTGACAGCCAATTGGGGCGGGGCCGTTGCCTGTCAGCTCAGCTGATAGAGGCTGACCGTAAACAGCGCAAGAATAGAACTGGGCCTCGAGGCACTCGAGGTTAAGTGCGAAGTTCAGAATGTCTGCGTCGGTGATGGATGAGGAGTCTTGCTTCAGGCTTCTGGCGTTGCCGGTTGGTGCAGCGAAGGCCAGCAAAGCCACAAGGGCAAATGCGTAGGCAACCTGCACAGCAGAAAGCAACCGGATTACACTACGCAGACAGCAGATCTATAGATCATTGTTGCAAACAGGCATATCAGCCCAGGAACTTTCAACAAGCCAAAAACCCCCACAAACATCCTACCTTCATGTTGCCAAGCAAGTTTGGTGAACCGCGCCTTGACTTGAGCAGCGAGGCAGAAAGGAGTTGACCTGCAACGCCACAGAGATTGCGTCAGCGCTCAAGTCGACACGCAGGCCCGTCTTATACCATGATACAGCTGTAGAAGTGATGCACGGCCCGCACTCAATCGTTCAAGCGGCAATTTTGATGCATATGACCGTCTAGGTAGTTGACAAGATCTGATCTTCAACAACACGGTGCGACAACTTAGCCAGGTAAGAGATGATCGTGCCGCAGCGTGCCTACCTTGAGTGTACTTTGATCTTTGAGGGTTTACGTTCGCTGCTGGAAAGTGTCGGCAAGCTGTGCTGCAGCGGGTGAACAGCACGGCTTATGTAGGTGAATGCCAGATTCTTTGGACATGACAGCGGACAGCTGACATGACAGCCTGATTTGGCTCGGCCCGCGGACCTCTTCACTTTGTCGGCCCTCTTTTTCTGCCTGAATGCTTGAACCCTCTACACACACATTGCTGCTTGCATTCCTGCCAGTGCACAGCCGTGGTTTAGGCCATCAGCTTGCAAAGACACGAGTCCTCAATGCTGAAGGCTGGCGTCAACTTCGAGGCTTGCAAGCACCCTATCGATACTGCTCTATTGAGTTCTTCATGATATCATGACTTAGCTCATATATCATACTTCGATCAAAGCATCTCTGCAGTACTGCACTAGTGAATAGCAAGTTTCAGCCATGGTACCAGCAACACCTGAGGTATCAGCTATGGTCACGGAACAGGACAAAGGCTACCTACAGACCATTTGATGCGGCTGATCTGCCAGAGATTCACATACTATATCATGTGCATGTTAAACCTCCATTACTAACATCCTGCTCAGACAAACTACTCAAGTAGCAAAAGCAAGACCAACTCAATCAGCAAAATTGATGTACAGAAAAGCCGTATGTGCATTCATGTCGCGCTGGTAGGTCAAATGTTTGGACAGCAAACGTCTCAGATCTTCAGGGTGCGCTCGTAGTCTTCAATGCTCTTGAATAACTCACTGAAGTTGCCTTTGCCAAAGCCCCCACACCCACCAGCTTGCTGAATTATCTCTTCCCCATCAGGCTGTTTGACAGTATATTCACAGCCTATTCGCTGAATGATTTCAAGAAAAAGTGTTGGCCTGTCGCCCACAGGCTTTGTGAAGACTTGAAGCAAGATACCCTGAATGCACAATCAAGGACTGAAAGCAAGCAGCAAAGGATGACAAAGGCTGAAGAATGCATACAGAGTGTTCATATAGTCTCCTGGTGTGCACAAATACCAATGCAGCTTGGCAAAAAGACGAATTAAGAGTGCTGAGACGAGGCGGCCAAAACCAGAGGAATCCAAGAAAACATGGTTCAAGACCATAAGGCAGCTTTCATGAAGAGAAGCTTGGAATTGACCCAAGCTTGCCTACGAAATGCTGCTGTCAGTTTTGATGACAACAGGTCTGCTTCAACAAGGATCTACACAGCAATCTGATGAAAGCAAACAACATTTACACATGTACAGTCGAGATCATCCAGATAAACTCTCCTTGCCTATATTGTCAGCAACCCTGTTCATGATTGCGCAGCTCACAAGATCACCCTGGTTGTGCAAGCCCTGAGATGAGATGACTTCCACCCAATAACTATGTTGCACATGTGACCTAGTTTGGGTCCAAAACAACTGCCTGTACATGACTTGCTACTCCAGTGTAATGTGACAATGTTAGCTGCTCCATACCTGATCATCCAGGTCTGCAAGAAGACCCAACTCTTCGATCTCGTTCAGTTGATCCTCAGAAAGCAGGTCCCCAAATTTGGCTGGCAGCTTCCTGCACAGCAAAATGTTGCTTTCAGCCCCAGCTGCATAAGTGTTGCGCAATAAAACAGCAATGGAGCAGTCCAGTAGGAGACAGAACTAGGCGAGACCAGGCTGAATGCATTGCAAGCAGGTGGGAAGCTGCTTACTACCAGGGCTTGCCTGCTGAACAGACTCACTCGTGCAAGCCAGGACCTAATGAGAGCTGCAACAACCCAACTTGCAGCCAAATCAGACATGCCAGCTGAACTCCAGCAGCCAAAGAGCAGTGCCATGATTGATGCATGCATCTGTACAGACTGTGGATCATCACACACAGGGGCACAAACAAGAAGCAAGGCATGCATATGATACATTCCAGAAGTGTGGTGTCCACAAATGTTCAGTCAAAAACCTGGCTAATGCTGGAGATGTCGCTGCATGTTCACCTGTAGTATGCATCGGATGCTCTAGGCATGAAGTCAAAGCCTGCCTGATGCGACCTTGCTCGTAGTTGTCGCATTGTCGTGAAAATGTCATGTGTCTTGATAGCAAGATGCTGCAATCCGGCACCCTCATTCTGCTCTAGGTAGGTCTGAATTTGACTTTTTCTAGGTGTACCACAGGTTGGCTCATTGACAGGGCAGATCACCATCTCATTGTCATTGGCTAGAACCTTGCTGTTCAGACCTGCGTTAGAGATGTAAAGATCAGATATGTCATGACAAACAGCTGTTGTTTGTTATTCACTTGCAATTCTGCAAGTCTGCATGCAGTGTACGGCTAGAGAATCAGATCTGTACTCTGTGTGGACAATCAAAATAGCATATGATAGTTGTTGAGGTCTTCCTCTTGGTCAATGCTGAGGCAGAAAACACTGATGCACATGTATTCAGGATACAACATCATGCCGCATGATCATTCATGCAAAGCATGGAAGCCAACAAAACATGTGCTGGGTGATGTGCATCAAACACCACCTGAATCCAATGTACCAACATCCTCTGCTGTGAACTCAGCAAACTCATGCCATCCTGTCATCTGTGCAAGATACTGAAGGACAGGGCCCATCTTGGGTGCATTACCCACAGCATGATCAAGGCGATGCAGACCATAGCTTGGCTGCAGATCGTCCTGCTGACTCTCATAAGTTGGCAAGAAAGGCCCCTATGCCAGCAAACAGAGTCTTGCTGGATCTGGTCATACAGGTGGAGGAGGCATGCCAATCATTGAAGGAGATTGTTACTTTGTCCAAGCTACTAATGCATGCCGATGTACAGCAGGTAGCATTTAGGGCGCAAAAAGCCAAGCTAGTGCACATGATATCAGTAGCACTATGCAGAGATGCATGCTCATTGCACAATATGCTGACAGTGGTACCTTGAATGTTCCACTCATGAATCGCATGACAACATCGCCATACATGTGAACCTCAGCCATCACTGACTCCTGCCCATCTGAGCTCTTCAGCACAGAGGGTGGGTGCACTGGCTTTCCACCATTTTGCACTGCTACTTCAAAAGCCTGCTTAGCATCTTCTACCGAGATGCCTGCAACAACACGCAGGTTTCCAGACTGTGCCGCAAGATACTTATGCTCATGCTGCGCATCATTGTCGAAAGCACAATGCAAAGCACCCCTACTGTCAGCTGTCTACCTCACCTACAGCACGCACTGCCAAGCCATGCTTGTTGACAAATGCATATATGTCATCTTGCTTGTAGGAAGGTACTGCTGGTGCACTGTCTGCTGGTGCAGCTTGACGGGAGTACGGCGCTGTGAAAATGAAGGTAAGCTCATTGGATTTTAATACATAGCTGGCAAATGAGCTGTTGCCTGTGCTGTGATCTGATTTGGCCACCAGCGGCATTCCTAAGCCCCAAGAAAATCTGCAGGCAGGCTACTGTCTGTTCACAACCTGAACGGCTCAGTGGGGTGCAGTTGTCTCTGCTTCGTACCTTTTGAAAGCATTAGTGGCGTCAGGACACCAGTATTCGATGTGATGGAAACGGTGCATCTTGAACTTGTCTGTCATCTGCAGCACAGACATGCCCGGCTTTCTATGCAGATAGCCTGGAAGTTCAGCTCACTTCTAGCCAAAGGCTTGCGCTTGCTGGCTGCACGAAGTGGGTAAAGCAAGCTTGCTCAGTGCAATGGATTTACCGGATTGTTGCGTCTGAAGTCCTTTCGACCGGTCAGTTGCGCCATACGTTTGTTGATTGGACTGACCTCATAAGCACCACCGGCGCCCATAATAACGGTCCGTTGGTTTTGCCTGCTACTGGGTAAACTGCTGAGAGCTTGGGCGCAAAACTTGCAAATTTTGGTTACAGAAGCTTGTAACAGGTTCTGAAGGCTGACTCAGCTTCACTTTTGAATGGTTTCGGAGTGGCACGCACGGGATGTTAGACGCTTAACTGGCTTAGTGCGAAGTGCGGCCTCGCTTCAGGCAACGCAGCCACAAAGCTGACCAAGGGCCAGCTGTCCTTTCTTTTTCAGGTGTAAATAATCATCACACCATGGACATTTGCTGGTCTCTAATCGTGGCCGGCAGCGCTCAGCTCAGATCTAGCATCCAGACTAGCTAACATCGTTCACACAAACTCAGCACGGCACAGACAGACTTCAAAGCTCAACGTTGGTTAACCTTGAAGCCACGTTGAGCGTCAGCTTGCAGCGTCAAGGTTCACTGTTGGTTGGGGTCCCGAATCATAAGCAAGGGCAACTACGAAGTAATTGCGAGAGAGAAATGAGAGCCGGCATCTGGCCTCGAGCTTTGACAGCACTGCCCTGCAATATATGGCTGGTTTCACCCCGAGTGGAGCAGACAGAAATAAAATTCCCAACGCAAGAAATTTTGTTATAAGGGCACATCTCTCATCCATGATGTTCACCTCAAATTCAGTTAAAAATTCAAAAAAAAAACCACAACCCCAAGGAAAATTTGGCCAAAACAGCACTTTCTCAACTAGACACAAAACATGTCCCCAACATGATTTGCTGATTTGCTAGGCCTCGTAAAGCACACAAAGTATGCTCTCAAGCGCTTGCAGCAAGGTGGGTCGCGCGATGCATTGCTATGCATTTCAGAGGCTATGTTTACAGTGTCTTTGAGTAAAGGTGTTAACAGATCCACTGCAGCACCTCGACAGTAGCATACAAGCGGTCAGGCTGCATATATAGTTCCGCTGCTTGACCACGTCAGTCATCCACGCATAGTCCAAGGATATCCTTGCCCACGTCTCGTGTCTGTGATAGCCCCGCCGAAATTAGTAGTGCGGGCAAGTTAGCTTCAAGTTAGCTGCCGTTACCAGCACGTATGCCAAAAGATCGGCGCTGCGGTTGCTGCAGCCTAAGGGTGCTGGAGCTTCACCGCTCTGGGCGTCAAAGCCAGAGAGAATGCCTGGAAAGAGGCCTCTTTCCCTAGGGGATGCCTTGTGTCGTTTGGTGGCAGAAAAGCTTGCGACCCAAAGCAATTGGCATGGGGGTCTCAACAACTTTCAGTCCCCTGATCCTTTTAGGGTCAGGGTCGATGCATTACATATTTCTGGAACCTTAAAATACTCTTTTACGAGCAGAAACAAACATTTGAGACATCTATTTTTTTGGACCTTTACACCGCACCATTTTGCATTTCACACCTCCAATTTTTTGACATGTTTTCGGACCTAGGTGGCAGAGCGCAACACAAATTAAACAGATGTGTCGATGATAGCTGTGATAGAAACGCTTGCTATGCTATCTGTCCTTACGCAGTACTTTGGGGAAACCGGCTGCCATGCCATGTGGTCCCATGTGATGCAGTACAACGGTACGATGTGTGTCATGACTCACCTGAACACCGAGACTACAAAATTGACCTGCGATCACTTTTCACGCCTTGCGATCATTTGGCGTCACGGAAGAGCGGCCGAGACGGCTGCCTGTGAAGCACGCTGCACACAGGACCGCGCAACCGCAAGCAGAGAAGCTTCTTAACGTGCGACAGCAGAAGCAGACAAACAGGTTGGCCGTGGCTCTGTACGAAGTGTTTGTGCTAGCACATGTCTACACACCCATGTCTTGAGGTGCTGCAGTACCCCTGGTCGAAGTTTTGTTGACTGTTGTACGAGCGAAAGCACTGTCAATACATGCTTGTTTGTACTCGTGATGTACCCGCTGCCGGCCGAGTGCTGACAGCTCCTCAGGCTGAGCTCTCCCGTTAGCACTGATTGTATCGTCTCGAGAGTTCAGCAACCTTGGGGCCTCAGCACGTACAATGACACTCGCAGAATTGCGCCGGACAAGGACGTCTTGAAAGCATGGGCTGATGCTTGTTGTGCTGCAGGCCAGAATGCCAGGTCTGCTGCAGAGCACTGACAGCGGTGTGGCCAGCTTCAAGTTTGTGGCGGCCTTCTTCGCAGAATTGATCGCTGTGCTAATCTTTACCTTGTATGGGTCGGCCGTTGCCTCGACGTACGGCCCATGGGGAAACGGCATCACGCTAGCCGTCCTGGGTAGGTCAAGATCTTAGATCCCCGACACGCGCCATCGTAGACGCGACAGAATTGCTGGGCATGCTGTCATGACACGAACAAATTGTGTGCTTCATCCTGCAGTGTACTTGACGGCAAACGTCTCTGGGGGGCATTTGAATCCTGCGGTGACTATCGCCACCATGGTCAGGTGGGTGTTGGTGTTGCCAAGCAGGGGTCTGGTTGCTGCCTTGTGGTCACCTGCAAATGGGTGCAGCTGCAAAACAAAGACAAACCATTCTCTGTGTCTTTGCAGTGGACATCATGGCATTTTTGCTGGTATTGCATACATAATTGCACAAATATCAGGAGCCTGCTTGGGGATATGCTTGCTGGTAAGCTGACTTTTTCAGCCTGTCACTTGCCCTTGCTGACGCTTTGATGCTTTCAGCATTGCTGCCAAAACTTTTCCATGCACTCCACACACTAGAAGTGCTTCTGCTGCAGCTCAGGTTTGCTGGCTGTCTGCAGTAGCATGGAGACTAAGAGTGCGCCCACTGTCCATTGTTAAAAGATCTGTCAAACATCTCAATTGCTGCAGATTGGGCTGCTGCCAGGCCAGTCAATAGGCATGGGGGATGCTGGTATGGGTTGCTTTAAAGCTGGCAGTGGGCTGACTAGGGTATGTGCATCGCATGAGATGGTGTGGACTGAAGGCTGAACATGGCACAACTGTAAAGTGGTGACAAGCTATTTTGCAGCCTGCCATAACACTACAGACTATGCTGAAAGCATCTGAGGCTATTCCATTACCCTTTATTGTACCTGCATGTTGACTGTTCATGCTGAGTTTGTTGCTGTCCAGGATTTTCTGTGCGCATGCAATGTCAGCTGCTTGTCAGAATAGCATGCATCAGCTGCTTGCTGGCAATGGAGAAATTCAAATGAGTTTGAACACTGCAGCAAGAAATTCCTGATGCCAGATGTGTGCTGATGTGTGGACTCCATGTTGCAGGGCATGGCTTTTGGTTGGGAGTTTGTTATGACCTTCCTTTTGGTGGCAGTGGTATATGCAGTGGCTATTGGCAAACCCAGCTTCACGGAAACAGGTCCTCTGGCTGTTGGTTTTGCGCTCTGGTGTTCTGCCTTTGTAGGTAGGTTTGCAGCAAGCTAATGATAGCATTCAATTCCTTATGTCTGGAGTGCCATCAGTGTGCATTGAGCTTCTGCTCACACCTTAGGGCAACCTCTTCAGCAGCATACAACACATGCAATTCTATGAAGCAGGCTTGCAAGCGCAATCATCATGAGCATGCAAGCACTGTTATGACATAAGGCTCTGCTTATGTTGAGGAAAGAGCAGAGGCAGCATGTCCTGCCCCATCTGCCTTTCCTGTCGTATAGTTTAGCAAGGCACAGACAGAGTCTATCTGGCTCTGCCCTGTATGGCTTGTACTTGTATTCGCGAAAGAAATGCAAGAATACTGAGCACACATGGAGCTGGGCTTACTTGCGTGCTCGATAGTGCTCTGGTATCAATGAGTCAGCAATGTGGTTGTGCAGCTGGCGAATTCACAGGAGCTTCGTTGAACCCTGCTCGTACTTTAGGGCCCGCATTTGTGTACCACTGCAACTGGAGCTATGCTTGGGTGTATGTCCTGGCAGAAATCCTAGGTAAGCAGGTGTTGTTTTGCTGCTGCTGATGCTGGTTCCAGTGCTGCTGTTCACATTGATGCTGTGCCTGTGCCGTTGCACATACCAGCTTGCCATATGCTGTTGTAGCAACTAAGTCATCAGCAATGTGTTTACTGCTGGATTACTTGAGACCACTTCCTGGTGTCCTGAACAGACTTTTTATCCAAAATTGTGTGACTCTTGACGGGTGTAATTGGTAGCTTGCAAGGACTCAGCAGTGACTGAATGACTCACGCGGTACCATCTGCTTGTTGCAGGAGGTGTTACTGCAGGCATAGTAAGCTGGCCATTGTACGGCACTGCAGGTAAACCAGCCTCACGTCATGTGCCACTCTCTTCTGCTTGAACAGCTCAGCAGTATCATCTCAGCCAAGCCTGTAGCAAGGGTGTACCTGAGCTCTGGTCATGCGTTGTAGTTCCAGCACCGCCACCAGTTCCCTGTTTCATGGCATATGCATTGTCGCTGGGCCTACCTCTGCCAGTGCTGAAGCTGCAACTGCTCCTTTGCTGCTGCTGCTGCTGCTGCTGCTGTGCACCAGATGGTGCCTTCCTGTGCCAAGTAGTTGACCTTCTGAAAATGATGTCATGCAGGTCCCTGGGCTCGCAAGGTCCTCAGACCCATCCAAAACGCGGTTGGGCCCTTGTTCAAGAAAGCAAACACTGCTGTGCAAAAGCAGATCGACAACTTGCCACCCAGTGTGGCAGCAATTTTTGATTTGAAGACAAGTGAGTATAAGCAAACAGCTTCAATTGCTTTGGCTTCATACATAGTCACGTCAGTTTCTGCTGCCAGACCCAGCTTGACAGCCTTGAGGTTTTGGCACATCATACTGCAGTGTTGTTTGTGTTACACTGGTGGAGGCTGTGTGCTGCTTGCGCTGTTACAGCTGTCTCAAAATGCCAAGGGAAGCTTGCAAACACGTTAAGCTTCTGTACATTGAGTTGTCTGATGGCCTTGACTTCATCTGTCTTATAACTTCCCTCCTTTCGTCTTACCTTCTTTGCCTCCTTGACCCAGTGCAGCGCAGCATCCTGCCTCTGATCAAACTCTCAACTGTGCCAAATGCAAGCCTCGACTGTGTGACCTGTTGTGTTGTCCGGCAACGCATCTTTGCCTGTTTTGTGGGCTTGCTCAGCTGAACCTCGGCTTTTCAGTGCTGAATAACCATTCTGTTTTTTGCAGCTACTGATGGTGAAGGTGGTGAGGAGGGTGGGGATGAAGAGGAAGGTGGCGGTGATGGTGGTAAGAAGGAGAGCAAGGGACAGAGCCACAAGGCTCAGCCAGACCAGCAGAGGGGTATGCTCAAGACCCCAGTGGGTCAGCATCAGCAAATTCGCTCACGCACTAATGGCCAGGAGGCTAATGGTCTCACACACACTGAGTATGAGCCTCAGCAGTACCAGACTCCGCAGTATGCTCCTCAGCCTCAATCATATGTGAATGACTCGCCAAATGAGTATGAGACGTACAGATCTCCAGAACCTATGACTCGCCATCCCAGCATCAACATGGACTGGCAGACACTACGTGTGCCAAGGTGATGGTTCAGCTGGGATGCTCATTGAGAAGCTAGCACATGAAGCCTTTTGTGTCAGATTTGCAATAAGATTGACCATGCAACACAGTACATACCCAACATGACCTTTGGTGTGTTTTGGAATTATACAGGTGGCAAGCCATGTATCACAGACAGCATTTGCGTTCTTGTCAATAATTGCCAGCATTACAGGTCTCCAGCATTTTCTGCCTGTTGAGGTTCTGCATACTGTCATTTGTGCTGACCAGGCTATGCGCACTGCACTGGCTGCACCAAAGTAACAGATACGTATGTTTCTCCAATTTTGTCCTCCAGCTTGTCATGTTATTGTATATTGCGTTTTCCCTCTGTTTGCAATGTGCACTCTTTGTGCTTGTACAGCATGTTGAGGTTTACTCTGGAACAAGTCCTGGCAAGGGTGCGATTGGGATGATAGCAGGATTTCATTAATCAGCGGATAGAAGTTGTGATCAATGGCAGGCATGTCGCCATGTGCACACGTCTTGTAAAAAAGAAGCATATCGTGCAGATGCATCTGATCGTCAGTAGGTGTGTTACAATCAAGCTAAGCAGATTGTAAGGTTTTCTGTTACGACTTGTGCTATTCCAACATAGTATAATCACGCTTCCTTCCGCGAGAAGCTTGTAGGCTTAATCAACTTCCTTGCCATAGGCTGAACAACTGCCTCAAAGCATGATGCAGCAGTAGACAGGTGCAATGTTCCTGGAAGGACTCTAAGACATGTATATCAACTTGGCAGCCACCTTGGCATCCTGCGCCTATGGCCAGGGGTAGGTGTAAGGGGAGCAAGCGGACGCATACTAACACCTACAGCTGCTGATACACCTTTTCAGGCACACAACGTTCAGGTGACCTACACAAGGCCAGAAGTGTCACATATCCACAGCAGGAAACCCAATGCATATACATCCTGCTAGTATACTAGCCATCTGCAGCCTGCTCAGCATGCAACAACAAAAGGGCATCGTGATATACACCAGAACAAAAACACTCACAATGCAATCGCAGACATCAAAACACGTTTGTTCGTCGCCTCCCTTTGCCCAACATCATTTCTTTTGCTTCATTGACTTTGGTGGCTAGAAAGCTGCTGCCTCCAGAGTCAGGGTGATTTGCAATCATGATCTTTCTGTGAGCATCCTTCACCTTGTCTGCGGCCGCAGATTCTCGAAGGCCCAGAATGAGAGCAGCTTCACGCTTTGTCATTTCTGCCTGAAAGCCGCCCTGCAAGAGGGGTGAGCTTGTGTTGTGCAGTGCATGTGGTTTAAGACAAGCAACATATGCATCATTGACAAGATATGCAGCCCTAACTCTGGCAAGCACTCAGCGTGACCTAGTACCCGCAAATCCAGACTGCGAAATTGGGCCACAATGATTCCAGAGGTCTCACCTTGTAGAAACTTCGTCCGACTGCTGATCCCGCTGCTTGCCATTTAGACCCTACTTGAATGAGTGCCCTACCCGCATATGCGGCAGCTCCTATAGCCAAGCCTGCCACCAACGGTGTGGTCTGCAGCCGGAGCACAAATTGTTTCACCACGCGACAGCTCGTTCATCAAACACTTCTTGCTATGAAGGCTCCACAATACTCTGACGCGACACTGCAAATTGTCATAGCCTTACCATTCACACTGTCAAACAACAGCAGGCCCCCACCAGTGCCCAGGCGTCGGCCGTGAAGTCGCTGAGAGCTCGAACACGAATAGTCGAAAAATGACACAGAACGATGTTGTAGCCAAGGCTGCAAATTCTCGTTGCGCACCCTCCAGATCAGCTCTCATATGGCGAAGTGGAAGCTTCGCTTGACGCAAGCCAAAACGCGACGCGACACAGCTGTGCGCGCACTCCGTGACACTGACCTCGTGGACACGGCTTGCATGATGACAGTGGCAAGCGTATAAAATACTGGGGACGACAGAAAGCGTATAAAATACACTCGACCGGGGATCCAAGGCCAAGTCTATACCCACAGCGTGCCTGCTTGTCCACGCTCAACCAACAGCATCAGATACTGTAGCGCACCCGCAAACTATTTGCTGACTTTGGTCGCAACACTCTACGCCTGTCAAACACTGGACGATCTGGTTGGTGCAGTAGCGACATTGCACTAGTACTGTCTGCGCGTTGAGCTACGCTTCAGCAGGAGGTCGTCTTGCAGCTCCCCACATAGTTGCTGGTGTGAGAGGCATGTCTGACAGAGCGCCCGCGGCGCTGGTATCGACAAAAGTTGAGGAAGGTATCTCTTGAAGCAGTGTTGTCTGGTTTTGCACAGCACTTTTATTACCTCGTTCGGCCTGATTGGTTGTTGTCAAGCTTGTCTGCTGTGGCACGAAACACCCACCTGCCAATTGTGCAGCTTTTATATTTCGGATGAAGCAAGAAGCAATGCAGAGATGCAAACAGGAAGCTAGAGCATATGCTGAGTGCTGCAAGACAAGGTCAATCTCCATTGCATGGGCTTGCCGTCAGCAATTTGGAAGCCTCAACAGCTGTGTTGCCCAACAGTAAGTACTAGGTGTAACAATACTGCTGACATGCACAACTTGTCGTGGTTGTTCTTCTTCATGCTGACAGTATGTTGCTGTCTTGGGCAGAGGTTGCTGCAGCTGAATCACTTGTCTGGGTGCAGTGCACATGCCTAATGTTTTGCGTCGCTGCAGTACTGGCGAGAGGACACTCAGAGAGCTCAAGTCCCGATGGATTGCTGCTGGGCGGCCAGAGCTCCCAGACTGGGAAGCTCTTTTTGATGGACTGTGACAAACAAAATGCTTCACCAGTAGACAACCACATGTAGAATCTCAACTGTGACAGGCAGGTCATGCAGCAGAAAGCTGTGATTGGAATTTGGTGGCAAGAGATTGTCAGCATCAAGGTGGGCATGTCAGGCGCTTGACTGGTACTGTCAGTTTTAGTGCTGCAGCCTGCTTGTTGCCAGATAGCAGCTGTGCTATCAAGTGCAAGCAACCTCTTACTGTTTATGCGTTTTAGGTCAACTGGTTCCCTCATTGACTGGCGTCTTTCAATGTATTAGCAGAGAGCTGAGCACTGTGAGCAGCATTAAACAGAGCTACTGACATGAGTCTTTGATACTTGGTGTTGGCGCACAAAAGTATTGCATCCTGTGGAGTTGAACAGGAACGTCTGGCACACAAATTCACATAGATAGTAGATGTTGACACAGATTCAAACAAAGGAAGGTAGGCTCTAGCTAGACACAATTGCAGTACCACTCAAGTTTGAACACAAGGAAAGCTGGACTGACATTAAAGTGTGCACTGATTCACTCAAGTTGCAACAGGGGGTGTGCAAGGTTACCATAAGATGCAAAGAGATGGCAGAAGTTTGTGGCACACAGACTGACAGCAGATTGGTTGCTCGTGGAAAGTCTGTACCTGTCAGCCACATATCACTGGCTATGTCGTGATGCAACTGCAGGCTCCATTGTCTGCATTGCTAAGAGGCGACAGGTTCTGTGGTTTTTCTCTTGCCCTTCTTGTGAGCAGGTCTTGAAACATCCTCATCGTCCTCAGCTGTGCCAGTGCTTCCTGCCTTCTATAATGTTACACCACTCATGAGACAGTGACTACTGTGGCATTGTGGTTGTCAGCAATCAGCACAAGGTTTACCTTATACTTACAGCAGCTGCCTCTGCTGCTGCCGCTTTTTGCTTCTTCCCTGTCCCTGCAACACCACTTATATATAGACAAATTCTTGTTGGACCAGCACAACAGGCAGCACAAAGCAGCACGACATGACCCTCACCTGGTGGTCTGCCCCTGGGTCTTTTGCCTTGTTGTCCAGCTTCTCCGGCCTTGGAGGGTTTGGGTGCAGACTGATCCTCCTGAGTTGCTGACTTTTCGGAGGCTGCCTTTGGAAGGCGACCACGTTTCTTTGGCACACTCTCACTGGACTTCTCAGACACGTCTTCACCTGTCTTGGTATCGTCGTCCTGTACCGAAGTTACGTCAGAGGCCTTGACCAAGGTTTCAGTGATGCTCGCTGTCTGTCCCTGAGTAACGCTGATCAGCTCGCAAAAGCCACCGGTGAGGCCCGAGAGACAAAAGAGGTGCCTCCTGGTGTTTCTCTGCGGTCCGAACAGACCAAGAGCGTGCTGCGTTTACCCGCAACTTAGGTCTCGTCTGGATCGTGTATTCAAACTCAGCAATTCATGTCATGACAGGCCACATGACAGGCCACATGCAAATGCTGATGCCACATCAGGTCACATCAGGTCACAGCATTTGGACCTCCTGCAGCACTGTTGTACTGTGGCAGACTTTATGATTTTGTGTGAACCAAATGCATGTGGTGGTTTCCTTAGGGAATGCTTTGCATGTAGGAAGCAAAGCTTGTCTGTATGAATTCACTGAACTGAACTTCTTGTCTGTTGGGTCCCAGTTGCCCCCCAGGACATTAAATTGATTGATTGATTGATTGATTGATTGAT
>JAABUP010006353.1_pt1 | contig 16902 bp, 14 predicted proteins | sample 5559201 | NCBI WGS metagenome assembly JAABUP01 (sample SAMN10711887, study PRJNA513373) | rock metagenome | isolation source: Antarctica rocks | place: Antarctica
CGCGCACCAGATGCCTTCAGCCCAACTTCCTGGTCCCGGCCTCACCACCCCGGAACCCAATAAGAGCCAAAGCTAATTGCCAACTGTAAAGAAATCCGACGCGACGGCCACGCCCCTGGAGGCTCGGGCGCCTAGACCTCGGGTTCGCCAGGGACCGGCGCCTTGCCCTGCGCCTCGATCAGCGCCGCGACCTCGGCGACGCAGGCTTCCAGCGCCGCGGTGTCCGTGCCCTTCGCCACCAGCGCCACGCCGTTGCCGGTCAGGCGGTAGTACGGGTAGCTGCCAAGGTCGAGCGCGGGGTAGCGGCCCTGGATCGCGCCCAGCCCCTCGGCGATCGAGCCCTCCAGCAGCCCGGCCGCATGCACCGCCCGCGACTGCACCGGCGTGCCACCCGGCAGCGTCGGCGCCAAGGCCGCGAACATCGCCTGCATGATGCGCGGCACGCCGGCCATGACGTGGACGTTGCCGATGGTGAAGCCCGGCGCGATCGACACCGCGTTGTCGATCAGCGTGGCGCCGCGCGGCATCGTCGCCATGCGCTGCCGGGCGGCGTTGAACTGGCCGGGGGCGTAGTGCCGGTCCATGCGCGCCCACGCCTCCGGATGCCGCTCCCATGGCACGCCGAACGCCGCTGCGACGCACTCGCTGGTGATGTCGTCGTGGGTCGGGCCGATGCCGCCGGTGGTGAACACGTGGTCGAAGCGGGCGCGGCACTCGTTCACCGTCGTAATGATGGTCTCGCGCACGTCGGGGATCACCCGCACCTCGCGCAGCGGGATGCCGATGGCGCCCAGGCCGGTGGCGACGAACTTGATGTTGAGGTCCTGGGTGCGGCCCGACAGGACCTCGTTGCCGATGACCAGCAGGCAGGCAGTGGGGTTCGTCATGGCGTCCTACAGGAAATCGCGGAGAAGGGGGATCAGCGGCTTGTCGGCGGGAGGCATCGGATAGTCGGCGAGCTTGGCCGGGCGCACCCAGGCGAGCACCTGGCCCTCGCGGCCCTGCGGCTGCCCGGCCCATCGGCGGCAAAGGAACAGCGGCATGAGCAGGTGGAAGCCGTCATAGGCGTGGCTGGCGAAGGCGAACGGGGCGAGGCAGTTCTCGGTGACGTCGATGCCGAGTTCTTCCCGCAGTTCGCGGATCAATGCGGCCTCGGGCGTCTCGCCGGGGTCGAGCTTGCCGCCGGGGAACTCCCATAGGCCGGCCATCGATTTCCCCTCCGGACGCCGGGCCAGCAGGATACGGCCGTCGGTGTCGATCAGCGCGCAGGCGGCGACGAGCACGATGGGCCGGGCTGCGACCGCTGGGACCACCGGCCGCTCTGGCGTCTCCAGCGGAACATACGCTGTAGGAGCCGGCGTGACAGGCAGTTGGTCGCGCAGTGGCGCCCTGGGGGACATGTCGTCGCGCGTCGCCTGGAACCGCAGCACCGGATGCTCGCCGCCTCGCGCCAGGAACCGCTCGCGCCCGGTACCGCTCATGCGGAAGCCGATCCGGCGCAGCACGGCGGCGGAGGCGGCGTTGTCCTCGGCCACGTGCGCCTCCAGCCGGTCGAGGTCGAGGTTGGCCAGCGCCCAGCGGGACAGCCGGCCCGCCGCCTCGGTCGCGACCCCGTGCCCCCAGAAGCGCCGCCCGACCCAGTAGCCCAGGTTGCCCGTGCGCGGCTTGAGGTCGAGGCGCAGGCCGATGCAGCCCACGATCATCTCCTGCCCCGCCTCCTGCCCGGTGATCGCCAGGTGGTACCCGGTGCCGCTGGCGATCTGCCGGGTGGTGGAGGCAATCCACTCGTCCGTCAGCTCCCGCGGGTAGGGGAACGGCAGGCGGGACAGCATGCGCACCACGGCCCAGTCGTTGACCAGGCGGTGCAGCTCCTCGGCGTCGCTGGCGCGGAGCGGGCGCAGGGTCAGCCGCTCAGTGGCGAGCGGTGCGAACGGCGGCTCGTCGGGGACCAGGGACAAGGCCATCAGCCGTGCCCCCGGGGGAATTCAGCTCCGGTAGCTGCCATTGATGTCGATATAGCCGTGCGTGAGGTCGCAGGTCCAGGCGGTGCCCTTGCCCTTGCCGAGGCCGAGGTCGACTTTGATGCCGATCTCGCGCCCCTTCATGTGGGCGACGACCGGCGCCTCGTCATAGCCCGGCACCACGCCGCCGTCGCGCGCCATCCAGGTGCCGCCGACGCCGACGGAGAGCTTGTCGCGGTCGGCGGGTTCGCCGGACTTGCCCACCGCCATGACGATGCGGCCCCAGTTGGCGTCCTCCCCGGCCACCGCCGTTTTCACCAGCGGCGAGTTGGCGACGGCGAGCGCCACGCGCCGGGCGGACTTGCCCGTCGTCGCCCCGGTCACGTCGATGCGGATCAGCTTCTGCGCGCCCTCGCCGTCGCGGACGACCTGGAGCGCCAGGTCGAGCAGCACGGCGTCGAGCTGGTCACGGAAGCCGCGGACGAGCTTGGCGTCGTGCTTGCCGACTTGGGCGTGCTCGGCCTGGCCGGTCGCGAACAGCAGCACGGTGTCGCTGGTCGAGGTGTCGCTGTCGACCGTCGTGCAGTTGAAGCTGCGCTTCACCCCGTGCGCCAGCATGTCCTGCAACAGCGGCGCCGGCAGCTTCGCGTCGGTGAACACGAACGCGAGCATGGTCGCCATGTCGGGCGCGACCATGCCGCTGCCCTTGGCGAACCCGCTGATGCGGACCGGGCTGCCATCGATCAGGGCGATCCGCGTGACGGCCTTGGGGAAGGTGTCGGTCGTCATGATGCCGCGCGCGGCGGCGTCCCAGCCACCCTCGGACAACGAGGCGTGCAAGGCAGGAAGGGCGGCGATCAGCTTCGCGTGCGGCAGGATTTCGCCGATCACGCCGGTGCTGGCGATGAAGACCTCGTGCGCGCGGCAGCCCAGCAGGTCGGCGGCGGCCTCGGCGGTCGCGTCCACCGCCTCCACCCCGGCGCGTCCGGTGAACACATTGGCGTTGCCGGCGTTCACCACCAGCGCGCGGGCGCGGCCATGCGCCAGGGCCGCCCGGCACCAGTCCACCGGGGCGCCGGGACAGCGGTTCCTGGTGAACACCCCCGCGACGGCCGTGCCCGGCGGCAACTCCGCCATCACGAGGTCGGTGCGGCCCGAGTAGCGGATGCCGGCCTCGGCCGAGCCCAGCCGCACGCCAGCCAGCGGCGGCATCTCCGGCATCGGCACCGCGAGCGGGCTGGTGGGCAGCGCCACCTATTTGGCCGGCGCGGGGGGCGGGGGTGCAGAAAGCGGGGACGCGGCGGCCGGGGCCATCGGCGAGCCGTCGGGATTGAACTTCTCGATCGGCAGGCCGGTCTTGGCGGCGGCCAGCACGCGGGTCACACCCTCCTGGATCATTGACTGCCGAATCTCGTCGCGCGCCTTCTCAAAAGGCGGGGGCGGGGCGGTGCGGACCTCCTCGACCTGGATCACGTGCCAGCCGAAGCGGGTCTTGACGGGCGTTTGCGTCGTCTCGCCGGGCTTGAGCGCGAAGGCGGCGTCGGAGAACTCGGGCAGCATGTCGCCCTTTTTGAAGAAGCCGAGGTCGCCGCCGCTCTGCGCGCCGGGATCGGTGCTGTACTTCTTCGCGAGCTCGGCGAAGTCCGCGCCGCCCTTGAGCTCGGCGATCACCTTCTTGGCGGTGTCCTCGTCGGCGACCAGAATATGGCGGGCGCGGATTTCGGTTTCACCCGGCTTGCCCGCGAAGTCGCGGTCGTAGCGGGCGTGGATGGCCTCGTCGGTCAGGGTCGGCGCGATCTCCCGTGTCAGCAGCGCGTTCTGCAGCGCGCTGTCGGTGGCGCGGGCGACCATGCGCTGCACGGCGGGGTCATGGTCCAGCCCCTGCTTGCGGGCGGCGATCACGACGACCTGACGGTCGACCAGTTGGTCAAGCAGGATCGGGTAGAGCGACGTGGGCGGCATGCCGCGCAGCTCCTCGGGCAGGGCCTGCGCGGCCTCGGACAGCTCGGAGGCGTGGATCTCATCGCTGCCGACGCGCGCGATGACGGGGTCGCCGGGGGTTTTCGCGGGCGCCGCGGCTTGGGCCGGCGACGGCCTCGGAGCCGGAGCAGGTCGCGGGGCAGGGGTTTGTGCGACCGAAAGGCCAGTGGAGCACAATAGGACAGCAATGGTATGCAGGCTCAGGCGGCACATGAGGAACCTCGGCTAGGGCATTCGGGCGGGCGGACAATGCCCGAACCGTCCATACGGGACAAGAAGCCCCTTTCCCGCGGCCCAAAGGAAAAGATTTCCGGGTTTCCTGGCACCCCAGGGAAAACGCTTTAGGCGCGGCGCTCGTTGACGGCGCTCGTTGACCCTGGCCCGTGCGGGTCCTATCTGAGCGTTGCCTTAAAACCAAATGCGCCCGGCTCCCTGCACTCTCGGCCGCGCCACCCCAAGGGGTCACCATGTTCGCCAGCATCGCCCGGGCCGTCTTCGGTTCCGCCAACGACCGTTCGCTGAAGGCGTATCAGCGCCGGGTGCCGCAGATCAACGCCCATGAGGCAGAGATGGCGGCGCTGTCCGACGCCGCGTTGCAGGGCAAGACGGCGGAGTTCCGCGCCAAGCTCGACGCCGGCGCCACGCTCGACGACCTGCTGCCGGAGGCGTTCGCGGTGGTGCGGGAGGCGTCGAAGCGCGTGCTGGGCCTGCGGCACTTTGACGTGCAGCTTATTGGCGGCATGGTGCTGCACGACGGCAAGATCGCCGAGATGAAGACTGGCGAGGGCAAGACGCTGGTGGCGACCCTGCCGGTCTACCTGAACGCGCTCGCGGGCAAGGGCGTCCACGTGGTGACGGTGAACGACTACCTGGCGGTGCGCGACAGCGAGTGGATGGGCCGGGTCTATGGCTTCCTGGGCCTCTCTGTCGGCGTGATCGTGCACGGGCTGGACGACAACGAGCGGCGGGCCGCGTACGCCGCCGACATCACCTATGGCACCAACAACGAGTTCGGCTTCGACTACCTGCGCGACAACATGAAATACCGGCTGGACGACATGGCGCAGCGCGAGTTCTTCTACGGCATCGTGGACGAGGTCGACAGCATCCTGGTCGACGAGGCCCGCACGCCGCTCATCATCTCCGGCCCTGCCGAGGACAGCAGCGACCTCTACCGCACCGTCAACATCGTCGTGCGCGAGCTGGTCCAGGACCCGACGACCTACGAGAAGGACGAGAAGTTCAAGACCGTCACGATGACCGAGGAGGGTTCGGAGCGCGTGGAGCAGATGCTGCGCGACGCCGGGATCATCACCGAGGGCAATCTTTACGACATCTTCAACGTCTCGGTGATCCACCACGTGCAGCAGAGCCTGCGCGCCAACACGCTGTTCCAGCGCGACGTCGACTATATCGTCCGCGACGACAAGGTGGTGCTGATCGACGAGTTCACCGGCCGCATGATGGAGGGCCGCCGGTTCTCCGAGGGGCTGCACCAGGCGCTGGAGGCCAAGGAGGGCGTCACCGTCCAGCCGGAGAACCAGACGCTCGCCAGCATCACGTTCCAGAACTATTTCCGTCTGTATCCCAAGCTCGCCGGCATGACGGGCACGGCGATGACCGAGGCGGACGAGTTCGCCGAAATCTACAAGTTGGAGGTGATCGAGATACCGACCAACGTGCCGGTGACGCGCCAGGACGCCGACGACGAGGTGTACCGCTCGGCGGCGGAGAAGTACGAGGCCGTCGCGACGCTGATCGAGGAGGCGAGGGGCCGTGGCCAGCCGGTGCTGGTGGGCACGACCAGCATCGAGAAAAGCGAGGTGATCAGCGAAATCCTGACCCGCAAGCATGTGCCGCACGCCGTGCTGAATGCGCGCTTCCATGAGCAGGAAGCCACCATCGTCGCCCAGGCCGGCGCTCCGGCTGCCATTACGATTGCGACCAACATGGCGGGCCGGGGCACCGACATCAAGTTGGGCGGCAACGCCGACATGCGTATCAAGCTGGAACTCGCCAACGCCGAGCCGGAGGCGCGCCCAGCGTTGGAAGCCAAGATTTTGCAGGAGGTCGCGGCCTACCATGAGGCGGTGAAGGCGTCGGGCGGCCTGCTGGTGATCGGCACCGAGCGGCACGAGAGCCGGCGCATCGACAACCAGCTCCGCGGGCGCTCGGGCCGGCAGGGCGACCCTGGCGCCAGCCGCTTCTTCCTGAGCCTGGAGGACGACCTGATGCGCATCTTCGGGTCGGACCGTATGGGCGGCATGCTGCAGAAGCTCGGCCTGAAGGACGGCGAGGCGATCGTGCATCCCTGGATCAACAAGGCCCTGGAGAAGGCGCAGAAAAAAGTGGAGGCGCGCAACTTCGACACGCGCAAGAACGTGCTGAAGTACGACGACGTGATGAACAACCAGCGGCGCGAGGTGTATGCGCAGCGCCGCGAGTTCATGCGGGCCGACGACGTGTCCGAGACGGTGCAGGAAATGCGGGCCGAGGTGGTGCAGAACCTGGTCGCCCGGCGCATCCCCGAAAAAGCCTACGCCGAGCAGTGGGAGACCGAGGCGCTGGGCGAGGACCTGCGCCGATTGCTGAACCTTGACCTGCCGGTCGTCGAGTGGGGCCGGGAGGAGGGCATCGACGAGACCGGCATCCGCGAGCGGATCGAGGCGGCGGCGGCGGCGCACATGGCGGCCAAGGTTGCCAACATGGGTCCCGAGGTGATGCGGTTCGTCGAGAAAAGCCTGCTGCTGCAGATGCTGGACGCCGTTTGGAAGGAGCACCTGCTGGCGCTCGACCACCTTCGCCAAGGTATCGGTTTGCGCGCCTACGGCCAGCGCGATCCGCTGAACGAGTACAAGAGCGAGGCGTTCGCCATGTTCAACGCCATGCTGGACGACCTGAAGGAGCGCGTCACGGGCATGCTGGCGCGCGTGGAGCTTGGCCCCGAGGCGCCGCCAGAGCCGGTTTTTCAGCCGGCGGCGCAGCAGTCCCTGCAATACTCCGACCCGGCCGCCAGCGCGCCCTATGCTGGAGGCGACGTGTTGGAGGCGGAGCGCCCGCGGATGGCGGTGGGGTCACAGGCCGCGGCGGCGATCGACCCGGCCGATCCCTCGACCTGGCGCGACACGCCGCGCAATGCGCCGTGTCCTTGCGGGTCCGGCAAGAAGTACAAGCACTGCCATGGCCGGATGGCTTAGCTCAACGGATCGTTGGCCCTCACGGAGTTGGACCCCTACTCCCCTGACAGCTCCCGCCGCCGCTTCTCCAGCTCCTCGCTGTAACGGCGGAGCGCGTACTGTTCGGTCAGCACGCCGATCACCCGCATGGTGTCGGCGTTGTCCACCACCGCAAGCTCGTCGCTCTCGGCCGTCTCAAATATCTGCACGGCCTCCTTGATCGTCATCTGCGGCAGCAGCACCGTCTTGCGGTGATGCACGACCTCGGACAGCTTCGTCGCGGTCTCAGGCGCGGCGTAGCCCTCGGAGGTCGCGAGGATGCCGGCATAGCGGTCGGAGGCGTCCACCGCGACAACGCGGGCGACCGCGCCCAGGGCGAACTCACGCCGGAACGCGGCCAGCGTCATGTCGATCGGCACCCGGCGGTACTCGCGCCGCATCATCCGGCCGACCGTCAAGTTGCGCATCCAGCCGATGTCGACGGCGCTGCGGATCGCCTCGCCGCGCAGGTGGAAGCGCCAGGTCGCAAAACTATAGCCGAAAGTGCGGCGCACCGTGATGGTCGACACGACGCTCGCGGCCAGCACGGCGACGGTCATCGGCAGCGACCCCGTGCTCTCAAGCGCCAGGAACGCCATGGTGAGCGGCCCGCCGACCACGGCGACGGCCAGGGCGCTCATGCCCACCAACGCACAGATCACCGCCGGCAGCGCCTGCACCACAGTCACCAGCGCCAATGCCCCGGCAAATAGCTTGCCCACCAGCGCACCCAGGAACAGCGAGGCGAAGAACAGCCCGCCGCGGAACCCGGACCCGATGCTGATCGCCGACGCCAACGCCTTCAACAGGATCAAAAGCCCAATCTGCTGCAAGCTATAGGGCGCGTCGAGCGCAACCCGCAGCGCCGAATGACCGGAGGAGAGCACCGCCGGGGACAGCAGCGCCATGGCGCCCACCACGAGCCCGCCCAACCCTGGCCGCAGCCAAACCGGCATGCGGCTGCGGCGGAACAGCTCCTCGACGATTGTGACGCCGCGCATGAGGGCGATCCCGCCCAAGGCGCAGAGCATGCCGAGCGCCAGGATCGGCACATAGTCCACCGCCTCGATAGCGGTCGGCACGCGGATGTCGAAGCCGTCGCCGGGTCCGGCCAGCAAGCGCACGACCGACACGGCCGCGATCGCCGACATCACCACGGGCGCCAGCGTGATGAGCGAGTAGGTGCCGATCACCAGCTCGAATGCATAGAACGCCCCGGTAAGCGGCGCATTGAACGCCGCCGCGATGGCGCCGGCTGCGCCGCAGCCCACCAGTAGCCGCAGGTCGGTGCGCCGCACCCGGAACGCGCGGCCCAGCCGGGAGGCGATCGCCGAGCCGATCTGCGCATAGCCGGCCTCAAGCCCCACGGAGGCGCCGACGCCGTTCGACCACACGGTTTGCGCGACCACGATGACGCTGTCAACGAACGACATACGGCCGCCATACAGCGCATTGGCCTCGATGGGGTCGATCGTCCGGCGCGGCAGCCAGCGGGCCAGCGCCAGCCCAGCGGCCCCCAGCACCAGCCCGCCCAGGCTCGGCACCAGCAGCGCCCGCAGCGTCGGCACCGACGGCATGGCGGACAGGAACTCGCCCGGCCCCAAGCGGTACAGCACGCGGTGCATGAGCTGGGCGGTCATCTCCATCACGACCACAACCAGGCCAGCGCCGATGCCGACAAAGGCCGACAGCATGACCAGCCAGATCTCGTCCGCCCGCACCAGTGCGCGCAGGGTTTGCGGGACATGCGCCACCACCTCCCCAATCGGGCGGCGCTCCCGCTGGGCGCGCGGTCTCGCTGCGGTGCCCACACCGGAGAGGCTCGTGCTGCTGGGAAGAAGGGACATGGCGAGGGGTCAGCCAGAAATGGAGCTTCGGGGCCCCGGCCAGCCTGGCCGGGTGTTGCACTACTGCCGCTGCAATGCCTGATTATCAGCCAGATAACGTTGCCAGTGCGTTAAAAACATCGGCGTTTGGTCAGTTATTTGCATTTCGTTCGTCGCGTGTGTTTTCCAAGTCGTCATCGATGAATGCCTGCACCAAGTCGGCCAAGCTTTCGTGCGCGGTGAAGCCCAGGGCCTTGGCGCGCACCGGGGCGAAGGCGGCGGGCCAGCCGCCGACGATGGCGGCGACGGCCGGGTCAGGGCGGCGCTCCACCAGCGCGGACGCGCCGGGCCGCACGCTGTCCAGCGCTTGCAGCATCTCGCCGACGGTCGCGCTGATGCCAGGGGGGTTGACGCCGCGGTCGAGGCCCATTGCCGCAGTATCGACAGATGCCGCGTGCAGCAGCCATTCGACTGCCCGCCGCGGGCTGCACACCCACACGGCGAAGTCGTCGGGCACCGGCAGCGTCGCCGGCAGGCCCAGCAGCGGCTCGCGCAGGATGGCGCTGACGAAGCTGCTGGCGGCCTTGTTGGGCCGGCCCGGCCGCACGATGACGGTCGGCAGCCGGATCGACACCGCATCCAGCATGCCCCGGCGGCTGGCGTCGGCCAGGAACAGCTCGGCCGCGGCCTTCTGCGCGCCGTAGGTGTTGGCCGGAACCTGCCGCGCGTCGTCCGGCAGCACCGCGCCCTGGCCGCCGCTGAAGCTCGCGACCGAGCTGGTGAACACCACGCGGGGCGGCGAGGCAAGCCGGCGGCAGGCGTCGATCACCGCGTCGGTCCCGCGCACGTTCACCCGGCGGCCCAGCTCGTAGTCGGCCTCGGCCGCGGCGCTGACAACGGCGGCGAGGTGGAACACGACGCCGGTGCCGGGCGGGATGGCGGCGGCCGTCAGGTCGGCCAGGTCGCCGGCCAGGCTGTGGACCGGGAACCGCGCGCCGGAGGGCGGGGGCGGGGCGGCGAGGTCGAACAAGGTCAGGCTGCTGACCGGCTGTCCGCCGAGCGCGCCATCGGCTGCCAGCCGGGCTGCCACCTTGCGGCCCAGGAACCCGGCGCCGCCCAGGATCGTGATGTGCATGGCATTTCCCTGATTTGTCGGTTCAGCACTAGCCGCGGCACCGCCGCCGCGCAATTGTGCCGGGGTGACAGCCGCGGTCCCGCTCCGATTCCTGCCGAACCCGCGCCGGGGCGCTCCGGGCATCGTGGTGCTGCCCAGCGGCGGCTTCCGCCGGGCGCGGGCCGACATCACGAGTTGGCCGGGCTACGCGCCCACGCCGCTGCGCTCCCTGCCGGCGGTCGCGCGGGAGGTCGGCATCGCGGCGCTGCATATTAAGGATGAGGCCGGGCGGTTCGGGCTGGGCAGCTTCGAGGCATTGGGCGGCGCATATGCCGTGGCGGGCGTGCTCGCCGCGGAGCTGGCCCGGCGCGGCGCGGCGCTGTCGGCGACCACGGCTGACCTGCTCGCCGGGCGCTACGCGGTGGACACGCGGGACATCACGGTTGCCTGCGCCACCGACGGCAACCACGGCCGCAGCGTCGCCTGGGGCGCCCAACGGTTCGGCGCGGCCTGCGCCATCTTCGTCCACGCCGGCGTGAGCCAGGCGCGCATCGACGCCATCGCCCGCTACGGCGCCGCCGTCCACGTCGTGCCCGGCCCCTACGGCGACGCGGTGCGCGCCGCCGCCGACGGGGCCGCGCGGCACGGCTGGCTCGTCGTATCCGACACCTCTTGGCCCGGCTACACCGAGGTGCCGCGCGAGATCATGCAGGGCTACCGCTTGATGGCCGACGAGGCGCTGGACCAATGGCCGGGGCCGCCACCCACCCATGCATTTATCCAGGGCGGCGTCGGCGGCGTGGCGGCGGCAGTGTCCGTGCAGGTGCGCGCACGGCTCGACCCGGCACCGGACGTGGTGGTGGTCGAGCCGGAACGCGCTGCCCGCCTGATGGCCAGCGCCGCGGCCGGGGCGCCTGCGCCGGCCGGCGGCGAACCCAGCCTGATTGCGTGGCAGGAGCTAGACCGCGGCGCTGCGGCCTTCCTGGCCATTCCGGACGCGGCAACCATTGAGGCGATGCGCGTCCTGGCCGGGCTGGGCATCGTGTCCGGCCAGTCGGGCGCGGCCGGGTTCGCCGGATTGCTCCTAGCCGCGCGGGACCCGGCGGCCCGAGCGGCGCTGGGGCTTGGCCCTGCCAGCCGCGCGCTGGTGTTCAGCACCGAGGGCGCGACCGATGATCCGGCCCTCTACCAGCGCCTTGTCGGCGGCGGGTGAACTGCCTTCGGTCCCGTGGCTGCACGGGCCGCCGCCGATGGACGTGACCGCTGTGCTGGTGCGGCGGTGATCCTGCACGCGGTCGAGGCCGGGACGCGGCGGGGCGAGGACGCGCCCGTGGTGTTGCTGCACGGGCTGTTCGGGGCGGCGGCGAACTTCGGGGCGATCCAACGGCGGCTGGCCGGCGCCGGCCGGGTGATCGCGCTCGACCTGCGCAACCATGGACTCAGCCCGCACGACCCCGCCATGTCCTATGCCGCAATGGCCGGGGACGTGCTGGACAGCCTCGCGGAGCTTGGGGCGCCACGGGCTGCGCTGGTGGGCCACTCCATGGGCGGCAAGGTCGCGATGACGGCGGCGCTGCTGCAGCCGGGCCGCGTCAGCCGGCTGGTCGTGGCGGACATCGCCCCAGTCCAGTATCCGCCGGCATTCCGCGGCTTCGTAGACGCCATGCTCGCCATGCCGTTGGTCCCAGGGCTGAAGCGCGCCGAGGCCGACGCAGCGCTGGCGCCCGCCGTCGCGGATGCCCGCGTGCGCAGCTTCCTGCTGCAGAACCTGCAATTCGGCCCGGCGCCGGCGTGGCGCATCGGACTGCGGGAGGTCGCGGCGAACCTGCCGGTGATCGAGGGATGGGAGATGCCGCCGGATGCGAAATACGCCGGGCCGACCTTGGTGCTGCGCGGCGAGCGGTCCGACTACGTGCGGCCCGAGCACCGGGCAGCGATCCGCGCGTTGTTCCCCGCCGCCCGGTTCACCTCGCTCAAAGGCGCCGGGCACTGGCTGCACGCGGACGCGCCTGACGCATTTGTCGAGGTCTTGCAAGCGTTCCTGGAGCCTTGAGCGTGTTGAATCTTTGGCTAAGCGGGCGCTGCTGGGAGGACAGGTTTTGCTGGGCGTGAACTTCGGTCAATCTTGGAGCGGATCAGCCCCGGTTCGTGTCCGGGACAGGACCCTGCCTGTGCCGGGAACATCGACAGTCATGCGCCGCGCCCGTAGCCGCGTGTGAGGTCCCGCAACACCCCGAGCACTTGTTCCTGTTCCGGTGTCGCAGTTTTGCGTGCGCCGCCCTCCGCGATACCGGCCGCAGTCGCGATCAGCGGAATGTCCACCTCGCCATGCTCACCGACGTTCGCCATGGCCCAACGGGCAAAAGCTCGCGTTTCGACCTGACGCGCCTCACGGACATCAAGCGTGTCATGCCTGGGATCGGCTTTGATGTGGTCATACAGCCGTTCAACAGTGTCCTGCGGCCCTTCGAGAACCTGGGCGAACCAATTGTCGTACATCAACAGCGCTCCGGTCACTCCCCGTTCAGCATTGTTGGCCCGGGATGTGCGAAGGATTTGGCTGAGCTGTTCTTGGTTGGCGCCGTTTTCAATTTTGCTGCGGCTCCGGTAGATCAACCGGAACGATGGTTCGTTCATCACCTCGGCATTTGGCAAATTCAGGGCGTCACTCACGATGACTCATCCTCCAAGATTGTCACCGCTGCACTCTGTGCGATGTTCTTTGTTCAAAGCACGGCCCTCTGACGCCCATTGCTAGCCAAATGCTTGGGTTCGCAGTCCGTCACGTTGCAAGTGTGAACGAGGCGAGCGGGCACAATCAAGTTAATTGAAGGGGTAAAACATTCTGCCCCGGTGCAGCGCAATCGGACGGGGGCGGCAGGCATCCGTAGGGCACGCACCGTCGAACAGAATGCACACGCCGCAGCCGCCTTACTGAACGAATTCGCTCAAAGGCTACGCGCACGTCCGCCCTGCAGCGCGTCGCGGCTGACGCGCACCGCCTCGTCCAGCGCCGTATGCGGCTCCGGCCCGATCAGGGCAACCAGCCGTGCGTTGTCCAGCCGCAGCGTGGTTCGCCATAGGTGGCATCCCGACGCCTTGCCGGTGAGCTGACGCGCTATGTCGCGGACACCTGGCTGCCAGCCCGGTCGCCTCGAAACGGCGGGGTTGGCGAGACCAAGGTCAGTTCGACTGCTTGATCTTCTTGCCCTCGTCGGACGCGCGCCACAAGTACCAGGCCGCGGTCGAACGCCACGGCGCCCAAGCTTCGCCGATCGCCGCCAGCTCCTTGGGGCGGGGCTGGACTTCGAGCTGCTTGATCCGCCGCCACCCCTCGCGCACGCCGAAATCGTCGACGGGCAGCACGTCCGGCCGGCCGAGCGTCGAGATCAGCACCATCTCGACCGTCCAGCGGCCGACGCCGCGGATAACGACCAGCCGGCGTATCAGCTCGTCATCGGACAGGGCGGCGGCGGCCTGCATCGTCGGGACCGTGCCGTCCAGGGCGCGGGCGCAGATGTCCTGTATGGCGGCGGTCTTGCTGCCCGAGAAGCCGCAGGCCCGGAGCGTGCCCTCCGGCGTCGCCGCAAGCTGCTCCGGCCGCGGAAAAGCGCCGCCGGGATATAAAGCGGCCATGCGCGCGAGGATAGCTTCAGCGGCGCGGCCGTGCAGTTGCTGGTGGGCGATGGCGCGGACCAGCGCCTCGAACGGCTCCCGCGGCTTCGGCGTCGCGGTGCAGGGGCCGATGCGGGCGATCAACGTGGCGAAAGCCGGCTCGGCGGCGGCAAGGTGGGCGGCAGCGTGCGGCATTCCGCTTTTCTAAACCCGGCGGTTGCGGCTTGCCAGCCCACCCTGGCCGTTCCTACATCGAGGTATCAGTGCTAGCATGGCCATGGATGCGGCGCCGATGATTGAGGGAACGCCCCATGGGCAGGATGCGGCTTGGTGCGGTCGAGGACGAGGCGGCTGAGGAGAACCGCCTGACGGCGAGCCTGGCCGGGCTTGCCGTGGCGTTGATGCTGGTGGTGGCCGGCTTGTTCCTGATCCAGCACCTACGGGACAAGGCGCGGATCGAGGATTGTCTGATGTCCGGCCGGTTCAACTGCGACGCGGTGGCGGCCAGCCTTTCCCGTTGAGTTACGTCCGTTCTCCATGGCTGCGCCGGGAGACTCTACGCGCGGCTGATCCGTCAATGACGCGGCTTTAGGCGCGGATCAATCCTGTCGCCGGGACGATGGCGCCGCTGCCTGGGAAGGCTTGCAGCAGGGCCGGCGTCGAGAGGCCAAGATGCGCGGCCAGCAGCCCTTTTGCCAACGAACGGAGGTCGAGTGTCGGGGCGAGGTCCCGCCCGTCCAGCAACCGGCCCTCGCCGAGGCCGGGCCATTCGGCCAGCACCCGGCCGCCCTGGACCGCGCCGCCGGCCAGGAACGCCACGGTCCCGGTGCCATGGTCGGTGCCGCCGGTGCCGTTCGCCCGTGCGGTGCGGCCGAACTCCGTCATGACCAGCACCGCCGTTTGCGCCCAGGCCGCCCCCAGACCGTCCCGCAACGCAACCAGCCCGGCGTCGAGCTGGCCGAGCGGACCCAGCAGGCGCTGCGCCTGGCCAGCATGGGTGTCCCAGCCGCCGAGTTCCATGGCGGCGATGCGCGGCCCGTCCGCCTCCGCCAGCAGCCGGCCCGCCGTACCAGCCAGCGTGGCGAACGCATACTTGTCGCGCGGCGCTTCGGTTCCTGCCGGCTGCGCGCCCGAGAGCTGGGCATGGGTGAACCCCCGCTCGGCCAGGCCCTCGCGCAGCGCCGGGCCGGTGATCGGGTCGGCCTCGTGCAGCGCCGCGAGCCGGGCATAGAGGTCCGCCTGCGGCTGGGCGAATCCCGTCGGAGCATAGGCGCCGACCGGAGCCGGGCCGCGCAGCAGCAGTGGCAACCCCATGCCCACGGAAAGCGGCGCACCGGCCGAGGGCCGCGGCGGCATGGCCAGCACGGCACGGTTCAGCCAACCGCTGGACAGGCGCTGGTCCGCGCCGCTTTCCATGAAATCTTGCGCTTCGAAGTGGCTGCGGGTGCGGGCATGGCCGGCGACGGCGTGAACCGGCAGCAACTGGCCTGCCGCATACAATGCGTGCATGCCGACGAGCGCCGGGTGCAGGCCGTAGAAGCCGCCGAGGTCCAGCGTCCCGCCCTCGCGGCCGGGCTGCGGCGGCAACAATCCTGGGCGGAGCGCCTCAAGCGCTGGGTCGCCGTAGGGCACGACGGCGGCCATGCCGTCCAGCGCGCCGCGCAGAATCACGACGACCAGGCGCCGTTCGGTCGGCGCCGCGGCGACCGCGAGCGAGGCACGGCCGAGCGCCACCGCCGCGCCCAATCCGAGCAGGGCGCCTCTGCGGCCAACACGCGGACGGATTGGGCTCATCGCCTTTGGAACTCCGGTGATCCGAGCAGCAAAGTAACGGCGTCGCGGCGGGACCCGGCGCGGCGCATCTCGTTCAGCGTGGCATTCGACAGCAGCGGCCCCAGCGCCGTGTCCGCCAGCGCTTCCGCTTCCGGGAGCTGCGTGCGGCCGGCGAACCCATAAGCCCAGTCGATCCGGCGCAGCAACGCCTCCGGGCCGGCCCAATCGGCTGCGGCGTCCGGCCAGCCAATCGGGAACGGCGCGTTGAACGCCGGCTGGCCCAACCCGGCCATGATGCCGAGCATGTCCGGCCGGTTGTCCGGCGGCAGGCCCGCCGCCCGCACCGCCGCCAGCAGGTAGTCCCAAGGGGTGCGCAGCTTGGCAAGGGGTTGCCAGGCCGCCGGCTCGCGCACCAACGCCGCCGCTGCCGCGCCGAGGTTGCCGCCGGTGTCGCGCAACGCACCCTCGACGGTGCGGACCGCATCGGGCGGCGGCGCGTCCGCCACGAAATGCTGGACCAGCTTGGCCGCGAGGTGGTGGTGCGTCATGGGGTGCGCCGCGAGGAAGGCGAACGCCTCGACGCCGCCCTGCTCGCCCTCGGGGAAGCTTTGGCCCAGCACCTGCTTGGCGCCAGGGTCGTGCAGGGCCGGGCGGAACCGGAAGCCTGGGTCCTCCTGCTGCCGCCCGACCGACCAGCCGGTCAGCACGCGGGCGAACTCGGTGACATCGGCCTGGGTGTAGCCCGCCGCCGGCGTGCAGGTGTGCAACTCCAGGCACTCGCGGGCCAGGTTCTCGTTCAGGCCGCGGCGCTGCTTCAGCCCGAACGCCGACGCCGGGCCAGTGGAGCCGGCGTTGTCCAAATAGAGCAGCATGGCCGGGTGCCGCATCACCGCGAGCAGCATGTCGCCGAACTTCCCCGTGACGTGCGGCCGGATGGCGTCGCGGACATAGGCGCCGACGAGGGGCGCGATGATCCCGCGGCGCAGGCTGACGGTGAAGTGGTTGGCCCAGAACCAGACGAGGCGCTCATGGAACGGCGCGTCGGTCATGATGGCGAGGTCGATCAACGCCTGCGCCTCGGCCCGGAACATCTGGCGCGCACGGCTGGGCTCGCCCGGCGGACGTGGCTCGGTCCGGTCGAGCGCCGAAGCCGCCATCGCTTCGGCGACGGTCGCGCCGCCGGCTGGGGCCGGCCCTGGATGCTCAACCTGGGCCGCGAGCCATTCGGCAGGATTGTTCGGCAATGTGTCGTCCGGTTTGCGGCCCAAACCGAACCGTATCATCGCGTGCGGAGCGCGGAGGTCCATGGCCAGAGTTTAAACCTGGAGGCTCTTATTGGGTTCCGGGGTGGTGAGGCCGGGACCAGGAAGTTGGGCTGAAGGCATCTGGTGCGCGAGCAAGAGCGGGAGTAGCTGACC
>JAABUP010006354.1_pt1 | contig 16901 bp, 19 predicted proteins | sample 5559201 | NCBI WGS metagenome assembly JAABUP01 (sample SAMN10711887, study PRJNA513373) | rock metagenome | isolation source: Antarctica rocks | place: Antarctica
CTCTTTAGAAACTGTCTGTCCCGACATTGCTGCTGATTTTGACGCTGAAAAGAATGGTGTCACTGCTGTTGAAGTGACAAGTTCAGCAGGCGCTAAGTATGGCTGGCTGTCAGATGAGCCTGGAGCCTGGGCTTTCTTCGCCATGTGCAGCATGACCTTGTCTGGCTTCTTGAACAAACAACGTTGGATAAGCTGGCATTACAGCCAGCAGCAGGTAAACTGGGGTCCACTGGACCCGGTCCGGTCACTGCACACATATGCTTGCGGCTGCGTGAGCCTCCCAAAGCGTCTGCAGCCTTCCCGTTGAGATGTTTTCTGCCTGTGTAGCTCAACGGTATCCGGCAGCAAATATTTTGTGCTTTGATCAGCCCATGCACAAGAGGGTAACATCGCACGGTGTGGGAGCGACTCGATCACGCAACGTCGGTCATGGCAGGTATGCCATGATGGCAAGTACGGCATGAGTTCACAGATTATATCACTGTTCACGACTGCTGCAACTAACAGCAAATCTGAGACCTGTCTGTGGCATGTTATAGGCGTACCTCGCAAGCGCCTCACCGCATCAGGCGGTTAACCAGTCAGGCGTCAGAAATCCAAAAACGTGATCAGTGTACACACGGAAGCACGAAGGCGACCGCCCGTTCGTCCTTCATAGGTGTGTCACTTAACTCGGCAAGCTAGCTTGTGTAGACACATTCAAGCCCTTCAGTGTCTGCTCGTGAATGCTGACTAGCCCATCCACACACGTACGCTGACTTGCAGGCCATGCCCTTCGAATTGACAGTCGCAGTGACAGTATGCTACAGGAGCAAAGCCAGCAGCTTGACAAGGGTCCCGATACCAGCCTGCTTGTTGACGAGCTGCAAAAACAATGGCATGCAAAGCTCAACATGCACCTTGGCAACATTCTCATCAGGCCTGGCAGCAATCGCAAGGTCTGGTGGTCGTGTGATCAGTGTCCAGACGGCTTACCACACATCTGGGAGGCTATTGTTAATGCCAGGACGCAAGGGAGGGGCTGTCCTTTCTGCTCAGGCCAGGCTGTCTGTCAGCATAACACGCTTGCCAGAAAGGCACCTGAAGTTGCGCTGTTTTGGGATATCAAAAAGAACCATCCATTGTCACCAGACCAGTTGACTGTCTCTAGCGGCATGAAAGCCCATTGGAAGTGCAGCGTCTGCTTGCATGAGTGGCAGGCTTCAGTCATGAGTAAGGCGCGTTACAGGACTGGGTGTCCCAGGTGTGCAAAGGCAAACAGCGGCGGGAAAGCAGATGGCACCAAGCAGAAGCATCCTACTTTTGCAGCGGCACAGCATGCCTTGCTGCAGCAATGGGATCATGACAGGAACAAAGAAAATGGGGATTTCCCTGACAACACGACATTGCAAAGCGCCAAGCTCATTTGGTGGCAGTGCCAGGAATGCCCAAAGGGCAAGGTGCACAGCTGGCAGACTCGGGCAGCCCATCGAACCTCACAGAAAAAGCCATCAGGATGCCCTTGTTGTGCTGGGAAGAAGCTTTGTGAGTGCAACTCTTTAGAAACTGTCTGTCCCGACATTGCTGCTGATTTTGACGCTGAAAAGAATGGTGTCACTGCTGTTGAAGTGACAAGTTCAGCAGGCGCTAAGTATGGCTGGCTGTCAGATGAGCCTGGAGCCAAGAAGCGCTCTGTGGATCAGCGCACCAGGTTTACAAGGAAAAAATTGCACACTGATGCCAGGCGCTCGTAATAATGTAGCAAATAGCTATGCCTTTGATCTGTTCAAAGTTTTGGCTAGCTTGACATATTTTCAATATGGAACTCCACTGTTTATGACTGTGCTATGCATTGAGATTTGGAAGGACAGAGGAACCCTCCACCTTGTGCTGTGCGCAGGCTCAGCTATCAGTAAGCTGTGCTTTGCCCCCTTCTTGTAGCCACAATGTGGCATACTGCATCTCTGAACTATTGTTAGTCATTACACAGCTCACTCTGGCCTGTTCAGTCACATGACAGTTGACATGTCTTGCTTATTACTTGGGACACAGCATGACTGCAATGATGTTGTCACTGCTTTCTTAGGCTGTGTTGATGTGTGTCATGCTCAGAGTGTTAGTGTTGAAGCCTTGTTGAATGCTTTCTGAGTGACAGCCTGGGTGACATGAGCCTGTCTGTCCAGGAGTGTGTGATTTGAAAGATGGTGCTGACTTGAGAGGACCGAGGGCCAGGACACATGAGATCACTGGCAAGGTAGAGTTTGCATTGCTTGAAGCTGAGCCAGAAGTCCTGGGACTGTGTCTGAATGTGCGTAAGTAGTGCAAAACTATATGTATGGCAACATGCCTTGTGTGGTGCTGATGTATAGCTTGAACATTTTGCAAGCAGCTATAGCCTTGTAACAGAATGTGCTGCTCTCCAGCATCTTCAACGCATACAGCAAGTGGCAAAAGCAGAAAAGAAGGTCCTAGATACCAATGTCTGCTTTGTGAGCTTCATGCAGCCCATGCAAGTGAAGCAGCATGTGAACAGTGTAAATAGAGCATATGCAGTCCTGACCCATGAGCATTTCAGCGTCAGCAAGACGCAAGGCCACTTGATACATTATGCATATTAGGCAACTCAACTACCATAAGCATGCATGATGCAGGTTAGGTACAGCAGCCCATGAGGAAGATGGCAATGTAGCTGAGAGTGGCAAAAAGAGAGGAGGGTGTTTGGCTGGTGCCTCCATGTCTTCAGTGACAGAGGTACATAAGGACGAGTTGAGCCTGCTGGGCCAAAATGGCCAGCTACTTTCACCAACGCCTGAGCACAATGTCAAACAGGTGATGCCTGTCAGCTCTCCTGTTGATGTCATGTCATGCAAGCAGTGTTTGTTGATGACAGTTTGAAGACAGTTTCAAGCTTGTGTTGTGTTTGCTGCATCAGCCTGTTGTGCTTGTGTTATCTGCCTGACTTGTCTGCTGTGCTTTTGGGAAAGGCTGAGAGCAGTCTAGTATCACACTCATATGCATAACATGATTTGATGCCATGCTTGGATTGGCGTTGTGCAATTGGTTGAAGGCAGCCATGCGGCATGCACCCTCAGGGTCACCCTGTATGGCACAAGTTTGTCTGTACAGGAGTATGTGACTTGACAGATTGTGATGACTCATGGTGACTGCAGGCCAGTGCACATGTGGTCACTGATCAGACAGATTTTGCATGAAGTCAAGCTGAGCCAGGAGTCCTGGAGAGTCTCAACATGCTCATGTAGTGTTAAGGTACATACACAGCAATGTGCTTTCTGTGGTGCTGTTTCAGCTGGGCAATCATTCAGTGGCTACAGCATCATAATGCACAGATTGTCCTGTCCTGCTTCCAAAATATAGGGGTTACACACATCAAACGGCAAATGCAAATGACTTGGTCTGTGCATCTGTGAGCTTCATGCAGCTTGTGTATTGAGGACTGTTATACAAATCATGTACAGTCTTTATGCAAGGGCATGACAGCGTCTGCAGCAAGTAACGGCTTGTGATGTCTCATGTAGATCTACCAGACTCAAAAAATTGTATCCATGTGTGATGCAGGTCACCCACCAAAGGAGCAACAGCCCATGATGAAGCTGCCAATGTAGCTGACACCGGCAAGGTGTGGGAAGGGTGGGCTGGCTGGTGCCATCTCTTCACTGAGGGAACGTTAGCTCTGTCTTTCCACAAGATAGCAAAATGTCATAAGCAATTGTATGTACATGCTGAACCTTGTCATCATGTTTGTTGCACCATGTGACGCGATATTGGCCAGTAACCACATGCGTTCTGTGTCATCTATATGCAGTGTGGTTGCTGAGTCCATGTTTGCAAGCCTGGCATTTCAAGCCTGTTGTTGTGAACATGGTGTCCGTGCAGGTGTGCTCTGAGTCCACCGGCCATGCTTAGGCTGTTCAAATGACCTGTGACCCTCAGCAGGCTGAGCATGGCAAGCTGGCGGACCTGTTAAATTCTAGACACAACTCTGCTGCACTCAACAGAGCTGGCAATGATGTCCACAAATACTGCAGATCCGGCGTCTACAACCAGACAGATGAGCAGAAGCAGGTGCTGCCGCCTTTCTTCTTGTCTGCAGACCTTGGATCAACTCAGACCTTAGCCAGCCAACCTGTTGTTCAGTTGAAAAACACAAAGTCTGTGAGGTTTTGACACACTTGATGTCATCAGCATGGTCATGAGTGGCTACGGCATATGCCACTTCAATGACTCATCAATGTGAAGCTAACCCAATACTTCGTATTTGTGGCTTTGCTTTCTTCTGAAGATGCACTCTATCGTGTGAAGAGGGCACCTGGATAAAGCAAATTACTAACATGCCATGACAGATCAAAAGAGCTACACAGTCAAGCTGACGTTGCCCTGGATGCCTTTTTTGTGCAGACTGCAGAGCAGAAGAAGAGCCAGACCCAGGTGTCTGTCACGGTGATTGCTCCCTGCCACAAGTTCTGGCTAGCATATGAGTACTAACAGGAGTTGATTGGCTTGAGAAGACAGAAGTGGCATGAGATACAGGGTGCTTGAAGGGCCTGTCAGCTTTTTGTTCTGCCTGCACACCCCAGATCTGACTTGCAAAGCTACAGATGGGTGGCTGTGATAGTGTCGGCTGCCTGCAAATTTCTGGTTTAAAAACCATGCATGTTCTTTGTCAGTGCTTTGGCATCAAAATTTTTGTGTTGATTGTGTTCACAGACAATGTTTCTCACATCAAGGTTGTGGAAGTCCTTCCAGGCACCAAGCTGTTGTTGTAAGCCTGTTGCTGCCATTGACGGGATGAACAGGTTGTCTGCACATAAGCTTGGGTTGAATTCAGGTCACAGGCCCAGTATTCAGACATCTGGTGTGTCAATTTTGACCTCTTAAGCAAATAGGCACTAATGACCCACACTCTGGGGTGGCTCTGGGTGGGCTGTCAACCTGGAAGGTCAGTCTTGTTCGCAATGTGCAAAACTAAGCAATGTGCAAAACTAAGAAACTGTGCAAAATGTGCATTCATTCATTCATTCATTCATTCATGGATTTTACAGTCGTTGGGAAACAGCTAGCCCATTTGACTAAATTGCGGTGAAGACAAAGCTTGTGATCTTCTTCTTCTTCTTCAAACAGTTGGATAAGCTGCGGGCGTTACCTGGCGTTTTAACAAGCGCCTGCAGGTTTACACACATGCCTGCCGCTGCGTGAAAGGTTCATTGCAATTTCCCTGTTAGCATGCTCTCTGCTCAGATACAGCAAAGATATCAGATAGCGACCGCTCTGTGTTTTGATCACACCATGCTTGAGTCGAGTAGCGAGAGAGCGACGCTGTCGTGCACCGCTCGTTGTACCAGGTCTGATATATTGCCTCTTGCAGTGCAAATATGAAGGTCAAACGCCGTTCACAACTGCAGCGGTTGGCAGCAGTATTCAGACCCGGCAGTTGCTTGCAGGCGGACCTCGCAAGTTCCTCACCGCGTCAGGCGGCTGACCAGCTACGCACAAGAGCCTCAGAGAAGTGCTCGGAAACTATACGGAAGTACGCATGTGACGGTCTGTTCATTGTGTTTACTGCCCTGGCAAGCCAACTTAAGCAGTTTTGATTTGTCAAATGCGCATGCCTTTGAATGGTGTCCGCATGCATGCTGATGATCAGCAGCTGATCTGCAGGGCATGTATGTTGCATGGGCAAAAGCGCTGACAGTACGCCACAGCAGAAAAGACCACAGCTTGATAGCGGGCCCGACATCAGCTTGCTTGCTGACGAGCTGCAGAAACAGTGGCATGACAAGCTCAACATGCACTTTGGCAACGTTCTCATCAGGCCCGGCAGCGATCGCAAGGTCTGGTGGCCGTGTGGCCAATGTCCAGATGGCCTTCCTCACATCTGGCAGGCCACAGTTCTGAATAGGACCCAAGGGACAGGCTGTCCTTTCTGCTCAGGCAACACCGTTTGTCAGCATAACACGCTTGCCAGAAAGGCACCTGAAGTTGCGTTGTTTTGGGATGCCAAGGAAAACCATCCATTGTCACCAGATCAAGTGACTGTCAACAGCCACATGAGAGTCCACTGGAAGTGCAGCACTTGCTTGCACGAATGGCAGGCTACAGTGCTGAATAAAACGCGTGGCAAGACTGGGTGCCCCAGATGTGCACAGACACACCGAGGCAGGAAAGCAGATGGCACCAGGCAGAAGCACCCTACTTTTGCAGCGGCAGACCATGCCTTGTTGCAGCAATGGGATCATGACAAGAACAGAAAAAGTGGAAACTTCCCTGACAACACATCGTTGCAAAGTCACAAGCTCATTTGGTGGCAGTGCCAGGAATGCCCAAAGGGCAAGGTGCACAGCTGGCAGGCTCGCCCAAACAGTCGAACCTCAAGCAAAAAGCCAACAGGGTGCCCTTGCTGTGCTGGGCACAAGCTTTGTGAGTGTAATTCTTTGGAAACTGTATGTCCTGATATTGCTGCTGATTTTGACGTTGAAAAGAATGGTGTCACTGCTGCTGAAGTGACAAGTTCAGCAGGCGCTAAGTACAGCTGGCTGTCAGACAAGCCTGGAGCCAAGAAGCGATCTGTAAATCAGCGCACTGTTTACGCAAGAACAAAGTTGCACACGGGTGCTAGGCGCTCGTGATAGTGCAGCAAGTACCAATGCCTGCCGTACTTGGGAGTTTTGATAGACTTGCAAATAACTTGTTGGTAGCGGTTCATCAGTTGTCATGGATGTCAATTCTTCAGACATAGAAGGCAGAGGAGGGGCACATTCCATTTGCTGTAATGCAACCCTATTGCGCGCTGGCCTAGCTATCAGTATGCTCTACTCTGCCCCCTGTCTGTAGCCATGTTGAGGCATACTTAATCTCTGATTGGTCGGCTGCCACTGCACAGCCCACTCTGGCTTGTTCAGACACTTGAGCAGTGACACATCTTGTTTATTGTCAGGAACACAGCATGCCTTTGTCACTGCTAGTTTCTACTGGTTATCTGTTGATGTTGTCTTGTTCTGTGACCTGAAGCCTTGTGATGCACAGACTGTGTTGCTTGCTAGCATCATGAATTGCACACACCAAACGGCAAATGCATGACACAGTGTTTGCGTATGTGAGCTGCATGCAGCCACCGCAAACAAATCATGTGCAGCCTGTACCCAACAGCATTGCAGCCTGTGGGACGCAAGGCCACTTGACGTCTTTTTAGAGCCACGCAACATGATAAGTGTGCACAATGCAGGATACTACCTAAGGTACAGCAGCCCATGTGGGAGATGCTAACATATCTGAGAGCGGCAAATAGAGATGAGGGTATTTGGCTGTTGCCTCCATGTCTTCACTAATTGAAGTACACTGGGTACTGATTGATGTACAAGCAGGTGATGCCTGTCAGCCTCTCTTATCGATGTCATGTGCAAGCAGCATCTGTCAAAAACATTATGTAGCCTGAATTGTGTCTGCTTCATCAGCCTAAGGTGCACGTAGTGTCTGCCTGATTTCTTTGCTGTGCTTTGAAAAGGGCTCACAGCAGTCCAGTATCACACTTGTGTGCATAACATCATTTGACATCATCTATGCATTTATCCATGTGCATGTTTTGGTTTAGATTCCAAATTGCTTTTCTTACAAGTAGTCCTATGCACATGCTGATCTGCATCATCATCTTCCCTATTGCACCATGCAACAAGACAATCAGGCCAGGGCCTGCCAGTGCTGGTGCCTGTCTGTGTCATCTGTATGTGTTGTGTTCCCCACATGCATCCTTGCTTGCCTGGTATCTGGAGCCCATTCTCATGAAGGTGATGTCTGTGCAGGTGTGCTCTGAGTCCACTAGCCATGCTGAGGCTGTTCAGAAGGCCATGTGACCCTCAGCAAGCTGAGTATAGCAAGCTGGTGAACATGTTGTACTCCAGGCGCAACTGCACCACTTCCAACAGAGCTGGCGATGATGTCAACACAGAGTATAGAGGCGGCAGAAGAATCCCACACAGACAGGCAGAAGCAGGTAGGACATCGTGCTGCCGTTCCTCTTCTTGCCTGTAGGCTTCGCGCTTACAACTCTGGCTCACAAGCCTAGCAAATAGCTGATGTGGTGTGTTGTGCACAACAGCAGCAGCAAAGCCAGGTGGGAGCCTGTGTCTTCCTGATTTGATGATATTGGCATGAAGGCTAGTCAGCATTGTGATTACAATGTATGTCTGCCTCACAAAGCAAGCTGGCATGCATACATCACACTCGCACGTTTGATGACACCAGCCGGCAAGTTTTCTTTGAGAGCAGTTGTATCAACGCACTCGTGTCAGTATAGTCTCATCACAGCTCATTTGTGTTGATGCCTTTGCCCATTTCGTTTAAAAAAGCAGCACACACACATCGCGCATGCTCTCACTGCAGGGTGTCCTTCTATGCCAAGCTGCGCTTTGTCGACCAGACACAGAGAGCCCTTTTCACAGCTGCAATTCTTGCAGGTCATCTATGCAGAGGCAGAAGTGCTTAGGTTGGCAGTGTACACGCGAAATTCTGTTAGGTATGGCAGAGCTGAAGGTGTCATGACAGCTAGCCTGAGCAACCGCACACAGCAAGTGTTGGCTGTCAACTTCTCAGAGCTGGACGCAGAGCTGGTCAGAGCCGTGGAGGGAAACAAGCTGTCTGGGCTGTTCTACAACAGCATATCTGGCATGGCATGATCTCAACATGCAAGCTCAATGTGTTCATGCTGCAACCCATCACATGAGGTACAATTCAAATAAAAGTGTTAGCATGTGTCTACCAAAATTTTCCTGTTTAGGTCAATTTTAGTTAGGTCAGTGGTCCTGCACTGCAGTAGCTCTGTAGGGCATGTTGTTTCATAGCTACACTTGACAGTGTTCTGCTTCCTAACATGCATTGGACAGCTCCAACCAGATACTGCAGTACTTTCAGCCTTGATTGAATGAAGCAGATCTGGTCTATATAGATATATATAGACACTAGCTAGACACTGCAAGCTAGACTGTGCTGATTGCACTGCAGCCGGCTTCAGCAAACTTCAGATCCTCTAGGCAAGGCTGAAAGCGTTCAGCCATGTAATAGATATCATCAGACATGCAAGCTGAAAGTTGCTGATTGTACACTAGTCAGTTTCAGCTGGTATAAGACAAGGCTGGAAACGTTCTCAAAGTGTCAATGCGAAGCTGACTGGGTTTGTAGTTGTCGTGGCTTTGCTTTCTTTTGAAGGTGCAGAAAATGCAACGTGCTGGACCAGGAAAAGCACAGACATGCAGATCAAAGTGATATGCTACACACAGTCAAAGATTGCACAGCAGAAGAAGAGTCAGACAAAGGGGATAAGCTGCAGGCGTTAATTGGCGTTTTCCTGCAGCTGCTAACCCAGGCTCACCGCTACGTGAAGAGCTCCGAGAAACACTGCAATCTCCCTGTTGGCTTCTTTCTGCTGACACACATCCACAATAACAGGCAACGACTGCTCTGTGGATTTATCACACCATGCTCAAGTCGAGTGGTGTGAGAGCGACGCTCCCATGCACTGCCCGTTGTAACAGGTGTGCTGAAGTACATCTTGCAGCATGAAGATAAAGGTCAAACGCCGTACACGACTGCTGCATCTGACAGCATCGTTCAGACCTGGCAGTGGCCTGCTTTCAGGCAAACCTCGCAAGTGTGCCACCGCGTCAGGCGGCTGAACAGACATGCACAAGAGCCTCAGAAGTCTGATCGAAGACTATACGGAAGTACGCATGCCGTTGTCTGTTCGTTGAGTATTCTAACCTTGCAAGTCAGCTTAAGCAGTTTGATTTGTTGAATGCTCCATGCTGATCTGCAGGGCATGCTTATGACATTAGCAGTAGCGCTGACAGTGAGCCACAGCGCCAAAACCAGCAGCTTGGCAAGGGGCCCAATACCAGCCTGCTTGCTGACGAGCTGCAGAAACAGTGGCATGACAGGCTCAACATGCACCTGGGCGACATTCTCATCAGGCCTGGCAGCAATCGCAAGGTCTGGTGGCCGTGTGACCAATGTCCAGACGGCTTTCCACACATCTGGGAGGCTATTGTTAAGAGTAGGACGTATGGGACTGGCTGTCCTTTCTGCTCAGGCAATGCCATTTGTCAGCATAACACGCTTGCCAGAAAGGCACCTGAAGTTGCGCTGTTTTGGGATGCCAAAAAGAACCATCCATTGGCCCCAGACCAAGTGACTGTCTTCAGCAACATGAAAGCTCATTGGAAGTGTAGCCTTTGCTTGTACGAATGGCAAGCTCCAGTAATGATGAAGGCACTTGACAAGACTGGGTGCCCCAGATGTGCAGAGGCAAATGGCAACTTGTCAGCAGACGGCACAAGGCAGAAGCACCCAACTTTTGCGGCGGCAAAGCATGCCTTGCTGCAGCAATGGGATCATGACAGAAACAGAGAACATGGAAACTTTCCTGAAAACACGTCATTACAAAGTCACAAGCTCATTTGGTGGCAGTGCCAGGAATGCCCAAAGGGCAAGGTGCACAGCTGGCAGGCTTCCCCAAATGGACGAAATGCCAAAAGGGCAAGAGGATGCCCTTACTGTGTTGGCAAGATGCTTTGTGAGTGCAACTCTTTGGACACTGTGTGTCCTGATATTGCTGCTGATTTTGATGTTGAAAAGAATGGTGTTACTGCTGCTGAAGTAACAAGTTCAGCAGGCACTAAATATAGCTGGCTGTCAGATGAGCCTGGAGCCAAGAAGCAGTCTGTGGATCAGCGTACTCGGTACACCATGAAAAAGTTCAACACTGATGCTAGGCGCTCGTGACATTGCAACAAACAGTAATGCCTGCCGTGTCTTTGAACTTTGGGCTGGTTGACATACTGATACATGGCTTGTAGCTGACTGATTGTGACTGTGCTGTCTCTTGAGAGTTAGAAGGCAGGACAAAGGAGTTGTCCACCTCCTGTAGTGCAAGCCCTCCTCTGTGCCGGCCTAGCTATCAGTAAGCTTTACTTTTGCCCCTTTTTGTAGCCACAATGAGGCATAGTGCATCTCTGATTTGTTGTTAGTCATCACACAGCTCACCCTGGCCTGATCAGTCACATGACAATTGACATGTCTTGTTTATGACTTGGGACACAACATGACTGCAATGATGTTTGTCGTTGCTTTCTTAGCCTGTGTTGAAGTTTGTTTTGTGCATTTTGTTGAATGCTTTCTGAAGGACAGCCTGGGTGACATGCGCCTGTCTCTCCAGGAGTATATGATCAGACAGATGGTAATGATTCAAGAGGAGTGAAGGCCAAGACCGGTGTGATGATCGCAAGGTAGAGTTTGCATTGCTTGAAGCTGAGCCACTGTGTTTGAACATGCATAGGTAATGCAAAGATATATTTATGGCAACATGCCTTGTGTGGTGCTGATGTATAGCTTGAATATTTTGCAAGCAGCTATGGCCTCGTAACAGACTGCGCTGCTTGCTAGCATCTTGAATGCATACATCCAATGGCAAATGCAAAAATACCAATAACTGCTTAGTGAGCTTCATGCAGCCATGCAAGTGGAGCAGCATGTACACAGTGCAAACTCACCATGTGCAGTCCGTACCCATTAGCATTGCAGCGTCAGCAAGATGCAAGGCCTCTTGATATAAAATGCATAACAGGCAATCCAACCATCATAAGCATGCATGATGCAGTTTACCCATCCAAGATACAGCAGCCCATGTGGAAGATGCTCATGTAACTGAGAGTTGCCAACATAGAAGAGGGTGTTTGGCTGGTGCCTCCGTGTGTTTAATGACAGAGGTACATGGGGACACGTTGAGCCTGCTGTCCCAAAATGGCCAGCCACTTGTGATTGCTTACAAGCACAGCGTCAAACAGGTGACGCCTGTCAGCCTCTCTTCTCGATGTCATGTGCAAGCAGCGTATGTCCACATGCTGTCTGTGTCATCTGTGTTTGCTGAGTCCATGTTTGCAAGCCTGGCAGTTCAAGCCTGTAATGGTGGAGATGCTGTCTGTGCAAGTGTGCTCTGAGTCCACCGGCCATGCTGAGCCTGTTCAAATGACATGTGACCCTCAGCAGGTTGAGTATGGTAAACTGGCGGACCTGTTGAATTCCAGGCACGACTCCACCACTCGCAACAGATCTGGCAATGATGTTGGTACTCAGTACAGATCAGGCATCTACTACCATACAGACGAGCAGAAGCAGGTGCCGTCACTCTTCCTGTCTGCAGACCTTGGATCAGCACAGACCTTAGCCAGCCAACATGTTCTCCAGTTTTGTGAGATTTGGTGCGTATGATGTTCATCACCATGGTCACGAATGGCTGCAAGATGTGCCACTTTATCAAGTCATTACCATTGCAGCTGACAGGATACTTGGTAGTTGTGGCTAGACCTGTTTTTTGAAGATACACCACCTTCTGTGAAGATGTTCATGAACTGATAACGAAAAGTGCAAACATGCCTTGACAGATCAAAGTCACGACCATGATGCACAATCAAGCTGGATGCCTTTTTGGTGCAGATGTCAGAGCAGAAGAAGAGTCAGAAGAAGAGAGTCAGGCACTCCGCCTGGGAACGCCAGGGAACGCCTGCAGCCTATCCTCTTACGTTGGATAAGCTGCAGGCGTTACCTAGCGTTTTAACCGCGCCTGCAGCTGCTGACCCAGGTTTGCACACATGTCTGCCGCTGCGTGACGGGTTCAAACAATCACTGCAGTTTCCCCGTTAGCATGCTCTCTGCTCAGACACAGCAAAGATGTCAGGTAGCGACTGCTCTGTGGTCTGATCACGCCATGCTCGAGTCGAGTGGTGAGAGAGCGACGCTCTCGTGCACCGCTCGTTGTTTCAGGTCTGCTATATTGCCTCTTGCAGCATGAATATGAAGGACAAATGCCGTACACAACTGCAGCGTTTGGCAGTATTACTAGTATTCAGACCCGGCATTTAAATTTGCTGCTTGCAGGCGGACCTCGCAAGTGCCTCACCGCGTCAGGCGGCTGAAAAGCTACGCACAAGAGCCTCAGAAAGTTGCTCGGAAACTGTACGGAAGTACGTACGTGACAGTCTGTTCGTTGTATTTCCTGCCTGGCAAGCCAGCTTAGGCAGTTTGATTTGTCAAATGCGCATGCCTGTGACTGCTGTCCACATGCTGGCTGATCTGCAGGGCATGTATGTGGTGTGGACATAAGCGCTGACGGTATGCCACAGCAAAAGAGACCACAGCTTGATAGCGGGCCCGACATCAGCCTGCTTGCTGACGAGCTGCAGGGACAGTGGCATGAGCAGCTCAATCGACACCTTGGCCATGTTCTGATCAAGCCTTACAGTCACCGCAAAGTCTGGTGGTCATGTGACCAATGTCCAGAGGGTCTTCCACATGTTTGGGAAGCCCATGTGCACAACAGGAGCCAAGGGGTGGGCTGTCCTTTCTGCTCAGGCACGGCGGTTTGTCAGCACAACACGCTTGCCAGAAAGGCACCTGAAGTTGCGCTGTTTTGGGATGCCAAGAAGAACCACCCATTGCCACCAGATCAAGTGACTGTCTTCAGCAACATGAGAGCCCATTGGAAGTGCAGCGCTTGCTTGCACGAATGGCAGGCTCCAGTGACAATGAAGGTGCGTGGCAAGACTGGGTGCCCCAGGTGTGCAAAGGCAAACAGCGGCAGGAAAGCAGATGGCACCAGGCAGAAGCACCCTACTTTTGCAGCGGCACAACATGCCTTGCTGCAGCAATGGGATCATGACAGGAACAAAGAACATGCGGACTTCCCTGACAACACGACGTTACAAAGCAACAAGCTCATTTGGTGGCAGTGCCATGAATGCCCAAAGGGCAAGGTGCACAGCTGGCAGGCTCGCCCATGCGAACGGACCTCATGCAAAATGCCATCAGGATGTCCTTGTTGTGCTGGGAGGAAGCTTTGTGACTGCAACTCTTTAGAAACTGTCTCTCCTGATATTGCTGCTGATTTTGACGTGGAGAAGAACGGGGTCACTGCTGCTCAAGTGACAAGTTCGGCAACCACTAAGTACAGCTGGCTGTCAGATGGGCCTGGAGCCAAGCAGCGCTCTGTAAATCAGCGCACTAAATACACAAGGGCAAGGCTCAACACTGATGCTAGGCGCTCATGATGATGCAGCAAACAACAATGCCTGCTTTCTGTTTAAATTTTGACTATTGTGATAGACTTGCACATGGCTTGTTGAGGCTGACTTTCATGACTCTAATGATGATGATGCTATCTCTGGAGAGATAGAAGGCACAAGAGGGGTAAGTTCCATCTCCATCAGCCCTGCCGTACAACAATCTGGCTACCAATATGGATCTGCTTTGCACAGCTGCTTCTTGATGCCATGTCGACTCATGCTGCATCTTTGTTGCCTCATCTGTCTTTGGAAATTGCAGTTTGGACACTTGACCAAATCCATGCCTTTTCATTGACATGCAGAAAACATGTCAGCAACATGGCATGACTGCAATGATGTTGCAATTTGAGGTGCTTTTGTAGCATGTGTTGACAAATGTATTGGTCAAGGGGTTGCATCAAGCCACATGTGCACATTGTATGCTTTGTGCAGAGAGGCAGCCTGATTGATGCAAGCTGCTGTACACAAGAGTGTTTGATCTGGGATGTGGTGGTGACTCAAGGTAACCAAACAGCAAGGCACGCGTGATGACTGTAAGATATAATTTGCATGTCATGAGATTGAATGAAAAGATTCAGACCATGACAAGATATGCATATATGGCGCAGAGGTAAATGCATGGTAACATGCCTCAAGTGGTGTTGATGTACAACTCGGGCATTCTGCAAGTGGCTAATGCCTTGAATGCACAAGCTGCTTACCAGCATCATGAATTGCATTTACCCAATGGCAAATGGTGAGCTTCATGCAGCCTGTGCAAGTCCAGCAGCAGGCAGAGAGCCTTATACGGATTACGCGCAGTGGCACCCACCAGCATTGTAGCACCTGCAGGGGGCAAGGTCACTTGACATCTTATGTATATATGTATATCAAGCAGTCTCACCGTAAGCATAAATGATGCAGGTTAGGTACATCAGCCCTTGAGAAACATGCTGACATAGCTGAGAGTGGCAAACAGAGAGGAGGGTGTTTAGCTTATGCCTCCATGTCTTCACTGAGGGAAGTACTTTGGGACCAACTGAGCCTGCTGTCTCGAGAGCGCCAGCCACTCTGAAACAATCTATCAAGCACAACGTCTAACAGGTGATGCCTGTCAGCCTCTCCTGTTGATGTCATGTGCAAGCAGTTTTTGGTGAAGGTGATCTACAGCTTGTGTTTGCTTGATTGTGCTGTGGCTCAGAGCAATTTGCAAAGCATGTGGACGCTATTACTGTTGTCACAGCGACTTCTCAGTAGGCAAATTCACTTTCCATGACTGTACATATAGCCTCCGGTCAATGCCTTGTGCAGCCTAACACAACCTTGCTTGACTGCATATTGCATCTGATGCATTACCCCTATGATCCAGGCACCTTACCAAGGTCTGCAAATTAGTGTATCCTTGGGGAAGTGTATCTGTATCCATCTATCAAGGAAAGCATGTGTTCAAACACTGCATGTATATGCATAACAAGTTTGATAACCTGTCTGCAAGTCAATTTTTAACTAGGAGCAAAGTCGGTGACACTTCATCTTAATGAGAGGTCTCACACACATGCTGATCTTTTTCATCATCCTTGGGCATGCTTGAGTCCAAGTCCAAACTAGGAACAAAGTCAGTGATGTTTCATTTTCACAAGAGGTCTCACATACATGCTGTCTTTTTTCGTCATCTATGCCCAGATGACTCAAAAACAAAGTTTGCCATGCCTCATGACACGCAATTTCATGTACATACTGACTTAGGTCATCATCTTTGTTGCACTGTGTTTGCCGTGTAAGCTGACATTTGGGCAACTGTCTGCTTGCCTCCCGTTCTATGTCGCCTACAGTACTGTTCCCTTTGAACTTGTGTCTGCTTGCCTGGCATCCCAAACCTGTTATCATGAAGAAAGTGTTTGTGCAGGTGTGCTTTGAGTCCACTGGCTACACTAGGGCTATTAAAGCTACGGCCCTCAGCAGACTGAATCAGACATTGACTTGGCACGTGCTCTGCCCATGTGTGCCCACATGCATGTTGCCCGAAAAGGCATTCGGTAGGCACTCCAACGCACAGTCAGAGTGAAAAATTTTGCAGCTAGAGCCACGGACGATACTTGCTGACATTGTCCCATATACTGGGACGTCACCGGCAAGCATTGCAGCCGCGTGCGTTCAATTTGAGATCAGCACAGATCAAATCAAAGACCTGATCCTTTGTCGCAGCGATATGGGAGCAGCGTTGTCGCACAGCCTCCACCACAGCAGGTGCGCCCCGCTGGTCCTGCTTGAGCGCAAACATTTGCGTGTCAGCACGAGACTGCTGCTTTTGATAGCATCTTTCAGACCTGGCTGTAGTGCTTGCAGGCGACCCGCGCAGGTGCAACAGTGCGCCAGGCTGCTGAGTATCGTTGGCCAACAGCCGCAAGAATCAAGCAAGTACATGCTTGCAAGTATGCATGCGAGCACCTATTATCAGCACCCCTTCTGCACAGGTGTGTTGTCTTGTTTGCTGTCATAAAACCTCTGGGCTGACAACTTATGCCTGATGCTTGTCAACTTTGACGCATGCGTTCTGGCCTGCAGAGATAGCCTCTGGCATCAGCAGCAGCAATGCCAGCGTATGCAAGCATTAGCTGCAAAAAGAGCAGCGTGAAGAGGTTGGGCCCAACAACAGCATGCTTGCCGACAAGCTGCAAAAACAGTGGCATGAAAAGCTGAACATGCACCTTGGCAACACGCTCATCACGCCATGTCTCATGGGCATTGTGCCAGCCCCCACCCATGTTGCTTCGCCCCCCTCCCCCCCGTTTGTAAGTAAATTGTTTTACTGGCATGATT
>JAABUP010006355.1_pt1 | contig 16898 bp, 21 predicted proteins | sample 5559201 | NCBI WGS metagenome assembly JAABUP01 (sample SAMN10711887, study PRJNA513373) | rock metagenome | isolation source: Antarctica rocks | place: Antarctica
GCTCATCTTCGTTACGTGGCCGTGGGCACCTGAAACGCCCCTCAACCCTCGATAGCTGTCGGGCAGGGAGTCGGAGAGCAGTCGTGTCAGATCCGGCGCTAAGAATGTCAGCTTGGGGTACACCCCAACCTGACGTCAGGCAGCCGGCGCAGACCGCGACCGACTGAGGTGGCCCTGGCCCTTGTTTGACACCAAGCGGGCAACGTCTAAGACTTCACCGGACACATTCGCGAGACGGTGGGGGTTGGGTTGAGCGGGCAGCGCGTGGGGTATCAACGGGTCAGCTCGCTGGAGCAGAACCCGGCGCGCCAGCTCGAGGGGATACCGCTGGATCAGACGTTCATTGACCGGTTGTCAGGCAAGGACGTCGACCGGCCGCAGCTGAACGAGATGCTGCGCTTCGTGCGGGCCGGTGACACGGTCACCGTGCATTCGCTCGATCGCCTGGCAAGGAACCTCGTCGACCTTCGGCGCATTGTCAGCGACCTCACGGGTCGGGGGGTGCGGGTGGAGTTTCTCAAGGAGCAGCTGACGTTCACCGGGGAGGACAATGCGATGGCGCAGTTGCTGTTGTCGGTGATGGGGGCGTTCGCCGAGTTCGAACGGTCGCTGATCCGGGAAAGGCAAAGGGAAGGTGTCGCGCTGGCGAAGGTCCGTGGCGCCTACCACGGCCGCAAACGCATCCTGGGTGAGGACCGCATCGCCGAGCTGCGGCAACGCGCTGCGGCGGGGGAGGCGAAGGCCACGTTGGCCCGGGAGTTCGGCATCAGCCGGGAGACCGTGTACCAGTACCTGCGGGCCGGGGCCGGTCACGCCACCGCTGATTCTCTTGGAGTGGTCGCCGGCCACCCGGGGGAGGATGGGCGGCCGGCGACCGTGGGGTCCGGTCACTGGGGAGGGGCCGGACGCAACCGGGATGGGGAGTGCCAAAACAAGGCCCCCGTTACCCATGTTTGAGGGGTAGTGCGCGGGAAGCCGAGGCCCGGCGTACTGCTGGGTCGCCCGACGTTGCTCCGGGGCCTGCTCGCCTGTGGTGGGTTTACTTGGTGGGCCCGGCCTTTGGGGTGGGACCGGACGCAGCAGCCACCGTCATATCCGTTGGTTTTACGGCACCTGGACCCGGTACCCCACGAACCCCGTGGGTTCAGCGAAACTGAGGGTTCTTCGCTGCGAACCCAAGGGGCGATTGCCGCAACTATCGGGTTTGCGTCCTTGGGTTCATGGTGAACCGCTGGTGTCGCGCTCGAGCGGGGTGGCCAGCAGTGCCTTGGCGGCGGTGGCGTAGCGGATCGCTGTTTTCTCGGCGAGTCCGAATACGACCGCCAGGTGTAGTGGATCTGCGCCATGGGTGAGGGCCTCTTCGAGCTGGCGGTCGACGCGTAAGCGTTCGAGCGTCGCGTGCTGGCCTCGGAATCCGGCGGCGATCCAGTGCGCGGTGACCGGACCGGTCTCCATCGCCGTCTTGGTGTTGATGAGCAGATGCGAGTTGGCGGTGTTCGGCCAGCGTGTTCGGCGGTAGTCGAGCCAGCCCAGCAGGATCTGCCGGGTGAGATCGTCGAGCGGGCGGGCGTGCCCGGCGACGATCAGGCGTCGGTTGCCGAGGTCGATGTCGTCGAGTTGCAGGACACGGATCGCGCCGGTGCGAGCGGCGTGGACGGCGGCCAGCACCACGATGAGCCGGTCCGCCGGGCGGGTGGCGGCGGCGACGGTCTGCGCGATCTGCTCCGGGCTCAGTGGCTGGACCAGGGTCGAGGGTTGTTCGCCGACCCGGATTCGGTTGGTTGGGTTGCGAAACACTGCCCCGTTCGTCTTGCAGAACCCGAACAGTGACCGCAGCGCGATGAGGGTGTGCTGACGGTGACCGCCGTGCAGATCATCAAGGACCGTGAGCACGTCCTGGCGGGTGACCTCACGCAGATGGCTGTAGCGGGCTGACCAGGCCAGCAACACCGGCCACGCGGTGTTCAAGTAGGTCCACGCGGTCGCGGGGCTGCGCGGTCGGGCGCGGGGCAGGCCGCCGCGCAGGGCACGCACCCACCGCTCGGCGTCGTGGGCGATTCCCGGGGTGATGCCGTCGAGCTTGCGGTCGAGCCAATCCTCGACGGACGGGCGCCGGTCATCGCGGAAGATTCCCATTCGATCGAGGACTTCGGCGGTGCGCTCGACGCTGAGATGGAGCGCCCGCAGAGCCGGGAACATGTCGGAGTAAAACACCACATCACCGTCGACGTGGTGGGCCAGCACCACCGCCAACGCGCGCCCGACATCGGCGCGGACACTGCGGCCCCAGCCGCGGGTCTCGGCGAGCTGGTGGGCCAGGTGGTGGCCCCATGCCAGCCAGGGATTGTCCGGGTCGGGGTCGGCATTTTCGTCGTGGCGGGTGAAGTCGCGGTGCAGACCGTCGAACAGGAAGGTTTGCACGCACCGGTGCTCGGCCGTGCCGCCGCCGGTGGCGCGGTCTTGCGTGGTCGGCCGCCACCCAGCAGCAGCTCGTAGACCATGTTCGGGAAGCTGTTCGCCCCGTTATAGGCATCGCCCACCATCGCCGTGCCCAGCACCGCAGCTAACGCCGCGGTCCGCGCAAACCCCGTCACCCGGCTCACCGTGCTGGCCAGGGCGACCCGACCTCCCGCGGCCGCCAACCCCTGCGCCCGCTCACCAGGCCGCTCAGCGTCTTCACCCACCACGTGAGGCTGTCACACCCGGACCCGGATCGAGCGCGTTCCGCCACGGCCCAGGTCTACAGCTGGCGTGCCCGGCGATCCTAAGCGCCGCCCACGCCGCGCAGCTGCGTACCGCCGCCCGCGCCTACACCCTGCTCTGCGCACCACCTCGACCCTCGGGCCACGGTGCTACCCGCCGGGTTGGACCCTGCCTCCACCGTCCAGCTGCATGGGCCGCCTGTGCTCGTCGAGGCCGTGGTCACCGCGGCTCCGATGGGCCGCCAGCTCGCGGCGCGGGACGCGGCGGCGATCCTTCAGTAAGCACCGGCCGACACCTGGCTCCGGGAAATCGAGGCCGTGTCCACCCACACCGGTCTCGACGCCGGACTGCTGCGGACCTCCGTCATCGAGGCCCTCCCCGTGACGGACACCGATGCGTTAGGGCGAGCCTGCGCCCGGGACCGGCGCGACGACCTCGACCGCGGCCAACACCTACCCCCACCGCCGCCGACATCGCCGCCCTCAGCACCACCCGGGCCACCCACCGCCCAGCTCCCGCAGGAAACTCCCGCCCTCGACCCGAGCCGGTGACGGCCACCGGCACGACCTACGGACCGGTGCCGTACGCCGCTGAGAACGCAGTTGCCCGGTTCGTTCCTGGTATCGAACAGCCCGCTCACGGCGCGTTACGGATGGGGACGAACCTGACTTCGAACACGGTGGGCCACATCTTTCCGGTGAGCAGGAAGTGGTCGGTGCCCGCTATCGCGGCGATGCCGTTGAGGCCGTCGTCGGGGTTCTTCGACGGGCCGCGCAGTCCGCTGGCATCCACGGTGGCGGTGACCTGGCCGGTGGCGGGGTCGATGCGGACGATCTGGTCGGTCTTCCAGACGTTGGCCCACACCACCCCGTCGACGCACTCCAGCTCGTTGAGCATGTCCAGCGGCACACCTTGTTGGCGCACCTGGACCGACCCGGTGATGGCAAACGTCGCCGGATCACGGAAGGTGAGGGTGTCGCTGCCGTTGCTCATCACCAAGCGCCCCGGTTCGTGGCACAACCCCCACCCCTCACCGTCGAAACGCACGTGGCCCAGGTCGGCCAGGGTCTGCGGGTCACGGCGGATGGCGAAGCCGTCCTGCCAGGTCAGCTGCCACAGCGTGTCGCCGGCCAGGGTGACACCCTCACCGAACAGGTCGTTGGGCAGGCGCACCGTGGCCTGGGTGGCCCCGCTGGTGGCGTCACTGCGCCGGATGAGTGAGTGGCCCTCCAAGCCGGTGCTCTCGTAGAGCTGGCCGCCGTCGATCTCCAGCCCCTCCGTGAACGACGACGGGTCGTGCGGGCGGGTGCTGAGTACCTGCACCGTGAGCTGATCGGGCGCCGGGCCGACCGGTTGGGGACCGCCGCAAGCCACGGCGACGGCCAGCGCACAGCACACGGCGAGTACGGCGGCGCCACGTCGACCCATAGGCACAGCATGACGTGCCGCGGCTTGTAGCAGGTTCTCAAAGGTCCATTTGGCTGTCAACTGAATCTGGCCCCGGTGTGACGGGGCGGGGACTGGCAAACTTGTCGTGGTGATGGGGACGAGTGCGGTGTTGCTCCCGCGGCTGGGCTCGAGGGTCCTCGTGGTGGGCAGCGGAGGAGCCGGGAAGTCGACGGTGTTCCGGATCATCGCCGCCCGCACCGGGTTGCCGGTGATCCACCTGGATGCGCATTATTGGAGACCAGGATGGCGACCGATAGACAGGGTCAGCCTCGTTGAGCTGGTACGGCGATTTGAAGTGACCACTTCTTCCGCCCGGCGGGCGGTTACGCCGGGATCATTCCCTCGTCCCGATTGCTCACCCCGTGCGCGATCAACCGAACGAACCGGTCCTGCTTCTCCGTCAACGCACGACCTGCATGCGTCGCTCGAGACCGTCCCATCGCAACCTCCGCCTACCGTCGAGCGTTGCGACGTTCACTGGAATCTGCCCCGCCACACCGGGGCCAACTTCGATTGACAGAATCATCAAGATCACTGTCACAAGATCACTGTCAACGGAAGCGGGATCACTTCATCCGGACCATGAGTGATGCCACGGGGACCGGCTGTCTGGAAGGAATCGGCTACCGGGCCACACCACGGTGCCAGAGCAGTGAGTAGCGCCAGTAGAGGCGTCGCCGCAGGTGGGCACCGGGAAGCTGATCGGCGGCCACGTCACGGATCTCGGTGAGCATGGCCTCGGGTGCCCGGGTCGGCATCCCCTCGGCGTCCGGCTTACCGGCACGCCCGCGGAACGCGAGCACGGCACCGACCGCGGCGTTGGCCGGTAGGGCCAGCGCCTCGAGAGCACGGTCGGTGAGGCCGGCTTGGCGGTAGAAGCCGATGATGGCCAAGACTCCGCCAGGGCGCACCAGGCCCGCGAGGCGCCGGAGGGCGGGTTGCAGCGGCATGTGATGCAGGCTGCTGACCGCGGTCACGGCGTCATAGCCCTCGTGTTCCAGGGGCAAACCTGGGTCCAGCAGGTCACCGACGAGCCAACGGATGTTGCCCGTCGGTCCATAGAGCGTCCGGGCCCGCGTAATCATGGGCGCGGACACGTCGACCGCGTCGACGTGAGCGGCCCGAGCAGCCAACTTGGCGGCCAGCCCACCGGCACCGCAGCCGACGTCAAGCACGTTTCGCGGTGCAGGTGGCAGCTGGTGCAACAACCACCGGTGGTAGTGGGCGTTGTGGTCCCACCGCAGCGGCTGGGGCAGCTGCGGCATCCACATGCGCCTCACCCTAAAGCCACCCCAGCGCGACGCGGGCCGCAGATGAACGCTGACCTGTCGCAGGATGGGCTTGCGACGTATCGGCGGGTACGTGCTGGCACGCTCACGGTGTGGCTGCGCCGATCTGTCCCGAGGACGGTTCTTCCAGACGGTGAAGACAACGCCGCCTTCGGCGATGTATCCGCCCGCAAGGGCACCGTCGCCGCGTTCATCGCGAACGCCGAGACTCTTGACGAGCTCGCCGACGGGACACCTGAACGCGATGCGGTTCTGGTCCAGCTCCGCACGCTGGCACCGGGACTGCGCGCCGTCGGCGTCCTGGACGTGTTCATTCCGCGCTCGCCGGAGATCGCCGCGCTCTTTGCCGAGGACAGCAAATCCTCGTAGCAGTAGTGGATCGGCTATCGATCGCGGAGTTGCCGTAGGACCTCAGACAGCTGGCCACTGATCTCGTCGAACCGGTGGTCGACCTTTACGTCGAGGGCGTCGACCTTCTGGTCGACACGCTCGAGCAACTCGTACAGCGCGTCGATGTCGCCGCGCTGCTGGCGTACCTGGCGCTGGATCTCGGGCTGGGACACCAGTAGAGCGTAGCGACCTCCCCGGCGCACCGCGATGATGCGTCGGTCCCGAGCAGACGGGCATCACGAGCCACGGCGGCACGATTCGTCCCGGTCGACGATCGGTCAGCGCGGACAGGTCAAGCGGTCGTTCGCACTATCCCGCCTGACCATCTGCCGAGTCCCCGCGGCGTTTCGTGCTCGCGCACGCGGCGAACCCTGCTGCTCGAGTGGTGGTTCGTTAGCGCTGTTCGGCTGTTGTGGGGGCGGAGGGCGATTGTTGAGTCGTTGGCCCGCACAGCACCGGTAGGCTCGGTCGGCGCGAGCGGTCGCCGGGCGTTCTCGTGATCGATTGACGATTCCAGTGGGGAGGATGACCGAGCGTGGCACCCTCAGCCGGGCAGATTCGACCGATGCGCTACCTGGCCACCTTCATGGTGATCGTTGCCGCCCTGTACCTGCTGGTGTTCTTCACCGGTAGCCGCTCGCCCACCCCCAAGCTGGGTATCGAGTTGCAGGGCGGAACGCGGGTGACGCTGACCGCACGTACCCCCGACGGGGCGTCCCCGTCCGCGGAGAGCCTGAAGCTGGCTCGCACCATCATCGAGAACCGGGTCAACGGCATCGGCGTGGCGGGCTCCGAGGTGATCATCAACGGTCAGAACTTGGTGATCACCGTCCCCGGTAACAATGGTGGGCAGGCCAAGTCGCTCGGGCAGACCGCGCAGCTGTACTTCCGTGGTGTCGTCAACGAGGTCGCCGCGACGGCGCCAGCGGCGCCAGCGGCGCCGTCGGGTCCGGTGCCCGCCACCCCGGCGCCGGGCACCGCAGCACCGGCCATCCCCCCGACTGGGCCACCGCCCCCCGCGACACCCGCCACAAGCCCCCCGGCGCCGGCGCCGACGGGCGCGGCACCCAAGCCGCAAGGTCGGGTGCTCCCGGCCCAGGCGCCGAGCTCACCGGTGGCGCCGCCGCCGGCAACCCCGACAGCACCATCGGTGGGTGCTGTCCCACCGACCACTTCTGCGCCCGCACCGGTTCCCGGAAGTGCCGCCGACCAGGTGGCCGCGGAGATCAATGCGGCCAAGGCCACCCGGCAGAGCACCGATCCCGCGGTGCAGCAGCAGGCGCTCGCGGCGCTGGACTGCAGCAAGCCCGATGTGCTGGCCGGCAACGACGACCCGAACTTGCCGCTGGTCACCTGTGGTACCGACGGCCAAGCCAAGTACGTGCTCAGTAAGTTTTTTCTGAAGGGCAGCGACATCGCCGACGCCAAGGCGTCCATTGCCCAGGGCGGTGTCGGCTTCGAGGTGCAGCTGACGTTCACCTCCGCGGGTAGCGACCTCTGGGGCAAGTACACCAGCGCCAACGTCGGCAAGCAGGCCGCGTTCGTGCTGGACAGCCGCGTCGTCAGCGCGCCCCGGATCAACGGGCCCATCACCGGCGGGGTCACCTCCATCACCGGCAAGTTCAGCCAACCGCAAGCCCAAGACCTGGCCAACACCCTGAAGTACGGGTCGCTGCCGTTGTCCTTCGACCAGTCCACAGCACAGACAGTCTCGGCCAGCCTGGGCCTGGCGTCCCTGCAAGCCGGGCTGCTCGCCGGGGGCATCGGGCTGATCTTGGTGCTGATCTACTGCCTGGCCTACTACCGGATGCTGGGCATCCTCACCGCCCTGTCGCTCCTGCTCTCGGGGGTGGTCATCTACGCCGTGCTGGTGCTGCTGGGCCGCTACATCGGCTTCACCCTGGACCTGTCGGGCATCGCCGGGTTCATCGTGGCCATCGGCATCACCGCCGACTCGTTCGTGGTGTTCTTCGAACGCCTCAAGGACGAAGTGCGTGAGGGGCGCAGCTTCCGCTCCGCCGTACCCCGGGGCTGGGTCCGCGCGCGGCGCACCATCCTGACCGCCGACGCGGTCAGCTTCCTCGCCGCCGCGGTGCTCTACACCTTGGCCGTCGGCCAAGTCCAGGGGTTTGCTTTCACCCTGGGCATGTCGACCGTGCTTGATCTCCTCGTGGTCTTCCTGGTCACCCATCCGCTGGTGGTGCTGGCCTCGCGTTCAGACTTCTTGTCCCACCCCGGCCGCATCGGACTGGGCGGAGTGCAGCAGATAGCCAAAGAACGCAGGCGCAACCAACCGTCGGAACCCTCGCCCGGCTGACACCGGGCCTGTCCGAGGTCCGCTGAACGCTCTGCGTGGGGCTTTCCCGGGCTGCCTCAGGCCTGGGGGCGTCACTGCGCTGGTGACCGGGCCGCCATCCGGTGGGGTGGGATGGGCTTGCCGACCAGCGCCTGTGCCGTGACTGGTTCAACGAGGTGTGCGAAGGGTGGCAGTCATGCGGGAGAACAGCGCTAGCCCTGTATCCGGTGGGGCCCGGATGGGTATCGAGGAGCGCTTAGCGGCAACGGGGGGCTCCCTTGGTGGCCGCTCGGCAGGGATGGTGGCGGTCGTAGCGGTAGGGCTTATCGGAACCGACCGGCTCATCAAGCACTCACCCGCCGGGGTTGATGCCTTCATCGTCTTCGCGGTCCTCGTCGTGGGGTTGACGCTGACGCGTGATCCTCGGGCCATGCTCGCAAGGTTCGCTGTTCTCGGGATTTACCTGATGCTGTGCGGATTCGGGTATCTCGCTGGTGGGCTACCCAGCACTCCCACCGGCGTCATCGGCGCCTTCTTCTTGGCCGGTGGGATAGGAATGATTCTCGTCGTGGCGCGAGCGCAGAGACGCTCACGCGATAACCACGAACACAGTGCAATACCCGACAGGCGTTCACCCTGGGACTGAGGGCATTGTCAGCCCCAGCCGGCCAGCCCGCGGGTCGGTTCGCTGTGCCGTTTACCGATCCTCATACGGTGAGGCCCGGACACGCGAGCGATGAGCCCGATCGCCGATGAACGCCCCCTAGCCTTTCTCCCTGTGCTTGAAGACATGGCGCAGCCCGCCGATCTCGAGGTCGTCCGGTCGTCCTATGACCGGGTTGCCGACAACTACGTCGCGATGGGCGTCGGCGAGCTGGCACCGACGCCGTGGCTGCGTGCCGCGCTGGCGGCGTTCGCCGAGGACGTCAACGGCCTCGGGCCGGTGCTCGACGTCGGCTGCGGCCCAGGAACGGTCACGGCCCATCTCGCCGGTCTCGGCGTCGAGGTCTGCGGCGTTGACCTGTCCCCACGCATGATCGCGCACGCCCGGCGGCTCCACCCCGGACTGCGGTTCTCGGTGGCGTCGGCCACCGACCTTCGTCTGGCTGACGCCTCACTGGGCGGGGTCCTCGGCTGGTGGTCCCTGTTCAACTTGCCCCGTGACGTGCTGCCCGGCGTGCTGGTCTCGTTCGCCCGAGCGCTCGTTCCCGGCGGTCAGCTCCTCGTTGGCACGCATGTGGGCGACGGCGACGTCGTGCGCGCGGAGGCTTATGGCGGCGTGCCGGTCACTTGGACGACCCACCTGTGGCAGCCCGAGCAGCTCGCTGCCCTGTTCGCCGAAGCCGGCCTGGAGCCGGTTGCCGAGCTGCGGCTATCGGCTGACCCGTCCGGACGGGCGCAGGTGTTGCTCGGCGCTCGCCGCCCGAGCTGACGTCGGCGGCCGCGACTGAACCGATCGCCGATCCCATCCGGGCACCCCCCGGCGATGGTGTCTCCTAGAGACGATCAAGATCACGTGAACTCGTCGGTGGCCGCCGCGGCCCGGCCGGTGTAGGCCTGGACACGCGCGCTGGTTCACCGACCACGGCGACGACCAGGCCCTATGCCCATGGCAACCACGAGTCGGAACCGAGTCGTCACTGGTGCCGCAGAACGATCCGTTATCGCGATAGCGTCATCGTTGGGTGAGGTGGCTTGGGTGTTTGCGCTGTGTGGGCGATGACGTAGAGCCAGGGTTCGGTGCGCCCGGTGACGTGGTTGAGTGAAGTCACGGTCCAGCCGGTGCGCGTGAGCACCTTGCGTACTGCTGGCTCTCGCCAGTAGGTGAAATGGCGAGGTAGACCGAGCTTGACGTTGCTCCATGCGGCGCCGTCGCCCTCCTTCACCGTGAACGCCAGGACGCCTCCGTCGACGACGGCCCGCCGCGCCCGCGACAACACCTCCTCGAACTGTTCGCGGGTGAGATGCAGCAGCATGGCGTCAGCCAGCACCGCCTCGTAAGGGCCGCCGAAATCGTCGGTACGGACGTCGAGCAGCCTCGCGTCGTGCCCGGCGGCATGCAGCATCTCGACGAACGCTGGGGTGGCGTCGGTGCGGGTGACGCGTACCCCACGGCTTTCCAGATGGGTGGCATCCCAGCCGGGACCGCTGCCGAGCTCTAGGACGTGGCCGGCGCCGACCACCGCGGCCAGCCGGTCGAGGTAAGTCTGCATCGCAGGCCCCGGTGCGGCGCTGTGCTCGAGGTAGCGCTGCACGCCCGCGGCATAGGCGGCGAGGGTGACGTCACCAGGATCTCCCTCTTGTGGAGCAGAGTCATGGTTTTGCTTCATCCGGTGCGGCGGGTAGCTGTGAGGTAGGCGGCCAACGCACGCCGCGCCAACGCTGAGCGGGACACACCCTCGACCGCGCTTTGTTCGTCGAGTTGTTCGGCTAGCTCGGTCGGTACGCGGAACGAGACATGCGGTGAGTGGGTGCCCGGCGCTGACAGTGACGGTCGACCGGGGGTCAGCTCGGGGTGCTGGTCCTGGTAGCGGCTCGCTGCTTCCAGTAGTTCATCGGCGAGCGTTGGGTCGTAGGCGAGCGATGTCTCGGTGTCGTCGTAGTGGGTCTCCACCGCGCCGCCGGGCAGCTGGAGGCGGGTGGTTCCCTTCCGCGTGGTGGTCATGGGCGCTCCTTCCATCGGTGCGGCATCACGTGGGTGATGATCAGCTGGTCCGGTTTCAGCGCGGCGATCACGTCGAGGATGTTGCCGTCCTGGTCGGCGCCGACCCACAGCACGCCGGGTTGCCTCGAGTGGTGGTGATCGGGTGGCCGATCGTGCTGGCCATCACGTGTCGGGCTCGGCTGGGCGGGATGCCGTGTCTGGACAGCGCCGCCTGGGTGAACCGCATCCGCACACCCCAATTATGGCACACGGTTATGGTACACACAATATCGGGCTCGGTGCGGTCGGGCGTCGGGCACCACCGGCGCCCAGCGCCGGCGCGCGGCCCGCCATCGCGAAGATGGTGCGGGGCCCACACCGGGAGCGTCGGGCACGGGCACGGGCACGGGCGCTGGGGCGCCCGCTGAGCCGCCGCGCTGGGCGCGTCGCCTGTGACCGTGGGCGGGCTCGGATCGCTGTCTCACCTCGGGCCTGGCGGCCCTCGTTCGTCGGCGCGGATCCGTTCCCGCCCACGGTCACCTGTGCCGGGTCGGGCTTGGTCCCTGTTTGTCTCGTTCCTCGCCTACACTTAGGCCTTGAGGACCGCCCCAAACCACAGAGCGAGCTATGCCCCAGGGTTACTCCGCAACTGCGTTGCTGCGTAACCTCTGGGGGCTCGTCCCGGTTCGCTTCGCTCACCGATGAGGGTTCTGTTCGCTTCGCTCACAGGAGGAGGGCACCTGATGGCTTCCGCCATACCGGTGGAGAAACGCACCCGCACGGTGGCGGTGCGCCTCACACCGGGTGAGGAGTCGGCGTGGATCGCCGCGGCGCTGGCCGCCGGCCGGCGCCAGTTGGGGGCGTGGGTGCGGGAGGTCGCGGTGGCCGGCTACCTGGCCGGCCCGCGCACCACCAACCCCCGGGAGACCGACCCGGCGGTGGCCGGGTTGCGGGCCGAGCTGGCCCGGTTGGGCAACAACGTGAACCAGATCGCGCACGCGTTGAACACCCCCGGGCACGCCCACGCCGACGCCGCGGTGGAGGCGGCGGAGCCGCATCTGGCGGCGATCACCACGACACTGGCGGAGTTGTACGGGGCGATCGAACGCACCGAAACCCGGGCCCGTTAGCGCGTAAGGCGGACCGGGCTAGCGCGGGAAAAGATGAGACGGAGGTGCGCACCGGTGCAGCCGAGTAGGTGCACACCGTGCAGCCGGGCGTGTGCACGCGGTGCAGTTGTGGAGATGTGGTTGGTGGCGGGTGGACGGTGGTGGTGGGGTGTGATCGCGAAGATCACCCGCGGTGCTGACGCGGGTGGGTTGGCGCGGTATCTGCACGGGCCGGGCACGCACACCGTGCACGAATATCGCAACGATCGGGGTGCGTTGATCGCCGGGGGGAAGGTCATCGCCGGCACCGTCCCGGTCCGCCACGAGGGCGACGGGGCGGCGTGGGCGCGCCAGTTCACCCACGCCGGTAAGGCGCGGCCGAAGGTGGTGCGCAACGTGTGGCACTGCTCGCTGCGCTGCGCCCCCACCGACCGCACCCTGTCCGATCGGGAGTGGTCGGGCATCGGTCAGCACCTGGCCGACCGGATGGGGTACGGGGCGCACCCGTGGGTGATGGTCCGCCACGATGAGGATCACGTGCACATCGCGGTGTCCCGGGTCGGCTTCGACGGGGCGGTGTGGAAAGGGTCGAATGATCGGCACATCGCGGTGGCCACCATGCGGGAGGTCGAGACTACCTGGCAGCTCACCCCGGTGCCGGCGCAGCAACAAGAACACGGGCTCAAGACCCGGCTGCGCCCCGATGAGGTGCGTAAGTACACCCGGGAGCACACGGTGCCGGTGCGCACCGCGCTGGCGGTGACCGTGCACGAAGCCCGGGACCTGGCCCGCGGCAAAGGCACCGACCGGTTCGAGGCGGAGTTGGACCGCCTCGGGGTGGGGTGGCGCAAGAACGTGGCCTCCACGGGGCGGATGAATGGCTACAGCTTCCAATCCTCGGGCACCGACGCGGCCGGGGCGCCGTTGTGGTTCCCGGCGTCCAAACTCGACCGCGCCCTGTCCTGGGCGCAGTTGTCGACCGAGCTGGACGGCCCGGTGCCGCAGCGGCGGGCGAAGGAAACCGACCTGGCCCCCCGCGGGCGGTTCGAAACCGCCCGCGGCTATGACCGCCGGCGCCTGGCCGAGGGGGAGAAATCGTTCCCCCATCACCGTTCGTGGCAGCGGGAAACCACCCTGACCCGCTACACAAAGCAGTGGAAGGCCATGCCCGAGGTCGACGGGAAACGGGCCGCCGCCAACGCCGCGGAGGACACCCGCATCCGCGACGCCGCCCGCCAGGCCGCGGAGCAGGAAAAGCACGACGCGATGATGCGGATGGTGCGGGCCAGCTTCCCCACCCCGATCCGGGAGATGCTGCGCCTGCAGCAGGAGCGGGAAGCCAACCCGCACACCCAGTCCCCGGATCGCGGGGCCGCCGCCCGCCGCGCCCGCGAAGCCGGGCCAACCCGCGACCGGGACCGGGGATACGGACGATGAGCTACCCACCGTGTCGCTACGCCCACCGCTGGCCCGAGCTGTGGGCCCAACTGCGCAGCGACAACGACCGGCAAATCCTCAGCAGCATCCTGGCCAGCGGCCGCCTCGACGGCCAAGAACCCTCCCGAGCCTTCGTCGCCGCGTTCATCAACCGCATGCTCGGCCGGATCACCCGCGAGGAGTTCCTCGCCGGCGACCACCACCTCCCACCCTGCACCCGCACCACCTACCAACCCGTCCCCACTCCAACCAAGCCGCCGACGCCACCCACTCTTCGGCCAGCGCCGTAACCGACCACCCGCGGGGGCAGGCAAGCCATAGAACGGGCGGCACCGCCACGGGGCGGGTGGCGTCGCTCGATGCTGCCGCGCCACCACTACGCGCTGACTTGCCACCGATCATGCGCGTGTGCGCGTGTGCCGCAACACGCCGTCATGGCCGAAATGCGATGGCGCTAGCGCTACTCGCGCCAAGATCATGGGCATGTCGCAGCGCCAGCTTCCCAGGCCGACCAACGCCAGCACTGATCTGCGGATCTTGAAGACCTATGTGTCGAGCGAGACGTGGAGCGATGTGATGGACCGCGCCGAGAGCGCCGGCCTCAGCGTGTCGCGCTACCTCAGCGCCTTGATTGACCGCGACGAGCTGGACTCCGACGGGCGCCCGGTGTGGGCCGAACCCCCACCGCGCACCGAGCCCCTGCCCGGGATGGAGACGACCGCCGCCTAGACCGCACCACCGGGCCCGCCAACCGGCGGACCCGGACAGCACGAAGCCCCACACCCTGAAAGTCGTTTGGCCGCGCTTATTGGGTGCAGGGCTTCGTCGAGTAACTCTGGAGGAGACATTACACCGCCCCCCTGTTGGGGTGGTCACGCGGGATCCGCCGTGTCTTCGACGCGCCCTCGTGATTGCACCTCACTGATTGCGCGTGGCCGGCGCCGCACCCTGCGGTGACCCCCCCGGTGCGCCACCGCACCGCACCGCTCCCCCCCCCGTCTGGGACTGAGCGGCGGCAACAGCCCCTGCATCGTGGTGCTGGCGCCGGGTCGCGGCCACCAGGGCGCCGTGATGGCTGTGGCCCGTTTCCGGTCCGGTCGCCGTTGCGCCGCCCGGTGCCGCCCGGGGTGTATGCCCGGGTGCCGTGTTGGTGGTCCGCCGAGCGCTGGATCACCCACGTCGAGCGGGTCTACACCCGGCACTACCAGCTGATGCGCCACCGCCTCGTCGCCACGACCGGTGGTGGTATCTCCCTGCGTGCCGTCCTGGGCGTGGCCGCCGCCCACGCCGCGGCCGCCGACTACACCACCGGCCGAAACAGCTGGCCCCTGCTCGGGAAAACCGGCGGCGAGCGCGGCATCACCGCGGCCACCGGCCTCGGCGAACGCACCATCACCCGCGCCCGCACCTTCCTCCGCTTGGTCGGACTCGCCACCGAGATCCAGCAAGGCCGCCACCGCACCCTCCCAGAGCGGCTGGACTCCGCCGACCGCGGCGACACAGCCCGCGGCTGGACCGCGGTCTACGCCCTGCACCACACCAGCACCCACCCTGTGGACAACCCTGTGCACATCACCCCAGGTCACACATCAGATGGCACCCCTCCACGAAGTGGTTCTCTTCTCCACTCAGCGTCAGCTGAGAAAAGGGTTTCTACCCCAGACAAAAACCAAAAACCCCCTGCGGGGGACGAGGACGGCGCTCCGCGCCGCGCATCGACGACAGCAGGTGGCTCCGGTGGGGGGCCAGACGGCACCAGGGCACCAGGAACCGCCCTGATGCTGGCCTGGCGGACCGACCCCGCCTGCCCCGGCTGGGCGCGGGCCTACGCCGCCCACCGCTGGGCAGGAGCCCTCACCGCCGCAGCAACTGCCGGCTGGACCGCTCGGGATCTCACCCAAATGCTCACCGACCTCACCAACACCGGCCACCACATACTCACCCGACCCCGCCGACCCATCAGCTACCTCCTCGCACTGCTCACCAAAGTCGACCTCCACGAACCCCCCACCCTCACCCGCGACCTCCACGACGCCGCCCACCAAGCCGAACGCGCCCAGCAAGCCACTGAGCGGGCCGTAGAACAGGCCGAGGGTGACCGCGACCGCCAAGCCGCGATCGCCGCGCTGGACGGCCCCGGACGAGCACTCGCCCACCAAATTGCGGCCACTGCGTCTGTGGGTGCGGCAATGCGACACGCAGACCGGCAATCGAAGGAACGCCAGGCCATAACTGCTCTCGTCGCGCAGCGGCGACGTGGGTACAGCGGCTCCGGAAAGTCAGTTGGAGGGGACCGCAGTGGCCGCTAACCGGACGCTCGACAGGAAGCGGCGCGCGCAGTCGCTCAGGCGTAGGCCACACGGCCTTGCGCCACGCCGAGGATGGGGAAGGTTCACCGGGTATGCATGCTTACCTGCCAACATGTCTACATGATTGTTGCCGTTGTGAATCAGAAGGGCGGAGTGGGCAAGACCGCTACGACTCTGGGCATTGTCTCAACCTTGGCTCGGCGGGATGGGCGGCGAGTGCTTGTTGTGGACCTGGACCCGCAAGCCAACGCCACGACTGCTCTTGGTATCGACCCTGATCCTGATGGGTTTGATGTGGGCGACGTGCTCTACGCCGACACCGAAGGGGTGGCTGCTGAGGCGATGACCAAATCGCGATGGGGCGAGGAGGTCATGTGTCTCCCGTCCAGTCTGGCCGTGGCCGAGCGGGAGTACGACACGAAACTCGGCTCGGAGCTGCGCCTGCGTAAGGCACTCAAGGGCGTGAGCGGTTTCGACGTCGTCCTGCTCGACTGCCCTCCGAACGTCGGCAAGCTGGTGCAGAACGGGCTCATCGCGGCTACTCATGTCTTGATTGTGACCGAGGCTGAAACCGATTCACTGCGGGGCGTTGCCAACGTTTTGAGGACGATCGACGTAGTGAAGGACGGCTACAACTCGGCTCTGACGACAGCGGGCATCGTCGTCAACAATTTGCCCCCCAACCAGAATGAGGCCAATTACCGGCTCGCTGAGTTGACCGAGGCCTTCGGCTCGTTGGTGTGGGCTCCTTCCCTCCCCCGTCGAGCCGTTATCTCCGAGGCCCGGGGGGCGCAGGCCCCGATCCACGATTACGCCAGCCGAGCTCGGGACGTGGTGTCCGTCTACGACGGGTTCACTGATCGACTACTAGCGCTCGGAGGGTTGAACAATGACGGGGACGCCTGAACGCAAACCCGCTCTCTCGAAGGCTCCGGTAGCTGAGCATCCCTTGTCTCCGGCCAGGGCGGCTAATACTTCGGCGTCGTCGACGCTCCCGTCCGTAACCGTCATGCTCAGCGCTCGGGTCCCGGCTGACGTGCGCGACCGGCTCAAGCTCCATGCCGTGCGGAGCCGTCGGAGCGTGCAAGAGATTTTGTTGTCTGCCGTTGAGGAGTATCTGGCCAAGACGGACATGTAAGCATGTTCAGTTGTCTACATGTCAGCAAGTAGACAAATAGGAATGTAGACAACGCTCTGACCCGTGAGTATCGAGGAACCGGATTATCGTCGGGTTGATAGCCCAGTTGGGCGAGGGCTCTGCGCGCGCACCCG
>JAABUP010006356.1_pt1 | contig 16895 bp, 18 predicted proteins | sample 5559201 | NCBI WGS metagenome assembly JAABUP01 (sample SAMN10711887, study PRJNA513373) | rock metagenome | isolation source: Antarctica rocks | place: Antarctica
CGCCCCCCCCTTTCTAGTAGCTGCAGCAGTTCAATTGCAATGCTACAGATGCTGGCAAGGCTTCTAGCAGCAGCATAGATGGCGATGCTCCTGGGCAGCCCGGTATCATACTTGGCTTTTCATTGAGATGACGCCGAAAGGTGTAGTCTTTTCTAGTGTTTTCTAGATGGCAATGCTCAACAGTCCACCGATGCAGTACACGTCGATGCTCAATTGTCTGGCCACTAGCGCAGGTAGCAATGCTCAATCGCCTGCTTGTACAGCAGATGGCAATGCTCATCTGTCTACCAGTGCAGGCAGCAATGCACACTTGTCTGTCCACCAATGCAGGCAGCAATGCTCAACTGTCTACCGGTGCAGCGGATGGTAATGCTTGTCTGTCTACCAATGCAGGTAGCGATGCACAACCATCTACCAGCGCAGCAGATTGTAAGGCTCGACCATCTACCAGTGCAGCAGATGGTTATGCTCGTCTGTCTACCAATGCAGGTAGCAATGCACAACCGTCTACCAGCGCAGCAGAGGGTCAGCTGCCAGAGTCAGAGGCACCAGCCTTCCTGCTAGTCCATGGCTTTGGTGCCTTTGGTGAGCAGTGGCGTGGCCAAATCAAGGCCCTCACTGCCGCAGGCTATCAGGTCTGTGTTCATCAGATACTTCATTTGGAAATTTCAATAATACTTTATATGTTCTGAATTGTGTTCATGCAAATATGAGGTATTCATTTAAACTACCAATATTCGAAGCGGTACGGTACGCAACAAAGAATGATAAAAAGGAACAGCAAAAGACCATAACATTTGTCGCCTGAATATTTTGTTATTTAAAAAATGTGTCTTCTCCTAGGACATTTATAGTCCTGCATAGCTCCCTGTGTGAGGTGTGTCTGATGACCCTTGAAACACTGCAGATTGTAACACAGTGTTAGTCAGAATTGGGGTGGCATTGCTGGTTGAGGGCTTGATTATCAACATTGCCAGTGCATTTCAGTGATGAGCCAAAAGCAGGCTTTGAGATGCACACTCCTGCGCCAAGACTTGTCCTGCATATACCTAGCTCATCATGAGCTGAACAGCTTTAACCTGTTGTTATTGTTAACATTAACTGTTACTCATGATATCGTGCCTGGTGTGGGACAGTTGGCAAAGCTAGCATTGCCAAGCAATTGATAGGCCAAGGTTCTCACTGAATGCCCTCATCTGGTTTCAACATGTATCATCATTATGCACAGGTCATTCATATGGGTTTCGCTACATAGTTTGATGGTATCAACATGTGCTGGACAGGCAACTTCAGCAGCTGCTGCCCATCTTATGTCATGTCAAATCTAGATAGTACAAACCTAGCTCATCATGAGTTGGGAAGCAGAGTTTATTAATGTTATTATTTTAAAACTAGAGCCAAGGCAAATGTTGCATTTCAATATGTCTGTGAGAGTCTGTTGAGCATTGACATTTTCCTTGCAGGTGTATGCGCCAACATTTCCTGGATATGGCCGCTCAGAGAAGCAGTCTTTGGCATATTCTCAGGAGCTTTGGCGGGACTTCCTGCGGGACTTCGTGCTAGAGGTGGTGCAGCGGCCTGTGGTTGTGGCGGGAAACTCCATTGGCGGCTTCATCTCAGCCTCCTTGGCAGCTGACTATCCGTCCTTAGTCAAGGGTGGGTCTTGCATGCCTCACAGATTGATGCAGAATTAGCAACCATGGACCAAACATGGTTGACTTGTCATTAGCACAGGTGTTTGCTTTTTGCTGTTTGCTCTGCTGCTTGAACCATCGTCAACCCAATGATGCCTCATGGCACAAGCAGATATTCTTATTGAATTTGAAGCATCAACTCACAACATAGTACAACATAGTCAGTACAATCCAACATGAATACAGCAACATAACAGATACACCCTATGCTGCAACACAAACTTCAAACACAAGATACCACAACATCTCACAAACTGTGACAAGCCTTGGTTGCCTTTCAAAGTTGGGATTGGTTATGTGCTCCATTTGTGTAGTGCTCCAGTTATGTAGTGCTCCAGTTATGTAGTGCTCCAGTTATGCAGTACTCCAGATATGTAGTGTTCCAATTATGTAGAGCTCCAGTTATGTAGTGCTCCAGTGATGTAGAGGTGGCTGCTCAGTTTCATACAACAAGACTGTTGAGGACGCCAGGATCTACTCCTTTGGCAGTCCTCTGATGTACAACTTGTCTGCTTCCCTACAGGTCTTGTGTTGCTCAACAGCGCTGGAAATGTAAATCCAAAGTACACACCTCCAACAGAGGACCCCAGCAGCTCCCCTTCGGTCCCCCCCAAGCTGCTGGTGGATGCTGCCAGCCAGGGCCTGTTCCTCTTCTTGAGGACTTCAGTAGCCAGGACGCTGACTAGGCTGTACCCAGTGGCCCCAGGGAATGCTGATGAATGGCTGGGACAGGAAATTTTGAGAGCTGCTGGGGACCCTGGTGCTCTGGGGGTTTTCAGGTATCAATGGAATCCACTTTCACATCCGGGATCCTCTTTCACGTCTGGGATTCTCTTTCATGCCTGCTACGCCCAGCACACCTGTGTCTTGCTCAAATTATACTTGCACTGTACTCAATATGTGAGAAAGTGGGGTGGTCACTGCATTCATGTCCACCAAAGCGGATTCCTGCTCGGGAGGTATCTGCAGTGTAGCTGTTGTCTTGCAACTGGGTGTGTGCATAGCAGAGACCTGGGAATGATGCATTGAGACTGGTAAAGCATTCTGCTGGCTGAGGGTCATGAGTGGGGTCTGGGACATGTAGGTCATAGCATGCAAAGGTTAATGCATGCATAGATAAGGGCATGCATATGCAAGCATACATACATTAGGACATGCATACATCACAAATGCGCAGGAGCGCACATTTCGTTTCATTCAAAGGCTCTTAATGAGTTTTCATTGCAGCTGAGGCAAGTCAAACAGCCTCAATGTGCTTGCCATTATGTGGTCATCGAGAAACTCCGAACTAGATGCAGCTGCAGATTTTGGTCACTTTATGTTCCCAGCCAAGTACACAGTTACTGCTGCTGCACCAGCTGTCAGCGCCTTGCACGCTTCAGAATCCATCATGCACCTCTATTTACTCCATCTCTGAAACGTGCAGCAAGCAGTCTTCACCTTAGTAGTCATGACTGGTGCTGCTGCTGTAGCTGGCTGAGTTGGTTTTGATAGACGCAGGCATGCTTGAGAGATGTGATGGGTGTGTGCAGGAGTGTGTTCTACCTGCCTAAGCCACGGCCCCTAAACCACCTGGTGCAAGACCTGTTTGGTGGACCAACACTAGTGCTTCAGGGCGCCAAGGTAAAAGCAAAAACTCAACAACCAAAAAGAAACATAGTCCAGGAACTTTCCTAACTATAAGGCATAGCTGCGATGTGTACCTGCAAAACAAAGTTTGTGAGGGCCATGTGCAACCCTCAAAGCTCACACCAACATGGCATGTGCTCAGTGCGTTACTTCGTAGCATCCAATGAAGGCAGAAATAAGTGCTTTCTGCATGAACTGTACTTCCCCAAACAGCAAGAAAGCTTGCAAGTATATGTCAACGGCTAGCACACACCCTACGCATGTAAGACTTTTTGAGTTATATGAGCTGTTGTGACAAGTTGATGGCTTGCAGGATCCTCTGAGCAATGCTGTGGCTCGAGCCAATGGTTTAAGAGATGCTTGCAGCAATGTGGAAGTACAGCTGCTGGATGCTGGTCACTGCCCTCATGATGAGGTGCCTCATCTTGTCAATGAGGGCTTGCTGAGGTTCATGAACAAGGTTACATCAGCTGACGACAGCAAGCTGGTGGCTCCTGAGCTTGACCGCAAGACAGTTACCGTTAGTTGACTCCAGTTGTTGTCTTTGCTGATTGTTCACACACAGGCAATGCATGGTTGCAAGGAAGTCCACTTAGTACTGCTAAGATTGTGAGATGTATTCTGGACAATGACTGGCATGTCTCATAGTGATTTGTGCCTGTTGCAACGAGCCCGTACTTGATATATTGGCAAGGTTGCAGGGAAAGTGAATGACTTATTTCAACATATTTCGTTCGACTGACTGTGATAAGCCACTACGAATATAGGCTGTGCGACATATGTCGTTATAAGGCGCTGCTAAGTTGTTATGCTGCTTTCAGTGTACATATACGACTGCAGCAGCAGCATTTGCAAACAAGACCGTATTTGCCACCTTGTGCCTGATGCCACAGAATCACGTATTGTGCTAATTTTGTAGCGTATGCATCCTGCTTGCACATGGTGGGGTAGATACGCATCACAACCTAATAGCGGTTTCCGACTTGCGCTTGCAGGGATTACAAGTCATGCAAACCTATTACTGCGAACACAATGCTTCACTGTTGACAGGATGATGTCACAGAACGCTGAAAAACTGTAGCGCAGCTGGTGCCACGCCTAAGTCAGATTTTGCAGTCACAATAAGGGACAACTGGTACTACAAAATCAAGTAGAGTGAGCTCCAGTACGTCAGGTTGTCAGAACTGGTTGTCATTGAAACACGCTCACAATCACACTGTCAAGACTGAGCACCAATGCTGACCATGCAAGCGTCCACAAGATCAGAAGTGACAATGTTTGAATTCCCACAAATTGACCAAATGCACCATGAAGCAGCGCCGCAGCTCTGAGTCAGCCCGCATAGCTTGCGCTTGCTCGGCTGCAACGTCAATGCATCTCTGACCCATTTGTGCATCTGACAAGCATGGGTGGTCTTGCAAGTAGATGTTCCAGCTCAGCATCAGGTTCCTCTCTGCTGCGCTGAGCCCTGTCAGCTTGTCCAATTGCCTCACAACTCGAGCCTGCAGCATACATTGAACATATTTTTTTATTTCATGAAATGTCGCTGGGGCCAACCATGACCATTTGGTCATACACACTCAAGGCGCTCACCTTTGCTTTGCAATGCCACTTCACAGGCATTAATGGACAAATCAACAGAACATACGGTGACAGCAGCGTAGATGCTGCCTAAACAGCCATGCTTAGATGCATGCTGTGTCTAGTTATGATTCAGGCACTTCTCCGGGCTTTGCAAATCAGTGTATCCTTCAGGACAGATTGGTAATACTCACACTGACTGGGAAAAATGGTGTCTCGAAATGCTGCAAGCTCTGTGCAGACACGAGCATATGCATAGCCGGCATGCAAGCTCCAAGCCTGACAGTTCTTCTGGCCTGACCAGTGTCATTATAAAGAGGAAACTCTCACCTTGCTGCGTTCCCTGTCATCTTCTTCATCATCACTATCAGTGACAGCATGGGGGTCCTGCAGGATGTGGGAGACCTCCTGAGGGGTCATGCGGCTGCAGCTTCTGGCATGGAAATAGACTGGCGCTGCAGACGCACAGACACACTCAAGGTTGTACCTGGTCAAGTGTATATCACTGTACACTACATACACTACACTACACTACACTACACTACACTACACTACACTACACTACACTACACTACACTACACTACACTACACTACACTACACTACACTACACTACACTACACTACACTACACTACACTACACTACACTGTATATCACTGTACCTGGTCAAGTCAAATCTGACAGCACTACCTGCACTTACAAGATTAACTGCTTCACAGACCTTTCACACAACAAACATCCACATATTGCACGCTCAGTCACAAATTGCAGCAATGGTCTAGGTCAGTGCTTCACTCCAGTAGAGAAATTAATCCAAGTACACAAAAACACCCTTTCACAGCATGCAAAGCTTTTGACAGATAATTTGAACAGCTCTGGCAGAGACAAAAAGCTGCAAGCCTGCAGGAAGGATCAACGGAATTCATGGTCCAGGTAAAGGGTGTAAACACCATTGCGACACCCAGTAAATGAAAAGAAAAGAAAACGCCTTTCGGCGTCAATTTAATGAAAAGCCAAGTATTCTACCAGGCTGCCCAGGACCCAGTGGATGACATGTTTGCATACCTGGGCGCTCTTGGGACCCCGAGGCAAGATGGCCAGGGCGGCCTCTCTTCCTAGACTGCACCTGCCGCTGCCCACCCACTGGCGGCTTGCCTGTTTTGGCACTGGCACTGGCAGTGGCGTCATCATCACCACCATTGCCTGTTTTGGCACGTGCAGTAGCACCATGACCTCCATTGGCTGCGGCACTGCTAGCAGGCATGGGGATGGGGATGGCACTGTGGTTGATGCTTGTGCTGGCGGTGGCTTCAGCATGAGAGGTGCCCAGGGCATTGGGATGGGGCTGTGGGTGGGTTGGGAATGGGAGGTTGACGAGGAAGGGTCTGAGGGGCAGGAGCGGTGAGGAGTGCGCTTGGGATGCTGAGCTTGCTGTGGCCTGCATGGCAAGGTTCAGCAGCTTGATAATCGGTCTTGTCAGATGCCAAATTTCCAGTGATGACATGAGCTTTGTGGTGCAGAGCAGCAAGCACAATCAGCCCAGCAAGCAAGGATGAATAGTGTACTACCCCTGACAGGGAAAATGTGTAAATTGCCAAACTGCAACCAAATGTGCAGAGAATTGACGCAGATTCCACTTTGTGCAAGCCGGGTACAAAAGAAAGCAAGCAAGCTGAACCTTTGCAGGGGACCGTGGCTCGTCTTCATATATGCTGGCATGCCAGGACTTCCAAGCAGCCTTGTTGAACTGGTTGTGGGTGAGGCAAGCTGGCAGGCTGGCCCTCTCCTTATCTGTCATGCCATACTGCTGGAGCCTCAAGGCGCGCAGCTTCTTTGATCTGCACTCAAAGTAGAACTCCTGCAAGCAATGTCCTGAAGCTGAAGATACTAGTCAGTGAGGTACGATAGACGATTGAGACCATGACAAAACCTGCAATCCTAATAATATCTATAATAGTAATAACAACAACAACAACAACAACAAAAGCAATAATGCTTTCCAGCTCATGATGAGCTGGGTACATGCAATCCTAAGCAAGACTCAAAAGTCTAGATTGAATATCAAACGAGCAGAACGTTATGCAGCCTGGTGACTCGTTTTGACACCAAGTCCGAGACCATATTACAGCTCAGAACGTGTTCAGAGCTGTAACATAGTCTTGGAGTTGGAATCAAAATCAGTTAAACACGTTCTGCAGCCTGGTGACTAATTCTGGCACCAAGTACAGCTTTATGGCTCTAGGTATCACATGCAGCCTGGTAACTGGTCTTGGCAAGGTGTAAAAATTCAAGCTCGTGGTGTGATCAGGCATGGTTGTTGTTGGGCCACAGGTATGTGGTATGCTTAGATAACATGGAACAGTGTTGTGAATTTTGACATATGGCACAAGTCGATTAATTTGTCTGAGATGGTGGTCAATGGAGCAGCAAGCTCCCAAGTCACGAAGCTGCAGTTTCCAGTGTGAAGGTGAAAAAACTGCAGAGCATTGCATATTCAGAGTAAGCTAACTGCACTTTCGTATTTGCCCCAAAAAAGCGCATTTTGGTTTCATGGTGTGCTTTTGCTGCCTCAGGAACAAAATGTGATTGCCAAGATTTTTGGAGGTGGATGTCACTATGCAATGGAGAGGCAACTTGTATAGGTATGTTATAGACTGGTCGGAATTAGGTGCACCTTGAGCTTGAGAGGCGACTGCATGTCCCATCTTGCTGGCAGCTCTGTGAAGTGCCAGAACACTGCGTCGCCGCTTGGTAGCAGCCCAAAGGCCTTGTCCAGCGTGCAGCCTACATGCAAACATAAACTTGAATGCAGGAGAGCTGATGCCAGCCTGGTTAAGATGCAAACTGTTCATATAATATGCATCACATTGCCACTTTAGCATAGTAGGCATATCACACGTGCCAGGGGGTTGTCAGTCTGCAGCCGTTCCTAACTCATGAAAAACGCTTGACTTGCACCAGACTGTCCTGTGCAGTCGGTAGTGATGTCCAGAAGCACCTCTGAGGTGCTGTGTCCAAAAACCCTGACAGTAACTAGCTTCAGAGGTTGGTAAGTGACAGGCAACCAAGTTCCAAGCAGCCCTAACAGCAGTGCATGCTGAAGCTGGCAATTGGGCCATTTGTGGCCATATGCAACGCATTATGCGTGCTGCAGAGAGCATGCAAGAAACTTCACATGGACATGAACACCAAAGGTTGTAGAGGCCAGAAAGTGTCAACTATTGTCATGCATCAGTTCCATTCACATGTGCAACAAACTTGTCTGAGAATTGTCACAACAAACATAAGCTTGAGCAGTGTTGACTTGATGCTGCCATTGCCAGAGCAGCAAGCTTACCATTAGTCAGGGAGAAGGCATTTCTGCCAGCCTTGCTCCTGTTTGTCTTCCTCTTCAGGGCATCCAGCGAGTGCGCGACAAGAGGGTCGCCTGCACAGTCAGTACCCACGGTCACACATGTTACTAATAAAGAATCCCCAGGCTGAATAAACTGCATGGATTACACACCGATGACAATTGACACAAGCGCTTATACAGCACCTGCTTCCTGCTGGGCTGCATGCATGCTGTCATCCCTCACACAATATAGCACATCAGCATTGATCCTAACTAAGCCTTTGTAAAAGGACAGCATGAGCACTTAGACAAAGAGTGAGCAGGGCTAGGGCAGGGTTCAGCTGTAAAATTTGTAGTTTAGGGTCTGGGTAAGACCAAACGCTGTCTGAGCTGTTTCAAGCAGTACCTCTAGTCCACGTATTCTATGCTGACTACTTGCTCAGGAGCCAATCAAGTGCTGAAGGCCTGTGTTTGCCTCTACATGGCAGTGCATGCACATACTCACAGCATGCAGTGATGTGACCCTCCAATGTATACATGGCACTCTATGTGAAAGTATGTCAGCTGTGTTTCAAGCAAATGTGTCCAGGCATGCGACCTACCTGCAGTCAATAGCATGACTCCCAGCTGTGCTGACTGATGCTGGTGCTGGTAATGAACTTTCACATTCACAGAAGTGCTGCTATCATGACCTGGAGACTTGCCAAGCTTCAGGAGCTGCGCTGATAGTGGCTCAAATGCCTGCAATCATGTGGACTGTGTTAAGTGCAGATATACAGTCTGGATGAGCGCAACAGCACCCTAAGGTCATCAAAGATCACAGTTCTCCATGCAATGTCAGCGGCTCAAGCAAGATGGAACATGTAAGCATGTATCTCTTGGCGTGCTGTAAATTTAGGGGGTAGCCTTTCAAGACCATTGCATGTAATGGTGGCATCAGTGGCATGCGTTCGTCATGACTTCTGTAAATGATATTGTTTCTCAATGTCCTCTGGAGAATTGTGCAAGCAATGCCAACTTCTGCAATATCCTGGTTCTGAATATGGGATCAAGCTGTGTACATCAGAATCACAAGGCATGCAACCCACCATTGCAGACTTGCGGCCGCTGGCTGGGATATTTGCAACCTTCTTGCACACAATCACAAACACAGAGCATGTTGCATCCTCACTTTCCAGAGACAGGACCATGCTTAGCTCAGTGCACCTGTCACCAGCACCAAAGTCATGTTACCCAGGGGTTGCCAGCCATTCAACTTTGCAGCAGTAAAAACTGAGAGACGTAACATAACATCGCATGCAGGCCAGTGACATTTAGTGCTGAGCAGCAGTATACGTTAATTTGGAAGACTGTACCTGCCAGCGTCTGCCGGTGGCTTTGGCTTGTGATATGTGAGGCTTCTGCGCAAGAACGACCCCTGTGCAGACACATGCGATTAAGCTCCTGTCTATTGTGTTTATTGCTTGTCTATTGTGTTTGTTGCCAGCGCTGTAGGTTATAAAGCCTGTAATAGGCACTGTGCTTCTACCTGAAAATGCTGTCGCTGCTGAATATGTCTGTATAGGCTCATTGGCAGGACATATACCCAGAATCCGCCCAACATCTGCTTCTCCCTTTCCGACAACTCATCTAGTGGTCCCATGGCCATGGCCGCGCTGCGTCTGCCCGCTCAGGCGGTCCAGTTTTCACGGGTGCATAAAAAAAATTGTGTTTAAGAAACAGAGACTACATGCTGCGACTTGCCGTGGTGCCGAAGCTCGCAGCGGGAGGTGTGCCTATGTAAAGTCCGACCAGATCATGCAACAAAGCGAAGCAAGTTAGCCAAGCGCACTGGGAATTGAGCGCTGGTGCGCTGATGCTTCAGCCTGGTCAACGAAAGGACCGAGCTCTTCGTACGCGATCACTGGCGCAAGAGCTCAAAGCCTCTCAGCTAGCCCTAGCCCCGTGGGGACCCCCTGGAGCTCCATCCCAACCCACCTAGGTTGAGGCATAAGCTCTGCAGAACTCTGCATCATACGCTTGCGCACAATCAGAGACGGGAATTTTGCTCAGCACAACACTCAGTAGATAGTAGCCGTGTCCCTAAGTGACTGCGGTACGTTCTCGCCACATGGCAAATTACCTTCGCACAAGATTGTCTGTCAGGTATGTCGATGTTGCATGTCTTACAATCTCACACAAAACCCCAGCCATTTCTCTGCCTGCTTCCGAACGGCAGACCACAGTTTGACCGCAAGTGCGTTGAGATCACCTCGCATTGCGTCGCACAGACAGGGGCCTTTGCAGCGTGGCTTGTATGCACCTGCACGTGCATGCACCTGCACCATGCATGTTCAGTTACAATGCCAGACGCCGTGGCGTTTCACGTTTCACTGGCTTTCAATGTAGGCAGAGCCACGTACCCTTCAGTAGTCCACTCAAAGCCTGCACACGTCCACAGACCCGCAGAGCCAGCTCCTGCAGAGTCATGGCAGCAGCAAGCGAGGACCTCAAACAGTGGCCACAGCAGGACACGAGAAGGTTCCTCCATGCAGTGTACCGTGTTGGAGACCTAGATGCCACAATAGACTACTACAAAAAGCACTTTGGCATGAAGCAGCTGCGGTACCGAGATGTGCCAGAAGTAAGTGTCCATGCTCAGCTTCTGCCTCACACTCGACTGTGTACAGCTTTGCTGAATTGCAACACATGTACAAAGCTATGCTGCCTCTAAATCAAGACATCTTGCGCCCTTCTGTCACATTGTGAGCAGTTAATGTACACTGTTCAGGCTGTCAATCTGCGGTTCATGTCCGTGGCTGAGCCGAGTTTGATGAGATAGCTTCATACTGTCCTTCCTAGAGTATGTTACCTTCATGCTGCTGATCTATCATGCAGATGGCTGAGCCAAGTTTAATGAGATAGCTTCATACTGTTCTTCCTAAAGTATGTTACCTTCATGCTGCTGATATAATATGCAGGAGAAGTACTGTAATGCCTTCATGGGTTATGGCCCTGAAGACAAGAACTTCTGCCTTGAGCTGACCCAAAACTACGGCACAGACCACTATGATCTGGGCACTGGGTTTGGACACTTTGCGCTGGCCCTCCCAGATGTCTACAAGGCATGCGAAAGCATCAAGAAAGCTGGTGCGTCATGCCACAACGTCTTTGCTGACAGTCTGCATTGCATGGCAAGTCATGTGTGCCATGTGTGTTATCTGAATTGCACCAGCACACTGCAGTTTGCACCCAAGAGACTGCAGTCACTGTGATGGACTTGGTGCTTGTGCCTGTGCTTGTTGGAGTTGACACATGGTTTTTCCACCCAGCAACAAAACCTGTCAAGGTTCTACAATCTCTGAGCACCATTGAAAGCCTGCCTGCGTGCTGTTCTCATTGGCTTGCATCATTACAGCGAATTCCTTGATCAACAGAGCTTGAAGCTGGATCACCCAATCAAGGTTGGCCTCAATAAGCTGAACCTGATTTGAGTTGGCTGGCTTCCCAGGTGGGAAAGTAAGCAGGGATGCTGGTCCAGTGAAAGGAGGCAAAACTGTGATTGCCTTTGTGGAGGACCCAACTGGCTACAAGTGGGAGCTCATCACACGAGAAGAACCCATTCCAGAGCCCATTGCACAGGTCAATCCACCATACCAGCGTGCCACATGCTCAGTACCGTATTTCTGACCGGTGCCTTCTGACATTGAGTCAGGATGGGCCTTGAATGCTGGTTGTGTCATCACGTAGCAGGCAAAGTTTCCTGCATCAACTTGACTCCTGGGCGTGAATCCCCACTTTCTGCCCAGTTTGAGAAGAAGTGTGAGAAGATGTGTGAGAAGAAGTGTGCTTCATGTCAATGTATCATTCACATGAACCTACATCATGTACACAGCCTTGTCTCCTTGTTGTTTCTGCTACTGCTGAATTTGACGTTTCTGTTGTCAGGCATTGTTGCTGCCCAGTGTTGTCTTGATCTCTGTTTTGTTTGCCAGGTGTCATTGTGGCTGTGTCAGAGAAAACTTAGCCTCGGTAAGTTGTCTCTGACATGACCACACTGACACCTGGCAAACAAAGCAGAGATCAAGACAATACTGGGCAGCAACAACGCCTGACAATAGCAATGTCACATTCAGCAGTAGCAACAAAATCCATCAGGCAGGCATGGGCCTTGGTATGTCCATCGGCTTCTATCAAGAAACCAGGGCACATTTGTGACGCTGCACTGAAACAGCTCCCTCACAGTCACAACTCATTGAGGCTGAATGGAAAGCTTTCCTGATGCTGCTCATGCAGTACTCAACATCTTGCACGATTTGTTGGTTGCTGTCACGTGATGCATGACTGCAGGTGATGCTGCGCGTGACTGATCTGGATCGCTCCATCAAATGGTACACAGAGGCTCTTGGATGCAAGCTAATCAGAACCAGGGACAACCCTGACAACGGCTACAAGCTAGCTTTCCTAGGTGAGTCACGTCACCCTCACCTGTGAGTTGTCCACCATCAAGTACATTGGTACTGAACGTGAGCGTGTGACACACCTCAAATGCACTGTGCCTGTTTGCTGTGGTTTCCCATGCTTACGGTATCTGTTAGTGCATGATGCTGGGTCACTCAGAGATGCCAGCAGGCTTGCTAACAGGTGACTCCACACAATGCCCTAAAGTGCCCTTGTTTGACACATTGATAATTAGCATTCTCAGCAAACATTCACACATGCTGGGTTTTGGTCCTGACATGTTCTGCACTGGTGATGCAGGCTATGGACCTGAGGAGGAGACCTGCGTGTTTGAGTTGACTTACAACTACGGCAAGGACAAGTATGACAACTTCAAGGGCGAGGGCTATGCCCAGGTTGCCCTCAGCTCAGAGGTACAATGATATTGCTCACCAGCATTTTCAGTCCTAGCATGCCTGAAGCAGCAGTTCAAGTGTCTGATGAGCAGACCATGCAAAGTCCTTCAACGCCCTGTTTAGGCATTCCAGGCTACTGCAGTGCAGCATGGCAGCCCTGCTTGCAGATTGCATTTGCACAGAACCCTGTCATGCATGCTTGCATGAACACAGCACCATGACAGCTGATGATGCTTCATTGGACTGCTGTCAGCTCAGCAGAGTGACAGAATTGCTGTTGAAGGCTCGACCATTTGTTCACAATAAAGCAAGCCAATTTGCAGGCAAAACACTGTCTGGCTGTTACTTGCAGGATGTGTACAAGACAGCAGAAGCAGTCAAACAGTTGTCTGGTGACCTGGGTGGCAAGGTTGTGAGGGAACCTGGCCCTCTCCCGGGACTCAAAACGAAAATCACATCTGTAGAGGATCCCGACGGCTGGAAGGTTGTGTTTGTGGACAATAAGGACTTTTTGGCAGAGTTGTAGCCTGAACAGCAGGAATATGTTGTTTAGTGAACTGTAAGAGGGACTTTCAGTGGCTTGGTCGCATACGTTGCCCACGCAGATGCAGGCTTTCATGAAGCTACAGGGCACAAAACTTTGGATCACACAAATATTTCAAGATGAATTGTTGCTTGTTCAGAAGTTCATGCCTATCACCGTTCTGCACTTGCAGCTTAGTCAGCTGTGGCTGTAATGCCGACTGCCAGGTAATATGGCTTGCAGTAAGCACCAGCACATGTTGCTGAGCGCTTGTACTTGAACACATGACAGACAGTCTAATGAGATCAGCTGAATGAAACAGGGAAAGCAACAAATGCAGGCACTCAGGACTGACTTGGCAGTTCCAGGGTGAACGAATTAATCTGCACAAACACACACGGCTAGTAAATTTGCAACACCATTTAAACTTGACATGCAGGCACACACTGACTGGCACTATTTGCCTTGTCTCTACTGCATCTTTGGCATTCAGCAGCGACACACCGCAACAGTGCCAGTGTATCTAAAGTGCCAGCTCACAGCGCAACTTCTCTGATCAGCTGTTTAGCTGTCAAGGCAGTCTCCAACCTGCTTGTCAGCACCTTGACAAATTGCATTGGAAGAAGATGCATATCATGGCATGGTTGTTTTGCAATCTGTTGCCAGTCATGAGATGAGCAGAAACTGGCCAATTGTGGTGGCTGCTGCTGTGTGCTGGGAGTGCAAGCACGGCTGATGCTGTTGACCACCCCCTGATACATCAGCTCCAAACATGCAGATCTATTGACCCAACAATGCCCTTCAGGCATGTGATCCGCATCTGGTTTTTCTTGCTTCAATGTGACAGTGAGACAAAGCAGTGCTGTCAAGCTCTTGTCATGCCCTGCTCCAGTTGTGCGAGTGCTCGGCTGAGCATCACTGGCTGTTCAAAAGATAGTCCGAAGCAAAGTCCTGAGGGATTATGTTTGAGCAGCACTGGCTGCTGCTATAGCCCAGCCTGGTCTACTGCTGCAGAAGCTGCATCTGTGCTTTCTTCAGCTGCTTATACAGCTGGCTGAGCTACACTGGCGTCTACATTGCCTTGCTGACTGGACTTTCGAGATTTCAGCAGGGCAATCTTGTTCCTCAAAGCAGGTGGCAGCTTCACAGGCAGCTGCTGAGTCATTGCATCACCTGACTGGCCCTCTGGCAAGCTGACTGTGCCTGCAGTTATCAGTCAAGGTATGCTGAGACTGCTATGCTGGCCAGCAGGTATACATTTTGAAGAAGAAAATGATGCTGAGACTGTCAGATCAAGCTGTGACTTTTTGGTCATTCGCATGGTTGGTACAAGATTGTCACAACTGCAACGAAGGTTGCAGTGCTCAACAAGGCTATGCTGAGACTAGTCACACTGGCCGGTTGTTGCTACCATGAAGTATGAACCAGAAATGAAACAACATTCATGACCTGAGACAGAACCAAAAGTCACTGAGAATTGGTGACTCCTGCATGCTTTGTCAAGATGTTGCCATTGGCAAAAGCATGTGTCTGAACATGTTATGTAGAAAGAAAATAAGAGAAAATTTTGCGCTTTTCAGCGATCACAACCGGAGCCTCCTAAAGCGGCAGCCTGGAGAACATATTATGCACATGATGGCGTAAGCAGCAGACAGCTTCGTGCGTACCCAGTGTGCTCTCAGATGCCCGCCGCTGAACCGCCTGAGTGTCTTCCTCATTAGGTGCAGTCAAGCAATGAGCTGCATGGCTGCTTACACCGGCCGAGCTTGGTCTCCTTGTGAGCACACTCTCCTTGCAGACTGCAACTGCATCATAGCTTATTGGTGAGATGCAGCGCTGCAAATGGAGCGGCAATGGCACAAGACAGTATTTCCGGACATGTGCTCTATGGATGCAAATGTGACGTGTTCTTTGACAGAGCCTTGTTATGAAAGGGGCATACACGTTGTTAGCTAGTTGGCACAACACAGACCTTGAACCACAAGCATATGAGATGAGATCTCAGGCCTGGATGCTTGCAACTGCATTGCATGCATTCCACACTCATATGCCGACTCAAGAGATCTGGCTGGCAGACCCTGTTGGCATTTGGGGGCTTGAACTGCTGAGCTTGAGTGAGCATGACTGCCAGCAGCGTTGCTGGGCTCTGGGAGGTCAATGCCCAGCTGCTTTGCCTTGGCTCTCACAACCAGCAGATTTAGGATCCTGTCTGCAATGGCCACAATGCTGTGAGCATGGCCCAAGGCCACTGGCAAACAAGTTTTTGTCTTAGTGGTATGAGTCTGATGATGGATTCCCGAAACTGCACTCTTCAGCAAAGCTCGGGAAATTTGTCGGGATCAGTGTGTACATAGAGTGTGAGTTGGTTTGCAGGAGCTGACTGAGTAAGCTGCCTTACACCACATGAAGCACAAGCAGAATGAACACCTTGTTTGCTGCGTGCAATGCTCCAGGGCGCTGCAGTGTTTCAGCAGAAATAAAAAGCTCTGTCACCTGTGTTGGGCCGCCTGTCTGCCGACTGTGTGAGACAACGCTTGATGAGGCTGCGCAAGTCTGCACTGTAGCCAGCAATGGCAGCATAGTGACCAGCCATGATCTTGAGTAGCAGTGAAGCCTGCATGCATCGTGCGTTGACAAAGCAGGCCATGCTCACACGGACTTTTCTTGTGTAAGCATTGCGCACACACAGGACTTGATGGACAAGCAGCTTGCAATGCTTTTTGTCCCATCATCACGCATCAGGCATGTTTGGGCTGGACAGATACAAGCTCATTGAGTGACATTGCTACAGATGAATTATAGCAGTATGGAGCAGCATTTGTGAGTGGTGCTTGCCTGTGACTGAGCATCAAATGGGTAAGTCCCTGTACAGCACTCATACAGCACCACACCCAAGGCCCAGATATCAGACTTCTCGTTGTAAGGCTTTCCTTCACACAGTTCTGGAGACAGGTAGTATGGGGTACCCACAAGCGTCTTGGCAAAGCCCTTAGGGCTTGAAAGAACCTACAAATGGCAGGTCCTGTCACAGAAGCTTACAAAGTGCCTGGATTGTTGCTTTGTAGTAAAGATGCTGATCGTGCTAGCCTGCTATCAGTGGCCAGTGACACACTCAATGCTGCAGCGCAAGCCAAGAGTGAGCAAATCTGTGACAGCTGTTACCATGCAAGATTGTTGCAGTATGCTTCCTTACCGTAGCTATGCCAAGGTCCGCAATCTTGACCTGCCTGTTGGCATCCAAGAGTAGGTTCAGACTCTTGATGTCACGATGCAAGATGCCTTTCTGGTGCATGTGCTGC